>VTLG01007565.1_pt1 | contig 46324 bp, 56 predicted proteins | sample 4694571 | NCBI WGS metagenome assembly VTLG01 (sample SAMN12604809, study PRJNA352737) | marine metagenome | biome: ENVO:00000447; feature: ENVO:00000209|ENVO:00000569|ENVO:01000036; material: ENVO:00002151; isolation source: viral sequences binned using virsorter ...
TTAGCCTGACCACCCATCTCTATTCCACTAGAAGAAGTGGTACTATTAGAATAACTGATTAGTGTCTCACTTTGAGTAGAAGATAAGGAAGTACGTAGTTTCTTTACCCATCCACTAAAAGTCCACTGTAATCTATTACCCGAACTACCATTAGTAATCGTCAAATAAGGAGTATCAGCAGAATCAACTGTCCACTGTAAACTTAAACTTCCATCAAGGAATGAAGCACCTGAAGTTGAAGAACTCCTTGCACCTGGTCCTGCACCTGGAATTGATACTGCCATTTACTTAACTCCCTCAACTAAAGTTTTGAGATGCACCAGCAAGTAACGTAGTACCCGCTGCGCCTGCCTTATGGACAGTAAAGGAAATAAGATTAATAGCTTCATCTGTAGTAACTAAAGAAGGTGCAGCACCATTAGGCCACACAAAATACGTATTAAATCCAATGGTTGTTATTCCGGAATTAACTATCCTTAAAGTATGACTCTCTCCTTCACTTCCTCCTGTAGCACTAATAGTTGTAACCCCTGAAGCAGTTATTAAATGATCTTGAGCATTAGTCAGATCCAAATAAGTAGTAATTCCTGTCGCAGGAACCACCGTAATTGCTTCGGTACCCAATCCCGCAGCAGCAACTGTAATCGTTGAAATACCAACCGTATTATCTGATGTAATAGTTACACCAGAGAAATTAAGTGCTGTAGAAGCAGTACCCGTCAAAGAACCATCTGCTTGTACATCAATTCCCGAAATTACTCCTGTTAAAGCACTACCATCGCCGCTAAAACTAGTAGCAGTTACAAAACCTGCCACACTTAATGCGGTATTTAATCCAATCGCTGCTTTATCATTATCATAAAGGAAATCAACTTGGGTCTGTCCATAAATTATAATTCCAGCACCATCTTGTGTAGTAGATGTAGGAGTAGTTGTAGAACCAATACCTACTGTTTTATCTCTTACATTTAATTCATTAGTATTAATAATGGTTTCTGTACCATTTACTGTTAAATTAGTAACAATAATACTGGGAGCACCAGTTAATCCTTGAGCATTGGTAGCAGTTGTTGCTGTATCTGCATTACCAGTTACATCACCTGTTACATCACCAACAAAAGAAGTCGCAGTTATAACACCTGCAGCGGCGATATTTCCATTACTGAATATAGTTACACCCGTACCTGCTGCTGTTTCAAACTGAGTAGCAGTTACAATACCCGTAAAGGATGCATTACCATTAGCATAAATTGTAGCGCCAATTCCAGAAGCACCATAATTTACCTGACCCAATTGAGTAGAAATACCCGATACTTTTAAATTAGTAAGAATCGGATTTATATCATTAATATTATTAACTTTCCATCCAATTGTTACAATTTCATCATTCAATTGAGCAGGAGTAGAAAGAACAACTGTTGTTCCATTTGTTGCTGTAAAATCTGTTGATGCAGTTAATTTTACTCCATTTCTATAAACATCTATATAACCAACTGTATATGAATTATCCGGCGTAAACGTAGTTTGTCCCGCTGTGGCAGTATATGTTTTGGCATTATAAACATCTCCGGTACCATCTGTAGTAGGATAAGTAATAGGAATCGCTCTTCCTAACAGAACTCCAGAAAATGACCATCCACCTGTGGGTGGTGTACCAAATACAATAGAAGTCACCCCTGCATTATCATAAGATAATGTATAATCAGTGCCAGGAGCTCTTAATTGATCATTAGTACTAATAATTAATTGATCAGGTGCCGCAACACTAACATCACCACTACCTACTTTTAATGCAAAAACAGTTTCAGATCCATCAAAACTTGAACTAATATCATCTAATGTCTGAATAGTACTAGCGGATGCATTAGTATAACTCTTCCATACAGCCCCACTCCACTCATAAGAAAACCCTGAAGTGGTATCGGTATATATTTGACCTACTGAAGGATTGTATGGGAAATTTAATGCCACGGATCTCTTCTACACTACTTTTACTTATTTAGCAAAGATTTAAAAAGCAATCGCTTGTGCTCCATAAGAATTTCTATATGGATTCTTTGCCCATGCCATATAGATATAAGTTTCTCCTGTTTGATTACAATCATTAGTACCACTACCAGCTCTCAATTTAAAACCATTACTTACAAAATCCCAAGCAATGCCATAAGTACCAGTAGCAGTAGATCCTTCACCACCATCAAGATTGCATCTGATCAAATTGGAAGCAACATTATAAGGGGATCTTACAGAATCAATAATATTCCAATTACTAACATGAGTATGCCCTTTTATAATAACAAGGTCCGGCCTAAATCCACATTGCACCAGAACTCCATCAGCACTTCCATTTCCAAGGTAAGAGCCAAACCTTTGAAGCCCTTCCACATTATGCCAACAATAAGCTATCAGATTATTAGTAGATCCATTAAGTTGAGAAGCATCACCAAGAGTTAATAATGAAGAAGTAGGTGAAGTATCATTCCAATAAGTACTACCAGTAGCTTTAGCATAATCCTGATTCAATTGTAAGGCATGAGTATTACCCATTGCTGAATGATAAACTTCCCAATCACTCGCTATAGCAAGATTTTTTATCACCACGAAAGTCGGAGCCTCATTTAAACCATGATTCATTGTCGCTCCTGAATTTCCATTTCCAGTATACTTAAGAATAGAAAAACCAGATCTTGTATTAATAGACGCACCTAAAGGAGTAATGGTTCCATCAGCGAGTCCCGCCGCTGCACCAGTTGCATGACCTACCCCATCAATATTATAAGTGTTTAAGTTTCCACCTGCTTTGAATCCATATCCAACATAACCACCACCACTTTCTCCAACTACAGTATTATCTCCTACTTCAAATCCATCCCTTCTAAATTCTTCTAATCCACCACTAGTTGTATATTCTGCTACGTCTCCATCAAATCTTATAGCTTGATTTACACCACGAGTTGTGTCAAAAATACCCCAACTACGTGATGTATTCCGTTGCTTAATACAAACCAAATCAGGTTTAAATCCTAAATCACTAATAACATTATCACTACTACCCGTTCCCAAATAAGTTACAATGCCCACCACATTACTAGGGTTGGGTACAGCAGGCAAATCATATGAAATTTGAGCTAATGGTTTATGCCCTGCTGGTATAGCATATTTAAATGGATTTTGTCCAAAATTAATTCTAGCATCGCCATCTTGAGAGGAAGTATCATCACCTAATAAAATTCCATAGAATTTATCAACAGCAATAGGTATATTGGATGCAGCAGCACCTTGAGAAACTCCATTCTTATAATAAGTCAGCACACCAGTATTTGTTCCTGGGGTTCCGGATAAATCTAATGATAATGCAATAACATCTCCTGCACTGGTAGCACTAGCATAAGCTGTACCTGCTCCAGCAGTATCATGTCTAAAAGCACTTGAACTTCCATCCCATTTCCAACCCCAATCATATGCAGTTTGTCCAATCCAAGTATCAATGCTGCATTTATTTACTTCCCAAATTCCAAAACCAAATCTTGCAGCAATCAACTCAACTTCACAATACCACTTTCCACTATTAACAGACATAGTTGATGCAGCTAATGCATAATCACTGCCATCTTGTGCTACTCTCAGATTTCCTTCTGACAAAATAAGTTTAGATGAAGTTAATGAAAGAGGATCTAAAGTAGCATATCTCGTCTCCGCAGGTTCTTGGAAATTATAAAAAGGATTATTCTTAGAAGGAGTCGCACCACTTGCAGTAATAGCACTAGCAGCCACAGTATAACCCTGTGCATCAGCACCATCATTACAACACAATAATGATACATCGCTAGGATCAAGGAAACCACCATCCATCAAGGGACTGTTGGTTGTAAGAGGTGATCCTGGGGGTGTAAATCCTCTATTATAAACACATGTTCCTTTTACTACACGAAGATTACTAATCAATCCACTAAAATAACTACCACCCGCAGCCATATCTCCAATTATACCATTCGTTTTAGTATAATCAGTAGTATCTGATCCAGAAAATACTTCTTTACCATCAAGGAATAGTTTATGAGTACTACCAGATCTGCAACTAACACAATGATACCAACGTCCCGTTGTCATTGTATAACTACCAGCATCAGCAGGAGAACTTCCTAATGTATCTACTACCAATTTACCAAGACTACCAGAAAAATATACCGCAAAACAATATCTACCTGTTGTATTACTAGTATCAGTATCAAACATTCCCTGTGTCTGCGCTGCAGTCATAAAAATCCAACACTCAACAGTAAAATCACCCGTTCCAAAAGTATAATCACTACTAGTTCCAGAAGTTAAACTACCCCCAGATCCAGTATAAAAAGCCACCGATCCACTGGAATTAGTACTAGGTTTTCCTCCATAATATACACTTGATGGAGCTACAGAAAGAATGGTAGGAGAAGGAGCTGCAGGAATAAAATCTTCTACATATTTCTTATGACCCTTATATATCTTTACATCAGAAATATAAGCTGTACATTCTCTACCCAAGGTAGCATGATTACCTATTTCTACTTCATTAGCAGTACCCATATTACCCCTAGTACTACTATCAACCATTGCTAATTGTCCATCCAAATAAGCACGAGTATCAGTACCATCTGATGTAACAGCAAAATGCTGCCAACGATCTACTGTAATCCTCTGAGAATAATTTGTAGGACTATAAGAACCACCTAATTGAACATTAAAAGTACCATCATTATTATATCCAATTACGTCATCACTACCCACAAAATGCCAAATGTATGATGCAGATGCAGCACCAGGTAAAGCAGTAGGATATATCCAACATTCACACGTAAATGGAGTAGTAGTCCCAAATCCAAAATCATCATTACTACTAACTGTTAATGCATCACTACTTCCATCAAAATGATAAGATTGCTCGTAAAAATGATGTTGAGCTGTACTTGCCGAAGGATCACCTTGTCCTACAGCTACAGTCTTAGTGACACTAGTACACGCTACTGATGTACTTACATCCTCTGCATATCCATCCAAAGTTAATGCAAGAACATTTTTTGATGCACTAGGATCTGCCTTAGTAGCATTAGTTCTTAAAGTTAATGCACCACCCATATCCATATGGTTCTCGCAATAATAATAAAAATTATCAGGAGTATCTTCCGGAAATGTAATCGTTGTTCCTGCACCTGGATTTCCTTCACTTATTGCTCCATATTGACATCCAGCAGTCCACTCCGTACCACTGCCATGAGTTCCATCCGCAGTGGAAGAAAATTTAAGAGGATGACTACCATTACTAGTGTGTGATAAATCAAACTTTATAGTTTGTCCGCGATATACATCTAAAGTTGGATTAGCAACTCCATCAAAATAAAATACACCCTCTCCTGGACCAAAAATACTTACCCCAATACTTACTTGTCCTCTTGCACCAGGAGTTTGAATCTTTCCACCTGCTATTGTATTGGCAAGAGGAAGTCCACCAGTGGCATCATCTACGTTAGTCCATCCTCCAAAATTCATAGGGAAATAATCATTCCCACCACCAGATTGATCTTGTCCTAATGGAGTAGTCCCATCCAAAGGAAGATGACATCCATTGGTTCCATAATTTGTGGTATCATTCTCCGAATCTATTAAAATCTCACCGTCAACCTGAATACCCATCATTTGACATTGATTGCCTGAAGTACCTGAACCCCAAACAAGACTGGTTAAAGTATTACTTGGCAATGTAAGCCATCCGGTAGCAACACTACTGGTTAAATCTGTTCCATTCTGTGATAAAGGTCCACCTGATCCATTCTTTTCTAATTTTACTCTAATGGAATGTCTAGCAACTATAGGGTTTATAGGTGTAAAAGTTACACTAGTACTATCAGCAGCAATAGACCAACTACCTGTTAAGTTACCATCAAACGCCTTAGTAGCATTATATCCTGACGACTGAAAAGAACCAGTTACCAAGCCACTCCACAATACATTTTTATTAAGACTTGTATACGCGGGATACTTTTTAGGTCTCCACATATTTGTCAAGGGATCGGTATATCCAAAATCAGTAGGTTGAAGTTGTTTGCCATCAATCAAATAAAATTGAGACATATTCCCACCAAACCATGCTACAGTCCCTTGCCCAAAAGACCCCAGAGAATGAACCTCTGTAGAATTTATCTTAGATGTACCCCCATTCTGAGTATTAGTTTCCCAAGGAATCTCAGGAGTATCTTCCCCAATTTCAAATCCATTAATATAAACTCTTGCTTTGACTGAATCATAAGTACTGACTATATGATAAAAAGCATTAGTATCCCTATATCTAGCATAGGGTTCAAGAGAGAAATATGTCGAACCACCATCCCAATTAATATTCCAAAATTTATCTCCATCATCACCGGAATCTTTTCCATACCTAAAATCAGTAGATGCACTACTAGAAGTTCCAGCACAAAAAACTGGATTATGATTAACATCTGAACTACCACCACCGGCAGGCAGATATGCTAAATTATCTCTCTGAACCCAAACACTCCATGTCCAACAGAATCTATTACCCTCACTACTCGGAGTCCGAGTTAAATATTGTTCCTTCGTTTTTTCAAATCTTATACACCCATCAATAGGTACTCCACCGGAAGCAGAAGTTTCCGTAATGACGCGAGGGATTGCTACTGCCATTTTATTCTATTCTCCTCAACTATAGTTTACAGATGCACCCGCTAATAACTGGGTTCCTGCTGTTCCAACTTGATTGACAGTAAATGAAATCAGACTTACAGCTCCATCTGTAGTGGGTAAAGTAGGTGCTGATCCCGAAGGCCATAAGAAATAAGTAGTAAATCCAATAGTAGTTATACCAGAGTTAGTAATTATAACCGTATGACTATCTTGTTCAGTTCCTCCTGTGGCACTAATAGTTGTAATACCTGCTGCAGTTATCCTATGTCCCTGAGCACCATCCAAATCCAAATAAGTATAGGCATTCGTAGGAGTAGCAGCTTCAGTTGATATTCCTGAAGAAATCGTAATTGTTGCAATACCAACCGTATTATCAGCGGTGATAGTTGCACCAGTGAAATTAAGTGCAGTCGAAGCAGTACCTGTAAGAGAACCACTAGCTTGAACATCAATACCAGATATAACTCCGGTTAATGCACTACCATCTCCACTGAAACTTGTGGCAGTTACGGCTCCACTAACATTTACACCTTCCGGACCAAGATAATTAATAGTTCCAATGGTAGCAGAATCTAATTTAGCGGAAGTAGCAGTTACAAATCCAGAAACACTTAATCCAGTACTTAATCCTACTGCTGCTTTATCTACATCATATGTAAAATTAACATCAGTTTGTCCATACATCACCAAACCTGCACCATTTTGAGTAGCAGATGTCTTCGCAGATGTAGAAGCAACACCAACAGTCTTATCTTCTATATCAAGTACTTGAGTATTAATCCTTGTAAATGTTCCATCTACAGTTAAAGATCCACCAATACTCACATTAGCTAAAAATGTTGCATCAGTAGCAGTTTGAATATTATCAGTAGAAGCAACACCTGTTAAACCAGAACCATCACCAACAAATGAAGTTGCAGTACAAGCACCAGTAATATTAACACCAGCAACATTAATTTGTAAAATAGATGCACCCGCAGCAACGAAAGTTTGCTGATTAACTGCTGGTTGGAAAAGTCCCGTATCAGGATCTCCCGCAAATTTCAAAGGTGGAGCGGCTGCCGTTCCAGCATCTAATTCAACTGATGTAGCACTAATGATACCAACATTAAATGGTGCAGCATCAATCCATACTTCTTGTGTACCAATTCCTAATGTAGGTTCATCATACCATATAAAAGTTTTTCCTAAATCATTATTAAACCACAAATCTCCCGAAGTTGGAGTACTTGGAGCTTCCGTACCTACACTAACTGATGCTCCTCCACCACCACCTTCAAAGAACATCGTAGCGATGCCCGTAGTTGCAGAATAAAAGACTGTAGTAAAACCAGGTCCTTTAAAATCAAGTTGAGTGACACCGTAACCAACAATACCTAATGTAGTACCAATACCTACGCCAGCACTAACATGTAAAAGTTTGGATCCGTCACCATAATAAGTGATAATACCTGCTGTTCCACCTGCATCATTAAGGGCTGTAATAATACCAGCACCAAATTTAATAGTTCCAATACCAGAACTTACATAAACAGAATCAGCAAAGGTGGCAACACCTGTAATATTTAAATTTCTACCTGTTACCTCATCATATGTAATATCTCCCGTTACATTCAAATCTCCACCAACAGTCATGTCACCGCTAACAGTAGCAGCTCCACTGACATGTACATCACTCGCAAATGTACCAATTCCTGTAAAAGTAGAAATTCCCGATACATTTAAACTGCTAGTGTCAACTGTAGTGACATCTAAATCACCACCACTAGCATTAAGTGTAGCAATAGTAGCAACACCAGTTATATTAAGATCGGTAGCAGCAATGCCACCCCTAACGTCTAATTCTACCGTGGGAGCCGTGCTAGCGATACCAACCTTTTTATTGGTAGCATCTGCAAGAATAAGATCGGTATTTACCTCTAAACCGTTCTTAACTACAAAATTCTTATTTACAGCCATTCGGGTTCACTATCCCCACGAAATTAGTCTTAGTTATTTATAATATTACTCGTTAGGACCATAATTAGGATCCACTTGTAATAACATATTAGTATTAAAATCTGGTTTATCAGTTAGAAGATCATCCATATCAATCCAGTTAACACACTTCTGACATACTGCAACGGGTTGAGTAGTTCCAGTTCTTCCAGCAGTTCCGCAGTTAGATCCACCAATACATCCCTGAACCTTTCCATCCTTACATCTAAATGCTGAACCATTTCTTGTCCATGTAGGGAAATCCCCTACAGGATTAGATCCTAATAAAGTATTTTTAGTTACCTCAGATCCTCCTCCCAGCGTACTAATAATTCCTCCACCAACTACGCCAACAGCAACAGCAATAGCCAGTTTAACCTTATTGTTCATTAAATGATAGCATCTAGAGGCTATTTATTAATCTACCTTTTCAATTGTAATTGTACCATTTGTACCACCATTACCACCCAATTGCGTAGTTATAATAGTCACTTCCCCATTAGAATATCCACTCGCTCCACCACCACCTGAACCATTCGAAGTACCAGCATCACCTCCTACACAACCTGCTCCACCACCACCATTATTATTAGATCCATTACCACCATTATTTCGATGTCCTAATCCTGGTTTATATCCTCTTGTAATCGCAGCAGTGCCACTTCCTGTTTCTCCATCTACTCCTCTATATTGGGTAACTCCAACATACTGACATGGAGAAAAACCTTGTTCTGCCCAATATTTACCAATAGTACAAGCCGCTACTCTACCTCCCGTCGTAGCACTATAATTTACGGGAGGATCATAAGCTCCACCAGCAAAAAATCCTGCTACAGGTAAACTTCCTTCAGGGAAAACACCACCACCAGACCCTGCTGATGTTCCATTACCATTTGCACCTGCAACAGCTACTCCTCCACCATCGCCACCTCTACCATTATCTCCAGCACCTCCACCTCCTCCACATGTAACAAGAAGATTTCCTCCTCTATAGAAGAAAGCTCCTCCACCTCCTCCATTAGAACCACCGGAAGGAGCAGTTGTAGAACCTAATTTAAAAACATATTCCAAATTTTGAACTAATGTAAGTTCAAAAACAGAACTACCACCCTGTCCACCACTATTTCCATTTCTACCTTGTCCAGCAGCTGCAGACATAGTAATTCTCACATCTACATCTCTTTCTGGACAATATATACCCAATCCTCTCATCCACACACTAGAATCAGCAGTATACGTAAAGGTTTGATCAAAGAGATTTGTGGATCCTGTTCCATAGATATTAGCATGAGCATCCCATTCTTCATAATTAATAATTTGTCTTGCAGAAACTACTTCATAATCAACAATATTAGTATAAATGGGAGAATTACTTACAGCTGAACTACTTATAACTCCTTGAATGGTGCTAACACCCACAGTTTCATCAGTAAGAGTAAGAACATTAGTATTTGCTCCTGCAATAGTAGTTCCATTTTGAGTCCACGCATAATTAATATCATCAGTAGATCCATCTGACCTACTTACATTAGTAGTAAACGTAGCAGTTTCACCTTGAGCTGTTGTAGTAATTCCTGGTTCAGTATCAACTATTAAATATGGTTGCATAGTAAGAGTTACTGTCTCAGAATCTACAGGTTCATTTATGGCATTTGGTGTAGACTTTCCAACCCCATATGCTGAAGGAACATAATCTAAACGTAGAAAGAATTGTCTTCCATCATCCCCAGGACTTACTAAAGTATTAAGTTGAAGCGTAGTGGATCCTGTACCTGTTATTTCAGAGGTATCACTCAATGGACCTACATTAACTTCATGCCACTTATAGGTAAGTGTACCATTATTCAAAGCAGGATTAGCTGGAGACTGTTCAGGAAAAGTGGCTGTACCTACCCCAACAAAATTTACTATTCCATTATTTTTAGTAGTAATACCCACAGGTTGTTGACTAACGGCTAGAATGGGACCATTAATCTCTAATCCAGACTGAGGTTTGTTAGTCGGAATACTACTAAAGGCTTTAAATCCTATCATGCGAAGTTTTGTCCTCCAATTACCCCAAACAGAGATGAACCAGCATCAAATGTAATAAAGGAATAAATGTCCGTTTTACTAGCAACAGGTGTAACAATAGGAACTACTCCACCCCCAGGCCAATAAACTGGAATCGTCGATCCTCCATTATCTTTAAAGGTATCAATTCCCACTGAATATGCAGTAGATCCTTGAAGAATCTTAAGTGTAAAGGTTGTAGATCCCGTAGGAGGATTAAGAAGATTAAATTGACTTACTGCACTATTAACCGTAAGAGTAAACGATTGTGCTTTAGCAAGATCAATCTCTACAACTCCCGCCGAATTACTTAAAGTTTGAACATATTCAGAATATGTCTTGAATTTGGCAGAACCTTCTATATCAAGAACTGCTCTTGGAGATGCAGTACCAATTCCCACAGATCCCGTAGATTCGGCACTGATAATAGTACCCCCAACACCCACATCCAAAGATGCACTGGTAACTATTCCAGCATTAATATGTCCGGAAGTATCTGACAATCTATAAGAAGTAGCAGTTAAAGCACCACCAACACTTATATCTTGAGAGATAATACGTCCTGCAAATTCAGAATTATTAGTTACATAAAGATCTGTCACTCCACTACCAACTCTTCCCACATGTAATGGATAATGAGGAACTGTAGTTCCAACTCCCACATTAGTAGAATTAATAGGATAAACTCCTGTTCCCAATCCCGCACTAACCGGAGTCCACAAACTATCTGTAGGGATATTTGTTATACCAGAACCATCACCTTGGAAAGATGTAGCAGTTACAATACCTATAAAGTTGGAATTACCAATTACTTGCAACTTATAATCACCTGCAGTAGTTCCAATTCCTGTTGCACCCAAAGCATCCACGGAGAATATTGAACCTCCACTATTAACCTGGAAACTATTAACACCTGGAGTAGTGGTTGCAATACCTACTTGATCAAATACCTGAATATTAAAATTCTTAGAAAGACTTACATTACCAAAACGATACCAATCATTATCCGTTGAATAAATCCATGCAGCATATCCACCTTTAAGAGGATTTGCATTAAATGTAAGATCTCCGGGGTTACCTGCTAAAACAGGAGTAGAAATACCAACTGTTTGCTTTCTAGAAACTGTAGCATCACCTTGCAAATAAACAGACGTTACTTCTAATCCTTTAGTAGAAGTAGATGTAACCTTATTATTAAAGACTACTGGACCATCAAACTCAGAAATAATATTAGCATCCGGACCACCTTCTACTCTGATTGAACGACTAATAGATGCTTCTAAGGGTGTAAGAACATCAAATCCAATATTAATACCACCTTGAGATACATCCTCTCCAGTAACTGAAGGAATAGGAGCATCAAACACTTCTTCCTGTCCGGTGGCAGAACTGACTTTCTTATTACCAATATAGAAGTCACCTGCATCATTCATTCCAGTGTAAACATTTACACCACCATCTTTCTTAGTAGATTGTGAGAGTAATTCTTCTTGAGCGGATAATGTACGATTTTGACGCTCAGGTAAAGCAGTAGAATAGTTACCTGGACCAAATCCTACATATTCAAATGTATGTCCAGAAGCACGAATAATAGAATTTCTTCTAAATTCAATAGGACGACAATCAATCGTCCTTACAACAGAATTAATAACATGAGTTGCTGCTCTAGTTCCCAATACTCCTCTAAAGACAGTAACTGGGTTAGTAGTTACAGTTGTTTTAACTCTTAAAATTTCTTCATCAATCTGCAAATAATCACCAATATTAATACCTAAGTTTTCAATATTAGTAATTTCAATACCAGTTTCAGACTCAGTAATTATAGCACTAGAGAGGGTAGTAGTAATACCTGCATATTGAGCTGTTTGTCTACCACCCAGATTTTCCTTATCAACCGTGACGTTACCACCAGCAGAAGCAAATCCATAAGGATATGCAAATAAAGTTCCAGCAGTAGATGGAGCAATTGTACTTGCAATACTAATATTAAAGGATGTCTGATCATTAATCTTTTTAACAATAAATTCTCCTCTATAAAGAGGATTCTCTGCACCACCTAAGAAAATCTTATTATCAACTCTTAATCCATGTCGCTGCGCTGTAGTAACAATACCTGTGTTAGTAGTAGCATTATAAGAGAATGCACTAACATTCAAAGTTAGTCCGGTAACAGTAGCAGTAGCAGAAGAAGTATTAGTTAAACCTATTCCTAAAGTAGTAGCAGCACCCACAGTAGAAGCAGATGCAACTTGAATTTCTCTTGTTTTACCTGTACCAATTCCAGTAATTCTATACAATGTATTATAAGAATTATTAGAATCGGGGGTAACCCCTTCGATACTTACTGTATTTCCTACATTATCATAAATGTTAGTTACACTTACAATACCTACACTATATCCACTACTAGTAGTAACTCCCGTAATATGAAGATGATTTCCTACTTCATATGCACTACCACCATCCATAATCTTAACAGACTCAAGATTACCGGATGCATTAACTTGAATCCTAGCAGTTGCATAATTACCCACCGTAGTTCCTAATCCTACAGGATCAACTAATCTTGCATTATAAAGATATCCTGCACTTCCACTACCATATCCTGCACCACTATTTGCAATAGAAACAGTAGTAACCGCATTTAATCCATGATCAATAGCAGTGAAAATTGTATGAGAAGTTCCTACGGTACTTAGAGATTGAATATTAGTAATTCCAACACCAATATTCCAATTATCAATACCTTTATCTAATGTCTCCCTAGTGACACTATTTTGCAATTCATTGGTTACAACTTGTCCAACAGGAGTAGGAAGCGCAAATGAAGATGCTGAAAGTGGATCAGACGTTGGATTATCTCTATTCGTCTGAGGATAAAGATTCTGAATACTCTGAGAATATCTATCTGTAGAGAATGGATTTACTGTTGGAGTATTAGAAGCATTAGTAACAATTAAATGATAGATACCATCTTGGGTACCTGCTTTGTACTCTTGTATCTCTTTAGATCTATAAACTTGGAAAGTAGTGGGATAATCTTTTTGAGTAAAAGTAGGAAGACTAGTGGTTCTAGAAGCAGTATCATTACTGAAAGTTCCTGGACCCACTGTTGACGTTAAATCAACAACAAATTCTCTAGCACTACTAATACCTGAAACTGAGAAAGTTCCATTAAACCCAGAATTAGCAGTTCCAACTGGATTATTAATACTCTTTACATTTTCAATAAGAACTTTTGCTCCTTCCTTTAAATTATGAGGAAGTTCTGAAAGAAAATATCCAGTATTACTATCCCAATAAGCATGAGCCAAATAACTAGGATTTCTTAATTCATTAAGATTACTTAAAGTAACGGTAGTAGGACTAAAGTAAGCTGCTACTTCAGTGTTTGTCTTACCAATTACATCGGAAGATTCTTGGAAAATATATCCATCAATAGGAGGACGCGCTGATGTTATTCCACTACCAGAAGGAACCACATAACGCATTGAATAAATGGTATCTAAGGTATTCCTAGTATCAGGAGTACGAGTAATGAAAGTTCTTGGAGTGGCATCTCCCAGTGCAGTAGTTCCTAATCCAACCAAGGTAGAATAGAAATTATTATCTGTAGATGCAGTTCCAACAGTGATATACCATTGATTTTGTGAAGAATCCCATTGAACTGGATGTCCAACATCTCCAGAAATCTTATCAGAAACTCTACTTACAACTTTAAGAACACCACCTTTATTATTAATAGATAATCCATTTAAAGCAGTAGCATCATTTAAGGTCTTAGCAACCTTAACTTGATCACTACTTATTCCAGAAGTAATAGCATAGTAAACCATATTACTATCCAGTCCATCTGGAAGATGTCCATTTTCAGCAATAACTCTAATACTTTCACCCTGTAAGAAACTGTGAGGTTGAGTTAAAGTTATAGTACTTGCACTAACACTATTAATTCCTACTGATCTTCCTACATCAAAAATTTTCTCTGAACTATCTTGAGTGGTAGTAAGTTCAGTATTCGGCATTACGATTCTTGCCGCGTACTCATTACTGACACCACCTTCAGAAATAAGAACATTCAATTTATCATTTTTCTTAGCACCAACCCTATATCCTTCGATTACACTATCGGGAAAAACATCCTCATTGGTTTGATTATAAAGATAAAGACGACTAGTAGAAGCAACACCCACTGCAGTATTATAAACATCAATGGCATTAAATTCAATTGCAACATCACTAGCCTCTATTTCTTTAGGAGGAATAACGTGAGTAATATATCCTACATCATCTCTGGGAAAAGCAGAACTCTTATATCCTTGCGATACTAACGACTTATATCCAAAGTTGGAGTTAGAGTTAGTAACAGACAAATCTCCGCCACTTTGTGTAAGAAAATGTTCTGCATAACCAATAGCAAATACAGAAACAATCTGAATTACAGCATCATTCTCCGCTTTAATATGATAATTCATATAGGCAGGTTTATATACCGCCGATGAATCATTAGCTATATTCTCATTACCTGCAAAAGTATTATCCTTATATTCCCCAGTATTCTCATCATATTTAATAAAGGCATTATTATCCTTCTGCAATCCGATACCCGTAAACTGAGCAACAACCATAGATTTAAATCCGGTTGCTTTCGCACCATCAGCACGCATACCACACATACCATATACTGATCTCAAGGAACAGTTAAAGACATACGGAGATGCTGAAGTTACAGTGTCAACCTGAAGATTAACTGTAGCACCAGTAGTAGTAGGTAAAGGATTTAGAGGTGCATTAGATACTTTGTATTTAAATACAGTCGAACTAATAACATCACTAACTACAAATTGTCCATCATAACCTTCAGCAGTAATATTATTAACAGAGAAAGCAGTATCTACATCGAGTCCAGTAAGAGTAGATTCTAAAGTAACTGTGATTACATCACTAGAAACACTTCCATCACCTGCTTTAATACTAGTAATACCAACTTCTCCACCAGTCGGTCCAACAATGCGGTATTCATCAATCTTAGGTTGAATGTCAACACCAGATGAAGGATAATCTGGTTCAATTTCTCTGCCAGAAGAAGGACCATATGCCAGTCCTACCTTCTCATAATACATATCCAAATCAGTTCTATTAGTAGAATAATCACTGATATAACTATCATTGATTTCTACATCATTAACTCCATCAGCATACTCAAAACAAGTTAACTTATGGTGAGAGAAATTAGGAACAAAAGTACCAGTGGTATAATCTTTATAAACTACACCATTTGGATCACCATCGAACATGGTGAACTGCCACAGATAACAAGATCCTGTTACTCTAAAAAGAGCTGTTCTTGAAATATTATCATTTTCAGGATTAGGAACATACTTAGGTCTTATTTTTGTCTTTCTTAAGTCTAAACCTACAATTGAAGTACCACGAGGAAGAATTACACCACCATAAATGCTATTCAGTTTATAGAGGGCATTATTAGCTACTGTAAGATCAAAATTAGTAGTGAGAGACCATGCAGGAAAATCTGAAGATGTTGTACCATCTCTCAACAAATAATTATCCGATCCATCAGGAATCCATCCAGGTCTATTATCTACTATATGTTCCCCTGGATACAGCAATATTGTAGTTTTGCCAAACCTATCATTGTCTAATCCTTTCTGATATGAAAACCTTGATGCCTCAACCAATGCCCTTTGAATAGTCTTAAAAGGACGAGTCAGTGAATTACCCTGATTTTCAATGCTATCAGTAGCGTCTAAGTCATTTGGGTTTACATAAAGAATGTTACCACGAGCATTCTTAAGGAAATTATCTAATCTGGAAAGACCCATTTTATTACTACATATAAGCCGTTATGGATTATTTATCATAAGAAAAAAGGCATCTATTTAATTAGGTATAATAAAAGGAAACCCTCTTCTTCATTTTATCCAAACATTCTCGATGAGGAATAAAATTTTCTCTTTCTTTTATTTTCAATTCTTTTAATTCCTCATATTTTTCTACAGAACATTCTAAATGCCCTGAATTATCCAAATATCTTTGAAGATTTTGTGGATATTTATACATCCCCAATCCTCTACAAACAGCCGCATATCCTAAATGAGAAATACTCCAATTAGCAGCAAAAGGAAAAACACTTATCTCTTCATATTTTACTTTCTCTTCTAACTGCGAACACCACAAAGGGGTTATATCATCCATATGTTTCCAAAAAGAAGAATCCTTTCTTCGAGTAAGATAATGAATTCTTATAAACTTGAAAAGTTCTTCCCAAATCTGTGATATTCTTTCATTATATGAATGGATATTAAAAGGCAAAGGAATAAAAGAACCATATACAAACTTACTAAAAAGATCAATTTGTTGCACGAGAGTTTGAATAGAAGTAGATTCCAGAGGTTCTACAAACCCACTAGAAAGCCCCATTGATATACAATTTCCCACCCAAGATTTTTTATAATATCCAGGGATAAACTCAATAACCCTATTTTCTGAATATGAAAGAGAATGATTTACTTTCAACCATTTATCATAATTTATCATCGCTTCTTCATCAGAAAGAAATTGAGAAGAATAAATATATCCTCCACCATAACGATTATTTAAAGGTATTTGCCAAATCCATCCTTGATCTGTAGCTTCTGCTAAAGTATAAGGTTCTATATAATCATATTTTTTATGTATAGAAAAGGGTATTGCTCTATCTAGAGGTAAATAATCTTTTTTATCTACCCATTCCCCATCCAAATTTTTAATCAATACTCTAGAAAATCCACTACAGTCAATATAAAGATCTCCAGTTAATTGTTCTTTATTATCCAATAATATTTTCTCTATCTTATCATCTTTTACAAAAACTTCTTCTACTTTCGCATCTATTATATTTAAATCTGTACCAAAACGTTTTAAAAGATAATTAGAGAATTCAAATGTATCAAAATGAACTGCATAAGTTTTATTTTCATCTTCCAATAAACTCTCTGGTATATAATTATTCTCTAAAAAATAATCGTCATGAAGAGATGCACCAAAAGATTCACCCCTAATTATCTCTTGTGAATTAATAAAATTAAATTCATAATTCTCTTCTAGCGAAAATGGAATAGGACAACGAAAATTATGGTAATAATGGTTCCCATCATTCATCCAATTTTTAAATTTTATCCCTAATTTAAAGGTAGAATTAGTATTCTTCACCAAATCTTCTAGGGTAATTCCCATAAAATTTAAGTAGCGAAATATTGTAGGTGTAGTAGATTCTCCTACCCCAATACTTTTTATTTTACTACTTGAAATTAAAGTTATATCAACCCTTTCTTTCCAATATTTTTTTAAGTATGTAGAAACAATAGCACCAGCAGTAGAATCTCCTACTACAATTATGTGCTTATCATTCTTCTTGTCCTTCATACTCATGCTTTTCTATCATATATTCAATCGTTCTAGTAATATTAGTCATAGCATCTTGTAAATCATAACTCTGTCCGGATTGTTGGTTTCGCGTTTCGATATCCAACAATGTCCAACGCCACTGTTTTAAATGTTTAGAATACCAGAGTTTGATGTCCATATTCTATTTATTAAAAACCTAATAAATCAAGGGATTAGAATAGGATAACCTTTCTTCTGGACACAATTTACGAACGACTTCTAATACATTCATAAACTGTTCTGTATCATCACAATCAACTACCTTCGTATCTCCTTCATTAGAATAAAGATAAAAAGTTCTTTTAGTTGGATCAACTACACACTTACTCAAAAACTCTTCATCTTCCATAGGTTGATACACTCCTACTAGATATCTAACTCTAACATAATTAAGTATCCTCGTCAAGTACTTCCCCAATAATCAAATAATAACAGTTAACAGGAAGTCCAGTAGCCTGGAGATGAACCTCTCGTCCTTGTACTCTTTTAACAATTAATTTTTGATCTCCTCCAATGGGAGTAAGATGAACAGAAAGAGAAGTTAAATCCACTTCTTTTTCCCATTCTTCAGGTACTATTATTATCTTATCAGTAGTTCTTCCATGAAGAAAAACACATTCCACATCATTATAATTTTTCATTATCCTAAAGCATCAACGATTGTTCCCAGTCCTATGTAGTTCCTTAATGATTCTAATCTATCCATTTCATTATTTTCCTCATTAATACAATTTCTCATTCCCCAAATCCTCAAACTATAATCATTTCTCTCTTTTCTAAGACCTCTGGAAGCATCTAATTTTAACTGTACAATCCCATCATCAGCTATCAATGCAGTTTCTTTAGTACTAGAAACTCCAATAGCATCAGTAATAGCACTTTCAATAGCAGCAGTACAATTCGAAGACAAATCTAAATTATACATTGTACTTAACTGAGCAACACTAACTGATGTCAATTCAGTACCTTCGGCGGTAGGGCTAGATCCACCCGCAGCAGTAGGTGCTGAGGTAAATCCTACCGTATAAAATATTCTTCCTGCTCCTACCACCGGTTCTTGAATTTCTTCTCCTGTAGTCTCTTTATCATCACCTGATATAGGATCTATTCCTTCAAACATTCTATCCCAACTCTGACTAGCAGAAGGATCACCACTACTATTACTATAAATGGATACCCCTATCCCTATGGATCCAGTTGTCGCAATACCTATAGTTTCCGGATCAAAAGGATTAGTACCAAAAGTGACTTCATATTTACGTCTACCCGTATCATCTAGAGTATCTGGATCACCAATAATCTTAAAAGATTGAAAATCACCAGTATCCATAGGAGCCGTTGCCGCTGCTGAAGCAGGAATATCCAATGTAAGAATGTTAACTAAAGATACCGTACTTCCTATTCCGATTATCGAATTTATTCTACTTAAATCAGCATATCCTGTACCCACTCCCGTTATTTTAGTAGTACTACTAAAAATTTCATTTGCTATTACAATTTGCCCTACTTCATAAACTGTAACTCCCGCTCCTACATCCGCTTCCGGCAAAGGATTCATTATCGTTAATTTATTACTTCCAGCAGCGATAGTTCCAATAAAACTAGTAACAAAAGTATCTCCAATATCTACCCCATAAGGTTGCTGATAATACTTAAGTCCATATAAATGTCTATTTCCTAATCCAAACCATGCTCCTCCCGGATCACCAATTGTATCTGCCCAATTAGAATTGATTGGATAATCAGTAATAGTCCCATCTGAATTAAGAAAACGTACCGTAGAACCAATGCCTACATTATCAGAATCAAATGAAAGATATTCATATCCTCCAAGATTTAATTTAGTACATTTAAGATCATAAGTAGTGGGGGTTCCGGTATTTACACCAGTGACTCTCCAAAACATATCCGTTCTACATCCCACATTAACTCTATCCTGATATGCTCCTTGAACCACCCCAAAAGCATTATTTACGTCCTCTTGAGCATTAAAAACTTGAGTCTCTAATTGAACAATACCCTCATCATATAATGATTTTTGATCATCTACAACAACTATTTGTTCTTGATAAAATTCAATTCCATCCAATTTTTGTTGAAGATTTTTATTTACATCTTGTGTTAGTTCTGTAGATAATGCCATAATTATTCCCTCGGTTCAGTACCTTTATATTCAACAACTAATTTATCAACATCTTTTCTCTCTCCATATACCTGATAAAAACATTTAACCTGTACTAAATGATCAGATGAAAGAATAATTTTATCTTCCCCAATCTCTTTTACATACAATGAGGAATCCGCTTTACCAAAGGGAGTTAACTGTACAGTAATTGTATCATAATCCACCAAACCTTTCCAGTACTCAGGGATTTCAATAATATGACTTCCATCCAACTTCCCTCTAATATAAACTCCAAGTTCAGGACCTTCCAGACATCCATGATTTAATCTATATGCATCACCTTTAGTAGGATGTGGAATATCAAATCTCTTTGTAACCGAAACAATAGAAGAAGTCCAGGATGCCTTACCATTGACATGAAACTTTCCATTTACCGTTAAATTACCATTGATAGTTCTTGTAGGTGCGTTATCTACTTTCGCTCCCGATCTTACTTCAGCACCTGCCTCTGCTTGCACTCCGGCTTCTGATTGAACACCTGCGTCATTCTGTGCTCCTACCTGATTTTTAATACCAGTAATATTCAGTGTAGGTGTAGCAATATTAATAGCGCTAGCATTAACAATGTTAATAATACTAGAATTAATAGTAATACCTACTATTCCAATTCCAGGATCCCCAAACCATATATCCAGAGGATTTACTTTATCTATTGGGGATAATCCACCTTTATTCGTTACTTTAAGAATAGAAACAGCAACTTTTGCTAGGGGATTAGTTAAAGGTGCTCGTCCTACCATTAAGGCAGCTTCAGGAATATTAGGAATAGGATAATTAAGAGGAGAACCTACCAGAACTCCACCTTCTGCCCAAATAGTACCAGGAATTGCAGTAGGACCCAGACCATATACCAGATCTTGAAGTCCAGGAGTTCCGGAGGGAAGGTTGGATACAACCTTTAATTGTTTTCCGACGTGAATATCAGTAAATTCTGCCATTATAACAAACTCCCTATTAATTTTTGGAACCCTTTCAATTGTTGAGTAATAGTCATTGATCCTAAACCTTTACCAGGGGGAGTAGTAATAGGAGAAACATCCGGTCCTTCTATGACTTTAAAACTTCGAGTATCAACTTCTATCTTTCCCGTATTACTAAATTCAATATCCTTATCGCTTTCTATCCCTACACCATCATCTCCCGTCATTTCTATATTAGTAGCTTTGGCACTAAAAGTTGCATTAGATCTAATATTCACCCATCCGCTTTCAGTCCCATCTCCTTTAGCAATAAGATCAATATCATTGGCAAGAAATCTCAATCTTCCACTAGGAGCACTAATAATTATATCACCATTTTTAGCATGCCATATACCTGCCACTGCACCATTATCAGGACCCACAGGTTTTTCACCACATAAAATAGAATATACTGATGGAGCATTATTAATAATAGCACCATCTAACGCCCCTGTCATCTGTAAACCAATACTATGTGACATTGCGAATTTCTTAGATGATGGAAAAATGCGACGAATCATAACAGCCATTTTAGCGTTATTCTTCATCACATCCCCAAAAGCTATCTCACCTTCAGGAGTACTCAGTTTATTAAAAAATCTAATATCTTGTTCAGCCATTAGGGATTCACCTTAGTTCTCATTGAAGATCCAACATTTCCTACACAATCAATCACTTGTAGAACTTTAGTACCGGGAGCTACTTCAGAAGGACGTAAAAATTTCAATACAGGTTTATAGATACCATTATGTCCCGTTTTGGTATTTATTGTAATCTCTGGAAGAGTATCAAAATTTCCACCTCTCGTCACCCTTAATCTACATACTGCCCCTTCTTCATCACATTGTTCAATTACTGCTTCAGCTCCATTAGCAGGAGTAATTTTCACCGTATCATTAACACAATCATAACCATATCCACAATCTAAGGTGATAATATCATCGAGAACAGGTACAACATCATAAGTAGGAGCCTCTGGAGGAGGAGGACAAGGACCAGCAGCTCCAGTTACCCAATAGTCAGGTATTACTCCCCATGTAGGATCATCTAATTTTCCTTGCATACAAGGATCAATAATCCCCAAATACTGATGAGTTAAGAAATAGCGAATATCTTGATCAGTAAATCCAAGTGACTGGGCATAGGGATAATCATGCTCACAATCAAATATACCACATCCACCACTACCAGTAATATAAGAAGGAATAGGACCAAAAGTAGGATCATCAAGTTTTGCTCTCATTAATGGTCCAATATTTTTACCTAACAGTTGAGAATAAAATCCTTCCAAATAAAATCTAATATCTTTATCATTAAACCCCAATTGCCGCGCATAGATATAATCATTTACATATCCAAACTGATCAGGTACCCCATATCCTGTATTATGAACATCAAATTGCCTATAATAATCCCATACTCCTCTAGCCTGTAATGATGCTCTAAAAGATTGAACATCTAGTGCATGTTGAGGGGGAATCGGAGGAGTAATTTCGGGATGAATAGCAGATCCTCTAGTATCATCAAATCCTACCATACTTTTAACATCTAGAGGATTTATACTAAAAGTTCCTCGACAATCATCAAATCCTAACATACTTTGAAGATATGGATTAGTACCATGTTCTGTCCATCCAGGTAACATATCAATAGTAAAATCGGAATTAATGGTAATGGGATCTCTTCCAGGTAGTTCAACTCTATCAAAATACCTTAATGTAATGGGATCTCCTTCATCATAAGGAGGATCCCATACTCTATTAGCTCGTTGAACCACAGTTTGACATCTACCTGAAAATGTTCTTCCACCTCCACCTCTGGATCCGTCAGGGTGAGGTAGAAATCCATATCCCGAATCATCAATTATAACATGCGTGACTCCTGTTGTAATCCCCGTTCTAACTCCTGCTGTATCACCAACTCCTATTGCGTCCCCATCTGTACCAATCCCTGCAGGGAAAGTAGCAAAAACCGTAGTTCCTATCCCAGCACTTCCTGTTCCTCCGTGAGAATTACCACAGGGATCATCAATAGAAACTAGCGGAGGTGTTTCATAAGAACCAGGATCTCTAATTACCACCCCTATCCAACTACCATCGCTACCGATCACCGCATCTCCGGTAGCTCCTGATCCGGTTCCACCCCAAAAAGTAATATCAGGAACTCCACACCAAATAGGACCCGTATCACACTGTCCTAAAGCAGCATCAACAGCACTACCAATATCTAAATCAAAATCATAATCTGCAATATCATCGGGAATATCCATTACTCCTCGGAAACTATCTGCTACTCCCTGAGCTGCCGAAAAAATACCTGAAAAATCTAAACTAAAGGTTTCCGGTTTAGCTCCATCTAAAAAATTCCATTCTTTTAAATCTGGACAAACATGTTCTTCTTTACATTCCAAGAACTTAAGAATAGATTCAACAAAATCAAGAATCTCATTGGTAAGACTAATAACAGAACCCAACAAACTAGAAATAGGTCCAAGAATACTATTAATCAAAGCATTTAACTGAGCAATCAACTGCCCAAGAAACTGAGATATAATCTGATCCATAACACAAGTACCTGTGTTAATAATCCTTGTTATCAATTGCTTTAAAAAGCGTCCAATTAATCCTGCCAGATGACGTAATAATCTTATGAATAAACAAGAAATTGTATCTAATGTTTTATTAGTAGCCTCATTAACCAAATATCTCGATCCTACAGGTGCATTACCAGAAAGATTATTAACAAGAATATTAATTTTTCTCATTATCCACTTTGCAGTGTTTTTCACAATCGCTGCAAGTTCTTTAGAAATCTTTTTAGCTGCCTCATCTACATCATCATTTAAATCATCTACCCAATTTTGAGCACCCGTAAATATACCATCTCTATCTGTACCAACTCCGGCTGTTCCAGTTAAACTCTGTCTTATCTTGTTTACTTTGTCTAATAAATCATCAATTTCTTTGTTAACATTGCTCATGTTAACATTTTCACAAGCAGTAGCAAGTTTTTCTCTATATTCCTCCCCATATTTCTCATCAAAAAGACTAACAATATTACCCCGTGCTAATTCAGCATAAGGACTTAATCTTTTACTTGTACCCTCTTGAGAAGTTTCAGGAACAGTAGCTCCATTAGTAAAACCTGTATTCTGTTGACCATCTCTATTTGGATCAATTTCTGTTTTAACAGGATAAATGCGAGTAATATGATACTCATCTGTAGGAATAGTATTACCACGAGTATACTGTTCTCGCACCCATACCAAAGTACTAGGAGCAAGACATACCGCCCAATTACTAAATCCCCCTACTCCAGAAGCACCAGTTTGTGGTGCTAATGCCCAAGGAAGATCGGCTTCTTCAACACTAAGTCCATGTCTCCCAAAAATTCTAACTTTATATCGTCTTAATTGATAAGGTACATCCTCCTCAGGATCACTATCATATCCCTTAGTTTGTCTCTCAGTATCAAATCCAGCAGTGCCAACAATTTCCGCTAGCATCTCTTCGGATTGCCCGAAAAGTTCATTGATTCTAGATTTTGTCCGAGAGACACTGTTTCTAGTCATTATTCGTCATACACTCTACATTCAAAGGCATCTGGATGATCATCACAATAAACTTCAAGATTCTTATCCTGATGTCTTAGATGATAATCATTAATCCCAGTTTCTGGTTCATCATTTTTATGATACTCATCATAATAGGCATGAGCAGATTCCAAATCCTCCTTAGTATACTCATGCATACCATGATTGATATGTTCTTTATGATCCTTGGGATCAATATAGACTTCGTGGTCTAAATCGTGCTTAATTTCTGTCATTCTGTTTTAACTCCATAGGAATCTCGTACTAAATGTAATCCGGTATACGATTGCGTCAAACTACCATAATGGCATAGATCCGCTATCATATATATGCCACTATCTTTAGGACTTCTCACCTTTGTCTTCTTATCAGAAAGTTCAGGAATTTGAATCTCTACTAAATCTCCAGCATGTAAACTAAGATCAGCAGGAATCTTCACTTCAACAGATACATTAAACTTCTGTCTATAATTTTGCATAGATTGAACTGTTACATCTTTTATAGACCAAGCCTCCACATCTGTCCAATCTTTAACTTGTTCTTTAGCATCAGCATTAGCTGAAAAAGTAGCCCCCTTCAATCTCTCTTCTGTTACAGATGCAGTAGGTTTATCTCGATAGTCCCTATTTAAAACAATGGGTCCATTTCCTCCTCTTATTCGATCATTATCTTGATCAACATTCTCGGTTGCCTCTACTTTATTCTGAAGAGGATCAATAGCAGTAATAGTTCCATTCCATGTACCCTCAGACATCTGCCTTAAAGCATCAGAATTTCGATGCATAGAATAAAAAAGGATCTTATCAGTAAATCCATGAGGAATAACAGAATCGGATCTATCATTAAGAATATATTTTCTAATAATTTTTCCTGACTTATCAAACATTTTATCTAAAGATCTAAAACAAAATCCTCCTTCATTTCTAAGTAAAGGATTACGCGAATAGGTTTCTCCAATCATCCAAAACAGATACCCTGCCATACTCCCTGTAGCATCTGGTACATTAGGAACCCCAATCTTCATTAATATAGAGATAAGTTTAAAAGGATCCATACTATTACCCCATCGACGAATTACATTTATCGTATCGTCAATATTCCAATGAGATATCTTATCCGATCCTAAATTATCTTCAATAATATCTTTAACAACAGATGATATTTGTCCCTCATATCTGTCAGTACACCTAGTATCCAATAAGGTATTATCAAAGACTTCTTTGGAGACAATATTAACAACCATTGCTTGTCCAGTACTAGACTGATGCACACTCTTAACACCAGATATTCTTAGATCGTCATTATGATCTAATTTAAGTTTATTACCTTTATTATCTTCTATATTAAAAAGTACTTTCTCTGTCCCTTGACACTTAATACCCTCTAAAAGAGAAACAGTATTTTCTCCATCTGGTACAGCATGTCCACTATCAACCAAAGCCACGCTAATAGTTACATAAGGAACAAATACACTTTCTCTATATTCAATAACAGGATTACCCGCACGAACATCTACAGATTTACTACTATCTTCATTAGAAAAAATCTGAAATTTATTAAATTGAAAAGGTTTATTAGACATCTAATCTATTAACGATTTTGGTAAATTGGTTGGACATAATTAATTCTCTCATGAATAATCTTATACTCAGGTGTAAATTGTAAAGTCTCCCAATCAATATCAAAATCACTCGAATCATCAAATATATTAGATGAAAAAGACTTATCGAAATTATAATAAGTCTCCATATCCTTAAGGAAGAGAGGTTCAGTTCTACTAAATGAATCTTTAATATTAAGATTAAAATTATTAGAAGTAGGAGATGGAGTTATCTCATTTATCTCTTGATCTTTATCATCACCACCCAGAATACCTTTCAATTTTTTAGTCTGATTTTGTAAGGACTGTATCGTTTTTCCTAGAGCACTTATCGTACCCACCTGACGGGGAACACCCATCAAAATCCTTAATTCATTAGCAAGGGCATCTGAGGTTACCGCAGCAGCATACATTAATGCAGCCCCTACCGCAAATCCTAGAGGACCAGTAAAACCAGCACCTGCTCCAGTTATTAATACTCCAATCTTCACCGAGAGAGCAGCAAGTAAAAGAAAAGCTACCCACCCTAGTGCTTCAGCAGCTAATATCTTTGCTGCAGACCAGTAATCCCCTTTATCAATAAAAGGTTTAATTTCCCACCACAATCTATTCATTTCTAGAAAAATTAAAACTCTTTTTACCCACATAAAAATAGGTCTAAGAGCCCCCATAACTGCAGGAGGTACTTTTACTGTTCTTATTTTCTGCCAAAGAGGTGCCAACCATTTATCATACCCACGATTCATAGCCTTTAAGAGCTTACTTCCTATACTAGGACGTACACGGGTTGCTCCTACAGGAGGTACTCCTCCTGAGGTGGTAATTTTAGGTACACCAGTTCCTGTGCGGAAGCGATCAGGAACGACTCTTGCTCTGTCTAAGTTCGTCGGGCCCCTAGGTAAGGGCGGAGTTGGAGGTGGTGGTTTATGTCCTATTAACTTATCAAACCAAGTAAATCCATTATTGAACTGCCCTGGTAACTTCCCTTTAAGATTTGGAGGAGAAAATAACCATGAAGTACCTATCCTTCCTCGTCGCCATAATCTAAACCTCTCTCTAAAAGTACTCTTACCTGAGAGTAAATTACCAAACGCCTCATTAAGCTTAGATATCCTTATCCTCTCCTTTAGCGGCATTGGAGTCCTATCAAGGGCAGGGTGCGTGTCATGTCCCAATGTTACTCTATTAGGTGTCTTGGGAGGTCTGGGAGTTCTCAATCTCCTAGGTAATCTTCTATATTTAAATGAAGTAGCAAGAATAATTCCCGCGGCAATTATTACACCATTTATTAAAAGGTTAAAATCTTTTGAAAACTTCTCAAATTTTTTCTTTGCATCTTTTCCACCTATGTCTTCAATTTTTTTATTCACCCAATCATAAGCTTTATATCCCCTATCAATAAATCCTATAATAGGATCCACTATAGTTTTTTGAAGGGTATCGATCCATTTACCTAACGTAGGTAAAAAATCTGAAATCTTTTTAAGAGTAGGTAAAAAAGATTTTAAATTAGTAAGAATAGCACCTAAAAAAGTATAAAGAAGAAAATTTTGAATTACATTCGTCGCTTTATTTCCTTTTATATTACCTATTACAGAAGAAATAAGTCCTAAGGTAGGTTTCCCACGTTCTAACTGATTTTCTTGATCCCGTCTATCTTTCTCATTTTGTGCTTTTCTATCAAGAGTTATTTGACGTTTTCTAAACACATAACTATTTCCCATTAATGTTTGAATATTAATGAGTTTTCTCTCAACACTTATTTCTTTTTTAGGAGTAACTACAGGTGCCATTTTATACCCCTACCAAATCTTGAATTTCTAAAGATTCTAACATCTCTTCTCTATGAGGATTATCCGCTACTATCTGGAAAGTAGGAAGTCTCGAACCTGGCATTGCACCTTGATCTTCATCTACAGTAGCATCAATCGGTGGTAGAACAATAGTTTGATGACGGAAAGAACTTATAGGAGCATTTATAGAGGATTGATTATTTTGCCTTCTCATCAATTCAAGTATACTTTTCTTATCATCCCCCGCTAATGGACTAGGAATAGCTCCTCTTTGCAACTGCATACCTGATCCATATTCAGAGAAAAATCTATTATCAAATTGAGATCCTCTCCAAACAACATCATCACCTTTAACATTAAATCCTAAAAATTCAGTTCTTCCTCCTACATGCAAAGCTGCTCTTTGTTGATATGTAATATCTTTCAAGGCAGAAAGAGTATCATCATATAATTGAGATAATTGAGTAATAGTGGGAGGTTCATTTTGTGGATATCTTCTTTGATAATAAGATTGCATTGCTCCCAATGCACTTCTCTTATCAGTGATTGATCTCCATACAGGAGAAGTAATTGTACCTTGTCCCGAAGTCGAAGTAGGATCAATATAAGCTGGTTGATATTGTCTATCCGCTGTAATTATATCAAAAATAGAATTTCCATACATTTTATCACCCAAACGATTATAAATTGATTGAGCAACATCTGCTCTTCCCTGAGGAGTCCCTGCTTCTAAAGCCGAAATAGCAGTAAGAGCAGCAATATCACGTTGACTAATTAATCCACCCTCTTGGGCATATACCATCCCTCCCATCTTAGTAGGACGATTTGTGCCTCCACCCATAGCATTCATAGATTCAAGCATTCCTACTCCAAATTGTTTCACCGCACCTGCACTCATCACAAACTCACCAGGTGAAAGCATAGCAGGAATAGTATCTGTTCCTTTGGCAAATCCACCCCCCTGATAAAAAAGTCTCTGCCATAAATTCAATCCTTCTTTAGCATCTGGCATCTCAATGCTAGAATCTTGATTATCCCTATTTTTCAATTTATTCCATCCCCACATTCCTGCAGCACCCAATCCAGCGAGAGCAAGTATCCAGGGATGTGCCAAAAATAAAGCACCCATTTTTATAGTTGCCCATGCAATTAGTGCTAAAGAACTAGTAACTAATCCCCCTAAAGGAGTTAAAAAAGTTATTGCTAACCCAGTTAAAGCTGGCCACCAATCTTTTAGAAATCTTCCTATTAATTTAATTTTATCTTTATTCTTGTTAAAATCACCAAAAAACTTCATTATATTAGTAAATAATCCACCCAAGAAAGTAAATTTAAGAAATTTTAGAATTCCGCTCCACAAATCACTAAATTGAGGAATAATTGATTTAGCAGCAGACAATACTCCTCCCACTTTTCCAACTCCTTCTAAAAGAGATTCTCTCCAATTTCTCTTAGAGTCCTGTTGATTTTTAAATTTATCTTTAGCTTGATCTTTCTCAAATTTATTTCTCTCTTTTAAAACCTCTATTATATCATTTAATGTATTATGAACCTTTTCACTTCTAATTGCTTCCTGACGCTCCTTTAAACTCCCAAGAAAACTACCAACTTTCTCTTTAAGTACTTTTTTTGATCCTAAAAATTTATTTAAAAATCGACGAGGTTTAATACCAAACCGTGTTGAGACAGCATTAGCTACTTCCTGTTTAGCATTGTGTTGAATTTCATCAACTAATGCTTCACCAGCTTTTTTTATTTCTTGCTCTCGATCAAGACCCATTTTGCTGTTGTTTAGCTTTTTCCTCTTCTAAATGAGATTTTAATAATTGAACATATACATCCCTTTCCCAAGGAATCATGTTTTCAATCTCAGTTAATGAATATTTATGATACTGCATTAAAGAAAAATTTAGCTTATAATAACTCTCCAGGTCCATATGAACGAGAGCTATGCGAAAAAACTTGCTAATCCTTCCAAACTTACTGTACTTTCTACTTCAGTATTAGGATTCTTCACCTTAACATCATGAGAAAGTTTAGGCATCGTTTCAAAAAACTGTTCAATCTCTTTAAATTGAGATGAATTCATCTGTTCAAGAAAATCTACCATTTCTTTCTTTGTACAATCAGCAGTAGACCAGACTTCATCTTCAGTATAAATCTTATCCATACAAGATATAATCAACTCAAAAGATTGATCCATTTGATTCTGTTCACTGAAATCAAAATTATTTTTAATAAATTCATCTAAAGAAGGATATTTCATCTCCATGACAATAGAATCATCAACTTTAATCTTCTTAGTATGCTTAGAATCCTTTTTAACTTCAATATCATCAATGTTAATTTTTAAAGGAACATAAGTTTTATCATCATCCGGACATAAGAGATTAAGTTCCAATTCCTCCCCTACAGACTTACCTCTAATGTTAAGGAACAAATATTCAATATCAAAAGTAGGAAGACTCTCTACTTTCACTCCACGAGTGGAAATACATGCTTTAATTACATTCTTAATAGCCGTTGTAATCTGTTTTGTATCTTCACTTTCTAAAGCAAGAACTAAAAGTTTTTCTTCTTTTACTAAGAAAGGTCTATATTTAATTGTTTTTCCTGTAGATGGCAATTCCAACTCATAAGTTGGGGTAGCAATTTTTGGTAAAGGCATAATGTTTTATTCAGTGTGTTTATTTAGAAAGGTCCAAATCCACCATCAGGAACAGGTCCACCAGCAATAGGTTCAATAGGAAGAATAGTAAAATCATCATCTCTTCCATCATTTAAATCATCCCTTCCATGAACTACATATCTAGAGAAATTAAAATTAACTGTACATCTTAAAAGTTCTGATCTATCATACCGTATAGGCATAGAATCAATACTAATGGGATAAGATTCTAAAAAATCGTATTGTAAAACTCTACCACTATAATCTTTTTCAAATTTTTTCAAATAAATATGAGTTTTATAATTAATAGGAAATTGAACTCGATAAAAATAATTAGGACGAACTAACTCATCAGTCTGTGCTTCATTTACAATATAAGCAATCCAATTCTCAAAAAAATGAATTACTTCATAATCATGATCTACATAAAAAGTAAATGATGCCGTAGTATCATATTGTCTTCTATATGCATGTCTTTCAGTAATACCTGGATGATCATTAGTAATCGTATGAGTAGCTAAAGAAGATCCTGGAAGAGATGCTTCACTACATGATAAAGAAAAGAACTCCTCTTTACCAGTATACCCATTCCCCAATGAAATATCTGCTCTTTCTTCCACCCATGCTTTAACAGGATTGGGAGGATTAAACCAACATTGAAAATGAGAAGTTTGTGCTGGATTTAAAATAGATGCTTTTAAATCAGATAAAACTTTCTTAGAAGGAAACGGCTGAGGCATCTGCCTATAAATACTTTTACTGATATATTATGTAGTCAAGATAAATGGGAGAAAGTATTAAAAGTAGATACAAACCCCAATATCCTAAAAAATATAAAGGGGATGCTTCCAATATCATTTGTCGGAGTAGTTGGGAAAGAAAATTTTGTTCTTGGTGTGATTCAAATGAAAATATCTTAGAATGGGGAAGTGAAGAATTTTGGATTCCCTATCGTGCTCCAGACGGTAAAACTAGAAGATACTTCCCAGATTTTATCATAAAAGTAAAGGAAAGTACAGGTGATATTAAAACATATGTAATTGAAGTTAAACCTCTTAAACAAACCAAACCTCCCCTTAAAAGAAAAAGAATAACAAAAAACTTCATTCGTGAATCTACAGTATATGCTATCAATCAAGCCAAATGGAAAGCAGCCAATGAATGGTGTAAAGATAGACGTATACAATTTAAAATAATTACCGAAAGAGAATTAGGTATCCGATAATGGCAGAAGGATTTGGACAATATTTAGAACAAGTCGGACCTAACAGAATTAAGCCGGTAAAACAAGAAATTCAGGATCTAGAAGATCCTGAAGAAAAAATGCTTATGATTATAGAAACTCTTTCAGGAGATCTAGAAATAATTCCTGATATAGGAGGGTTTTATACTTTTGTATATAATGCACAGACACCTCGCTTACAATATGATCAACATCCTTTAATTACATGTACGGATGTTCAAAAATGGGGATTTAGAGGTTGGAACTATCATTGGGAAGATTGGAGAAATTATAATTGGAATGAAGTTGCGGGACAACTATATGTAGTACGTCCTAATGAAGTAATGGATCTTCGTCAAATTGCTTATGCCTATTATAAGGTGGTTTCTCCCATCTAAATAGATAAAAATAAACTATAAACTGTGGCTAGCACAACTGTATCAACCACCTCGACTGTAGACGATGCAACAACTACTGTTAATATCAAAGTAGAAGTATCTCCAACCGATACTGATAGTCCCCCAGTAATTAAAGATGCAGATAATAATACAATAGCTACTTGGTCACCAGAAACCTCCAGTACTGATGGAAGTTTAGGAGCATGGCTACCTCAAGATGGGGATGCTACTATAGGAAGTAATGATCAACCAATTGCTATATGGTTAAATGAAAATGGAACTACGTTGAGAAATACAACTATTAATTTAATTGAAGATAATTATACTGTGGCAAATGCCAATAATCTCTATAATAATGGTACTTATACTCCTTTTAACACCCACCGCGATGGACAAGAAGAAGATGCACGAGTTACTGGTGCTTTAGAAACTACACGTGATATTGAAATAGAAATAGAATCTACGGGAGTAAGAGGACTAGATGGTAGTCTTCCACCATATAGACATTATTATTATCCTCAAGATCTAGAATCCAATAAACAAGATAGACTTAAATTTACCATGAAAGGATATGGAAGTCTCAAAATAGATACTTCTCGCATCTTTAGTCAAGGACATCAAGTCAGATCCTATGAAAGAATTAGAGGATCAGTAATTCTTCCAATAAATCCCGTAATTAAAGATAACAACGCCGTAGACTGGAATCAAAATGAACTTAATGCTATTCAAAGCAGATTAGCAGGAGCTTCTTTAAGTTTAATGGAAAGCAGTAATTGGGAAGACGCAGGTGCAAAATTATCTACTCTAATGTCTGCTATTGGGAAAGAATCTGTACAAGAAGATAATAACTTAGTTGAAGCATTAAAAGTATATCTAGCACAACAAGCAGTAGGAGGAAGAGGATTACTCTCTAGAGCTACAGGTGCAGTTTTAAATCCAAACCTTGAACAACTATTTCAGGGTCCCAAACTGAGAAACTTTGCTTTTCGTTTCCCAATGTCTCCTAGAGATGAACATGAAGCACAACAAGTAAGAGAAATTATAAGATTCTTTAAACAAGGAATGTCGGTTAAATCAACAGCTAATAATGTATTTTTAAAAGCACCTAATGTCTTTGATATTAGATATATAACTTATGATGATGATGGAAGAGAAGTACGCGATCATCCTTCAATCAATAGAATTAAAACATGTTCTCTAACAAGTTGTGCTGTTAACTATACCCCTGATAACAGTTATATGACATATGGTGATGATGCTAGAACAATGACATCTTATGAAATGGCACTTAACTTTACCGAACTTACTCCTGTTTATGAAGAGGATTATAACAACAGAAGTTCTAGAGATGCCGTCGATGGTACATGGAGAAGATCTCTCTCCACAAACGAAGTAGGTTATTAAAATGCCCAGTTATTTCCGTCAACTTCCCGATTTCCAATACGTTAGTAGAACTACAGATGCAGTTACTATTGACGAATATAACACAGTAAAAAATATTTTTAAAAGAGGAAAACTTAAAGATGATATCTTTAATGATCTAAACTATTTTACTAAGTATAAAGTCATAGGAGATGATCGTCCTGATAATGTAGCCCATAAAGTATATGGAGATGAAACTCTAGATTGGATCGTTCTTTTATCTAATAATATTTTAAATGTTCAAACAGAATGGCCAATTCCACAATCATCTTTCTATAATTTTCTTATAAACAAATATAGTTCCGAATCAGGAATACAAGAAGTACATCATTATGAAACTATTGAAATAAAAAATAGCAAAGATGCAATTATTGTTCCCTCAGGATTAACTGTTCCTGCTGATTATAGTATTGAATATTATGATGCTGGTTTAGGAGAAAAAGTTTCTAGAACTAATATTACTGATGCAGTTACTAATTATGAATACGAAGAAAAAATAGAAGATGCTAAAAGAAATATTTTTCTCTTAAAAACAGACTATATTAATTTAATTCTTAATGATATGGAAGAAATAATGGAATATAAAAAAGGTTCCACTCAATACGTGAGCAGAACCTTAATTAAAGGAGAAAATATTAGACTTTATTCTTAATTATTCCTCAGCAAGTTTCTGAAAATAAGCAAGAGCATTATCTTCATCCGCCGAAGATGAAACTGTAGAAGAAACTACTTTTTCAACAGTAGCACTCGCCACAGCATAACGATCATTGTCTTCCGCTTCAACTTCTTCATCTAAAGAAGGACGTTGAGTAACTTTCTTTTGTCCTAGAACATAGTCAAGACGCTTTTTCAAATCATCATAAGACTTAAATTGATCAGGAGCAGTGATAGCAGTAAGAGAATACTGCTTCTTCCAAACTGCTTCTAATGCATCATCATCGTCAAGAAGAGGTGATACGGAATCAAACTCTGAACTATCATAGTTCCAAAATCCTGCTACTTTCTTAATCTTCAACTTGAAATTTGCACCTTGCCAGAAATCAAAAGGATTAATTGGAGTCTCATCCTCAAATTCTGGTTGCATTGCTTCCATGACTTTATCAAAGATCTTCTTGCCATACTTGAACAAGAATACTTTTCCTTCATTAGAAGAATTAGATGGATCTTTTACAACATAAATGTTGCTATAATAAGACAATTTACGCTTTTGATTACGAGCAATCTGTTTATCAGATTCTACTCCACTATTCCAAAGACTGGTATTATGCTCAGATACCGGATCCTTGCCACCTGTAGTAGTTAAAGAGTTTTCAATATACCACCCACCAGGTCCTTGAAAAGCATGAGAGTATAACTTTGCCCAGGGAATATCCTCACCTTCAGGAGAAGGTAAGAAACGAATGACAGCATAACCGTTTCCGGTCTTGTCGAGTTCGGGTTTCCAGAGACGCTCATCAGCACCTCCACCACTATTATTCATCTTCTCTACTTCTTTGACTAACTTCTGGGTCAGTGAACCAAGAGAAGACTGTTTCTTTAAGTCTTTAAAAGACATTAGATTACCTCGGATTAATTGGATTTGGCTTGTATGTACCTGTTATTATTTTACTACCTAGAAGGAGTATTGTCAATGTGTTGACGCATCATCGAAATCATTTGACTCATTTGAGAAAATAAAATATTAATGTCAATATTAGGAGGTAGTCCCATTTTCACAGCAGCTTCACAAATATTCCTTTTGAGATTTTGTGCATCTGGATCATCAGATAAACTCAAACGAGTATACATAATCTTTTGTTTGTCTAGAAGTTTCTCAATTAATTCAACATGATATTGTTGATCTTCTCTAGACATAGTGGGAAACTTAAAAACATTATCATAAACTTCCTCTTGAAGTTCACTAATTTCAACCATTTCAGCACGAACTACATCTGAATCGAAAAAACTCATAACACTACTTCTTTTAGTATTTGTTTATAACGCGGTACATCTATATTTAGGAAAGGACTATATTTTTTGATTTTTCGACTTACGGTTTCCCACACAGGATCATGCAGTTTTTTATCAAAATCCTTTCTGTACTCAAATATTCTATCACAGATTACCAGGGTTTCTAGTGAGGTTTTCCCGCCAAGATAATTTCTCAAAATAGGTGGATGTCCCTTAGAACAATCAAATACCTCATTTACCTTATTTTGTTCAAAAAGCGTATTTACCTCTTCTTTGAAGATATAAGAAAGTGACTGAATTTTGCGTTTCCAGTCAATATAGCGTCCTTCCCCTTCTTTTGTCATTTCACCAATCCACATAGTTCCTGGATCAGTAGTATACACAAAATTAGAAACAAAAAAATCTACTACCTCTTTATCGTTTTTTTGCCGTGCAAACTTTTCGAACCAAAATCGATCTTTTCTCTTATAAAAGGCTTGTTTAGTGGCTCTTACTTTTATACCATATTTCTCATAATCATAATGATCTTTAGTAAAATGATTTTTAAGAGACAAATAACACCTATAGGCATCAAAGGGCATCATTATAAAAAAGTAATAGGGCGATTTTTAGCCGGACTTTTTTTTCCAGCTTTTTTGGAATTAAAAGCTAATTTTGGTACAGAGTCTTGTCTTGCACCACTCCTTATGATCTTAGGAAGAGTCTCATTCTCCCCAAAGGTTTGACGAAACTCATCTAAAGTAAAATCTTTATCTAAATAATAAATTTTATATTCTAAGTCTATAATATCTAATCCACACACCATCCTTTGAGTTTTCACGCAGTCTTTCTTACCATAAACAATAGCGACAGGTGAAGTAGTATAAAAATTATCATTAAAGATACTCATTTAAAATACCAGTTTAGCTCTCGAAGTCTTCTTTAGAAAATTAAGTTCTTGTGCTTCATACTTTATCTTTTCCTTTAAAGGTTTAGATATAAGTTTAGGTACCGACTCCAAATCAATAGAATTCTTTTCACAAAAATGAAGAATAGCATCAATATAATTCATTTCCTCTGTGTTATGTACTAGAGATTCAATTTCTTGAGCGAACTTAGCCGGACAAAAAAATTTACTTTCTAATGCCTTTTCTAATTCACTATCCATTTGTTGACCCAGTATTGTGACTAACAAATTCCTTTATATACCTTACTAACAATTTAATATAATCCCCTTTGTTCCTTTTGTCAAATACCTTTACCTCTCCACCAGGTGTTACCATGATGGTTATAAGTTTCTTTACAGGGATTTCAGTTAGTTCGTAGTAAGCAGCAGCATAGAAAGTTTCCTGTACAAAATAGTTTTCCAACCACTTCTCAGGTTTAATCTTTTCAGACGTTTTAAAGTCTATTACTGCTAATTCACCCTCATATTCTGCTATACAATCAACTCTACCAGCAAGACCAAGATACTCAGAGTAAAGGGTTCTTTCTATAGCGTGTATGTTATTTATCTTATCCAGATATGGAGTAGCATGATGGAACATAAACTTAGTAGCAGGAAGGTAATCCTCCCACACCAAATCTCTATTCTCCAAATATGCCTGAGCAGCTTCATGAAAATCTGTGCCACGTGCAGTTGCTCTCTTAGTAATTTTGTTTGCTTCCTCTATACCAATCCTCTTACGCCAATCAATAAAGATCTGTCTGTTATAAAAGGAAGTTACTGAAGTAATAGAAGGAACCCAACTACCATCAGGCAATTGATATAATCTACACCCTGGAGTTTCCTTTTTTTCTAATTCAATATCACCTAAGAAATTACAATGGATAAAACTCATAAACCAATTTCCATTTTAGCAAGAAGGTATTCTTTTACTAATCCAGAGCGAACAATATCTTCCACTCCAAATTCAACAATATTCACCGAAGGCATAAGACGTAAAATCCTCATGAAATCATGAATACCATTCCTTTCATTCTGCTTAATAAGATCAGATTGAGTAGCATCACCACAAAACATAATCTTTGAATCAGAACCAACTCTTGTCATTATACTATCAAGTTCATGATAATTCAAGTTCTGATATTCATCCACGATAATAATGGTTTTATCAAAAGTTGTTCCACGAATGAATGAAGTACTCCAAAAATCAATAGTTCCCTGTGTTTTAAGATTACCATACAGCATGTGAAAATCTGCTTCTGTCCGCATCTCAAACATGAATTTCACCATGTTTTTATAAGGGATTTGATAAAGAGTGGACTTGTCTTCATGATCACCAGGAAGAAAACCAATTTCACGAGTAGCAACGAGAGAGCGAACAATATATATTTTCTCGTAAGGAGTTTCTTGGTCCAGGACATCTTTGAGTGCGTTGTAGAGTGTAATAAATGTCTTACCCGTACCAGCACAACCGTATGCTACCAAATTTTTATTCTCTGCATAAGCATCAAATAATTTTTGTTGATTATCAGTGAGAGGCTCAATGTCTCTCAACATATCAGTATTAATTGGTTTCTTTCTCTTCATCTGCTTTGCCGTTAAACCGACACCTATTGGCTGATCCGTTTTCTTTTTCCTTGGCATAAGTTATAAAGGTTTTACGTTAGATCCAGGAGCTTTAGATGCTTTATGAAGAATTTGATTCCATCCCGGATGAGACTTCTTCAGTTTATCATATACTTCTCCAACTTCTCCAACGGCAGCAACACCTGCATGCCAATCTTTATCCCACTCCGGATTATCTTTTCTCCACTCATCGTATATCACCATAGACATAGAAAGTTCCTTTTTTTCACCAGTTTTTGTGTTAATAACAGGGTATGTGGGCATATCAATATAAAGTTATGTGTTTTTATTTAGAGGATGGGTGAGGTTGGATTTGAACCAACGTAGGCAGAGCCAACGGATTTACAGTCCGTCTCCTTTAACCACTCGGACACTCACCCAATCCACTCCAAAGCTTCCGAAACAGTAGGAAATTGTTCTATAAAAATCTTACGAACCTGAGATACAAGATCCATATGTTCTTTCTGGGTTCCATGAGCAGAGCGCAACTCAATATAATGAACCCAAGATCTTACTGAACCCGTCATATAAAGTCTAGTGGGTGTAGCAAGAGGCAATACGAACCGTGCACACTCTTTAGCAATTCCTGCATCCAACATCTCTTTATACAACTTCATTCCATCTACAAAGTGTCGTTGCATTTTTAATTCAAAATCTTGTCTAACAAACTGATCTACATCATCAATACTATTCTGTCTGTTTTTAGTATCTTGCCGCCGTAATGATGGTAATGGTATCTCTTTACCTAACAGTTCAGCATCAGCATATCTCTGTGAAAATTCTTGATATGTAAATGATCTGTGTCTTAATATTTGCGCAGCAAGTCCTCTCGTAGTATTAATCTCCACAGTCATATGTGCCTGTTCAAAAACACTCCAATGCCCATGTTTAATACAATAAGATAAAAGTCCAGACACCTTAGGGTTATCTTGGTTCTTAGGATTACTCACACGTGCTACATACCCCATTGTTTTTTCAGCATCCGGGGTAACACTTATAAGTTTAATCTGGGTATCCGTCGTCGTCATCAAAAACCTCATCGTAATCATCAATTTGTGGAGTCATATTTTTGTAGTTGTCATAGCGATACGCATCTACATCAGAATGAACCTCTGACTCCAAGACATCAACTAATTGCTTTAAATTTCTTACAATTAATTTTAAACGTTCTTTATCCATATCAAGACTTAAAGTACTTGTCAATTACATTTAACTGATCTTCGTACCTTGCAATCTTATCCAACTCACATTGAATTGCTTCACTAATATCAGAATGCTCACCAATTCCTACGGGATGTTCCAAATAAACATTAACATTTACTTTATGCTTGGCAATCTCACCTTGAGCATGAGCTTTGACTGCTGCTATTAATTGTTCCCTCATGTGTAGCATCTTATCTATTCATAGTTCTATTATATATTAAAAAAAGCAGGGTGTAAACCCTGCTTCTAATGTATATGTAAGTCAGTGATCACTTACCTTGTACATACAGTTTTTTGTTCTGTATGCTTGATGCCTCTGTAAACCAGTTCAGAGACTTGCTTCTGACAAGATTGCTTGTCATTGGTGTTATAGGTAACACCACGGTAGGTAACTTGTGCCATGATTTTACTCCTAAAGTAATTGGATTTTAAGGCCCGTTCCTTTAATCGTTTGCGTCCCCGAAGGGATGAACGTATCCGTTCCGCGACTTACTTGCGTCCCATGATGGGATGAACGTGAGGATATAATAACATATCCATTTTATATATGCAAGCAGAAGTGTAACATCTGTTACATATTTCATAATCTTTTAATCTTGAGTCTTCTCCTTTTTAGTATAAAGATGAGGAAATAATAAATGAGACTGCAAAACAAAGAAAAGTCTAGCATTTTGAGGATTACTCCTGATCACTTCAATATCTTTAGGAGTAAGAGCTAAGGGAGTCATAAAAAATCTCCCTTGCAGGCAACGAATTTCTTCATTCGTTCTGCAATCTGATAAATGTCCTCATCTGTAGGAAATTGTGGATAAGGTCCGGGATCCCGTCCTGCATCTTTTTCACTTACCCATTTTTCCTGAGCAGCTGAAAATCTATACTGTGCCAATGATTCGGCTTGACAATACATTGTCCACCGCCTGTCATAGGGCGATTCGTTATCGTACATACTGTACCTCTAAGTTTGTTGTTGTTGTTGGTGTTAAAAAATTCTTCTCCTTTTGAAACTATCTCTTATTTATATTCCCACTTTTTATAAACAGGTTCCTCCTCTCCAACATAATATTTAAAATATTCAGTATCAAAATAGGATATACCAGTCTTCCCATCTCTCTCATCTAATACTTCATTAATTAAAATTTTCATCTCCTTAGCAAAGGTCTCCGTAAATAATCTACGAGGCCTAACAGTTGCAGGTTTATGGTGATTCTTCTTACCAGACTTTTCCCATGCTGCTCGTTGTTCAGGTGTCATTTCAGGACTCATGCCCTGTGTATCCATCTTACTCATGAATCCTCTACCTTATAAGGACATAACAAAGATTCCACTAATGCTTTCGCAGAAGGATTAGCATCACATAATTTGGTCATCCAAATTCTTTCTTCTAAACTTACTTCACCATCAGTGGAGATCATCCGACAACAGATACCTGTCAATTCTAAACGATAATTAGTACTTAACATAGTCCAATATAATAATCTATAAAAAATGGTGAGCATTTACTTCAAACTATTTCCATGCTTATCCACTAAACCTAGTTTCTTTATTTGACCAAAATTAGATTTTCGATGCTTCTTAATTTTCTTATATTCTTTAAGTAACTTATCTACTTCACGATTAGATATACTAACTTTCAATTCGCTCTCTTCTTCCTTTTGCACAAAACCAAGTCCAGCCTTCTGGGTTTCTTCTTGTGCATCTACATAATCGTTTATATTCTCCTGAATTTCATCTCTAATTAAAGCATTTATCTGTGCTCTAATTTCATCATCATATTCTTTCATCCCTTTCTCCTCTTCTTTTTCTCTGGTGATTTATATCCCCACTGATGAGGGTTCACTGTACCATGTCCATAATCAATCTTCTTTACACCCCCATACTTATCATAATAAAAATCAAAAACATTAACCATTCTACTTGAACGAGTAACATCTAAACGTTCTTCTCCATCCACACTATAATAAACATTAAAAGCATCACTAGGTAGTTTTCTATCATCTGCTTTTTCAGGAGTTGTTTTCTCTAATAAAACCTCACAAGAATAATCAGCAGGTTTAAATTTTTCTTCTTCTTTTTTCTCTTCTGCCACTTTATTCTCTTCTTTAACTTTTGTTGTCATGAACGATTACCCCATCTAATATCTGGATATGCTGCTGATACAATTTCTTTAGTAACTTTATACTTAGATTGTAAATTTTTATCTTTCATTAAACAAACAATTTCTGCTTCTTTTGGATGAAGACCTTCTAACATTTGAATAAACATAGTTTCTCTACGCAGAGAAGACAATGTATCATTACCACCCTTTACAAAGTGATAGAGTTGAGTATGTTCTCTCCTTAAAGAAGTATGATCTGTTCCTATAGGTACTTCATTTTCCTTATAAGGAACATGTCCTTCAGGAAGAACGGAAATTACACTCTCATCAAAATTAAAGATAAAAACACTCTTTAAAGCGGGAGTTTCATATTCCTTAAGAACTTCTATCTTCTTTGCCTTGGTCCTTTGATCATTCATAAGGTCCAATATCTCATGAAGAAAAGGATTAGGAGGAAGTTGAATTTTTTTCTTAGCCGGAGCTCTCTTTTTAGTCGTCGTCTTCTTCGTCGTTGTTGTCATGATTGTTTTCAAATCGAACTGCTACAATTTCATCAGGAATTAAATTTCCATTTTCATCTAACATCTCTGGATGAGTATACACAAACTGAGGTGTTGTTTCATAAGAATGTTGTCTTGCTAACCATCCTACCATACCTCCAACTATTAAGGCAAGAAATGAAACTACTGTCGTCAAAGTTAATGTTACTATGGTCGTTTCCATATCATTCCTCCAGAGAAATTATTTTTTTCTAATATCCAAGTAAAAATTAAGGTGAAAAACAATCTCTCTGTTCCAAAGAGAAATAAGTTTTCCGAATTTTACCTGAAAGGTTTTAGGTTTGTCCGGTTTCTTCCTCCTATTACGTAACAATAATTCAACTCCCCGATTGATTTCGGGTTTGTCTTTATTTAGATCCTTTTTTACGCCTTCCTGGTCTTCTGTCACGACTGTACCTCCAGGCATCATCCAAAATACTATATAAGTATTCTTTTATTTTACGTGCTTTAGGTTTAGGAATATGTCCATAACCTTCTCGCAATTGTTTATGATCACTGTCCTTGCCTCCTTTAATGTACCCTTCTAAATCCAACACAAGCATAGAAAGTTCATGGGCTGTAGAACTCTGAATAAAAGAATCAACTTCATGTTTTTTTGTCTTACGACTTTTAAGAAAATCATAAAACCTTAAGGCCATTTTACCTTCAAAAGCACAATCAATGGCATACTCTACTAATTCATAAACATTCTCGAAATCATCTTCCGGTTTCATTAGACTAGATTATTCTCCTGCAGATACTTTACTGTCTCGGTACATCCTCCAATATTAGTTCCATCTCTTACAACCTGAGGGAAGGTAGAACCGCGCCCAAATTGTCCGTAAAATGATTCTCTATCAAAGTGTTCACCTAATTTATATACCACATGATTAAGTTTAGCAAGTTTTAAAACTTCTACAACCTTAACACAATAAGGACATCCTTCCCTAGAATAAACTGTAAAATTCATTTAATGAGACCCCTCTAAATCTTTAACGGTTTGTGCGTAGTCTTTATCAAATAAATCCAACCCCTTATCCGTTAAGATATGGTTGTACATCTTCTCAAATACAGTGGGTGGCATAGTTACTATATCAGCACCATATTCAAACGCTCTGGCGGCATCTCTCACCCCTCTCAGGGATGCTGCAAGAACTTGTGTTCTTGCCACATGTTCTTTGTAGAGATTGACTATATCTTTGACTAAACATAGTCCCCCAAAGGAGTTATCATCTACCCTTCCTACAAAAGGAGAAACATAAGATGCTCCTGATTTTGCGGCAAGAATAGACTGTGCTACTGAAAATATCAATGTAACATTAACTCGAATACCTTCTTGAGCCAATTCTCTACACGATATCAAACCCGAAGGAGTACATGGTACTTTGATAGTAGCACACTTACCAAACTTCTTATACAATCTCTTACCCTCAGAGATCATATTACTTGTGTCACCAATCACTTCCATACTGATATCATTAATACCAATATCTTTTAATTCTTGATAGACATCTTCATGATTCCTTCCACTCTTTCTAATAAGAGTAGGATTGGTAGTCAATCCATCAATCAACCCACTTTTAAAATGCTTACGTACAGATTCTGTATCAGCAGTATCTAAAAAGATTTTCATATTTAAATTAAATGAATACTATCTATAAGTGTACCTATTCCCATGTCAAAAGATTGTGGTATTTTTCATACAACTCACCCATCTTAGGTTCAGTTTGACGAGACTTCCACATCTGTCTAAGAATATGTTCCATATCATCCATAGGAATTACTACAGATAAAGATCCATTAGTATATGGAGGAACAGGTCTCTTATCTTCGTCTGGTAATACTACTTCCATGACACTTTCTTCTGGTTCTAAGTTTCCTACCATCATAATTTACAAACCACATCATACAGTTTAACTATATTATCCGAAGGATCTGGAACATGAGATAAAAGTTCCTTTAACTCTACTACTTGTTCAGCAGTAAGAGTCACACTTCTATTAGTGGTAGTAGGTTCAAAATTTGGTCTATAATGGGTTCCAATTGCTGGATATGGATCTGTTGTAGTCATTTTCCTTTCCTCTGTAATTTTTGTGGGTAATACTGAAATCCACTAGTTTGTTCTTCTAAATCAGATAATCGAAAAGTAATCATTTTATCCCACGGAGTATGAGAATCCATGAGAACAGCAACCTGTTCCCCACTAATCCTCTGCACACACCCCACATACCCTCGATATATAGAAGTTTCATCGGTTACAACAACCGTAGTACCAGGTAAAATCATTTCTTCTTCCTCCTTGGTACTGTGATAGTCCATGAAGGTGATACTAAATCTACCATCTCGAATTGATCAGCATTTTTCTTTCTTTCTTTTGCTTCCTTCTCCCTCTTAGTTAATTCCGCTTCACGTCCAGGTTCAGGTTGAATCTCACCATAGTGAGTCTCTAACTTGTCATAATATTCTAAGATAGCATTGTCTACCATCCCATATATTGTATCCCAAGTAAGACTATGTTTAAGATCAGTAGCAAGTTCATCAACCTCTTCCTCAGACATTTCTTCCCCAAGCATCGATGCTCTAATAGCAACTAACTCAGTAAGATTAATCTTAATCTCAATATCATTATATGTTATCGTCATTTTGATTCCTCAAAAATAATCCTATTACATAAAGAGGTACTGCCGCAACAGCACCACCCAATAAAATAAATCCAACTTCAGTGATAATATTATCAATCATATTCCTGGAATATAACGTTGATACTTCTGTATATATGGTAAGACATCTTTCTCAACCTTCTCTACCACATCATCAATTACATTCACATCCAAATCCATAAAGGGTGGAATGATACCAAGAATCCTCAATAATCCATCAAGAAATAAAGCAAGACAAATCATACCCAAAATCATACTTATTATAGTAGCATTTCGGTTATGCTTTCTCATTAATTCAGCATCCATCTCCTTGGCTTCAACAACTGCAGCCTGGATTAGCATATCTACTTCTGCCTTTGTATAAACATTATCGATTGGTGGAGTCATATGGTGGATCCTTTATGTCAATTATCAAAGGTTCTCTAACCTTATTGTATATCTCCTCAGGGTTTTGATGCGTACTTAAATAAGTACACGCTTTAAGATACACTTCATCATCCGTCTTACCGGTCTGTTCATAAATCTTTTTGGTTCTCACCATATTATCATAAAGTTTATGATCGTTGGTGTAATTATCCATAGTTGAAACTGAATTCTACAGTGGATAGAGATTATATTTAGCGTACTTCGAAATCTAATTTACGAATTTTACGCTTACGTCTTTCTTCTTGAAAATTTAAATCTTGTGGTGAAAGAACGTCTTTGGATTTAGATTGTTTCTTATTTATAGATTGTATCATAAGGACTCTGTTTAAGTCAACTGCCGTTACTGAATCTCCTTTAACAGTCATCATATTGGAACAACCACAGCTTTTTGCTTGTGTCTCGTGGCTGGTAATCTCCTTATTACAATCTCGACATCTTACTACTAACATTTCTCTTCATCCTGAAAAATCTCTATTCACTAAGATTATTTAGGAATTATTCGACTTCTCCATCCAAAGATATGATCTCCAAATCTCCTTCATCTTCAATCTCAATCCATTCTTCAAACTCCGCATACAATGCTATTTTATCTCCTACCATTTCTGCATCTTCAATTTTATCGATAGACCAATCTCTCACATGAGCGACAATATCTTCAGTCAGTATCTGATCCATAGTAATCTTTTCGGAAATATCTTGAGAGGATATTGCTATTATAGAATCTTGGTGTACCATCGTCAAGTTGTTCGGTAAGGACTCCATTGACGAACAGTTGTCTCGTTTCTTCGAAGTTTGTTTTGCCAGCTGTTTTATGTAAGCTGAGCATAACTCTGCTAAAGTTATGTCTACCCAATTGCTGAATCTCTTCCTTAAGTTCCTCAGAAGACCCATAATACTTTTTCCAA
>VTLG01009309.1_pt1 | contig 46308 bp, 48 predicted proteins | sample 4694571 | NCBI WGS metagenome assembly VTLG01 (sample SAMN12604809, study PRJNA352737) | marine metagenome | biome: ENVO:00000447; feature: ENVO:00000209|ENVO:00000569|ENVO:01000036; material: ENVO:00002151; isolation source: viral sequences binned using virsorter ...
ATACAGAGGCCGATGCTCAAGCTCACATATCAACTTATGGTGGGTTTGTCGCCGCTACCCCCAGTGGAACTGTGCCTTTCTGGATTGCTGATACAGCAACGAAAACGCTGACACATGATAGTGCTGCGGAGCAAGCGGACGTAGCTAATCAGAAAGCACGAAAGATTCAGAGTAGCCGCCTTGCTGCCTACCAAGCAGAAGCAGACCCGTTGTTTTTTGAAGAGCAGAGAGGCGAGGTTCCAGAGGGTACTCACGCCTCTAAAGTAGCTGAAATTAAAGCGAGGTTTCCGAAATGAGTACACTCAAAGCCGATATAATTGAAGCCTCGACTACGAATGGGAATACCACTATTCGAGGAAATGGCACGGGAACCGTTGCCATATCAGACAACACCGCCATCACTGGTACGTTTACAGCTTCCGGTATACAGACATTAGCCGCTGCCATTGCTGGTGCTGATAACGAAGTTGGTCGTATTAATCTTAAAGATTATGGCGAGGTCACCAATGCAATTGGATCTACTGGTGGTGGTACGCAGGACATAGATCTCACCCTTGGGAACAATGTGGTTGCTACGGTGGACACTAGCGCCAACACCTTCACCTTTAGTAATCCGACAGCCAGTGATGAGCTTTGTGGGTTCACCTTGTTTCTGACAAATGGCGGATCACAAACCGTGAATTGGCCCGCTTCCGTAGATTGGGCCGGAGGCACGGCACCGACATTAACTACCAGTGGCATTGATATCCTGGTCTTCATCACCACGGATGGCGGTACTATATGGCACGGAATGGTTTCCAGCGCCGATAGTAAGACCCCCTCGTAGAGGAAGATTGAATGCCTAATCTTCGACGAGGAATGATGGGTGCGGCTGGTGCTGGGGGTGCGGTTGGCTATACTTTATGGGCTTGGGGGGACGGACAGCAAGGGATACTTGGAACAGGTACGGCTGGTGTTATAAATAATTCCCCCGTACAGGTAGGCAGCGAGTCATACTGGTTAGGCCGTGATCCTGAAGATGAAAAAAAGAGTAAACTCAGTTATGCGCCCGCATTCGCTATAACTAATGAGGGAAAATTATTTACTTGGGGACCGGGAGGAGATGGAAGAAAAGGTGATGGGACTACTTCCAATACCTGTTCGCCTGTTCAAATAGGCTCTCTTGAGGATTGGGATAATGTAGCGGCATGGGATGCGGGTGGTTCGGCTGTTAAAACGGATGGGACATTGTGGACTTGGGGTGATGGGCAGTTTGGTGCTTTGGGTGATGGGACTACTGTTGATAAATCATCCCCTGTTCAAGTAGGTTCTCTTACTGATTGGGATAGGGTTTATGCTGGTAGACAACATACATTTGGCATTAAAACGGATGGGACTCTTTGGGTTTGGGGGTTTAACCAATACGGTGGGAACGGCACCGGAAATACAACTTATTACTCTTCTCCTGTTCAAGTAGGTTCTCTTACTAACTGGGCCTCTCTTGGACCGGGCAGCGAGTACACAGCAGCTGTTAAAACTGATGGCACTCTCTGGGCTTGGGGTAGAAATGCGAGTGGTCAATTAGGTACAGGAAACACCACTGATTATTCTTCTCCTGTTCAAATAGGTTCTCTTACTGATTGGAAACAAGTTTCTTGTCATGTAGGCATGAACTCTCCGTCACGAGGTGGATGGTTGGCTGTTAAAACTGATGGCACATTGTGGGGAACGGGTACTCAAACAACTACTATTGGAGCGAATACAGGGGAAATAGGCGTAGGGAATACTACAACTTATTCTTCTCCAGTACAGATTGGTAGTTTGACAGATTGGAAAAATGTTGTTTCTGTGCATTACGCATCACAGGCCATAAAAACTGATGGCACAATGTGGACTTGGGGGCGTGGTTATTTCGGTACTGGACTTGGTGATAACACTGATCGTTCCTCCCCAGCGCAAGTAGGTAGTGATACTACTTGGCAACAAGTAGGTACAACTGCCGCAAATACCACCTATTTTGGTTTGAAAGACGCATAGTATGTACCTGCATTTTTTATCCAGTATGCCAAGGTCTGGTTCAACACTTCTCAAGTGCTTGCTAAACCAACGCCCTGATACTTATGCGAGTAACACAAGTAATCTCTCCGATATGATCTACGCCTTCGACCATTTGTTTGAGACTAATTTAGGATCTCCTTTGGGAGAAACAGACGGTCTAAGTAAGAAAACTTGTATAGAAGTATTGCAGCATAAACGATATGCCAACATAGACAGCCCTATAATTTTTGATAAAGGTAGAGGATGGGCCAACTTTGAAATAATTGAGATAATGAGTAAGTTGCAAGATGATGTTAAAATTGTTGCAACTGTGCGACCAATGAATGAGTGTTTGGCTTCTTTGGTAAAGATTGTTAAGCCAGATAATATAGTGAAATTTTTGACTGAAGAAAATAATCAGATTAAACAACTTTTCGATAGTTATGCTGATTTAAAAGACAGCTATGAAAAGTACCCAGATAAATTTCTTTTAGTTACATATGACGATCTAGTACACAAAACTCAGGCGCAAATGGACCGTATCTCTGATTTTATCGGAGAAGAAAAGTTCGTCCATGATCTGAATAATATTCCTCCATCCACAGAAGAAGATCAAATATGGGGTATTAAAGATCTTCATCATGTTCCCCCAGTAGTAAGCCAACAGAAATATTCGCCACAAGAATTATTAGGTGATGAATTATGGGAGCATTACTCTGGAGGAGAGTTCTGGAATGATAACCCTGAACCTGCAAAAAAAGAGAATCTAATTGACCTTCAGTTAGCAGCAGGAATACGGGGAGATTTCAAGAAGGGATGGGAACTAGCCCAGCAAATGGAAAAGGAAACCCCAGCCTGTCAACGCGCAGCATTTAACCGTGGTTGGTATTTATTACGGCAAGGGAAATTGCTGGAAGGACACAAGCTGTTGGATACTGGGCGTAGTGAGGATGTATTTGGCAATAAACATATAGGCTCAAAACAACCTCTTTGGAACGGAGAAGAGGGAACTGTCCTGTTGAATATGGAAGGCGGCCTTGGCGATCAGATTAAAAGTTATCGCTGGGCTTTTGATTTACAGGATCGTGGCAATCGAGTGGTAATTTCCTGTTCGCCTGAATTAGCTCCTATGTTTGCGGAGAAGTTTCCCGTAGTACAGCATGATGCTGCTTTAGGCACTTACCATGATTACTGGCTTCCTTCGATGTCGGCAGTAGTTCCTTTCGGGTATGAGTATGAAGATTTAAAGGGAAAGCCTTACATTGAGCGTACCGCTGATCCAATAGCGGGGCGTATAGGGGTGCGATGGAGCGGCAACCCAGAGTTTGAGCATGAGCAGCACAGATTCTTCCCCTCTGATTTAATGTTCAATGCTGTAAAGGGATACGATTGCATCTCTTTGCAAAGAGATAAAGATGCAGAATTAAAACCGGGATGGATGAAGCAAGCTCCATTGGATGATTGGCAAACTACGAGAAAGTCAATTAGTGAATGTGAGTTAGTGATAAGTTCCTGCACCAGCGTTGCACATTTAGCAGCAGCGATGGGTGTGGAAACATGGATTGTGGTTCCTGTTTTGTCATACTACCTGTGGGCGCTGCCGGGAGATGTGACACCTTACTATGATAGCGTCACTCTTTTCCGACAGGAAAAATATGGAAGTTGGAAAGAGCCTTTCGCAAAGATTAAGGAGCAGTTGCAATGTATGCACACGTTAAAGACGGCAGCGTAGATTATATGGGTGCATTGCCCAAAAGCTGGGGCAGCGTATCTAATTTACATTTGTCAAACGGTGATGATGCTTATCTCAAGACTATTGGATGGCTCCCATTAGTGGAGACAAATGTTACTCCTACCGCCAATCAGACATTTGATACAGACGTAGTCACTGTTGAAGCAGACAGGGTTCTTTTGATACATCGTGCAAGAGATATGACGGCAGAGGAAATAGTTGCACGGGATGCAAGCCATATGAGTCATTTACGGACAGAAAGAGATGAAAAACTTGCGGCCTCTGATTGGACACAAGCCTCCGACCATTCTTCTCCTTTGTCTTCTGACAAGAAAGCGGAGTGGGAAACTTACAGACAATCTCTGCGTGATCTACCGGCAACGGCTGATATGCGATCATGGCCTTCTGTGTGGCCTACTGAACCAGCGTGATTATAGGAGAAGGCAATGGCTTCTACATTTACAACTAACTTTGGCTTTGAAGCGGTTGCTACGGGCGATCAGGCGGGTACGTGGGGGACAACTACCAACTTCAACCTCGATATTCTGGATCGTATCGCATCTTACAAGGCTGTAACCCTATCAGATGCGTCTACGGCGACCTTAACGGTTCGAGAGGCTTCCCCGGCAGAAGCCACTGAAAATCTTCAAGACGGGATGTTCCGTGTTATCAAGTTCACGGGCGCTCTAAGTCAACTCTGCACAATTACGATTGCTCCCAATACTACCAAGGCATGGTTTATTTTTGAGAATGCAACCACGGACGCGGGGTCCAGTGGCCCTTATTCTCTTGTTTTTAGCCAAGGTTCTGGCGCAGACGTTACTCTCCAAAACGGAAAGAACGTAATCGTCTATTGCGACGGGGCTGGAAGTGGGGCCGCTGTTGTCAACGCTCTTTCCGATATTCAGGTCACTACCCTGGAAGTAACCGGAACTTCTGCTTTGGACGGAGCGGTAACTTCTTCTGCGGGTATTACCACAGCCAAAGAAGACAGCGGCACGAATACAGTACTAAATCCTCTTATTGTAAAAAGAACGAGTAGCGGCACACCCGCTGCTGGAATTGGCGCAGGGATTGAATTTACTACCGAAACTGCCGCTGGTAATAATGAAATAGGGCACACCATTCAATCCGTGACCACGGACGTTTCTTCTGGAGCGGAAGATTTTGATCTGGTTATCAACACCATGGTCAGCGGTGCGACAGCCGCTGAAAAAGCCCGTCTTACCAGCGCCGGAGTATGGACGGTAGATTCCATTACTTCTCTGGCTACCAACGGGGATCTCTCCCTGGCTGGGAACGGAACAGGGGTCCCGGATCTGGAATCCGGGTTCAAGGTAAACGGCTCGGCTGGAGTACCCACTGCTTCCATTCAGGATAACGCTGTAACCATAGCCAAGATGGCTGGGTTAGCCAGAGGTTCTATTATTGCCGGGGACAGCAGCGGAGATCCTGCGGCATTAGCTGTTGGGTCTGCGAATACCGTCCTTCAATCGGATGGAACGGATGCTACTTATGGAACAGTGGCTACGGCCATGATTGCGGATGATGCGGTTACTCTCGCAAAAGTAGCTGACGATGCGGTTGGGGTGGCTCAACTATCTGCAACGGGAACAGCCTCGTCTAGTGTTTTCCTTCGAGGCGACAATGCTTGGGCTGCTGCTGGTGACAATTTTGGTTCCGCTCTTTTCCAGGTACGAGATGAAAAATCAGACGGGACTGTTGCTCAAAGTCTTAGTAGTGGAAGTTGGACCAAACGGGATTTAAACACCGTAAAGACTAATGAAATAACGGGGGCTTCTGTTTCTTCCAGCACCATGACTATCCCCGCTGGAAGTTACTACGCTACTTGTTCTGCCCCCGCCGACCAATGCGCTCTCCATAAGTTGCGATTACAGAATACAACAGATGGGACCACTTTACTTGTTGGTATGAACGCAGACACAAGCGGTGGTTCAACTACTTTAGCGACTATGGACGGACGCTTCACTCTTTCGGGTTCCAAGTCTGTAGAGTTGCAGCATCGTGTAAGCGTTAGCAATACAGGCGGTGTAGCCTGTACCTTTGGTGTTGTAGAAGTGTATGCTGATGTACGAATATGGAAGATTTAAATGCCGTTAACCAAGATTACTTTTGTTCCGGGGGTTAACAAAGAGGCTACTTCCTATGCCAGTGAAAACGGATGGTTTGACTCGAACCTTATTCGTTTTCGGAAAGGTCGCCCAGAGAAGATGGGTGGCTGGACCCGACTTAGTTCCGACACAATCGAAGGTACTACACGATCTCTGCACATATGGTCGGCACTGGATGGTTCCAATTACATGGGAGTTGGAACTGACAGCAAGTTCTATGTGGAGGAAGGTGGAGCCTATAACGACATAACCCCAGTTCGTAGAACGGCAACACTTGCCAGTAATCCCTTTACAACAGGAGATGCAGGAAGTGGTATCGTAACCGTTACAGATCCCGGTCATGGGGCGGTAACCAATGACTTTGTAACCTTTTCCGGTGCAACCACGACAGATGGAATTACCGCTGCTCAACTCAATACCGAGCATCAGATCACGATTATAGACGCCAACAGTTACACCATTACTACGGCTGGTTCCGCTTCTTCCGGGGACACAGCAGGAGGAGGAACCCCAACGGCTATTTACCAGATCAACTCTGGTTTGACGGTCAGTGTAGGAGGTATCGGTTTTGGTGCCGGTCTTTTTGGTGGCCCAACTTCTACCTATTCCCAGACTACGCTTAATGGGCTTATTTCAGATTCTGCCACCTCTATTATCCTTACAAGTGCAACAGATTTTGAAACCGCTGCCAGTACACTTAGTGCCAACGTCACTCTTACCAGTGACACTATTTCCCTTGCCTCCGCTAGTGCGTTCCCGGACAAAGGAACCATTCTTGTTGGTAGTGAGAAAATACGATACGGAACGAAGACCGATAACGTGTTGAGCGACTTAACTCGAAACACGGATGGCAGCACTATCGCAACCCATAGCAGTAGTGCAGCCGTTACGTTTGTGGGTCTGATCCAGATCGAAGACGAGTTGATCCAGTATACGGGGAAAACTTCCCAGACGCTGGATGCTGGAGTAGTAAGAGGAGTTCGAGGAACTACGGCAGCGGCTCACGCTGATGCCACGATTGTCAAGGAAGCGAACGACTTCACCACCTTTGGTGGAGCTACTGCCAGTACGTCCACTTTGCAGTTGAGGCTTTGGTCACAGGACAATTGGGGGGAAGACCTCGCCTTTTGTCCCTTAGACAGTGCTCCCTATTATTGGGACAAGACCTTGGGGTTAGGTGCTCGTGCTACTACGTTTGCATCCCAGACGGGTTCTTCCGATGCTCCTACGGTTACTCATCAGCTTATGGTTTCAGGTGCCGACAGACATGTAGTTGCGCTTGGTTGCAATGCTCTGGGAGAAACCACCCAGGACTTACTTCTGGTTCGCTGGTCAGATCAGGAGTCTCCTTTTGATTGGACCCCTACGGCCACCAACACATCAGGAAGTCAACGTCTGTCTACAGGGTCCGAGATTATAGCGGCCCAAAAGACAAGACAGGAAATTCTAATCTGGACCGATGTATCCCTCTACAGCATGAGGTTTACGGGACCGCCCTTTACGTTTGGGTTCACATTGGTTTCCAACAACATCTCCGTCATCTCTCCCAATGCAGTGGTCGCCATAGGGGACCGGATCTTCTGGATGGACCGTGAGAACTTCTACACCTACACGGGACGAGCGGAAGTCATCCCATGCACGGTACTGCGGTACATCTTTGATGACATCAATCTGGCGCAAAGTCGTAAGTTCTTCGCGGGATCGAACCGCATGTTTGACGAGATCTTTTTCTTCTATGTGTCCTCTGACGCTACGGAAATAGACCGCTATGCCAAGTTCAACTACACGGAAAATACATGGGACATTGGCACTCTCTCCCGTACCGCGTGGGTAGATTTTGGTATTCACGACAATCCCAGAGGAGCTGGGTCCGCGAGTTCCGTAGAGTACATCTATAACCATGAGAACACGGAGAACGATGACGGAAGCGCAATGGAATCCTTTATCGAGTCTGCGGACTTTGACATAGGGGACGGCAACGAGTTTCTATTTATCAACAAGGTCATCCCCGACATTGTGGTCAACGGCACCGATGCCGAGGTGGGGTATGTTCTGAAAACAAGACCCTTCCCCGGTGACAGTCTGGTAACCGAAGCCTCGACCACGGTCACCGCAACTACGACACAAGCCGATGTCCGGTGCCGGGGCCGAAGTGCAACTCTTCGTATTGCAAGTTCCAAGACGGATACTTCTTGGACTTTAGGGGATACTCGCCTCAATGTCCGTCCAGACGGGAGAAGATAATGGCCTCATTACTTGACCACAACTTTCCGATGGTTCCGGCCACTTACGATCAGGATACTTTCGCCCGGATTATGCGTGATCTGGAGATGGCCCTTACCAAAATCGACTTCCCGGCAGTAGTAAGCGGAGAGGACGAGACAAAGAGTTATAGCTGGTTCTTTGAAGGGGGTTCAGGAGGTGCGGGTGGTGCCGCAGGTGCTGCTTACTTTTTGGGAAATAATGGAATTACAGGGGATTCTACGGATGGGCTGGGAGACATATTCCGGGCTAATACGGCAAGTCTTACCGCCGACACGACCATTGCTACCAGTACCAATGCCAGTTGCACGGGACCCCTGACCGTGGACAGTAGTATTACTCTCACCGTAAACGGGACCCTGGTAATAGTCTGATGGCCTCTGCATATAAAAACATTGTCAATTTGGTCGGTTCGACAGGAAATGTGACGGTATATACCTGTCCTACGGCGACGGAAGCGATTGTAAAAGTTATAAATTTGTATAATAGTCATAGTGGAGATGTCGTGGTATATTCTAAGATAAATGACAGCTCTGCTTCGGTTTTATGTATCATCAGTAAAGATACGCTGAGTACTGAAGCCAACACGTCCCTCACCGGACCTTTTGTTCTTGAATCCGGCGATACGCTTCAACTTAATTGTGATGTTGCATCCAAAATCTACGCTTTCGCCAGCGTATTGGAGATTTCGTGATGGCTCAGTCTTCTTATATTCCCTCTAATAATGGTCTTCAGTCTTATATAGACGCTGCTCCCTCCTACGAACTTGCGCCCATTGGAATAGCTTCCATGCAGGATCAAGCCCAAAAGTTGGCGGAAATGGGGCGAAACGGAGACATTTATGTGGTCCACGCCGCCGAGGGTGAGACTGTCATTCCGATGGAGGTGCTCGAAGCCAACCCCCAGATCAAGGCTCTTTTATTTAATCAGATGACGGAAATGGGTCTGGACCCTCAACGGTACGTCGTAGGGGACAAGCTCAATAGCCTTAATCCGGTCACAGGAATGCCTGAGTTCTTTTTCAAAAGCATATTTAAAGGCATAAAAAAGGCAGTCAAGTCGGTCGTCAAAGTCGTCAAGAAGATTGCACCCGTTGTATTACCAATTGCTGCTTCTGTATTTGGAGTCCCGTTCTTGCCAACAGCTTTTTTTGGTCCCGCTAGTATGGGTGCAGCCGCATTAGGTTCTGGAATAGGTACTCTTATTGGAGGTGGTAGTCTAAAGGATGCCTTTAAATCGGCACTTATATCAGGAGGAACTGCCGGTATATTTGGAGGTTTAAAAGGTGCTTTTAAAGCGCCGGGTGGACTTACTGGTCCAAATGCATGGTCAGGAGCTAAATCGGGATTTGCGAAAGCCCTCTACAACCCCGCTGCTGCAACTCCCGGACAAGTTTTAAAACATCTTGTGAGTGGTCCCGGAACCACGGGTCAGAATATATTTGATGTAGTCACAGGAGATGTTCAGGCACCAACTTCTACGGCTCCTGTTCAGATATCTCCACTGCCAGAGCCAGAACTTCCCGCCATTAGAACACCTATCTCAACAACGGATCTTTCTGCTATTAGCCCTTCTAATGTGGATGTAAACAGGATGATTAATCCAGATATAGGCTACCCGTCTGAATTAAACCTTGCTGGAGGTGACCTTGCTGGCGGGCAATTTGGAGCCAGTCGTGCGGTAGATGTTCCATCATCTCGAATAAGTATTGGTTCTGGTTGGGACATAGCTGGTGCCCCACCATCACGGACCGGAGAACTTTACACACTTAAACCAAATGAGGAGTGGAGTATGGTGGGTAGGTCGGCTGCACAAGGACCTATTGTCAAAGAGAAAGGTTTTTCTTTGGGGACCGGTGAAGGACCGTGGGGGCTTCCAGGTACAGGAAATAAACTGGTTGATACCGCGCTTTATGGTGGCGGAGCTTATTTAGGTGCAGACGCGCTGGGTGCCTTCAAGCGAACTGAACAAGAAAAGATTGGACCGGAAGATGCTCCCCTTGGTCTTCAGGTGAGCCAACCAATTGATCTGGCAGCGGCGGACGAAGCCGAAATAGATGTAACTGCTCCCAATGTAGTAGCAGGAGTATATCAGCCTCCCGCTCCTGTACAGGTATCCAACTACGAAGATTTCCTGCCTCCGAACCAATTCGCGGCACAGGGTGGGAGCATCGAATACCCCAGACGGGAACTTCTGGTCGAGGGTCCGGGGACCGAGAAGTCTGACGACATTCCCGCGATGCTGTCGGACGGAGAGTTTGTAATTAATTCAAAAGCGGTACGTGGCGCGGACCCTTCAGGGAGAGGTAACCGTTACGCAGGGGCACAGAATCTCTATAACCTGATGCGTAACTTCGAGATGAGGGCCTGACGATGCCTGAAACCACCATCCAAGAACAAATTATTCGAGAAGCCCCTGAGATAGAGGCAATAAAACTTGGTCTGCTTCAATCAGGCCGGAAACTTGCCGACCAGCCCATTGAACTACCCACACAACAAGTAGCCGGTTTTGCTCCCCTTCAGACCCGCGCTTTTACCGAGGCTTTGGGGGCACAGGGAATAGGGGCATACCTGCCGGGTCTTACAACAGGAACAGCGGCCCTTGGGACTGGACTGGCTACGACTGGCGCAGCTCTTGACCCCGTTGCACAGGCACGAACAGCCGCGTTGGGAACGGCGGGGCTTTTTGCTCCGGAGGATTTAAGTGCATACACCAACCCCTTCCAGCAAGCCGTCATTGATGAAACCTTGCGACGGCTCAACGAAGAAGGGGCACAGGCCCAGAACCAGCTCGCCGCACAGGCTGCTGGGGCGGGAGCTTTTGGTGGTAGCCGTTTCGGGATTCAGGCCGCGCAGCTCGAAGAAAGTCTTCAGGATGCACGAGCCAGAGCCATTGCTCAATTGAACCAGCAAAATTTTGCCCAAGCTTTGCAAACCGGACAAACAGCGTTCGAGAACCAGCAGAGACGCCAGCAGCAACAAGCTCAGTTGCTTTCCGGAATTGGGGGTTTGACAGGCCAACTTGGTGCCCAGCAAGCGCAAATTGGCGGACAGCAAATCGGAGCCGGTCAGGCAGCACAGCAATCCGGACTGCGCGACATTGCGGCATTGCAGCAGCTAGGTGGTCAGCAGCAACAACAGCAACAGGCCATTCTTGAAGCGCAACGGGCTAACGCACAAAGGCAACTTTACGAGCCGTATAGTCGCGTGTCCTTCCTGTCAGACATATATAAAGGCGCACCTTCCACGCAAACCAGTTTGGGTTCCCTCACCGCGCCCACACCTCCTGCACCCAGTACCTTTCAGCAACTTGCGGGTGCAGGAACCGGTCTCCTTGGTCTAGGAGTAGCTGGCAAACAATTAGGAGGTTTGTTTTAATTATGCCCGGTAATATCTACAATCGAAGAATGTTCCGTATGGCTCACGGCGGCATGATGCCCCCTGTCGGAGCTGCACCTCCCATGTCGGCAGCAATGCCGCCACCGGACGCACTGCCACCGGAACTTGCTGCCATGATGGGAGCCGGAGGTGGACAAGCAGCCATAACAGACCCGTCGCAACTTCCTCCGGAAGTGCTGGAGGCAGCGGATCAGGAAATGGCTGCGGCTACCGACGAAATGATGATGGAAGGTATTACGCAAGCTGCCGGAGAAGAAGCCGCAATCAGTATGGCTAATCTGGATGCAGCAACCGACATCACCGGTATAATGAACGCAGTGTGGGATGACAGCCGGACAATAGACGAGTATCGTACAGATCTAGCGGCTGTAGTCGGGGCAGAAGACGCTGCCCAAACACCTGATTCGGTCTTGGCCCTCGTACAACCGACGCTTCAATTAGCCCAGTTAGATCAAGGCATTGGTGCCCTGATGCAGGAAGAGCTTGCCGAGGTAGGTGGTGCTCCGGGCGGGATTACTGAACTCGCTACTAAATCCGCTGTTGCCGACAACATGGCAATGGAAACCGGCGCACTGGTCAATGCAGTAGGCGGCATGTCAGGTGGACCTCCTCCCATGACAGAAGAATCAGTAGGTATCATGGCCGCTGTTCCGGGCGGCATGGAAGACGTAACCGAAACCATGGTCACCGGACCTTATGCATAGAGGTTTTGTTTAATGGCAATAGATATCCTATCTGGAATACAGTCGCTTTATCCTGAATGGAAAGAGCCTACTGCCGAAGAATTTGGAAGTTTTCGGGAGCAAATGAGAAAATACCCCGGTCTTGCCCCGACCGATTACTCTAAACAGATTCAGGAATCTCAGGACTTAGGTAAACTCCAACTTGCACTCAGTTTAATGAACCGGGGTTTTGGTGGTATGGGGGCGCAAGCCCGTCCAGGAGAAATGGCAATTAGTACTTTCGGTAGGGAAGTAGCTGCTCCGATAGCTGCCGATGTCGCACCTATAGCTCAAAGATTATATGACCAACGACTTCAATATAAACAAGCCGAAAAGCAGGACGAGGCAAATTTAACGGTGGCAACGTTAGGCCGCATGGATGCAGCGCGGAAGTTTGATTTTCAAAGAGGTCTGGCTATAGCTGATAAGGTGATGGATTACCAGACTGCTCTAGTCAAAGCGGGAACATTGAATCTAGGTGATAAAGTTTACGTGCTAATGGAGGATGGAAAGCCTGTTTTGCGTGACCCTGACGATCCATCTTCTTTAACCCAGATTCGTATGGATGAGAAAAAGGGAACTATTTACGATATCCATTCTCAAAGCAGCATAGATCTACAAGATGGTCAAAGCGTAATGTCGTTAAGTGACTGGTTAAGTTCCAAGAATAAGGGGATGGGTGACCCCGACTTCCAGGATTTTTATACCTCCGTCTTGTCAGGTTTCCCAAAAATCCAACGTCAAATTGGCAAGAAGGACGCACGGGGATTCGTGTATGACCATATTCGAGCTAGGAAAGGGCTGTTTCCATTCAGCCCCTGGGATGATAGCTACCTGACTGACGACCAATATAAGATTGCAGAGAAAGCTCTTATGGATCTGTCTTTTGGAATTTACAAAGGAACTAAACCCGGCGCTCAAGTTAAAGCGAAAAAACCTTTAGAGATCTCTATTGCGTGGCATGATACAACTTTGGAAGACATTTTTGGTGAAAATTGGAGAAAACCTGACGGTCAGACTAAAGTTGAACTACCTGGCACAGTGCCGACAACTGTTGAAGAAAGCTATCAAAAAGTTACCGATCAAACTTCCGGATTAGCACCTAACGAAAGTATCCTAGAAATTACACAAGCCAGCGACACTCCGCGCACCGAACCAGGTTGGAGAACGGTAGGAGGTCGCCTTGTTTTTTCCGCGGAACAAAAGCCAGGGTTGTATAAACCAAACCTTGACTTCACTAGCACTAGGGGACACGAGGCAATTCAGAACCGCGCGTTGGAAGAAGCTGCGTTGGTGGACCCCGCTTTGAATATTAGCGTGTTTGAAGACACAACCCCCGCTGCAAGAAGCGCAAAAATAACCAAGGTTAGGGATAAATTACGCAAGGAGCAACGAAAGATATATGAGAATCCTGAAAATAAAACATTTGCCAATGATATAAGAACCCAACTCCGATATCTGGGAGCCTTGGACAAGTTTGTTGCGGATATGGAAAAAGGTCTTGTAGCTCCAGTGGGAGGTCCTTTTCTATCATGGACCAGTCAATATCTGAGTTTCATCAATGACTGGTTTCAAGGCGAAGAAGGAACAGCGGCCCAGCAAAGTTTAGCTGTCGCAACGAAGGACATGCAAGCTTTACTGGCCCGTTCTCTGTTAGCAGATTTTGAAAAGGGTGGGCGGTACAGCGATTATGATCTCCAAGGAATGCAAAAAATTATACCGACAACAGGTAAAGTCAAAAGCTTTACCATGGAAGAAATACTTAATTTAAGAGATAAATTAAGAAGCTCCATACAACATAGCCTGGAGGTAGGAACAGGAACTGCCGATATTCCAGACACTACTTTCCGACTCGCCGCTGGTCAGGGATTTGATCTTGGTAAAATCCGTCCCAAAAATAATTTTTATTCTCCTTATCTGCCGAGACCTTATCCCGCATCCGGTCAAATGCAACCAGGATACACCCCCCAAGATTTGGTTGGAATAGAAGATGGCTATCTTCTGGACCAAGCATTCCGCCTGGGCAAATATGAAATGCCTAACTTTGACAATAATGGTGCGCTGGTGAGTTATACGAAAGTAGGAGCCGACTACTTTATAAACCATCCAGAACAGAGAGAAATTCTCTTACAGTATATGAGAAAACGAAGGCTTGATAAAGGACAGAGGGATTAAAATGGCACAAGGTCACATAACCCCTTACTCGGATATTACTTATGGTGGGGCAACGGAAAACCCCGATCTTCCGAGCATATTTGACCACACTATTATAGATGGTCAAGGAAGAGAGCACGTCATCTCAACGGATGATACAGAATCCGATGTTCTTGACCTTCTTCAAAACTGGTCTCCCGAAAAACTAGCCAACACAAATTTATACCAAAGCTGGGATGAGGAGTTTAAGAAGTATGCTGCTGGAGGTGATAGGGGAAAATACAAAAGAATCGTAGCTCCCATCATTCGTAGCCTTCCTGCTAGAACGGTTGGTGGAATAGCAGATGCAGCCGCCCTGGCACAATACACCAGTCGCTATGCAGACCCTTTTTCTGCGGCCGCGCGAGCCTACCGAGGGGTAACCGGAGAAAAAGTTCAAGCACTCGAAGATTGGGACGAAGCCATGGCAATACGTGGTGAAAGGCTTCGGGAAGAATGGGGTGCTGAAGCATTAGCAAGTGACTGGCAAGACTTGTGGATAAATGCAGACCAATGGTTAGTAGAACAGGGCCATGAGCCTTATTTACAAGAGTATTTAGGAACAGCAATGTCCCCCGATGCTCGAACACGCTTTGAACGAATGATTTCGTTAGCGACAGAAATAGGTTTAACTGCTCCTGCGGAAGCACTCACAGGTGCTGGAGTCCTTAAAACCGGTGCTACAGCCCTCATAGCAGCGTCGAAACTGGCAAGTTCCACCGTGGGAATGAAGCCAGCAGCCGTTAAGGCTATGGCGGATGCTGCTCAAAGTGGACAAGCAACCAACAAGCTTATTCAGAATCCGGACAAATTCAGCCGGTGGTTGTCTGACTCTGTTGACGCCTACACTACCTTTACCAGGGCAGATCCTGTTACAGGTGCAAAAAGATTTAGTTTTGCCTCCCCGGCAATCAGATCATTAGGAGCAGAGTCCGCTTTCGGATTTACCGCTGGCGGAATAAGCCAGGGAGCAATGGAATGGGTAAATTCTGTAAATCCAAATGCAGCTCCGTGGGTTACATCCCTAACGGGAATAGGAGCTGCAATATTTGGTCCTCCTACGTTAGCCGTGGGGGTTACGGGTTTAGTGACTACCCCAGGTGTAAGGTTTATTCAAAAAGTACTAGATCCTTACATTGCGCCAGGAAGATCTGCTGCTAGGTATCTTAGTGGTCTAAGGGCCTTTTCAAATAAGCGTGGCGATAAAATGGCTACTATCCACGAGCTGTTGACACACGCATTCAAGGAGGGCGGATTTGAGGATGCCGCTGCTGGATTAGCTTTCACTACTCCTGAAGTTCTTAGAACCCAAGCGTTAAGGCTGGATGGAGAAAACCTCCTAATGGAGGAGTCGCTGAGTGATTTGGCGGAAAGACTTAGAAGCGGAGAAATAGATGACAAAACCTATAATAAGGCAAGATCTGAGATCGCCAAAAGAAAGTATAATAATGATGAAAAGATAGTGCTGGCTAGGACATACGCTAATTTTACAGAATCTATTCTAGCTTCCGCTTATAAAGATCCAGATCTCATGGCCGAGTTCTTCACTAAAGAAGGACGACGTTTGCACGAACGAAGAGAAGCCGTTTTTAAACATATTATTAAGGAATTTGACTCAGATGTCCGAAGCATAAATTTTGGTGGCAGAGAGGGTGGTTCACCGGTTGAGCTTAACGAAGATTATTTAAGATCTATAAATGAAGGTGTCGATCCTGTATACGAATCCACACGTAAAAAGCTGGCGTCAGAAGGTAATCCTCTTGGTTCTCAAGCATCTGAGATGTCTTTTCTCAACGCAGGGACCAGAGAAAGATTAAACACGGCACTTGATAAACGAACAAATGCCCAGCAAAAATTAGTGGATGAATCTGTTGAATCAGCCGAAAGGAGAATTGAGGTATTTCAGAAAGGTTTGAAACGACTTTTATCGGATCGCGGCCTTAGATCTGTGGAGGATATGACCGATCTAGAAAGAAAATTAGTCGGACAATTTATACGAGATACCTATGATGACGTTCACAGAGAATTTCGCGCATTTAGTAGCGGGTTGTGGGACAATGTAGCGGGAATTAAAACCCCAACTACCAGAGAAAACCTCATTTTCCCGGAAGGAGCACGGGATAGCCGAGGTAACGATATTAGTGGTCAGACCGCAGAAGAATACGCCGCCAACCGCGTAAAATGGATAGCTGACAATAGAACAGATTTAACATACGAAGGGTTAGTTCCCGGACCCCTAAGACAGGTAGCGGGACAACAAGCTATTGTAGATATAATTAAAACAGCAGAAGAAACAGGAATCGCTCCCAGAGACAGAGCAAAATTAGAAACTCTGGAAAACAGAAAAATTGCGGCTGAACAAAAGGTGGAAGAAGCGCAAAGAGTATTAGACAATCAACTACGAGCAGATGCTGAAAAACATCTTGAATTAAGAAGGGACCTGGAAACTTATATTAACCACTTTGATACTGCTTACGCAAATAGAGCTAATGTTGAGGGAACAAATCTTCTTCGTTACTTTGTAAACGACCCTGAAATTAATTGGGAAACAATGACGAAAGCAGATTTAGATACCTATCTGGACGCATTGGTAAGGAAATTTGATGGCGTAGAGGTTAGAGACAGAAGAACCAATGACTATAGTAATCTTGTTTCTGTTATCGGTGAGAAAGCAGCCCAGGATGTTTCTGCTGGAACATACTCCCCCGCACATGCCATAGGAGTGCAACTAGGGGCGTTACGCAGCAAACCAAGTAAATATCAAAAAACCATAGCAAATCCCTTTGAAAATATTCTTCTCAAACAAAAAGCTATCCTCGAAGTTCGTGGACCAGGTAATGAATACGGCGCGTCTGCCTTAAAACTAGATGCAAAACTGGAGGCGCTGGAAGTTAAGGCGAAAACTGCAACTACAAATCTGGAGGAGGCGGTACAGAAATATATAGGAGCTGATAAAAAAAATATTCCAGAGGGTGCAGAAGTAGATGCAGAAGATCTGGTAGAGGCTCCCGTTATAGGAAGACTAACCACCACCGATGAAAGAAACATTACTCCAGAAAATGTCCGGGCAATAATTTCTCATTTTACCGACGCAATTCGGAGAGAAGGCAGTCGCCCCAATCCTAACAACCGAAAGCTTGCAGCTCTAGCAGAGGAACGACAAGTAATCCAACAACTTCTTGATGAAGTTAATTTTCCTGACCTAGATTTAAGGGCTACTTCTGACGCTCTCGCCGGGACTGAGCTTCTACGACGGGTGGAGAACAAACAGCGGGAAATTCTACGACGCAAAGCCGGAGGCGAAAAACTTGAGGTTCCAGACCTCAGATCTAAGGTTCTTCCAGAACGTCGAGGTACTCTGGGAGATGTAGACACCGCAAGTGTAGACAAACAAATGGCTGCATTAGCCGCAGCAAAACTTTCTACAATGCAATTTCCCAGAGACTGGGTTACTTTTAATACGGTAACTGATCCCGGTAGTGGAAGACCCGAATTGGTTGCTTCATTTAATAATGAGCTGTTTGACAATATAGCAGACGGAAAAACTTTCCTGGATCTTCCTGACTCCCCCTTTGAAAGAATTTCTACCGGCACCAGAGGACTTTCCGACTGGTCCCTTGGTCTTAAACCTGGTGCTTCCACATCTCCAGCCGGTTTGGATGTAGTGGAAGCAGCCTTGTTGGAGGCCCTTTTCATAAAATTCAATAATCCAGATTTTGTTACAGAAACAGGGCTGCAACAGTTTTATCAAAACTATAAGGGAGCTTTCGATCTTCTAGAAAAAGAAGGAAGAAAGGTAATTGTTGAAAACTTCCAAGATGCCCGGAGCGCGGAAATATATGTCTCCGAATTAAAAACCGCTGTCAGAGAAAGTGATAGGAAAAAGCTGAACCAATTAAAAGAGCAAGCGTCAAAGCAAGCAGTTGAAGACCCACTGAGGGGACTTGATGTAGATGACCTTCTTGATTTCAAGGATACAGAACGACAACGTCTAGCTAATGAACGTGCTCTTGTACAAACGATAGGTCCTGTTTTCGAGGGTCCTCAAGGTGGGTTTTCAGGGCCTAAATTTATTGATTCTATTCTAGTCTCAGATAACGCTTCACATACTACGAAGCAAGCCCTTCACGCCGTTGGGGAAAAACAAATTTTGGAGGGGAGGCTAGGTGACGAATTTCAAGTAAATCCTGCCAGAGATGGGTTTGAAAGTTCTATCGTGGCTGCTTTGTTTGAGAAGTCCCTTGTGGATAGCGAAATTGCTTCCAGACAATTGGGAGGAGGCGGCAAAGCTAAAATTTTTGATCCAATACAGTGGCAAGCCCTTATAGATAACCCCAAGATACAAGCCATGCTTCGTGAAACTTTTCCGGAGAACGAAGCTCTTATAGAAGGCTTACAGAAAATGTCGGAGGGACTGTCCGATGTGACTCCTTTCACAAAGGGGGCAAAGCCCCTGGCTAGAGAGGACATAAATGAGTTCGTTCAGGAGGAAATGTGGACCAATTTGGGAAGAGTGATTGGTTTATGGGGGGCCAAACAAACTAATTTTGTGAATGAGTTATATGCCGCAGGAACTGGTGCAAGAATATTCCGCCGCATTGGTAAAAATGTTACGGGAACCGTAGTCAAGAACATGGTTCTGGAAGCAGCCCTCAATCCAGATCTTGCGAGGGCTTTTTCTAAAGACGCCGCCAGCATAGATAGTTTACGTGGACTTTTCAGGAAATATGCCGCTGAAAATTTGAATGTGCCACGAGCTATTATAAATAGAGCACAACACACGCCATTTGCATTTATGAATTTGATTACTTCCTCTGAACAAGGAATGGGTTTTATCGCTCCTCCTGTAGAGACAGAAGTTCCTGAAGGATACGAGTTTAGAGAGGGTCCCTCCGGACCTGGCTTTTATCCTAAGATATCTTCTATTTCTCCCACTACCACTTCTCCTACCCTAGCTTCCGCCTCTGGATCTTATCCGGGAGTGCCGTCAGTTATTAATAGAATAAATCCACTGTCCCCAATAGAGACTCAAGGTGCCCCGCGCCAGTATGCCGCGACAAGTGCCCCACCAGATAACAGAGGTCAGATGCTTCAGGATATGGATGCCATGGGTCTTGATCTATTCACCGCCAGCAAGGGTGGACTTGCGTCCCTTAAAAAGAAGAAGAAGCCAAAGCAGATGGTCTATTAATGCGGCTGTCGGAAAACTTCTATCTGAGAGAACTTACCAAATCCCAGGTAGCCGAGCGCAAGGGAATTTCTAACGAACCCGGTAAAGAAGAAATCGAGAACCTTCAGGCGCTTTGCAAAAACGTGCTTCAGAGAGTCCGGAACAATTACCGTGTCCCAATCACACCGTCGAGCGGTTACCGGTCCCCGGCCCTGAATACCGCCATTGGTTCGAGTGCCAGCTCTCAGCACGTCACAGGACAAGCGGTAGATTTTGAAGTTCCTTGGGTGGACAACAAAGTCCTCGCTCATTGGATCATGGAGAACCTGATCTTCGACCAGTTAATTCTGGAGTACTATAAGGAAGGTGATCCAAACTCCGGCTGGGTTCACGTCAGTTACGTCGAACCCTCTGCCAGAAACAGGAAAAAAGCACGGGTCTTTGATGGAAGAACGTGGAAGCCTTTAGAGTAGCCAGTCTCTTGCGGCCTCACCAAGTATCTGGTCCGCCACATTAATCTTTGCACGAAGTGACTTGACGATCTTTTCGTCAATTGTCTTCGGTGAAATCAGGTCCACATAGGTTACTTTATTTGCTTGCCCAATGCGGTGGGCGCGGTCTTCGCTCTGCACTCTCAGCTCCAGATCGTAACTGTTGCTGTAATATATAACAGTGCTGGCTGCTGTCAGTGTCAGCCCGTAGCCCCCGGTTCGAGGGTGCCCCACGAGGAACCTTAATTCTGATTGCCGATCCTGGAAGTTCTCCACGATCTGCTGGCGTTCAGAATCAGGGGTTTCCCCGTGGAGCGTTGCAACTCCTTGTACGCCAAAGGAGTCGCGCAAGGCCGTAGCAATCGAACGAATGTCCATGGTCCATGTCGCCCATATGATTGCTTTGCCTTGTAGCTCCTCACACAATTCAATCAGCTCCTTGAGCCGGTTCGACGGCAGCATGTGTATCTTGCCGTCATCGTCCGTCAGGTTGCCACAGCAGATCTGCTGAAGACGCATAATTTGTGTGAGTACATTTTTCGTAGTAGATAACTCCCCACTGTCCAGTCGAGCCAGAGCCAGCTTTTTCATTTGCTCGTAGGCCCTCTCCTGTTCCTTCGTAAGGGCCACTTCTCTTTTCGTATACACTTTATCAGGAAGATCCAAGCAGTCCTCTTTCTTCACGCGACAGGAGTGCTTTGAAAGTTTTTCCGTAAGTTCATCCAGTCTCCGAAATCCCACCACCTGATTGAAGCTGTGCGCTCCCATGGTCCTGCGCTGCACAATGCTGTATCGCCCCTGAAATGCGTAATAAGAAGAGAAGCCCAGTATTTTAGGGTCTAGGAAGGACATCTGAGAGAACAGGTCGAGAGGCGAACGAGTGACCGGTGAACCTGTCAGGATGCGCCTGTATACCGCACCCCGGCCCACGGCACAGAGAGCTTTGGTTCTCTTCGCCCTTCGGTTTTTGATAGTGGTACTTTCATCGACCACCATAAACGACTTGAACCGGTTCACGAACAATTCTGCAACACCTGTGCCTTTTTTGGTACTAAACGCTTCTACGTTCATCAATAAAAATTTTAGCTTCTTGGTTTTTATATGCAGCTTGTTGAGTTCGTCTTTACGCTGTTTACTAAGACTAGGATTCCAGAGCACCACTTCCCGTTCAATGCGAGGTGGTAAATGCGTCTCTATCTCCCCCATCCAGTTTGCAATCACGCCTTTGGGAGCCACCACCAGTACAAATTCGATGGCACCTTTCTCAAATAAATAGCCAACAGTGTCCAGCGTCACTTTGGTTTTCCCGGTTCCCATATCCAGGAGTAACGCAAAGTTTCGCTCGTCTGCGCTAGCATCAAACGCCTCCTGCTGATGTGCGTAAGGCTTTGAGAAAAAAATGTATTTTCTATCTTGCATTGTCTCAGAAAATTAGATATACCCTTAGACGACGGTTAAGTCAACCGCCGAACAAGTTAGCGCGAACAATGAAAGGGGAAAAGCGTGGCAGATATTTTAGACCAGATGTCAGCAGATTCAAGTGCTGTCTTAGATCAAATCGACAAGTTGGACGATAGTAAACTTGACAAGGTTTCTAGGCTTGCCAACGAAGCTGCTCGCCTTCAGGAAGATGTGGAGAGAACAGAAGAAGAAAATAAAAACTTCAAGAAGGCCCTCCACAAAGTAACGGATGAGCTGCTTCCGGAAGCACTGGAAGAGTTAGGAATTGAAAAACTGACTCTGAAGGATGGAAGTGAAGTTGTTGTTAAGCCCATCTACGCAGCCAGTATTCCAAAAGCTAAAAAACAAGAGGCGTTTGAGTGGCTGCGGGAACACGGTGACGGAGACATAATCAAAAACAATGTGACCGTCACATTTGGCAAGGGTGAGGACCAAGATGCCCAAGCCTTTATGTTAATGTGTGGGGATCAGGGTTTCACTCCCCAGCAGCAAGAAAAAGTCGAACCCATGACTTTAAAGGCATGGCTTCGGGAAAAAGTAGAAGCGGGCGACCCCGTGCCGCTAGATTTATTCGGGGCTTTCATTTCAAACAGAGCAAAATTAACGCGGAAAGGTAAGTAGTTATGGCTACAAAATTAACGAAAAAAGTGAAGCGGAAAGCAGCCGTCGCGAAGACTAAGGGTAACGGCAAAGCAAAGCCTCCAGCAATTGTTACCACGGATTTGTTTTCTCAAGATGCGGGAATTGGGGTCCAGGATCTTAAAACAGAAGACCTCGCCATCCCCTTTTTAAAGGTTCTCCAGAAGATGTCCCCTGAGTTAGACGATTTAGATGTCCGGGCTGGCGACATTTTTAATACCGTCACCAAGGAAGGGATTTCCGGCAAGGATGGTGTAAGAGTTATTCCTTGTGCGTACCGTCTGGAATATATCGAATGGGAACCACGGGGCACCGGCTCCGGAGCACCCGTTAACATTTATGTGGCGGGGGAAAGCATACCAGAGACGCAACGCGGGGAAGATAACAAGGACTACCTTGTAGATGGTAACGGTAGGTATCTGGAACGCACTGCCCAGCATTATGTTCTGGTGATGGATAGTGACGGCATGACACAACAGGCCTTAATTTCCATGAAAGCGACACAATTCAAAAAGTCCAAGCAATGGAACAGTGCCTTGAAGAGCCTCAAAATGAAGGACAACAACGGGAGGTTGTTTACTCCAGCTCGCTTCTCACATATATGGCTTCTGAAGAGTGTTGCAGAGGAAAACAAAAATGGTTCTTGGCATGGATGGGAGATTTCAAAAGATTCTCAAATAGAGGACCTGGCCCTGTATCAAGAAGCAAAACTATTCGCGGAAAGTATCAGTGCTGGACAGGTGAATGTCCAGCATACCCGCGAGGAAGATGCCACCGAATCTGATAACGTTCCTTTCTAGCACTGAGGGCTTTGCCCTCTTTTGTACGCAATGGACAAGGAACTAATCAGACGTTTTGCTCTGCTCTACCGAGGGCTGGAGGCCGCTTATGGGACCTTCGATCTCACGGGCAAGCAAGCAAACGGAAAATTCAAAGGGAAAGCTAGGCTCGTTCGTGAAAAACGAAGCCTAGCGACCTTTGAAAAGCACCTCAATGGAGAGCAGGGCGTCGGCATCGTCCCCATCAATGAAAAAAACACCTGTTTTTGGGGTGCGATTGATATCGACACCTACCCCTTGGACCACGCGGCTCTTGTTAAAACCATTCACCGTCAGAAGCTCCCTCTAGTTGTTTGCCGCAGTAAGTCCGGTGGCGGACACGTCTACCTCTTCCTTAAAGAAGCCGTTCCAGCCGAGACCCTCCAAAATAAACTGAAGGAAGTCGCCAGCGAGATTGGCTGCGCGGCAGGTACAGAAATATTTCCGAAACAAATTCAGCTTGTACTTGAACGCGGTGACACTGGTAACTTCCTCAACCTTCCCTACTTCGACCACGAAGATGGGTTGCGCTACGCTTTCAAAGCTGATGGTGCGGCTGCGACGTTAGAAGAGTTTGTTGACATGGCGGAAGCCGCCGCCATCACACCGGAAGAGTTGGGGAGCCTTCTTGAAAAAGAAACTGTCGAAGTGGACGAGCGCATCAAGCACGGCCCACCATGCCTACAAATTTTATTGCGCCAAGGGTTCCCGGAAGGTACTAGAAACAATGGACTTTTTAACTTGGGCGTCTATTTAAGAAAGGCCTTTCCAAATGACTGGGAAACAAAGATTCTTGAGTACAACCAAGCCGTACTCCAGCCGCCGCTTGACCTTCAGGAGGTTAATGTCGTCGCGGAGCAGATACGAAAAAAGGATTACCAGTACCGATGTGCGGATCAGCCCATATGTAATTTTTGCAATCGGGACCTTTGTCGTTCTCGCCGCTACGGTGTGGGTGGTGATGCTAACACTCCGCGAATTGCCAACCTCAGAAAGTATGATTCCGAGCCACCCCTTTGGTTCCTCGATGTCAACGGAAGCCCCGTCGAACTAGACACAGAAGCTCTTCAGCGTCAGCCAAAGTTTCAGATACTGTGCATGGAACAAATTAATACAATGCCCCGCACCATGACCCGTCAGGCTTGGGAAGCGCAGATGAACACACTCCTCTCGACCATGGTTGAGACGGAAGGTGCGATCATCCACACCTCAGAAGATACCTCTATTCGAGGCCAGTTCTACGAGCTGCTGGAGGAATTTACCACTCACATGCAAGCCGCAATGGACAGAGAAGAGATCCTGCTCCGGCGACCCTGGACCAATGAGTCCAACAACCGCACCTATTTCCGTCTAAAAGACTTGGAAGCTTTTTTAAAACGACAGAAGTTTACCGACTACCGGTCCAATAAGATTGCCCAGCGGCTGCGAGATATAGATGGTCTGTCCGAGCAACTAAGCATAAACGGCCGACCTATCCGTTGTTGGTCCATCCCTGCGTTCGAACCCATCGAAGATGAATTTAATTCCAAATTCGATGAAGACGAGGATATTCCTTTTTAATGTCTAAGAAAAAGAAATGTGATCTCTGCAAAAATGTCGCCGCTGTCACGGTGGGGGGTCAAAACCTGTGCGGTAAGCATTACTTCAACAAGCTGAGTGTGGTGGATGTCCCCTTTGGACCCAATTCAAAAGTGGATAACCACTGGTCCGTTCTCCTTCGAGACCTCCGGACGGAAGCTGGATTGACACAGCGTGAACTGGCGAGAAGAACCAGAATGTCACAAAGAACAATTGCAGATTATGAAAACATGTTAGATCCCCGACAACTTTCTATCTACAAGGTCGAGCGGCTTCTGAAAGAACTAGGTTACGACCTCGACGCAGTGCTGGTGAAAAAAAATGTTTAGATACTTCGGACCACCTGGGACAGGCAAGACCACTACGCTTCTCAATCATGTCGAGGAACTTTTAGTCGAAGGAACTTCCCCAAACAAGATAGGGTACTTCGCCTTCACACGGAAAGCTGCACACGAAGCGCGAGACCGCGCCGTCGCCCGGTTTAACCTAAACCCTGACAAGGATTTTATTTTTTTTCGCACTCTCCACTCTCTGGCCTTTCAGTTACTGGGCATCAGCGGAGCTGAAGTTTTAAAAGAAACGCATCTGAAAGAGTTCAGCAGCATTGTCGGAATAAATCTGACAGAAAATGTGACAGCGGTTGAGGATGAGGGCTTCCTCACGTTCCGCAGCAACCATCCTATCATGCGAGCGATAGATTTAGCCCGGACCACGGACCACGGAGCTATGTGGGCTTACAACCAAGTGGATCTTGAGGTCACGTCCTACCATTTCATGCATATTTTTTCAGAGTACGAAAAGTTCAAGAAGCAAAACGGTCTGAGAGATTTCACCGACATGCTCGTCGGCCTCTCCGAAAACGGGGACCTGATCCCAGAATTAAAAGTTGTGTTTCTGGATGAAGCGCAGGATCTCACTCCGTTGCAATGGAAAGTCGCTCACTTAATAAACAATAAGTGCGAAAGGTTTTACGTCGCCGGGGACGACGATCAAGGGATCTTCGGCTGGAGCGGTGCCGACATCAGAAAGTTTATAAATTTAGGGGGTGCGAGCGAGGTTCTAACCCAGTCTTATCGTGTTCCACGTTCCGTCTGGAAAATTGCTGATAAAGTTTCTGGCCGCATACGCCACCGACAGAAAAAAGAGTGGTCACCCCGTGATGCAGAGGGAAGTGTGCGCTTTGTTAATGACCATTACAGAATCGACTTTACGGATCAATGGCTTATACTTGCCCAAGCAAACTACATGCTGAACGACATTGGTGCATACTTAAAAACTCAGGGCTATTTCTTTGAACGCTTTAATTCTCCCTCCCTATCCAAAAAGGTTCGTAGTGCCATTTCCTCCTGGACTCATCTTACCACTGGTCAGAACCGGGAGATTAGTTTGACTGAAGCACGAAATCTTTACGCGCACATAACCAGCGAGGACGGACGCTTGCAGCGCGGTGCCAAGACCCTTCTGAAATCGGCTCACGAACAGGATGTATTTACACTGGGCTTGCTGCATGAGCATTTTGGATTGGAGGCAAACGGTACATGGGACAAAGTGCTCGACCGTATTAAACCAGAGGACCGTGCGTATGCCTCAACACTTTTAAACAAGGGCGTTGATCTAAACTCAAAGCCGAAAATAAAACTCTCCACCATCCACGGTGCAAAGGGAGGAGAGGCGGACAACGTGTTCCTTATACTTGACCTGTCCGGCAAAGCTCTCGAAGAGATGACAAAAAATCCTGATGACGCCTATCGTGTCCTATACACTGGTATTACCCGAACAAAAGAAAACTTAGTTCTGAAAGTGCCAGAAGATTTGCAGAGAGGATGGCAATTATGACCGACCTTGTTTCACCCTCCCACTACCAAAGAGCCAAGATGGAGACTATCGACACGATCTTGGATGTAGTCCGCGACCTCCCCGGTGACGAAGCCGTACTGGTTGGAAACGCAATTAAATACTTAGTGCGCTATCGATTCAAAGATGGCAACTCACCTCTCGTTGATGTACAAAAATCTGAGTGGTATGTCCGGCGTCTTGTCAAGCTGCTGCAATCCAAGCCTTCTGCCCAACGGCCCAAAAAAGAATACCCCCTCTACCCAGTGGATCACTGATGAAAGAAAATCTGAAGAAGCCCAAGTTTGGGGTGAAGACCGAGTGGGTTCCCGTTGAGGTGCTACCGACTACACCATCCGGGATAAAAGAAATCGCAATAGATCTGGAGACGAAAGATCCCCGGCTCCGCTCCCACGGACCTGGGTGGCCTACTGGTAACGGAGAAGTTGTTGGTATTGCTATAGCTTACGAAGGTTTCAATTCTTATTTCCCTTTCGGTCACGAAGGCGGAGGCAATCTAGACAAGGGACACATCAAGAAATGGTTCACGCGAGAGATTGCTAAGTACCCCGCCGACAAGATTTTCCACAATGCCGCTTACGATGTTGGCTGGCTCCGGCGACTCGGAATTGAGATGGAGGGCCGCTTGATTGACACCATGCTCGCCGCTCCTCTCATCGACGAGAACCGTCGCTACTACAGTCTGAACAGTGTCTGCTACGATTATCTTGGAGAGATGAAGTCAGAAGCGGCGTTACGGGAAGCGGCAGAAGAGTTTGGCGTTGATCCCAAGGCCGAAATGTACAAGCTTCCTGCGGCTTACGTTGGTGAGTACGCAGAAGCCGATGCTCGACTGACGCTGGATCTATGGCAACATCTCAAGGCTCTCCTTTCGCAGGAAGATTTGTGGCAGATTTTTGATCTTGAAGCAGAAGTGCTGCCCTTGTGCATAGACATGACTTGGACCGGCGTCCGGATTGATCTGGACAGGGCGGAAAAATTAAAGCAGAAATTTTTGCGTGAAACTAAATCTATTCTCTCGAAGATAAAGAAAGAAACAGGTGTGTCGGCTGAATTATGGGCGGCGGCTTCTATCTCGAAGGTGTTCGACTTTCACAACATCCCCTACGGCAGAACAAAGACAGGGCTTCCCTCCTTCACCAAGAACTTCCTCCAGAACCATCCCCACCCTGTCGCGCAGCAGATTGCAGAGGCCAGAGAGACCGACAAAATAGGAAACACTTTTCTGTCGTCCATCTTCCGTTACGCTGAAAACGGACGCATCCATGGGCACATCAATCAGTTGCGCTCCGAAGGAGGAGGGACTGTGACTGGTCGATTGTCCATGGCAAATCCTAACCTCCAACAGATCCCCGCCCGGAACCCCCGCTTCGCAGAAGCTATTCGAGGGCTGTTCCTCCCGGAAGAAGGGGAGCAGTTCGCCAGCCTGGATTACTCGCAGCAAGAACCTCGAATTTTAGTCCACTACGCAAGCCTGACCAGAATGCCGGGTAACCGGAAACTGACAGGAGCCGATTTATTCGTCGAAGCGTACCGTGAAGATCCGAATACAGATTTCCATCAAATGGTCGCGGATATTGCCAAAATCCCACGCGGGAAAGCGAAAACTATAAATCTGGCTTTGCTATACGGCATGGGCCAAACCAAACTCGCTGAACAACTGGACGTGACAACAGAGGAAGCAAAACATTTGATTCAGCAATACCATCAGCAAGTACCCTTTTTAAAAGAGCTACAGGATTTCATCCAGCGTCGGGTAGGAGGCCCTCTGGGAACCGGCTTTGTTCGCTCTCTGCTTGGTAGAAAGTGCCGCTTTGAATTATGGGAACCGAACTTATTTTTGAGTTCCAAGGCGCTCCCGAAGGAGGAGGCTGTAATCCAGTATGGAAGCAACATTAAACGCGCATATTTATACCGGGCGCTCAATAGATTGATTCAGAGTTCCGCAGCCGATCAGACAAAGAAGGCCATGGTAGAAATTTACAAAACAGGCAAGGTCCCTTTGATCCAGATCCACGATGAGTTGGCTCTCTCTGTCAAGGACCTTGAGGAAGCCAGAGGGATACAGGAAATCATGGAACACGCTGTCGAATTGCAAGTCCCATCCCCAACCGACATCTCGGTCGGGAAGAGCTGGGGGAGCCTTAAAGATGCTTGATTTTTCAGGTAAAGTCTCGCATTATCCTACACGGAAAGGCGGAATGAAATGAACTCTGAGAAATGGAAATCAGTTGTGATTGCAATCACAACTTACAAAAGATTGAAGCAGAGGGCTGTCAAAAATCATCGCACAATCAGCGGTGAGTTCACCCACATACTAGAGCAAGCCGATAAGCAAAATGAGCAAGCCTCCCAACAGGCGTCCTAGTGTAACGGACGAAGTCTCCGGTGACGGCTTTGATTTGGCTGTCACAGTGGGTTTCGATCCAAACTTTGGTAATCCATGCGAGGTTTTTCTGACAAAGAGGGGCAAGTCTGGGTCTCAGTTGGAGGCCACGCTTTACGAATTGGGCGTCCTCGCAAGCAAGATTATGCAGGAGAACGACCAGAGCCGAACGATCATCGAAGACCTACGCAAGGAGGTCTCCCGTTTAAAGAACGGCATCAAGGCTCTGGGCGATCAGAATGAGTAATTCAAAAGGTCAGACCAGTCTCGGAACCGGGCGACGGGGAACCCGCGACGGCGATTTCACCACCCTGTTGAAGATCAAAAAGTCCTCAGAAGCTCTGCTCCAAAGGCTGCTGGAAAAATATCCGAAAGGGTCTCCAAAATGACGCCGGTAGTTGTGCTGACCATCTACTATGCAGCGGTTCTCCTTGTTATCCTCCTCGAAGGGTAAGTTCGCCGTTATCTATGCCGACCCTCCATGGACCTTCAAAACTTGGAGTGACCAGGGAAAAGGACGGTCCGCCGAAAACCACTACACATGCATGAAGATGAAACAGATCCGTGGGCTTCCCGTCTCGGATCTGGCTGCGACAGACTGCACTCTCTTCCTCTGGGCCACGGACCCTATGCTGCCGCAAGCCCTTGATTTAATACGGGAATGGGGGTTTACTTACAAAACGATTGCGTTTGTTTGGGCAAAACTCAATAAAAACGCGCCGTCTACGTTGTGGACCGAAGCCGATTTCTTTACAGGAATGGGGTACTGGACAAGAGCCAACGCCGAGCTTTGTCTCCTTTCCACAAGAGGAAAACCACAGCGCCAATCCGCAAGTGTCCGACGACTAGTCGTAACACCGCGCAGAGAGCATTCAAGAAAACCAGACGAGGTGGCAGACCGCATTGTGGCGCTAATGGGGGATGTTCCTCGAATAGAGCTGTTTGCGAGAACCACCCGACCAGGATGGGCCGTATGGGGAAACGAATCAGAGAAGTTCGAGAATGGCCGAACCGGAGCTGCTGAGCAGACACGAGAAGGGGGCGTGGGCTGAAGCTATTGCCGCCGCGTGGCTTTTGGAACGTGGCTTTTACGTGTGCATTAATTTCGCGGCCCAAGGCCCTATAGACCTTGTTGCCATTGATAAACAGGGGCGCTGTTTCCCCTTCGACGTAAAATATATTTCCCGAACCATCCAGCGAAAAGACCTCTCCACCTTTCGTGTGAGATCTGACTTACAAAAAGCCTTGAATGTGAGGCTGTTCATCATCGATCATAATAAAAACGTGACCATTAACCCGCCTTTCGATGAGACGGACGATGATTGACTTTGTCGAAGAACATGGGCTTGCGGTATTGATACGATACCACGTCCGAACCGAGGCCCCGCATGAGATGGCTATTTTTGTGGAAGACCTAGACGAGGCGAGGGATTTTGTTCACATGAGCCTAAGATTTGCTGTAAAAAACAGTGGCGTGGACAACGGAGCTGCCGAGCTTTTCCATATCCACACAAAACAAAAACTGGGCAGGATGGCTGTCTTGTTCGATAATGCGGGCACCCAAGGTATAGCGCACGAACAATGGACATGGGTGGACGGAGAGCAGAAATCCCCCTTGCACTAGAACAAGACTTGTCCTATACATTTATGAGCGCAGTGTGGGCACGGCTCCCCCACACTGCCAACTTTAAAGGTGAAGCCATGAGCATTGTAAATTTCCCCCCCAGCGCCCCACCCATGCCGATCCATTGTGAGGAGTGCGAGGGTGCTCGGTTTTTTGTCTACGAGGACCAGTCCTTCATTTGCGCCACCTGCGGCTATCAGTACGATTGGGGTCCAGGTACAAATGGTAACGGACACGAACAGCCTGAATTGAAATTTGATGCGGACCCGGATCTCATAGCGATTGTGAAAGAAGGAGACAAGCCATGAAGAAAAAGATCTGCCCGGAGTGTGACGGGAACGGCTACGTCCGGGCTGAAGCAGATCCAGTTACCGGACAGGTGGGATACCGCGATTGTGAGGAGTGCGAATCCCAAGGCGAGGTTCTGGTTGCCGAAGGATCAGACAATGGAACTGCTTGAAATAAACGGCCAGAGATATCCCCGCATTACGATTGTCTGGCGCGACATCATCGGCGACCCGGTAGTGGCGAGCGAGGGAGAATCGCGGGAACTGGTTTGCCCGACGATCATAACCGAGGGTTTTCTGTTCGACGTGTTCGAGAATGACGGAGAGCGGTATGTCCGTACCTTTGCTACTTACCAAAAGGAGGATGAAGTGGCCTTTGGCGACAGAAATTGTTTTCCTTTTTGTGTTTTAACCACCAGCAGCCAGAGAGATGTTGAAATGGCTCTTCTGTTCATGGCCTGACCATGGCTGACGCTTGGGAACGTTCGCAGTGGGGGGTCTGCTACGTCTGTGGCAAAAAGATGATCCAAGGCGGAGATCACGATGATACCGACGCCGACGGAAATGAGGTCATCGTCTCCAATTTCCACTGCCCCAGTTGTAAATCTGAGTGCCTATTCATATGGCAAGTGAATACCTCGGCCTGAAAAAGCCTATGCGCCTCATTCTCGCCACACTCCTACTTCTTATCGCCATGTTCTTAGCGTTCGTCCTTACGGTGGTGTTCTCAGCCCCTCTCCAAGCCAACGATGACCGGTCCTGTCTCGCGGAGGCGATGTACTTTGAAGCAAGGGATCAGGGGTGGAGAGGAATGCTCGCGGTCGGTGTTGTTGTCAAAAACCGCATGATGCACCCCCGATGGCCCTCAACGGCCTGTGGCGTAGTGCGGCAAGGGCGTTACTGGAAAGGAAATCCTGTCCGCCACAAGTGCCAGTTCAGCTTCTGGTGCGACGGGAAGCATGAGCGGCCCATGGAACCCGCCCCATGGACCACGGCCCTCGATCTCGCCAATCAGATCCTCGCCACTGACCTGACGATAGAGGGCCTCGAAGAAGCTACCCATTACCACGCTCTCAGTGTAACGCCCCGGTGGTCGCGGTCACTGGACCATTGCGGAACTATCGGGCAGCACAAGTTTTATGATTGACACTATTTTTTTAACGCGCTATATGGGATTAGTCCTGTCCTTGCTTGGCAGGGCGCGATTTGCGGGGAAGGCAGTCAAGGTTAACGTGGATAGGATGGCCTGAGGGTCTGGCAAGGCAGTCAAGGCGAGGACGGAATGCTAGGAGGGCACCGCGAGGCAGTCGGGGACAAAATCTAAACGGATAAACGGAGCTGAACATGCGTCAACAGTATAACCGCACAGAAAAGAAACTTTTTCGCACTACAATCGTCTGGGGAGATTTTCCCGAAGACGAGGGGCCAACGACAGGGTTTAATCAGGTTGAGGAATATGTCTTCAAGACAGAGAACGAGCTAGAGATCTTCCTAAGTGGGGTTGATCTGGCTTGCGGCTGGTCCGAATACATGCCCGTGGAAGGTGTTTTTAACCGCACCAACGACACAAGTTTTGGCGAGATTTTAGAATTTGCAGAAGGGCTAGGCTGGACCGATCCAGATTTTGACAAGGATGGAGACTGGACACCGGAGATGGCCGACGCGACCGAAGAATCCGCGTTGGATTTTATTAAGAGTAAAGGCTATGTAATTTTTCACGAAGAGGACTGAGGCAACGCAGTCAAGGTCCGGCGCGTCAGCGCAAGTCAGAACATGGTGGTGCTAGGCGGTCGGGGATTGGCAATTTCCCGGCTAGGAAAATTGGGGCTTGGAACGCAAGGTGATGGCGGGGCAGTCAAGAAATGGCACGGTTTGAGTCGCGGGGCGCGGACGGTAAGGCAGTCAAGGATGGCGCGTTTAGGGTGGCGCGGAACCGCCGGGAAAGTTCTGGCGCGGCGAGGTAAATTCGAGGCAGTCACGGCGAGGTTCGTGGGGCGCGTCCGGGCGCGGTTCGGCGGGGTAAATTCGAGGCAGTCGAGGCGAGTGCCGCTTGTTTTGTCCCGGTGGGTCGAGGAAGGCAAGGCAGTCTTGACATCCCAGATGTATGGGATTACTTAGGTAGGATCTACAGTAAGCGCATCCGCGCTTGCTGACACTAAAAAGAAAGTGAGCTAATTATGACTTCTACAACAAGTATTTTGATTGCTCCCCCAGAAGAGAGGATTCTCCACTTAATGATTAAAGGTACAACGGGCCTTGTGATGCATAATTTCGGAAAGAAGGCCCGCCGCCAAATCGCGGAAGCACAGGGTGAAGGAGCGAAGAAGCCTCGCGGTGCCCGTGACCCTGAGAGCGAGTACGAAGCGAGCTACTACAGGCTGGAAGACGGCACCTTCGGTTTCCCCTGTGCAGGATTCAAGAAGTGCGCCATCCGTGGCGCGAAAATGGTGGACGGCATAACCATGACCGACGCGAGGCAGATGTTCTTCGTTTTGCCAGACGGTCGGGACAAGACATCTCAGATGGATTGCGTCAGGGTTCACGGCGACGCCATCGAACGCACGGATGTCGTGCGGCTGAAGAACGGATCGGCAGATCTTAGGTACAGGCCAGAGATTACGAACTGGTCGGCCACCCTACGCATCAGTTACGACTCTGCACTAATCAGTCCGGAGCAAATTGCAAACCTGTTCTATAGGGCCGGTTACAGCGTTGGTGTGGGAGACTGGCGTCCAGAGAAAGATGGTGACTTCGGTCGGTTTACAGTAGCCGAGGGCGCGGTCGTCGATGTTGGTCATGGGCTGCCCTTGCTTGAATTAGAGGAGGCCGCGTAAATGCCTAGCTCTATGCAAGTTGCGACAGTGCTCGATGAGCTGAACCAAGCGAACGGTCACCTCACGCCGTACATTGTCCTCGCGGAAGCAGCCGACGAGCAAAGCCCCCTCCACTCGGTGTTCGAGTGGGATAACGCAAAAGCGGGGCACCAACATCGTCTCTGGCAAGCTCGCCAGCTTATCCGCTCCGTTAAGATCGAGCGACCGGACGGCAAACCGATGCCGAAATATATTTCAATCAAACTCGACAATGACCGTCAGTACGAGGAGGTGTCAGTGGTGGTCAAGGACGAGGACAAATGGGCTGTGGTTTTGCAAGAAATGTGCGTGGCTCTGGAGGAAGTCGAAGCGAGGATTGAAACCCTCGTCCAGCTCGGCGACACGCTGGGCCGCAAAGGTTTGGCCCACGGCCTCCAGAGGGATGTGGCGTCTGCAAGAGAGCGATTGGATCAAGCCCCCCCGGTCTAGGCCACCGGATTACAAAACAAATCAACTAACTCAGCCCCGCTCCGGCGGGGCTTTTTTATTGACAGTAAAGGAGTTGTCCTATACTTTCTCGCTCTGCAACCAAAACCAAGGAGAGCCAAATGAAACATAAAACTTGTTCAATCTGTTCAGGGCCGATCGAGGTGAAAAGGCACCCTGAAACCGGCCAGGTATATTGGGACAAAGGGGAAAATGCCGAACCAATTAACAGCGGACGGTGCTGCGCCCAGTGCAGCGTGGATGTCGTTCTTCCAAAAAGGCTTGAAAGGATGCGGAAAGCGAGGATGCACTAATGCCTGAAAAAGGACTATATGACCGGCTCGTTAATAGTAAGTGGCCGAGCCCGTTGCCCGTTCCCACGGACCAAGAAGCGATGACCGGGGCCAAACGGCTTTACAGAAAGGCAATGGGTCGGCCGTGGAAAGGCAAAATAAAAATTGTCAGCGGAAACCGGTACACTTGGTTCCGAAACAGGACCCTCTGTGTCAATCCGAATCAAACAAGTTGGGGTCAGGGAAGCTGGCGAGGCATAGTCCACGGCCTCAGCCACTATTGTCACCAGAGGCTGCACCCCGGAGACCGGCCTCATTCTGATCGTCAGGCGCGCCTTGAGCGAGACCTGACAGATTACGTTTTGGAGAATGGCTTCCTCGAAGGTAAACTAAAATCGAAGGCGCTGCCGAAAGAAAAAGTGGACCCAGTACCGGTTCGTTATAAACGAATGGTGGCGCGTCAGAAGAACTGGGAGACAAAGCTCTCGCGAGCTAAAAACGCCTTGCACAAGGTGAAGAAAGAGATGCGGGAATACGAGCGAAGACACGGTGATCGAGCAACCAGTTAACCTTGGTTTGCCATCCCACTATAGAGGAATTTTTACAAATACACTTTTTTACAATTACGCTCTCAGATCTTTATAATGGTGCTAGTGGTGGTATGCTTGCCTGTATCGTATAGTAGTAGCGACTTTCAGCGTTTCGATTCATACCATCCGCCATCCCACCTATACACTCCTCTATTCCTGCTCAGACCATCATTTTTAGTTAAAAACAGCCTTGTTTCGGGGTAAACTGTCCGTAACTAACTGGTTCTGACGGTTTCGGACCTATTTTGACCGAGATAACGTGCTTTGATTTTGGCCTTGGGTGGGATAGTTGGTGATATGGTTTTGATTTGTAAAGGAAATTTTGTATGGGACGACGGAAAAGTGTGGCTTTGGTTGAAAAAAAGCTAACTCGAAAACAAGAGAGATTTGTGCGTGAGTTAGTGAGTTGTGATGGGCAGATCACTGCGCGACAGGCTGCGATTAACGCCGGTTACAGCTCCAGCAGCGCCTCATCGAGGGCCTATGAGATGATGAATCCGAACATCTCTCCACACGTTTGTAAGGAAATCGAGGCTTATCGGGCCGAGTTGGATCGGGTTTACGAAGTTGGCTACAAACGACACATCCGAGCCCTTGGCGAGATAAAGCAACAGGCATTAGATGCTGGAGCGTATTCGGCGGCCGTTATGGCGGAATACCGCAGGGGCCAAGCACAGGGCGACATTTACGTTAATCGTTCGGAAGTCAAATATGGTTCGATCGATTCAATGTCCCGTGAAAGTGTCCTCGCAGAAATAAGGAAGCTGAAAAATGCAGGATTCGTTGGAGAAACTATTGATGTCACGCCCGAAACAACCGAAACGGAAGAGGGGGCCGAAACTGAGGAACATCGAAGCGGGGCTTTGGAAATTATTGAAGACGGGACTGGCCCAGACGAAAAGGAAGATTGAACTAGACCGGATCGAGGCGTTTGGAACTTTGGGCTTTCCAGATGTCCTGTGTTGTAACGAGGACGGTTTGTTCAGTTTTCTTGAATTGAAAGTACAACATGGAAAGAAAATCAACCTCTCACCCCACCAGTGCTCGTGGCTGTCGAGACACTCTCATTCGAACGCTTTCGTGGTGGTTCGCGATTCCAGTCTGGATCTTCGTGTATTTCTGGGTGGCTCTGGTGTTGACCTTGCTTTGGATGATTTTGATTCCATTTCGCCTTACGCGAAAATTCAGAAGCCTTATGATTGGGAAGCGTTTTGGGAGTTGACTTGCCCTCGATCAGAAGTATAGGATCAGTCTCAGACCTTAGAGGAGGAGCCATAACGTGAGAAAGTGGAAGGTTATAGAATGGAGTGGTTGGAGGATAAGATCATTGAGTTTTTCAGGTGGCTTCAAAAGAAAGAAGAAAGAAAAAGACTAGATAAAAGTTAACCCAATGTTGTTTTGTCTGCTGGCCAGCTCGGTCATGCTCAAAGTCAATCAGAGAGGATTAATTGAAAAGGCCGATAGCGCCGCACAGCAAAAAGTCTTTTAAAAACGCCACAATAAACGGCAACGGGAAATCCTAGGAAATCCTGATTTAAAATTGAGCCGCAAGGCGGTACGGAAAAAGGTTTTTAAGAGTCAGATTGCAACAGCCTCGTGCATTGAACGAGCTTTGATCGAACAAAACAACAGGCGCTCCAGCATCACAGCTGGAGCGTTTTTTTTGGCACCGTTGACTCCCGCCATCTATGAGACTTATTCTAGACCCTCACATAAATTAAGGAGCCGCCTAATGCTTCATATTATACCCCGGAGCCGAGCCGAAAAAACGTCCGGTATAGCCGTGACGTACCGCAGCGGTGGTGCTGGTCAATACTCGACTTGTCCCAATAGTTGTGAATTGAAACCCGCCGAGGCCGCCGGAGCCGACGAGATCGACCCGATTTACGAGGCCGCAGTCAGGGAGGCCGTGCCCGCCTTTGGCTTGGCCTTTCTATTCACGCACTTTCACTCCCGATTCTGGGCTAGTCAAAATCTCGATAAAATGACCGTTTTTAATTGGTCAGCACCTTCGATCGAAAAGGCTGCGCTTATGACTGCCGCCGGGACTGCCAGCGTTGCCGTTGTGCCAAAGGGTTTTTGGAACGACAAAGAGTCGCCTCGATCGGTAACAATTCACGGAGTCAAATGCGTGCGCTGTCCTAATGAATACGACAAGCGGATTAACTGCGGGAACTGTGGCGACGGGGAGCCCTTTTGCACCCGTTGGTGGCGTAAATTCGCCGTTATTTTTACTAGTCACGGGCCGGGTGCAAAGCTTGCCGGTGATCCGAATAAGCGCGGTGGCTGTTATGCTGGTTTTGGAAAATGCCAGCTTTGGTGGAAACGACTTGCCGATCGAGCGCGTATAATCGGCACTCACGGCAGTATTGACGCGAGCGAGGTCAAATCATTCGCTCGAAGCTTGCCACGCGGCACGATCCTCCGTCACCACATTGCCGGTGACCTCGGCAAATGCAACTCAGAATAGGAGTCAGTTATGAAGAAAAAATTAATGTTTGAATCTCAGCTTATTGTGGATAAACAAGGCAAACCGAGGCGATTCACGAAAAGAGGCGCAATCAATGAGCTGCGGAAACCCTTCGACTCTTGCCGGATCGTGCTCGAAGACTGCGGAGACCATTGGTCCGCGCAAAAATTGCCCCTCACTCTCATGCGTTAATATCCTCCAGGGATCTCGATTTTCCCCCGGCTCCGGCCGGGGTTTTTTTTTATTTGCTAGTTATAGAAGAAATCCCATATTATAGGCCTGTTACTTTTTAAAAACTTAGATAAGAGGATAAAATGTTACATCAAACAAATATCACGGCCGGGGATTTTAATTCCACGGTGTCTCAGCAATGGTTTAGTCGGCCTAAAGACCAGACTTTCGACTCGCTGGAGTCTTTGCATACTTTCACAGAAGAGCGCCGCCGTGCTTCTGATCCGGTGGTCAATTGGAACACGCAAGATATTTGCGACGGTATTACTGGAGAGTTGACCGGTGAAATGCTAGACCAATTTGGAGGTCTTAAGAACACGCGGGGAACAGTGACTGTGGAAACTCCCGATAGTGGCGCGGTGGCTCCGAGTAATTGGGCTTTCGGGCAGTTATCTGCTTTATCTGGTAGCCCGGCCGGGTTTCTTCGATCGTTACCCGCTCCGATTGCCGTCGATTGCTTAAAATTTGGCCTGAAATATAACCGAGAGCGCGACCTTGTGGCTGGGCTCGTCAGAGACGGAAAGAATCTTGCAGCTGTGACCGGTCCTAAATATGGTCGCATTTGGAACAACGAGGTGGTTAGAGGAATACGAGACGCCAACGATAGAGCCAATGGGGCTTTTCAGATTCCGGGCCTTATAGACTGGGCAGCGGGACCAGCCGACAACGGCACTTATACATATGATAGCGAGGCGAAGGGTGACTCGACGTTATTCGCTAGTGATCGTGACATGTTTGTGTTTTTGATTGCTCACAATAACCCGATCGAAATTGGCAAGCTTGCGGATGGATCGCCTGATATCGTGTTCCGTGGCTTTTATGCGTGGAATAGTGAAGAGGGCAATACGTCAGCTGGAGTCGCAGCCTTTTACCTTCGTGGCGTTTGTCAAAACCGTTGTTTGTGGGGAGTCGAGAACTTCCACGAGATCTCGATTCGTCACACTTCCTTTGCACCGGATCGCTTCGCGGAGGAATTAAAACCAGCCCTCGACTCGTTTGTTGACGGTCGAGAGTCGAATTTGCAGCAAGCTGTTGAAGAAGCGAAACGCGCCGTTGTCGCAGAGTCTGACGCGGACATGCTCGAATACCTTAACGGCTCTGGCGGCCTATCCCGCAAGCGGTCTCTCGAAGCGATCGAGCTGCACGAAGAAATGGAAGGCCACAAGCCGACCAGTCTGTGGGATATGTCCCAAGCGATTACGGCAGTCGCGCGGGATATTCCCAACACCGACCAGCGACTCGCGGTCGAGAAGCAAGCCGGAAAGATCCTCGACCGAGTCAAGGTGCTCGATAAACCCAAGGCCTTTGTGACCGTTTAACCTTGATGCAAAAGGAGGGTATCTGATTATGAGTGATCTGATCTACAACACTATCAACCTAAGCTTTGCCAATTTGGAAGTCTATACTAGCGAGAAGGGTGTAGAAAAAGTTGTTATGAAGATCAAAGACGCAGCCCAAGTTTGCCACTTCGAAGTACCAAATGACGAGATATACAGCGAAAAAGTGGTGGAGTAGTGCGTTCACTTTGCTTTGATCGATCCCCGGCTTCGGCCGGGGATTTTTTTTGTTGCTCGATCGATCGGAAAAACGCGGCCGAGACTTTCCGTCAACGCACAAGTGTCCGGACGTTTGGCATTCGAGAGCACGTCAGGCCTTATAAGATGCCTCGATATAAGTGTTTTTTGGTCGTTTGCTGCGTCAGCTGGTCCGAACGAATAATCGAGCTGCGGACCTTCGAGCTGCGGACCTTCGAGCTGCGGACCTTCGAGCTGCGGACCTTCGAGCTTCGAGCTTCGAGCTTCGAGCTTCGAGCTTCGAGCTTCGATTCGCTCGATTTGTAGAGAATCGATAAAAATCGGCCGATTTTAAGAGGCCAGAGACGGCCTTCGAGTATGTCTCTGGTACGATTGGACCTAGGAAAAGCGGCCTTCGAGCTGAGGAGCTGAGGCCGTGACTCTTAGTCAATCCAACCTTCCTAGGACCGGTGGCCGCGCAGCTGTGAAACGTATGGTCAAACCAGTTCAAACCAGTTCAAACCAGTTCAAACCAGTTCAAACCAGTTCAAGCCAGCCCAGCCCAGCCCAGCCCAGTCAAACCAGTCGCTCGAACATACTCGACCGACCAGCTCGACCAGCTCGACCAGCTCGATCGGTTCGATCGGTTCGATCCTCCAGGGATCTCGATCGGATCGGCGCTCGATCGATCAGCCAGCTCGACCAGCTCGACCAGCTCGACCAGCTCGACCGGCTCGATCGATCGGATCGTCGCGCAGCTTGGGCACCGGATCGGGGACCGTGGACACTGGTCCGGGGATCGTGGACACTGGGACGCTCTTAGGGTCCAAACCGGCCTTTTCACTGATAGAACAAGGGCTTAGCGCGAGCACCTCACACCGGGGGCGAGGGCGGTGGCTAGGCGGGCGCTCCGGCCTTGTTTTGCTCAAATAATACTGTGAAAAACTGTACCAAATAACAGGGTTGCTTTTTTAGTGTTTCACGTGAAACATTAGGGTCCCCTGGAGGTATCTTTATGACAATATTAGAACCGCCCGAAGTAACAGATCGTCGGTTAAAGCTGGAGTTACGTCTTGCCAAATTAAATGAGACCAAGGCGTGTCAGGAAGACTTCATTCAATATGTAAAGAAAGTGTGGCCGGAGTTTATTAACGGCTCTCACCACACCATGATTGCAAAGAAGTTTGAGGCGATTGCAAACGGAACAAATAAACGCCTGATTATCAACATGCCCCCACGACATACGAAGTCAGAGTTTGCAAGTTACCTGTTTCCGTCCTGGATTATTGGCCGTAATCCAAAGACCAAGATCATTCAAACCACCCATACGGCAGAACTAGCCGTCAATTTTGGAAGAAAGGTTCGTAACCTTCTGGATACGGGAGAATATAGAAACATCTTTGGTGGCGTGGAACTACAAGCTGACAGTAAAGCCGCTGGTCGATGGTCCACGAACCACGGAGGCGAGTACTTTGCTGCTGGTGTTGGGGGCGCGATCACCGGTCGCGGTGCCGATTTGCTGATTATTGACGATCCGCATTCCGAGCAGGACGCACTTTCTGAAACGGCAATGGAACATGCTTACGAATGGTACACTTCGGGTCCCCGGCAGAGGCTCCAGCCTGGTGGTGCTATTGTAATTGTAATGACCCGGTGGTCGTTGAAGGATCTCACTGCCAAAATCCTGAAGGCACAGAGCTATGATGAACATGCTGACCAGTGGGAGGTAGTAGAGTTCCCTGCCATCATGCCGTCTGGAAAGGCCTGTTGGCCGGAGTACTGGAAGGTTCAGGAGTTAGAAGGTGTCCGGGCTTCTTTATCCGTTGGCAAGTGGGAAGCGCAGTGGCAGCAGAACCCGACTTCGGAAGAAGGCGCGATTATCAAGAAGGAGTGGTGGAAGCGGTGGGAGGAGGACGAGGTACCACAGCTTCAATATATAATACAGAGTTATGACACGGCATTCAGCAAGAAGGAAACGGCGGATTATTCTGCAATCACGACGTGGGGGGTATTTTACCCACAGCAGGACGGCCCAGCTCATTTAATTCTTCTGGACGCGAAGAAGGGCCGGTGGGATTTCCCGGAGCTGAAGTCACAGGCACTGGAGCAATACAAGTTCTGGGAGCCGGAAACGGTAATCGTGGAGGCGAAGGCGTCTGGAATGCCGCTGACGCAGGAACTCCGTCAGATTGGAATACCGGTTGTGAACTTTACTCCTAGCAAAGGGAACGATAAGATATCGAGAGTACACTCGGTGTCCCCACTTTTTGAAAGCGGGATGATATGGGCACCGGACGAACGTTGGGCTGACGAAGTCATCGAAGAGTGCAGTGCGTTCCCGAATGGGGAATACGATGATTTGGTGGACAGCACGACGCAAGCTCTGATGCGATATCGTCAGGGTAATTTTGTACAACTTCCAAGCGACGACTGGGTAGACACGGAACCGTCTACCTATATCCGGAGTTACTATGGCTGACGACAAGACACAATCCGAACTTTTCATAGAAGAACGACAAGATACCAGTTCACGGAAAAAGGCCCTGGCGGCTGGAGCCGGAGGAGCTACTTCCTTTTTTCTTGCAGGGATGCTTGGAGGGCCAGACTCACCGGCTGCTGATCTAACGGTTATGAACCGTGCTAAAGAAATGGAAGCAGCAGGAAAGGATCGAGACTACATCTGGAAAGAAACGTGGAAGATGGGGCAACCCTGGATGAATCACCACGGAACATGGGTGTTTGAGCACAGCGACGAAGGAACTAAACAAATTGGGGACATAAAAAAATTACCTCCATATGGAGCAATCACCCGTTCTAAAACATTTGAGTCTTTACCGCGCTCGGTAGTGTCCGAATATTTTGAGACTCCCGGATTAGACGTTTATCCAGAACTTAGAGAAACTTCTTTGCATGGAATCCTTGCTAAGTCACCAAAAGCACAAGCAATTCATGGACCACCCGGAGGTAAAACCCCCTCTCGCATAGAATTATCCAACTACCTGAACAGTCCGGAAGCAGAAGAGGCTTTTCTGCATGAAATGCATCATTTAATAGCAAGAAAAATAGGGCTTCCTCCAGGTAGCAGTGATTCAAAGAAAGAGTGGCGACAGTTCTATACGAAAGAATCTTTTGAAGAGCTAAAAGATTTTTACGATAAGAGTTTGATGAAGCAAATTGCGAAAGACTTTAACATTCCAAGCTACGAAAAATATAGAGCGGATCAGATTCAGGCCAGGAAGGACGCCGGACAGTTTATTCCAGATACATGGTCCAGGGAACAAGAACAAGCTTGGAAGAGCGGCCATAGACATCATACACACAAGCTCCATGGTGAAGCGATATCAAGTAAGTCTCCAAAGCTGCCTTTAGCAAAAAGAAAAGCTCTACTTGAGACATATGAGCATATTCTCGGAGAAGCGGATGCAAGAAACATTGCCGCACGAAGGAATTTAACCTGGGAAGAAAGAGGCGATAAACCATACTGGGAAACTTATGACGTACCGGAAGAAAACCTGATTAATCCACTGCGATCAAAAGTTGGCGGAAGACAACTTATGGTTAACGAACCCCGCTCCACGGACCTTGTTCCTATTGAAGAAGACCCCTCGCAGCAGAAACAAAAGTCCAGAAGGCTTCCGGCTAAAGTAATGAGTGGTATTTTGAGTATATTACGGAGAGTCCCAGGTCACGCAGGGCTAGGAGTGGGGATTTATGACATCGCAACGGGAGTGTGGGACCGCTTATCGAAGTCACAACAAGACAAACTGATAGAACAGGTTTACCCACCTCTCTCCCAAGAAGAGGAAGAATCTTATATTCCTGACGAAATAATTTCTCTTATTCATGCTGGAGCTGAACAAAACAGGGACCCGAATGAATTTATTGGTGGTTTGATTGAATCGGATCTTATTTCTGAAAAAGACGCAGCGGCGGCTAACCAGCATTTTGAAGATGGGATATGGCTTAGAGATAATAGAGGAAAAGCTGCTGGAGGTTTTGTTGAGAAACCTCTGTACGACAGGGCCGTCTGATGGGTACGAAAGATATCAAACCTTATCGTTCCAAACGAATAAACCCTTATCTGAACGAGCCTACGCGTATAGGAACAGGAGAACCTCCCAAAAGTGCTATTCCAAAAATAGATGAACCATTACTCAAACCACCCGGAGGAGGCGGCGCTCTTTCTGAAACTGTTCTGGAAGAATCGGAGGAACGTAGGAAACGAATAAACCCGTATTTGCCGGAAGAGCAAGGTCCGATTATTAAGCCTCCTGTTACGGTAGAACCAGAGACAAAGCCCCCCGCTACGGTTGAACCCCCTACAGTAGAACCTCCAACAATTTCGGAAAAGGCTACGGAATTTGAGGCAGTGCGTGAACCCCAACCTCTACGGCCTATGTTTGAAAAGCATAGCGGAGTTGAAAAGAAACCTGCAACTGGTGGCGCAGTAGGTCAAATGCTTCACGACGGGACTTTTAAAGTATTTCTGGGTGACCGGGGTTTTCAAACAAGAGAAGGGCCTGAAGGCTTCGTCGAAGAGGGTCACCACGTAAGAAGCTTATTTGATCCAAGGGGTCGCTCTGATAGACGCCTTCTTGTTATAGCTTGCTGTGCAACGAAGACAGATGCTCCTGGTGAAATCCCAGCTTTGGAGAGATATGCAGGGACACTTTTCCAGACTTTAAAGTCAAAGGGTATTCCGGATGATGTGGATGTAGCAATCTTATCGGCAGAACATGGCTTGATACGAGCCGATCACCCCTTGTCAGAATATGACACAGAAATGACTACTGATAGGAAAAAGGAACTACTCCAGGATCTTTCGTTTACACAGTTAGTCAAAGGGACGCTAGGTGGGGTTTCTGACCTTGAAGATTACAAGGACGTTCTTATAGCAGGAGGAAAGAAATATAGAGATACTATTATAGAAGCTTATAGGGCCGGGATGCGGCAATGGAAGCCCTCGGAGACGGGAAAAGAAGTCTCAGAATATGGCACTAGAGGGGATTGGATTCCCGTAACAGACCGTCCCTATTGGATAACAGAAACCAAAGGACGCGGTATTGGAGACCAACGCCAGCAATTAGGGGAGTGGTTGCAGAAATCTTATTACGATCCGTCGGAAGAAGGTGTGGTTATTGAAACACCGAAGTCCCTAGAGCCTCCTACCGTGTCACACGCACAGTGGAACAAGGAGTTTATGGAAAAGATACGGGCAGATAGACCTCCTGAAACTGATGTCCAGAGAATCAACCGAGAAAGTGGGGAACAACAAGAGATCAACCGAAAAGGCGCTCAGAAGTGGTTGAAAAAGATGCGAGAAGCGTTGCAGGAAGATAACGATGTTAAAAAAGCCGCTGGCGGGTTCATTGACAAGCCCCTCTACGAAAGGACATTATAATGGCAAAGCTGACGACGAAGACGCGGACGGCGCTTCCTGATAAAGATTTTGTATTTTCGGAGAAGCGGTCCTACCCCATTCCGGACGCTTCTCATGCAAGAAATGCGCTGGCGCGGGTGTCGCAGCATGGTACTCCATATCAAAAAGATAAGGTCAAGGCTGCGGTGAGAAGAAGGTTCCCAGGAGTAAAAGTGTCATAATACAAGGAAGTACAGTGGTAAAGTCGGCCCTTTGCGTTTTTATATTGGCGAGTTTGTTGTGGCCTGTTTCTGTAGAAAGCGCCGATGTAAATCCTCGTTTGTGCATTCCATATGAGAAGATGAGAAATGATTTGTGGAGTGTGTACAAGGAAAAACCACTGGGTCATGGTATATCCAAAGAGGGAGAACTTACGCAGCTATTTATATCTCCTGATGGCGGAACCTGGACCATCATACAAATAAAGCCGCAAAGCGGTCTGGCCTGTCCTCGTGCTTACGGGACTGACTGGTTTATACTTGAGGTAGATAACGACATATGATCTGGAAAGCTGTCTGTCTTTTTTTAGGTATAAGTCTGGGATCTCCGGCTGCTCTTTCTACTGGAGGAGAGGGGGGAAACCCGTGTGGTGTTCAGGGGATTCAGACGGTAGACTTCACGGCTTACATGCAGAATAAATTTAATGCGGAATACCGGGATCTCCCTCCTGAAAAGGTAGAATTAGTTCTGAAAAAGATAGGTAAAGAAGATTCCGGTATTGTATCGGTCAGGGTATTCCGCGCCCCGCAGCAAACTTCGTATGCCGTAGTATTTTCTTATTTGTTTGAGAACTATCTTAATGATAGACCTTTAGTTCAGGTACATTGTGTGGAAAGAATTAACGACGCTGTAGCTTTATTTCTTACGCACGAAGAATTGCTGGAGTTACTTGAATGACAGACCCGGTGACCGATATGGTGTGTCCAAAATGTGGGTGCCGTGAGCCGAAAACACTGGTGCATGGTCACTATCAATGTGATAATTGCAAGTGTGTAGCGGATGGTGACTGCTGTCAGGGAGAGACGGCCACCGAACCACGGCCCATGGAAAAGGTGGAGAGAAGAGGTCGTGGGGGTGCCCTCCATCAAGGCCACAGGGGTTCGTTCCACCAATGATTAAAAGAGTTCAGGTAGACGGAAAAACACAGTATTGTCTGTTTAGTCGGGCGAACAAGAAACTGGGCTGCTACCCCACCCGCAAGGGTGCGGAAAACAGGGAGCGTCAGGTATTATATTTTAAGAATAAGAAGAAGACGAGGAAAGCATAATGCCATCACGACCAGCCTTTGGGTCTTCCTTAAATCCATGGGTAGGAAACCACAGTATGTACTGGAGCCAGCTTCCTTCCCATTATAAAACATTTATGTCTGCAAGACCCATGCATTTGTCGGGACGGTTCCGTCCTCGTGACTGGCAAGAAATTCAAAGACGGGACATCCCGGTTCCGGGAATTTCATCCGGGCCGCAGGGAACGGGGAAAGTGGTCACCGCAGAGGATGCCTCCAGAAATCTGGAGGCTGCACGGGAAGCGGAGGAATTGCTACGCTTGCAAGCTGCCCAACAGGCTGTTTCTTCTGAACCTATTAATTTGACAGAACTTGCGGGATCGTCTCCATTGGCAAACTTGTCTTTGGACCCTTTCGCCTTTACTCCGGATACCGGAGTAGAAGTGCCAACTGTATTTGCTAACAAAGGAGGGGCCGTTATGCCCGGACTAGGATTTAGACCTT
>VTLG01011012.1_pt1 | contig 46295 bp, 62 predicted proteins | sample 4694571 | NCBI WGS metagenome assembly VTLG01 (sample SAMN12604809, study PRJNA352737) | marine metagenome | biome: ENVO:00000447; feature: ENVO:00000209|ENVO:00000569|ENVO:01000036; material: ENVO:00002151; isolation source: viral sequences binned using virsorter ...
TTTAAAGCTCCATTCAAAGCTCCATCCATTGTATAATTACCTACTCCAACATTATATTCTGATTTAACATCAGCCCAAGCTCCACCACCTGACGATAAGCCAATAAATGTATTATGGTCTGAATCGTTAGAACTTGTACCAGCATCAGTATCACCCATAGCTAAATAACCAATAGCAATATTACTTTCACCTAACAGGTGAAATTCAAGTGCTTGTCTACCTATAGCTATATTTTGTTGGGCTGTTGTTAAAGTTTTCGCGGCATTATAACCAATAGCTAAATTATTTGCACCACTTGTAAGAGCCGCTAATGCACCAGAACCAATCGCAACTGTGCCGTTTGAATTTGTATGAGTAAGAGCAATACCAGCGTTGTATCCAATAAGAACGACATCATCTTCATCTGTCATTGCATCGCCAGATTGTTTTCCTATTAGAATATTTCTATGCCCTGTAGTTAATGCACCTCCAGAATTAGTTCCTACAGCAACATTATCATCACCATCTGTTAATCCGTTTAAAGCCGCACTTCCTATAGCAACATTTGAATCACCATCTGTTAAAGAACTCATAGCCGTATTTCCAACAGCAGTATTATAAGTTGCATCATTCATTGTAGCATCAGATACTTGATGACCTATAAATGTATTATAGTTAGAACCAGCATCTAAACTTGCACCAGCCGCATAACCAAATATTGTATTTGATGTACCACTATCATTATTGGATAGGCTGATGCGAGAGTTGGCATCGAGTTTTAAAGCAGTATTTTGATTTTGTCCATCAGATTCTCTTACTGCTAATAATAAAGTACCTACTGTAGTAGCATCTGCACCATTTGATATAATTTCACCAAGACCTGAAGCATGACTTAAATATAAACCAACTTCAGTTCCATCAGCTCTATCTCCTGTAAGATGAATAGCTCCACCTACATCTAATTTTTCATCGGGTGAAGTATCGTTTATACCTATATTACCAGATGCGTTAATTACCATATGGGTAGAAGCCGCACCACTTGTACCTAAATATAAATTTCTTGCTGTTGTATTTGTTACATACATATCAGCACCTGAACCAGATACTCCTTCTAAATAAACATTACCGCTTGATGCTGAAGACTCTACTTTTACTCTTGAATCTGTACTTGTACTTTTAACGTGAAGAAGTTGGGCTGGACTTGCTGTACCTATACCAAAATTTGCTCCCAATACTGATATATCTCCAGAAGCATCAAATTCTATTCTTTCATCACTATCACTAATACCTATAGAGGTATCGTCTGCCATAATAATGTTTGCTGAAAATGTTTTTGCACCTGAGAATGTTTGCGTACCTGAAAGATGAGCAGTATCAGCATCTAAATAACCACTTGCAATTACATCGCCTGTCCAAGCCGCATTTGTAATGCTTCCACTTATGTCTACATCTCCATCAATATCTACTGCATCAAGATTGGATGTACCGTTAACGTCTAGATCAGTACCAACAAATAATTTCTTTGCTATACCAACTCCACCATCTATTATAACAGAACCTGAAGTTGAATTAGTAGCATCTGTTGCACTATTAACTGTTAATACGCCAGCAGCGGATATAGTTAATTGGTTACTAGAACCTATTGTAGTAGTACCAGATGATCCAGCAATATTTGCTAATCCAGATACACCAAATGTTCCACTCACATCGAGAGTAGCGTTCGGTGACGCGGTTCCTATTCCCACACGACTGTTGTCACTTTCTACAACTAATGTAGTTGAGTTAACAATAAAATCATCACCAGCTCCGCCACCTAATCCAATTGTAACTCCACCTTCTTGAGCTTCTAATTCAATAGAATCAGAACCAGTACCAGCTGAAATAATTTGAACTTGTTGACTTCCACCTCCTGTTGCCCATACTTGAATATTTTTACCTGAACCAGTAACTTTAAATAAGCCATCATCTGTACCATTAATAGAAACAGTAGTACCATCTATTGTTACAGCTCCACTTGCATTTAAATCTAGAGCAACAGTAGCTAAGTCTATTTCAGCTCCAGCCGCTATGCTTAATACTCCAGAGGCATCAGCGGATATATTTTCTCCACCTGCAGCATCATAAAAAGAAAGTTTTGTACTAGCTCCTACTAATGCTAATTCATCAGCACTTTGATCCCATAACATATACTTACCAGAACTAGCACCAAAGTATTTAACATCATACCCCGTATCATTTACACCAACTGTTAATGTAGCATCTAACTGTACATTACCATCAATATCAACAGCATCTAAATTTGTAGTACCATCAACATCTAGATCACCAGCAATATCTATATTATTTGTTAAATCCCAAGTATCATCTGCTTCATCAAATATTAAAGATGCTTGAGTAATTCCGTTACCCCTATATATAGTTATACCACTAGTTGCGGCAGTTGCAGTATCTGGACTTGCTTGTGTCGTATTTAATTGTAAAATATTATCTTCAACTTCAACTGTTTGAGTATTTAATGTTGTCGTTGTACCGTTTATTGTAAAATTGCCTCCAACCGTTAAATTTCCATCTATATCTGCATTACTGCTAATGTCTAAAGTTACACCATCAACTTCACCAGTTACTGTAATTGAATCTACAAAAGCATCTTTCCATCGTACTCCTGTACTTCCTAAATCAACATCGCTATCAGATTGAGGTCCAAAAATATTATCGGCTACATATACTTGTTCTACGTTTGCAGCATAAAAATGTATTTCATCTGCTGTTTCAAAATCTATTTTTGTTTGGTCATCTTCACCAATTTTTATATCGGTTGCTAATAATGAAGTAATACCTGTTTGAGCCGCATCTACAGAGAAATCAACTGTATTATCTCCATCTTGATATGTAACTGTAATTCCTGACTCAGTGTTTGAACCAACCATAGCACCTGCCGTGTCGGCTATATATTCATTTAAAGCAGTACCATCTACGGTATAAGCATCAGCTTCTAGTGTTCCATCAATATCTGCATTACCACTTATATCAAGAGTTGCTGCATCTAATTCTCCAGAGATAGTAATATTAGTACCACCAGTAATTGCACCATTCATTGCAACGGCACCATTAATATCTATAGTAGTTGCTGTTAAGTCAATCTCTGAACCAGCTACTAAACCTAAAACATTTGATCCTACTTGATATATATAATTTGCAGTACTACCAAATTCTAAACGATTGGTGCTGGTCATCATTAAAGCATCACTAGCAATAGTGAAACCAAATGTAGTATCATTGTCTCCGTCTTTTACTGATACATGCGTAGTAGTATCTCCACCCCCATCATTATCAACATGTAATATTTGTTCGTATGAGGAAGCAATGGATTGTCCTGTTAAACTTGCCATATTAAAACCTTTTTATTTTTTATTAGCCACGGTATACCATAGCAAAATCACCTGACGCAACAGTCACAGCAGACCATCTACCATAAATTGTTTGACCAGATGGAACTGTTACGCTGCTTAAACTATCCCATACATCTGTATCTGATGATGTTGCATCAATTACACAAGCAGTACTTAAAGCTTGTATTGCTACATAAGTATGTGAATTAACTGTAGCATTAGTAACATAATCTGCACCAGCTTGTCCTAATTGTATGCTACCTGCTTCATTCGCAGAATATTTATTTATACTCATTTTATTTCTCCTTATTAAAAATTATTATGCTCCAATAGCTACAAATTCATATGCGATAGTATTTTCACCTATAGTTCCATCATAATTTGTTCCATCTGTAGATACAGCAAGAATCTTTGTTCCATCTACTACCAATGAATTATTGGCTACAGTTGCTTTAGACCTTATTGGAAGAACTATTGCTTCTCCAGCTTTTAATCTTGCAATACACACATATTGATCTGCTCCGAAATAAGCTAAGACACTCAATACATCTGCAGTATTTGTAACTAAAAATGATGTTGGCGATAAATATTCAAATCCAGTATGTTTTATATATAAAAACTCAATTCCAGTAGTAGCATCCATCGCACCTAAATCATGACTACCTGCTGCGTCACTTGCATTATCTTCTGCTATTGCAGCGGCTGATTGGTAATATTTAGTTCCATCATCATATCCATCCCCAGCTCCAGCTCCACTAATTATATCCAATCCTGTTACTTCACCACTTCCACCACCAGAGCCATATGCTTCACTAGCAACTATAAAATTCTGTGCACTACCCTCTGAACTTGATCCTACCATTTCTAAAGGTGTCATGCTTACTGCAAATTGAACTTTATCACTTGCCATATTTTATCTCCTATTTCTTTGCCGCATTTAACGACCAATTAATTGTTGTAATCCTTGATTATATTCGGCTTTTAACTGTGCATATTGTCCTTGCTTCCATTGATAGTCTGCTTGATACTGACCCAAATTCTGAGTGTATTCCTGAACTTCTGTTCCTACCTTAGCTTGGTATTCTCCAAGTTGAGCTTGAAGTTTTTGCAACTTAGAACCGTATTCTTGTTGCTCTTTTTGTAATTTTAAATTTGATTCTTGTTCAGCTTCTCTTGAACTAAGTTGAGCTTGCTGTACAGCTTCTTGCAGCTTTGCTTGATAAGATACATTTGCTTGATTAAACTCATTCAATGAATCTTGCACCTTAGTCTGATACTCAGATATTTTCATTGGAGTTAGTGAAAGTCTTGATTGTATTTCACTAGCATATCCTTGAGCTTCAGAAAGAGCTGCATTAATTTCTTTTACTCTCATATCTCCAACAGATACCCATTCTGATATATGAACTTGTGCTCTTTGAAGTTCAACTTGTACTATAGATAAATTTCCCTGTAATAATTCTAAATCTTCTGCTTGCAATAAATCATGTGCATCATAACTAGAAGCTGGACTGTTAGCTGAGACTAATGCAGATACTTTATCTAAAGCATCCTTTACTCTTGTTAATTGAGAATTTGTAGTTGTAAAAGTATCTTCATCTCCAAAGATAGATTCATCAGCTGATTCAAATTTATCAGCAGCAGTTTCTGCTTGATCTACAGCATCCTTTAATAATCCAAGTGCTGTTGTAATAGCACTTGCTTGAGAGGGATATTCTGTTGCCCAAGCTACGCCACTAATAGTTGTAGAGGGTGATGTATAAATTGGAGGAACGCCTAAATTATTTAATGTTGTAGATGTTATATCTGGATCAGTAAAACTAGGTGACTCAGGTGCTACTGGAGCAACAGCTGTAATATTTAAATCAGATAAACTAGATGATTTGTCAGCCATTAATCTTTGTAAGCATCTTGTAGCACCACCTAAAACTAATAATGATTCTGCTTGCTTTGGAAAATGTTCTGTAGCTGAAGAACCATGGACAATAGAATTATCACCATCTGATGTAGGTACTATAGGAATATAATGTAGAGTACCACTTGTTTCTCCACCAGATGCAGCACCAATTACAAAAATGTTTTGAGCTTCAATATAGTATACTGGGCTTGTATCACTTCCAGCGTAAATACTATTAGCGTCTTTATATCTTGCTTTATTTACAGCAGGTATCTCTATAGCAGGATAATCGCTTTTATCTACATATATAATTTTTTTAGATGATACATTGGTTCCACCACTACTAATACTAGCATTTTTAGTTAAATTTTTTAATTTATTATTAGGAAGAGCATTAACTATTTCCGATCCTATATTTTGTAAAGATGAAGATATAAGATCGTCATCTCCTACACTACCAATTAAATCTTCTATTTGTACTTTAAATGTAGCCATTATGAAATTGTAACCTCCGTAAAAGTATGTGGTACTTTAAACTCCATTATTATATCTTCCCAACTTGCAAGGGCTTGATCCCAAAGTAAACTGGTAGTATCAATAACTTCAGCAAAGTTATCCATTACTGTATGTGCACTAACTTCATCCATTAGTAATCATATCCTTTTATACTTAATGAAGCACCATCTCTACCTGTGTTTGCATATTTCTTACCTTCCCGTATACACATTTCCCATTGCTGCCTAAAATAACCAGCCATTTGAATTGCTTCTGGTTTTGTTTCATAACCTTTCATAATAGCATACTGTGCTAAAGCATCATGAAACTCATCTGGTATAGCAGGAGATTCAGTCATTATTATTCCAGTTCCACTGGCTACAAAATTTTCATCACTTTTAATTGCAAAGATTGTTACAGTTTTACCTACAGCTGGTCCTGTAAATTCTGATGCTGGACTATTGCCAGCAACATTGTGCTTTGCAATTGCTATACCATCACGTTCTAACCAGTATACTTCATCCTTTGTTCTACTATATGCCATTATTCTAAATCTCTTACTTCTGGTCTACCAGACAATCTATAAATATCATATCCATCAAAATCAACAGATAAGACTTCCAATATTGCATCATCAAGAGCATAATATCGTTGGTCTTCTACTGTGGTAAATTGATATGCTGTTGTTAAAATTCTTGTTTTTCTACAAAACTCATCCAAAGCTTTATTTAAAAATATACGTATTTGCGTCTCCCCCAGCTCTGGGTGATGTTGCTGTACTGTTTCTATTAACTGTTTCTGTGTCATAGTTCCTCAGTTCGAGGGGAGAACAATATCTCCCCTCGAGTTAGTTACATTAGGTATTAAGACAATGGTGTTGAGGCAAATAACGAATCTGTCGCATCGACTATGTGCCCTCTACAATGCATACGAGCACCATCTGAAACAATTTGAAATGTTTCACCAGATGTTGCCGATGTAGTTATATTAACATTATCTTGATTTGTACCGTTAGCAATTGATGGACCGCCACCGTCTGATGGTACTAGAATACCATTAAAGAACTCACCAGAGTAACATGAAATGTTACATTTATAATCCATAGTACCGCCATCGTCTTCATGTACTATTATAGTTACTTCCCAGCCAGGATATTTCACCGCTGAGGGTAAGGTAATAGTAGACAAGGCAGCAGGATTCAAGAAAAACACTTTTCCGCTATCCTTAGCATAAAGTGTTTTACTGGCTGTGATCTTTTCGACGTTTGCATTTGATCCACCTAGATAAGTTCTAGCCATAATTGACCTCCTTAACTAATTGAAAACAGTTTGTGACTCTCAATTAACTGTATACCAACACCTTCGTCAGAAAAATATTGATCCTTTACTGCATCAAGTGCATTATCAGTTTTAATATTTGTCTGATACATTGGTGAACGATATTGAGCATGAAACAAATTCTCATCACTTACTACAAGCATTTTTTTGCCGTAAGAAGTGCCCCGTAATGCAGGGGTTGGAATTAATTGTAAAACTCCATGAGGTGTCTCAAGCATTTTATAATTAAAACCAAGTGAATCACGTTTCATATCACTAAGATCCACTGACCAACCAGAATTACCAGCCATACCGCTGTTTCCAGCCATTTTGGACCAGTAACTAAGTGCTCCAGAACCACAGAAAGCTCGCTTAACGCCAGATTCTGGTACGTACTGGAATACTTTTTCCATATCATCAACAAAGTCTCCATAGGAATAACTTGCTTCAGTTATAGCAAATATACTCTGATCGTCGCCACTTGAATCGCCATAGTCTTCTATAGCTTTCAAAATGCCGTAGCATGTTCTTACAAGATTACCATCTGCATCAACTACTCCGCCATCAGCAAATGATTCAGAACTGGAGTCACCGCCTTGAAGTTCAAGACCTGTTCCGCCAACTCTATGTCCAAATAAGAACGCTTTTTCTTTTTGCATTTTATGCTCTTGATTCTTCTGAGCACGCAAACGTGCAAGTTCAGAAGATTCGCCACGCAATGATGCAGCAAGCAATGTGCCAGTAACCTGTAGTGGTGTTTTGAAAATCTGACAAGAATTCCAAACAACACTTAGTTCATCAGCCCACGCTTCAGGTGAGTCTGTACCTTCACCCTGTGCATTACCAATAATTTCAAAAATGTCATTATTAACTAATGCAATATCGCTACCAGTACTAGACCATAGTGTATTGACAATAATAGTTGTTGAATTCGTTACAGAATCAACTCTTACAATGGCTTTTTTACTGCCATAACTTGTTGTCCATACTTCACAGATTGCACCAACTAAACTGTCGTCAATATTGCAATTTACTGCACCATCGACACTAACAGTTGTATTGGTTGTTCCATCCACCGCTAGATTGTCAGTATCACTATTATCTAGAAAATACTGCTTATGCCATGGATTCCGATGTTCAAACATTTTGAAAATCGGGTCGGGTACTTTACGCTGTTCTCTATTAGAAACCACCGTAGTAAACGGTGCCACGTCAGTCCAAAGTTCTTTAACAACTTGAGGATCAACGTAGAAATTCCTTCGATCAGTATAAAGTACACCAGAGGCTTTTAATAACTTTTCAGTTGCAGCCATGATTTACTCCTTCTATCTTTTAGAACCAAAGAGTAATGCATTATTAAACAAGTCTTCGTCGCTTTGTGGAGACTCTGCAGTACCAGTTTCAACTGCTGCTGATCTTGGTATTGCAAGAACCTCTTGCGATTTTTTCATTTCTTGTTTCTTTTGCTCTACCCGTGCATCGGGTGCATCTTTCATCATATAGAGTTTTATAAGATGATCAACGGTTACATTGTTTGGGTTACTTGCCCAATTAACAAAGTCTCCAGCTTTTAATTGATCAAAACCATAGCCGCCCATTGCATGAGACATAGCACTGTTTTTAACCAAATTAGTTTGCTGTTGAGCATATGCTTGCTCATACTGAGCACGCATTTGATTTTCTCTAACTTCATCTTTTTGTTCAAGAAATCCCATATAATCGTCTTGGTATCTTTCTTTCTCTAAACGAAACTTGAAAGATGTACTCTCAGGATCGTTATACGCATCGACCTCGTTGTAGCTGACTGGTTTTGTTGGTTTGACGGGTGCCTGCAATGAATCCTGTTGAACTCCCATATTTTGCTGGGGTTGTCCATTAGGTTGTCCATTGGAGACCGTTGGCTGTTGCTGCTGCTGTGCTTGACTTCTATAATATTCAAGTTCTTGCTGTGCATTTGACAGTTCGCTCGTCACCTTGTCTGCCTGACTTTGCCAATATTCAAATCTACTCGAGTCTTCTTTTGCAGGTGTTTCTTTAGGACTTTCTGAGCTCTCAGCCTGTTCTTGTCCTGAGACAGGCATTTCACTGACCATTGGTTGGCTCACGTCTACATCAAAACCTTCTGGTTTTGCTGGATCACCTGCAGGTGTTTCTACATCCATTAATGGGATCGTAGCTTTTTCCACCTCGTAGCCATACGGTGTTTGATCAGTTTCTATTCTTGCTTCTTGTGTTTCAGCCATTATTTACTCCTTGCGAATTGTTGTTCTTCAGCATCCGCTGTTATTCTTTTAAGCCTACTTTTTTATCTACTGACTTTGTTACTTCCTTAACTTCTTCTTTAAGTTTAGCAAGTTCATCAGAAGCCCTTGACTTGTACAGCTGTGTAGCCATTTCAGCCTTTGCTTCTGCTTTAGCCAATTTCTTTTCAAATTCTTTAACTTCAACTCTTTTTCTATCATGGACAGATTCACGTTGTGCAGTTTGCAGATCGCCTTCTAATTTTTTAATCTGTTCTTCCTGCTGCTGAACCTGCTGCATGAGTTTTTGCATTTGACCAGCTCTTTCCAGTACACCTTCCATATCAGCAACATCGGTTTGTTTCAAAACCTCAATTTGATCAATTAGACCGCTCTGGTAGAGCTGCATATAGTATTCAAACCTAGCCCACCTATTAGATGGAAGAGTTGAGCCAGAGACAATGATAATATCATATTTACCAACAGATATGTCATTTAATTTTTCCATTAGATGACCACTTATCTCATCGTAAATATTTTGATTAATTCTTACTTCTTTAGGTTTATTATTTGGCTGCATTAACCTAATTACTTTTTCTGATGTATAGACATATTGCATTAAACCAACTACAGATCTAGCAAGTTGATTTAGTGAATATTCAATATCATCTTTTTTGGACTTGATACGTCTTTGACCATATTCGTCAAGAGCAACAGTTCCTTTAAATGTTTGTGGAGCAGAACCAACATCACCTTGCATAAATGTATAAATTCCTAATATTCTTTCTATATCAGACTTAGCATCTGCTTCGTTTTTATATAATTCATTTGGCAGCGGAACTGGTCCTGCAACAATAGGTTGTCCAAGCTCTGGATCAAATTCAATTACAGCCGTACCTGCACGACCCCATTCTTCTTCTAATTGCTTTTTATTCATCGAACCACGAGGAATAAGTAGCTTTACATTAGTAGAACTACTAGCATGTGCAACAATAAGTGATCGTAGTTTATTAATATACTCTTGTAAACCACGAACTGTTCTAACATCGCTAATTGGATATGGATTCCTATGGTGGTTGTTCATTATTGGAACAACAGGATAATCTTCTATAGGCAATACAACAGAATACAGATATTCATCACCAACAGAGATACATTGCTTTATGTTGGTGACCATAACTTTATTAACCATGATTTTTTCATTGTCAATAAGCTCGCCTTTAACGATAGGATCTATAGCAGTATAACTGTTTGGTATAGAATTTTCATTCTCCCTACCAGCTACTGGCATGGGTTGTCCCGTCATGGGATCAAGCTCCAAGTGATAAACCTTTCCAACTTCGTCATGGATTGCCATAAATTTGGAAACATTCATTTGATCAGTAAATACCTGCTGCTCTCCACCAGAAACAGTTAATATAACCGCTGGTTCTTCTCTGTATTCTGCGTATTGAGGGTCTGTTAAAAGTTTCTCATCATTGGATAAAGGATCAAATACTCTATAATATGGGATCTTTACTTTTGTATATCTTTCAAATACTTCTAATTCTCTTTCAAACTCAATATCAAGCATTCCTTGCTTACGTGGCTTTGGAAGTACATCTTCTTTCATTAATCCAAAACGATTTTCACTTTCTTCGTTTATGTGGCTTGTTTGAGATGATGCTTTTATATTGTCTTCAAATTCTGGATATATTTCAATTAATTCTTTTTCTGTCATTCGTTTTGCAATGATAATATTACTAGCATCCCGACAGAAAGGATCTTGTGAGTCTGCATCAAAATAGACAGATAAAGGATCTATTGATTTAATGTATACTTCCCCTTTTCCAAAATCAGCTTCTGGATGTATGTATGCTACCATAACACCCATTCCTTTTACATAGTAATCATCAATAGCTTGTTTTAATTCTGTATTACCATTAGATATATCCCATACCCATGCCATAAGGTCTGAAAAGACCCTGCCAACTTCTGTATCGGAATTATCACGCCCAGTAGATTGAAACTTAGGAGCGTTTGCAGTAAGCATAGCTTTTGCTTGCTCTACTGCTGGATGGATTACATTAACAACTAATGGTTCTTGAGCTCTAGCACGTAAAGATTTTACTTGCTTATCGGACCATTGTTTCCCAGCTCTAAATTCCGCATCCTCAGAGGCTTGTTTAGCCCAATCTGAACGTGAGGAACTATAGTTGGAAAATAGATCCTGTGTAAGTCTTACTTCTGGATGTATCTCTGGCATGTGGAATTATGCATTGCAACATCAACTTATACGTTTTCGAGGTCATAATAGTTCCTTAGAACTTAGATATACTTCAAGCAATCATCCAATCAAAAGTTTGAGATCTTACATATTGTTCTTTGTCTATCTTCATATCACTTGTTTCATGGACTGGTGAGTATGTATTCTTCATTGCATAATATAGACCATCTAAGAGGTCATCATGTTTTGCTCTAGGGTATAATAGTAATTCATCTCTTATCTCTTCCATTGAATCCATCATATATACTTTATTCTGAGCAAAGTATGGTTCCATTGTCTCTAATCTTGCTGATTTACTATTCCTAGGACTTTCTTTTATCTCCAAACCAGCTATAAACATATTCTCTTCATCACATCGCTGACGAATATACTCCCTAAGCATCTCCTGATAGCCAACTGATTCAATACGAACCTTTGATGGTTTCAGTATTTTAAAATGCTCTATAATCTGATTTGCAAGATTCATAGGAGTAGCTCTTTTACGGTAATAGGGGAGGATATACCTGTTATTTTCTTTATCAACTGCAACAGCTACGATTGTACTATAATCTGCTGTAGACCTAGTTGATGAAGCAGGATCTACCCCCATAAAGACATTAACGGGTAATAATTGATCTGTTTCTTCATGATTAATACTTTTAAACTGAATAAACGCATCATCGTCTTCTCCATGTATTAATTTACCATCATATGATTGAAAATACTTCTGTTTGAATAATTGATCTTCATCTCCAATGATTTGACATAGATATTCTCTATAAAACACAGATACTCTATTAATAGACTCCAGCTCTTCCTTTTTCCTCTGAAGCTTCTCTATTGGATGCCATTCTTCCCATAATGAAATCTTTTTATCTAGGTCTGGGGCAAAATGCATATTCTCCCAGCCTTTCATTTCTTTTAATGTTTCTACCATACAACGCTGGTGCTGCGGAGTACCAATGACGGCTATGCGTCCTCTTTGCGGGTCCAAGGAAGGTAATGCACTCTGCAGCAGCCAACGTAAGTTTACTTCCATTGCTTCTGATGTCTTCGTATTGTTTTCATCTTCTGGGTCATCTACTATAATTAATGTAGGTCTTTGGTTTCCTTTCTTAATTCCACGTAACTGTTGACCAGTACCTTTACATACAATCATAGAACCATCCTTTAGTTCTATTTCTGATTTAGACCATTGTCTAGCAGAGTGCTGCCCCCAATATCCAAACAAGCCTCTAAAGTTTGCAGAGAAATCCAGACAATCCTTTATAGTGCCTAATAATTTAATAGCATGGTCTTGAGTTCTGGATACTAAGACTATTAATTTTTGCCCCTCGTGGAACATCAGGTGATATAGGGGAAAGACACCGCCAACGATGGAGGATTTGGCATGACCACGAGGGGCGACAATATTTATTTGTTTAATTTCTTCATTCATTAATCTTTTAGCTACTTTATAATGAAACTTAGGAGATGCAGAGGAAAACATGTTAGGCATACATATTTTACCGAACAATACAAGGTTGTTAACTAGCTTTCTCTTTATTTTATTTATGTCTTTAGTCTTGGTATCCATAACTATACATATCTCCAATCATTTCTAACTCATTAATAGCATCCCAAGCTTTTTTAGCCATAAGATCTTTTGATATATTGCTATTATAGGCAATATCTACTAATGCTTCTATTGCAACCTCCATTTGCATTCTTACAATATTATTAGGATCAACTCCTACATATTGTTCTTCAGGATTGATCGGATTCTCTTTGTTCATTGACTTCTTCTTTTCGCTGCACAAGCAAAGACTTTTCTTCTGATTCTATTGCTTCTGCTATGCTGCTGGACATATCTAGCTGTAATGTATCTGTAATAATCTTCTTAGAAGGTTTCATTTCCAGTAGCTCCATAAAATAATCACATGCTTTCAGCATATTAGTCACATCTTGTTTCTGACGTGCTATTTCTACTGCTTCCAGCATTGTATCAACTATCGAGGATTTACTGATACCTTTCTCTTCCATAACTTCTTTTAATTTTTTTTCTATCATATCTTTAATAAACTCCTGTTTTAATACTCGCCTGACAGTTGCTATAGGTGATAACTGATCAGGTCGATATATCTTTCCTAGTTTATCGTAATCAAAACCGCTTGATGACAGTGCTTGTCCTACATAAGCGTTCACTAGGTTCTTGGTACGTGTTTTTTTTGCTTCTCTCTCTTGCCAAGACTTTGGATTGGCTTGAGAGTAGACTCCATAAGCTTTATTAATCAAGTAATCTATTTTATTTGTATTCCCTGCCCAATTAGCTCCATGGCAAAGCCTAATAAAGGTTTTAACCCGACCATTTTTGTCGGTATAATCTTTTCTTCCTATACAAAGACCTACATATCCATCATCAGTAACGGCATAATCTCCTTCCTTGGATTGCTTCCAATGAAGATAAGCAATGCCGTGACTTTCTGCTTCTTTCTGGGTATAAACCTTATATACTTTGTTTATACCCTTTAATTTTCTTCGTAATGTATCCATTAGTCTCCTGATACTAGTGTTATATAGTCTCCATCTATTATAACGTACATATCCCCAATTATACTGAATTGATATAGTTCAGTACTGATCATATTACCAACACTATTAATATACCACGACTTTAATATGTAATCTCCAGCTGGTATCTGATCTATGCTGCCCTGAATAGTATATGGACACATATCTTCTTCTAAATACAGTATATTATCTGTTGTTCCTTGGCAAATAGCCAGCATTTGGCTACAATCTGGTGGTACATTACCCGTCTCTACATATATATCAAATAATGTACTGTCAGTATAAGCATTATCTATATAAATAGTATCAATTTGGTATATTGTATCTATCCGTATAACATATACGGTATCTCCATCCCTATAATCATACAAGGTATCAACTATAACGTCATATATGGTATCATTATATGTTGTATATAGTGTATCCGTCTGATATACATACAGAGTATCTGTACTTGCTTGGGTAATTATCTCTTCAACTGTGCAATTATATAAATATAATGCAACAATCATTGCTAGTATTTTTTTCATTTATTTCCTTTCCCCTGAGTTACTCTATAGTGTAACTCTATTAGTGTTAATATAATATACTAGGAAAAGAGTAAATACACAAGTGTATATACTATAGTGTTAATCCCTACTCTCATTATACAAACCCTCCTTTTTATTTAATTGCTGCTCTAGTATTTTGTTTATGATCTTTATCTCTGCATCTAGGATCTCTTGCTCTTTATTGAGTTCTCGCATGTCTGAGAAAAACATCTCCTCGTCTATCATATGAGCTTCCCATCTACCAGTGGTCATATTAAATACTTCGTATAACCTGCGTTTACTCATGTCTAATTATACAAATAAAGGTATTAATTGTTCCAGTAGAGAGTAGTGGATGTAAAACTATTTCTAGAATGTGTGTGTGAGGGAAGAGTTACCCCCACCCCCCGTTAAAAACGGGTTGCGGGTTGCGATCAGGTTGAGTTCACTCGTTGACACTTCGTTGAGTTCACTCAACCTGTGCAACCCTTCACCCGTGTAACCTGTGTTCGCTGTGCTCACTCGGAACTAGGAGGTGCTCACTGTGTTCGCTCAGTATCTTGATACTCACGCAGTACACAGACAGGTAAGGGTACTCTTCGCTATCACATCACCATGACTACGCACTGCCCCAACACATATGCGTGAGCTTACTATAGTTAATCCCTACCTACACGTGAGAGCTTAGTGGTACTACTCAGCCTCAATTACCCTAATATATGTGTAATTATAGTTCTCTATAGTTATCCATATTAGCAGACACAGCACGGTAATTTGATTGAGGAGCTGTCCTGATATGGTTAACGTAGTAACTATAAGTACATGATAGGTATGCAGTTGTATCAAGTGAAGTTACATATTGCATATCTATCTTCTTTTGTGTAATCAAATAACTAAGAAAGGTACACCATTATGAAAAGTATACTATCTAAAGTAACCAGTACATTAGGATTAACCATTAAGATATTCGTATTCTTAATCTCTTACGGTACATATTCTCTAGGTAAGAAAGTTGTCAAGGAGTCTAAGGACATGGCAAGTTTCTCCAAAGATGTGTATGGTCAAGTAAAGGATGTTATCGACAATTCATAACTACAAGGGTAGGCTCAACAGAGCTTACCCTTATTTTTGAGTGTATAAAATACTCAACTAAATCTAAGAGGTACTAACATGAATAAAATTACAATGAGAGAAATACGTAAAGCATGGAATACTGCAGTGGATGCATTATTCAAGCATGATCACAAAACACGTCCTCCTGAAATGGAAGAGTTCTTTATGACAGAGCTGAATAAGCTAGGTCATGATATGTCCGACATAATTACTCACATATATTGTAAGTATGAAGAGGTAGATAAAGAGAATAAAGAGCTAAATTATAAAGTACTCCAAAATATGACTGAAATAACAGAGCTTAATGGTCAATTAGCTAATACTATACGTAATAGTGAACAATTAGATGATTGGATGAGAAGTCTGTCTAATCAAATAACAGACCTAGAATCTTCATTACTTACAGCAAGATACTACATATATCTAAGTGGTATGTGTGGATTCTTGCTTGGTCTAGCTTGTCTATTTCTTGTCGTATAATCATAACTGGGTAACTCAGCTAATGTTGGGTTACCCTTTTTTCTGATAAATCATAAACAAGGAGGTACTATGTGGTGTGAAAACTGTGAAAGTACAAATACAACTGATGTTGATGGACACGTGAAGTGTCAAGAACATCATATTGAATCTTATGATTATCTTCAACGGGTACGCTACTATCATGATGAAGAAAGATTATCTGAGTTATATGATCTTTCTGAAATGGAAGAGAATTCTCAGTACCTGGAGATGAAGTATCATCTAGATTGATTACACTAAGGGGAGATCCATTCTCCCCTTTTTTTAGTGTTACCTAAAAAAGGTCCTATTGTCAAAAAAGGCGTTTCTTAAATACCCTTTTGTTTGATAGTTAACTAATAACAAATAAAGAAAGAGAGTACTATATGTTAAAACTCAATACTATCTTAAGTGTGATTGCACCGTCAATCACTTTTCAAAGATCTACCAAAGTAGATGATGAGTGGGAGAATGAACGAGTTTCATTCGCTGATGTGAAAGCATCTGAATTACCTGATGAGGGTAGTGATACACCACCTGTTATTTATAATATGTGGATTAATTCACACGCTACAGAAGAGAACGTAGCATCTGTAAGAGACAAACTTGCAGAGAAAGGTCTACACATTCTCACGAAAGAAGAGAGTGTATATTCCAGTAAGTCCAATGGATCACATAGGTTTATGATTCTAGGCGATCAAGTACCGTTCTAGGTATATTAGGGAAGTGGGTCAAACCACTTCCCTTTTTTTTAGCTTATTAAAGGAGTATAATATGAGCAAACCACAATATACTTATCAACATGGTTTTAATGATACAAACTCAATAGCCATAATATGGTGTGTTGATGATATTAAACACATGACAAAAGAAATGGAAATACCTATAAAACTTACAGATGATCAATGTATGGAGATTTTATATGATGTACATCGTCGTCATGATGCAACAATTGGTGTTACTTGGGATACACTTGAGTATGCCATAGAAAACTATCTTCAAGACGACAAATGAGTAAGCTAAATGTTAAATCTAAAGACATGCTAGTAATAAAACTATCTTATTATCAAGATCTTGTTAATGTTAAATCTAGTGATTTAAGTAATGTTGTTTATATGAATGAAGAATCTAAACAAAAAGATAAAGATAGAACTAAAATCTATCAAGGTTGGGTATCTGCATTAAGATGGACTTTAGGCTTTGATGATATTTCTGAGGAAGACTATTTAGATATTATGTTTTCAAAAAAGGAAAATCAAAAATACAATGAAGAATAAAATAGTTCCACCATTTCATTCGTCTTGTTATGATTCGGACATACCAGAAAGTGTCCTAGAATATCAAAAATTTGACGATAGAACGAAAGTAATAGCAGATAACATACTAGCAATTAATAGTAAACCGTGGAAAATAGATGTAATAGCAGCACTAATACATCAAGCATACGATAAGTATGAACATTCTGAAACAGATACGGACCCATTCATACAACTAAATAATGATTTTGACTGGGTTCCTAGGTAAATTCTAACTCAAAAAAGGGAGGATTTAAAATGAGTAATAGTTATATGCAAGTCCGATTAAAGAAAAATCAGGCTGAGAAGATACAACAAAAAACGCATGTATCTATACTATTTTCCAAGGAAGAACTAGAATGGTTGGGAAATGAAATTCACGACCTTGTAAGTGATAATATAGTAGAGAATACAAGCAGCTTAGCGAAATTACTAAGTAATATAAATACAATACATAAAGACACATTTCAGTAAACCCTTATATTTACATTTATAGGAGGTCTTATGAAATGTAACATACATGACTGTGAGTTAACATCACAGGAAGTACAATCCAATACATATCATACTACAATGATCGAACCAGAGTATACAGAAGTATTCTTTTGTGAAGAATGCTTTGAAGAATACTCAGATGGTAAGAGAAAATCATATAAAATGTTTAATCCAAGCGATTTATATGATGTAGATAATGATATAAAATCAAGAAGAGAGGTAACATGAGTAAATTCAGAGTTGCTGGAACTATAGGTAAAACAATAGGTTATATAGTTTGGGCAATGAATGGTACGCTTAGTTTAGCTAAAAATGCTACACATAAAAGCATAAACTACATAACCAATAGAAATAAATATGATCTAGAGGTTACTGTTCAAAATAAAACAATAAAAACAGAATCAGGTGTAAATACATCTCAAGTTATTGCTTTATTAGAGACAATGCATAACTTTGGGGATGTGCAAATACACATAACCAATGGAGGAACACGCTATGACAAGGAAACAGAGATGGGCACAAACCCTGATCCAAATAACGAGGGACCTTCCACCAGCGAAGAGACCGTATATTCCTACGATACATTCTAAATTTGATGACTTGAGAAGCATGTCAACAAGTGAACTAGCAGAATGGTACCAAGGAAATAAGAAATTCTATGACCATGTGCAAAATGGTGATAGGAGACCCTTCTTTCTGACAATGGTATCCAAGCTGCAGTATGCAAACTTGCTACTGAAAGGCATCATAATGCATTGAGTGTAGCGTGCTCTCATAAGGGGAGTTAGAACTTTAAAGTTGTGCTCTGGGTTGAAATCATACCCTGCGAGTATAAGAAACAGCAATTTGCGACTAGCTCCCCTAAACTTAATATTATAAGGAAAAAGGTATTATTATGAACGATTTAATTAATAATCTAAAGAAAATAGCTGATTATCATGAAAATATAACGCAAGTTCAAATAGCGTTAGATATTAATAATGAATATATTAGTTCTGCTATGGAAAAAGTAGAGCATACATTAGCAAACATGAAAGCAGACATAGATATAATGAATGCTGAAGTAAAGAAATTCGAAACAGAAATGTTTGAAAGTAACAACCCAGATGATGGCAGCTGGGTAGGGAGATAATATGGCTCATCAATTATTAGACGATACCATGTTTTATGTCGGTAAAACACCTTGGCATAAACTTGGTATCCCATTAGACAATCCACCCACAATAGAAGAAGCAATTAAACTTGCTAATCTAGACTGGGAAGTAACAAAAGTACCTACATTTTATAAATTTCGTAAAACTGTAAAAAATATGCCTGTTGATTTATATTATAACAAAAATATTGCAACAGGTTATTTTGTTACATTAAAAGATGATGAAACAATACTAGGTAACGTATCAAAGCGTTACGAAGTACTACAAAACGTTGACGCTTTTAGTCCTTTCTCTGTATTATTAGACAATGGCTACGATTTAGAAACAGCAGGTGCTGTTCGTAATGGTAGAATGGTCTGGATACTAGCAAAAAAGGACGAAGAAACAGTCAAAGTTGGTGATGATGTAATAGAACGATATGCATTACTAATGAATAGTCACGATGGATCGACTCCAGTATTTTTACAGCCTACAAATGTACGAGTAGTCTGTGCAAATACACTAGACTTTGCACTATCTAATAAAACACCACTTAGATTTTCGATAAAGCATACAGCTAACGTAAAATCTAGATTAGATGAAGTATCTGATGCATTAAAGTTTGCAGAAGGAAACTGGCAGCAAGCACATGAGATAATGAATCGTATGGTAGATATAAAGATGAGTTACGAACAAACAACAAAGTATTTTGAAAGTGTAATACCATTTTTAGTACATAGAGGACAATCTGGAAAGAAAGAGTTCTATAATGTGACTAAAAGGGATTTAGGTACACCTGTATTCCACCAATTAATGAATAATTGGGCTAAGGAAGGTGAGACACTGTGGCATGCATATAATGCAATCACAGAATACTATGATCATCAGAAAACATATAAAGACTGGGTCTGGTCTACACAATTTGGTAAACCAGCTCAGTATAAACGCAATGCTTTTAAGAATGCAGCTATGATAGCTAATAATCCTACATTTACAGGAGCATCTGCGTAAATATTGGTTAAACCAAGAAGAGGGCTTACAAAACTAAGCAAACCTAGGTCTAAGTTAGGAAATATGTGGCTTTAGCTATCCTATACTGTTAAGTAAGTCCTCTTTAAACTTCGGAGAAAAATAATGCCAGAACATTCACTTGAGTGGAGAAAAGTAAAAGATGTTCCACGATTTAATTGGAATAGTACAACCGATCCAAAATATCTGAAAGATAGAGCTAAGTTTTTTAAAGAAAACGGTAATGGATGGTGGTATACTTACACTGGAAAGGATATAAAATAATGCATTTTCAAGAACATAGTTTCAACAGTCCATTAGACATACCAAACGGGTGGGTTCAACTCACTAGAGCAGATTCAAAAGACAATTTAGAATTTGCTATAACACAATTAGAAAAGAGTGGTAAAAGATATTCTATATGCAAACATGTAGATGATAGAGTATCTGTTTGGATAAAGAAAACATAATCCCTTATCTTCCTATATTGCTTAATATACAGTTATTGATAAACTCAAGTATATTTTGTAAATTCATAGACTAAGGGAGGGCTAATACAGTCCAAAAACTATTAACCAAAAAAGGAACATTTTATGGAACAAAACGATGTTCATCCGTATAATATATTACGAAGTGAAGAATATATAAAATACGTTGAGAAAAAAGGTAAATTTGATTACCTGTCGTGGGCAGTAGCTTGGGACAAACTAAAACAATTAGATCCACACGCTAACTACAAAGTTGTTGAGTATGAAACAGCAAACGGAGATACTTTACCATATATGAGATGTGATAAAGGTATTTTAGTTCATGTTTTACTACAATTTGAAGATCAAAATGGAGAGCTTACTAATCATCACGAATATTTAGCAGTAACAGGTCATAGAAATGAATGTGTTCTAGAACCAGATTCAGTTTTAGTAGTAAATACCATAAGAAGATGTCTAGCCAAAGCAATTTCAATGGCAACAGGCTGGGGAATCGAATTATGGTTCGGTGAAGACATAAAAGATCTAGATTATAAGCCAGAAACACTGTTTAATGGCGATATTCCTAAGAAAGGTAGAGTAACTGTCGATCAGAATGTAAAACTGCGTAGATTGGCAAATAATCGTGTTTTTAAGGACTCAGACATGGTAAAGCAAGTAGATATCTTTATTATTGATGGTCCTACAGAAAAACAAGCTGAGGATAAAATTAAAAAACTTGAACAAGCAATTAAGGAGAATAAGTAATGCTAGAATTTGGAAATAGCAGCAGACAATCAAACGCACCAAAAAACAGAACTGGTGTGTTTATATCTGAGGCAACAATTAAAAGTCTAACAGTTAAGTATGATGTAAAAGAAAAATGGCAAAAGCGTTCAGATGATATTGCATTGTATCTTGTATTAGATGTTGGTCAGGATTTTGACTACGATATGAGAATCGGTGGATATTTTAATCGTAAAGATGATGGAACCTTAAAGAATTGGGGAGCAGCACTTAAAGTTAAAATATTATTAGATTCTTTAGGTTTAGAGGGTAAACTAACAGATGATAATAGATTACCAGATGAAACAATAGAAAATATGGTAGGAAAGAAATTTCTACGCTTATCTTATGTTGCTGGTACCAAACAAAATGGTAAAACATTATGGTATGATTGGAATGAAGTTGGAAAAGTAGGTCAAGAAGACAGACTTAGGGAAAAGTTCATGAAAGCTGTACATGATGGTTGGGTAAAAAGTTATAAACCTGATACTAGTGATGACTTTAATCCGTCAGAACTAGAAAATAAATCAAACAATGATAAAGATGTTAAATCATTTGTTTTATGAGAAAAATAACTACTTCGGAAGTTATAAAACGATGGTTAAAAGATCGCTTTGATCTTGGTAAATTTGAAGTTTCTACTCATTTACTAGAACTTCAATTGCCAGAATATGGTAAATTGTACTATGATGTTTTACACACACCTAGTACATATTCTAGAGACTGGCGTAAATTAAAAGCTGATGTAAAACAATTAGAAGACATCGACGTTATTAACATAGTTGTAAAACCGACTGGGAGTGTAGAAAATACATGGATTTTAGAAACTTATACGTCGAAACAGCAATCGGAGACGTTGCATCAAGAAATACAATAATACCATATAAGGATTTGCTGGATACAGTTCAGTCTAACATAGGCAAAGAACTGTATCGCAGCATGTTCCTATATAGTGAAGAAATACTGGACTATGTTAAAGAACATGGTTCAGTAAAAGGATTTGACGGAGTTCAAGCCTTAGACAAAATAACCTTTGACATAGATGTGTCTTCAAACGACTCAAGTAAGTTAATGAAAGACACAGATGAACTTATAGAAAGTTTATTAAACAAAGGTGTAAAACAAGAATACATACAAATATGGTTTAGTGGAAGAGGATTCCACATAGTAATACCAGATTTATATGGATTCAAACCCTCAAAGAATATCGCTAGAGAAGTTAAAAGTACATTAGTTCGTGATTTCGGTAAGAAAATAGACCTAATATACGATTCTAAAAGACTAATCAGATTACCGTTCTCTTTAAATAAGAAATCAAATCTATATAAGAACTATGTTTCTATGGATTTATTTACAAACGGATCTTATGATGATATTATTTCATTGTGTGGAAATATTAGTTATAACACACCTCTACAATACAATGGAATCGTTCCTATATGGACACCCATGAAATATAATCGTAAAGAAGTAGAAAAAGAACGTAAGGTGATGAAGAATGCTAAATATCCAGTAAATAGTGATGTAACATGTGGACAGCATATAATAAACAACGGTGCAAGCGGTGTTTATAGACATAAAACTTTACTTAGGCTAGTATCTATATGGCGTAGGAAAGGTTTTAGTCAAGATCAATGTATATTACTAGGTAAACAATGGATAGCTACTAATCCAGAAAACTTTTCAGATCAAGAAGTCGAAAGATGTGTGATTGATACATTTAGAAATGGATATCAATTTACATGTCAAGATGAAATATTAGAAAAGTTCTGTGATGATCGCTGCAAGTACTTCAGTCTAAAGAATTATGGTCTTAAATCTGAAATATTGAACATAGATCAAATGATAGATGTATACAAAGAACATCTGATAGAAGATAAGCACCTAAGTTCATTTAACTTGAAAGATATATGGAATATAAGTAGTGATTACTTCTTTAAAGGAGGAGAGTTAGCAGTAATAATAGGAGATACAAAGCTAGGTAAAACAGCATTTGTACAATATTTAGTAACTCAGTTCCCTGACATGAAGACATTATTTATGTCCTTAGAAGTAGATAGAAAGTTAATTATCAGAAGATTCTTTCAATGTGCATTGTCTAGCAGTAAAAATAAGATAAATGAAGAACTAGGTAATATGGAAAAAGATCTAAAATCTGCATTGAATCACTTAACTGTCTTATGTGAATCTCCAGATATACGCAAATATGATGAATTAATAGATCTATATGCACCAAAAATAATGGTAATAGACACTATTGATGCAATACCTGCGAAATACTTTAATGGAGAATATGATCGTCAAAACTTCGTGACCAACGAACTAAAGTCTTTAGCAAATAGACATGATATGATAGTAATAGCAATCAGTCATATATCTAAAGGTGCTAGTTATAGATTAAAGGAAGGTCATCAGTTAGATGTTCATAGTGCAAAAGGTAATTCTGTTATTGAACAAAAAGCAGATAAAGTAATTGCGTTTGAAGGTGATAGAGAAAAAAGTAATATAAGAAGTATTACAGCAATAGGTTCAAGAGATGAAAGTTCATTTAAATTGATTTTGAACTTTGACTTTAATACCTTTAACTTCACACAAGTAAATTAACTTATAGGGGGGAGCCACCTACATCAGTACCTCCCAAGGTTGTATTAGTAGCATCCACCATGTGCTCTCCCCTATTTTTACTTAATCATAAAGGAAATACATTAATGAAATTAAAAATTCTAGGTATGCCTATATTTAGGTATCACAATATTGTTAAAAATAATTATAAAGGAGCTAAATTAGTGTTATTCGGTACAATACTACTAACAGCTGGAATAGGACATGATGAGGGGTATCACCATCACTTCTCATTTGGACTATTTAATTTAGAACTATTCTTTGGACTCTCAATGAAAAGCAGGATACTGCCATGAGTGGAGGAAGAGCACCAAAGCAGAAAGGTAATAGAATAGAACGTGAATGCGTTAACATAGCAAAGGAATTTCATTTCGATGCTAAAAGAGCTTGGGGATCAGACGGAAGATCATTAGGATGGTCCGAAGAAGTAGATGTAGAAATAAAAATTGATAAGTTATTATATCATAACGATGGAAAACCATTTCACTTTCAAGTGAAAGGTAGAAAGAAAATAGCTGACTACCTGAAACCAGCAGAAGAAATTTACGGTCAAATATTAAAAGAAGACCGTGGAGAAATATATGTCACTATACGATATAAAGAATTGTTATCTCTTTTATCTAAAGTAAGTATCGCTGACGAATATATAAAATCAAAAAGATAATTACTATACTGTGGTTATTAGTTAATAATCGGTGGTATAGTGAATAAGCAAGGGTGCATGGTTGGCGTTATGCACCCTAAGAATTAAACAAAGGAGATCCTATGGGATATAGGTCGGAAATTATTGCTGGGGTTCCAGTAAAAGATAAGAAAAAAGCACTGAGTATTATAGACAAATGGGATTATACATCTGAGTGTAAAGTACGACACTGGGGAACTGAAACAAACCAATACACATACTTTTACATGAAAGCTGATGCATGGAAATGGTATGATCACCCTATTGGCGATGGATACGACGAAGTAGTAACCTTCAGAAAATTCATAGAAGAGGATGAAGAAAATAGGTTTATTCTAGGCGTAGGCGAAGAAGGAGAAACCTATCCAAATATTGGAAATTGGCATGAACATGACATATATATTCATACGCATATTGATGATGACGCAATAGAATGGAATGAAAGAAATGAATAGAATGCAAATAGCACAAAGTCTTATCAAGTTAAAGGACTTACATGATAAAGGTAAGATTAACTGTGAGAAAGACGATAAAGAAAATATTGCCAAAGCAATTAGTGTTTCTATAGAAATAATACTTCGTGCCAAAGGAAACGATCTTTATGGTAAAGATTACTGAGGTAGAAGAACTAAGAGAGCAAATACAAATTGCTATAGATTGTCTTGATAATATATGCAGCACACATGCTAATAGTGCTGCATATAGAGACATAGCTAAAGAATCTTTACAAAAAATACTTTTAAGGAAAGAGAATGCCGTATCCAATGAAACGTAAATTATCCGTAGAAAAAGTTATATCTGAAACATTAGATGGATTTTTCCCTACTAGCTTTGATCAAAATAAGTTAGCAAAAATTATTTGGGAAAAGATAAAATTAACATTCCCAGAAATGAAAATTACTGAGGAAATAATGAAACAACATTATCAGGAGTAAATATGATTACAATAGCTAACTGGATAGCTAATATATTTATGCTTGGATTATCCCTATCGCTATTAGGACTAGGGTTGGGATTATTATTTATAATCTCGGGTATAATTATTAAAGAAATAAAAGAAAAATGGTAAAGCTTAAAGGCTGTAGTAAAATTGACACGTGAAATAAATTAAACAATAAACAAGTATGTTTTTGGGTAATTTAGTATATGCAGCCTTTAAAATTAAGAGCTATGGGAAACTGTAGCTCTTTTTTTCATACTTTTACGGGGACAAGACTTCATGTTTTTTATATGATTCTCACCTGTAGTATAACCGCAGCGTAATTCTTTATTTTTATCTTTACCACAAAATCCACAAATAGAATTGACCATAATACAATTTTCGAACATATTGTGTTAATTATACCTGAAGTGTTGATTTAAGAGCGACTATGACCCCTGTTTAAGCCCTAAACAGGCTGTTTACGGGGAGATTGTGACTATAGGCATACCTACTATCGCCTAAATAGACTTATGAACATAACTAGGCAGTATACTGTAGGGTTTTATTGTAAATCATAGCCTTCAAATTGTTTTATAACATGCTGAATTTCATTTAACTTTTCATTTTGTGCTGCAACAATTTTCGGGTCATCTGAATATTTATCTAAGTATTCTAATGTTTTAATACGGTTTTCAGCATACCATTCCATAAGTTTTTTTATTTCTTCTGGACTATAATTTTTTGGATCAATTTTTTGAAGTGTATGTCCTTTGTATAGAAGCCCTTCAAATCCGCTGCCATATATATCATATTTTTCTGCTTCCTTACCTGTGATTCTTTTTCCATTTTTTGAGGGAATTACAATATTATCACTCCAAGGGTCATTCCATTCTATTTGTTCTTTTCCAAATCCAAAGCTATCTTTAGCCATGTTAGTTCTCCTTACCTATTTTAAAAAATTTAATAATGTTTTATTAATTGATGTCCAAGAATTTGATTCTGTTCTTTTTGCTTCTAATGCTGAAATGTATGCTCTTGTGCTTGCATCATCATCTAACCATTGTTCTGGGATATTTCTTGGAACAGGTAAATTTTTATTAATATAGTATTGATTAATATCTTCTGGTACATTTTCATTTCTTAAAAGTCTATCAGCCCATTGTTGTTTTTTATTTCTTGGCATACCATAGTGAGATGGAATATCATAATAATTATCATCTGGAGCGTATTCTTGTCCTTTCCAGTAAGGATTTCTTTTTATTGGATTTATTGCATCAGTATGATGAGGTTTTCTTTGTCCACTAAAAGTCTCAGGAGGCGTATAGTTATAATAGCCATGCAATGCTTTAGTCAACACTTCAGGCATTTGAAAATTATTTTGCTTAGATGATAAATCTAATAAATTGTGACGATATTCAGGTTGTTCTGACCAAATTTTTTCCATTTAGTTTTCCTTATTATCCCATTCATTGCCTAAATCTTCGCTCATTTCATCTATATTGTTTTCTATATATTCTTTACGCATCTTCTCTAGTTGAGCCTTATCATATCTAGCAACAAATTTATCTGTTGGTATACGGAAGAACTGCTGCATTCCTCTGCCAAAAGTTGTTCCGTATGGTTCATCGAAAGTTATGTCTAACGACCTTGCTACTCTTCCAAAAGGGAATAGAGTATATATGTAATAGTCTGTAAATCGGTCCCAGTCACCGTTTAATACCATAGCAAGTGACTGAGGTATACGTGCAATAGGAGGAGTTGCTATTTGCAATGGAGCAATAGCTCTTGGATATGTTCCAAAGAAAGCTCTGTCACGCTCCTTCCTGTTGCCATAGAGTAATTCAGCCATTTCTCTCATCCAATCAAATGGAGGAGGAGTTACAGTATCAAATAAACTGTATGTAAATGCTGCACCTAAAGCCATAAGCATAGCATTAATTACAAATAGTCTTTCAAAATCTTCGTATGGTTTAGTACCTTTTTCAAATCCATACATTCTAGCTTGTTTATATATTTCACGTTGAAACCCTATTTGGTTTTGCACAAAGTTTTTAAATCTTGTCAATACTTTTCCTGTAGCAGTTCTCATAAATGCAGAACGACCTACACTATGATATACAAACTGTGTAGCTTCTACACCACGTAAGGCTTGATTTATAAACGCTTGATTGTTTATATTAATCTCACCTGCCATTCCGTTAAAAGCGTCTCTTGTTTGTAAGAGATGTGAAAGAAACGAATTATTACGTAACCAAATTTCAGAGGCTTGCATAGGAAATGCACCTGTTTTTACAACTGCATCCCATATACCATATCTATCAGCAAGTTCTTTTATAGTTGCTTTATTAGGACTTGGATTACGTTTTAATAACTGTATAAAGTCTTCTGCAAATTGTTTCACTGCACGTTGATTCTTTATTGACTTTAATTTAGGGTTTACTTCTAATTCATTTCTTATATATTGTTCAATAACTCCTTTTTCTACCAGCCACTTTTTTAAATCTGCTTTTTCTTCAACAGATTTTCCATTCTTTAAATACAATAATGCAGTTCCATCTGCATCAAAAAGTAAATTCTTTTTTAACCATTTAAAATTAGTTGCTCTAGTAAAATTTCTTAAACCAGTCTTCGTAATAGTATTTAATGAACCACCAAATAAATTACCAGTAGCTGTACCAGTATTAGCAAGTAATGTTAATAATTGATACTGAGCTTCTAATGCTCCATATTTATGTATAAGTCTAGAAAAGTATTCATGTCTAGCTTTTTCAGCTCTAGGTATTCTAAATGGTAATGAACCACCAAAAAAATTAGCTATTCTATCTAACTGTTTTATCATATTATGATCACTAGTACCATAGTACATATTCTTTTTCAGCTTTAATGGATCGCTATTATGCATTGCTTCTAATACCCATTCAGAAAAAGTAGTTCTGTATCCTAATACATCACGTAAATACATACGATAAAATTCCGCATGGTCTTTTGTGTATTTACCAAATGGTTTATTCTTTATCATACCATCTATTTGAGCGTTAGCCATTAATGATCCAAGATTTTTTAATCTTGACTTTACAATTGATTCTTTATATGCTTTTAAAGCTTCATATTCACGCATATAAGCTGGCATATTAGAATCTCTTTCTAATAAGTTACTTGTCCTTGAATAAAAGCCTATGTCTTTAAGAGTCTTTTCTATTTCAGGCAAGGATCTCTCCCAATTAACATCAAAAGTAGCGTCAAACATATGTTTTTCGCCAAATAAGGTAGAATGTGAGAATGCATCGTTCTCATATTTAACAATAGCACTTATATTATGTTTAATAATTTTATTTAATTCTTCTTTATTACCCGTGCTCTTATAATCTTTTAAAATAATATCTAATTTCTTTTGCTGCTTTTTACTCATAGCAGGTAAAGACCTTGCAATTTCAGTTACCCATTCATTGTATCGTTTAGGACTACTTAATACCTTACTATATTCTGATTGTACTTTATCATTAAAGTATTTATCGAGTTCAGCTTTCTCTGCTTTAGTAAAACTCTTACCGATTCTCTCTCTCCAAACGTGTGGGAAATAAGATTCTCTATCTATAATACCAATATGAATAAATGGATTTTCATTTCTATCTTTAATAGCATATTGTTTTTTATTTCCTCTAGACTTAGCTGCTTTTTTATTAAGCATATATTCATACTGTGCTCTTAAAATAGACTCCATAGGTAAGTCTTTAGGTACAGGCTTGCCTTCCCATACAGGTTTTATAACTTTTCTATGAAAATTATCATAATCAAAAATACCATTCTTCCATATCATATATTCATTTAGTCTAACTAAAGACTTACTAGCAATGTCTTTATCTAATTGCTTCCACCCTTCCCCTTCGTTTTCAGACAACCTTACATTATTTCTTATTTCATGAATATATTCTTTAGAAAAAACTTCTAAATCATTTTTAATTTCACTAGTTATAAAATCAAACATCTGTTCACCAGATAATGTTTTTTTCTCTTTTGTCTTTGAATCCATTACTATATTTTTAAATTCTTTTTTAAAATAATTTTTTAACGACTCTCTACTAACCTTCCCTTCCATTACGTCAATTACGTTATTAAATAATTCTACTCTTTCATTTGGAGTAAGACCTCCAATTTTTATATATGTAATATCATCCATTTTGTCATGTACAATAGTAGCTTCATTTTCTGTTTGAGTAACCATTTTAGATAACCAATCTTTAATGCCACCATGTGTAGATAGAACTTTTTTTACTTTCTTAATAACAACTCCATCTGCAGTCTTAACTGGTGCATTCATCTCACCAAACACTATAGCTTCATATGCAGCAGTCTTTTTATCTAGAGTAATAGGTCTATTATAATAGAATATTCTCTGAACTCTCATAGGGTCCCTAGTTTTGGTATTGGGAAAATTGTCGTTAACCATTTTATCAATCCAACTACGTTTATTTTTAGGATTGTAATATTCAAAATAACGTAAAAGATTTCCTATATCACCCCTAGTTATAGTTGAAAAATCTCTACCAGCTACTTCAAATGCACTGGTAAACTCATAAAAAGCATCTTCTGGATGTTGACTCCAGAAAGGATGCTCTGACATATGCTGCTTTAATCTTTCAACAGATGCTTCAAACTTCTCCCCACCTACCAAAGGTTTTCCTTCAAATTCTACAAACCTTTTATCTACCTTAGCAAAACTCTCATTGATCTTATTAAACGAAGACGGCTGATGCATATAATCTATAAATTTATTTATCTGTGGAGCTTGAGTTTCTTCAGGTAATGCTGCTAGTTTGCTAACCTTATCTAACTCTCCAAAGAAATCTTTAATAGCTTTATTAGGTATTACAGATGACTGCCAAGGTATTCTACTAAATAAGCCATAAGGCTGTCCTTTAGCAAAAGGACTTAACATATATTGATCTAAAAAATCTAAGTATACACTAGCGTCTGAATCTTTTTCTAATCTTAACTGTAGATTTACTTTTAAATCTCTAAGCTCAGCATCAAAATCAGAAAAATAACTATTAGTTGATTCTTGGTCATTTCTTTTATCAATATTTCTATATTTCAGTTTTAGCTTATCAGCTTCTGCTCTAATAATTTTTAAATTACGTATAACTTTTTCTCTACTTCCACCTGCATCTAAAATTTCTTTTTCAATTTGATGCCCTTTCTTAACTAAAGATAAAAAACTAGCTATTTTATGATTCTCTTTCATTAAAATTTCGTTTAACTGATTCCAGTTACCGCTTTCATTAGCTCTAATTTTAGCAGCTTCTAAGTTTTTAGATAAACCAGCTTGTGTAAAACCAGATAATTCTCTAGCCAGAGGGTCTTTATTTAATAATGTATTCAATTGATTAACTAATTTTATATTATTATCATATAATCTGGTGAACACTAAGTCGCCTACTCCATCTTTATATGCTTTATTAGCTAGCTTTGAAATCAAAGCTGGATGTGATGATTTTCCATGTTGTTTTAATATATGTTGAAATTCATCAAAAGACATAGAAACGCCATCTTGTATTTTACTTTTAGCATTAGGCTTAAAAGATGAAACTATTTTTGCAACATCACCTACTGCAGAACTTTTAATATCAGAATACTTTATTTCACTTTCTATATCAAAGCCTTCTTTTTCTGCATACTTTTTAAACCAAGCTTCAGGTTTAAATTTTCCTGTAAATGCAGAATCAAATAACATTTGAGGAAACTTAACATAAGAAATCATATTAGGGTAGTTACCAGCATCAGCTGATCTATTTAACATCTCTCTAGCTAATTTACGCATTTCATATCCACCGTTAGGTTTTAATTCTAGAGAATATGTACCTTTTAATTTTCCAGCTTTAGTATATACAGGTACACTTAATTTTCCTTTATTAGCATTAGCTGAATCAATTAAAGATTGTATTGCTAATCTATTATTAATAGCCCAACCTATGCCATGGTTACCATGAAATACATTCTTAGCTACTGTCTTTCTCATTGATGGAGAAAAAATACTAGCTTTAGTTTCATAAGCTTTATTGTTTTCATCTTGAGAAAATCTTGAATCAAGCTCACGAGATTTACCATCAATCACTCTACCATCTTTCTCCCATTCGGAATTTAGATCTCTGTAAGCTTTGAGAATCTTTTTATCAAATCCATGATACATGAAAGCAGAATCTGAATCTTTATCTGCACCACCCAAATAGGCATCATCACGTGGATGAGTAATAAGGGCATTACCTTTCCTACCAGTGAAACCCTTAAATCGTAGTACCCGTGCACCGCTTGCTGAATCGGCTGGTACACGAATAACCATAAAATCAAAAGCATCGTTAATAGCTTTGTTAACTTTGCTGTATTTTCCCCTGCTTTTGAGCTGATTAACCACACTCGGATCTTGAATTCTTTCTTTTGCAGCCACGAGATTACCAAGAGTAACACCTCCTTTATGTTTTGGAAAAACTTCCTTAAATAAATCTATATCTATTTTAACTGGAAAAGCTTTATGGTTATCATCAGCCATAAACTCACCAGACTTTAATTTCATATCCCCTTTAATATATTCTATATCGTATGGAGCCAACCAACCTTTACCAGAATATTTCCACCTAGGTCTTAAATATCTATCAATAACATATCGTTTGTAAGCATCTATAAACATTTTATTAGTAGGTTTAAATTCATGTGCTACAGCAGAAGTAGCTCCTACTGTATTAACAACACGCATATTTCTATATACATAATCACGAAAAGCATCATCTGTAAAATTTAAATCAGGTTCTGCATCCTGCCTTTCAGTGTCTGCTTTTAATATATGATTTCTAACTTTAGTTGCTAAATCATTATCTCCCTGTATTATCTTATGAATATTCTCTATAGATATATCATCTACATTTATTTTCTTTAAATCTATTTTAGTATTAGGGTCTTTTAAATAAGAATCAATACTTTTATTAACTATAGGATCACCGTTAATTAATGGCTCGTATATTTCTTTGAAAACAAAGTCAACAAAACCTTTAGGAAATTGTTCTTCATTTGTATTACCAAATAACTGTCTTACAATTAACTGAGGTTTAATAGACTTAGAAGTATTTTCATATACACCTAAATCTAATCGTAAATCACTAACAGGAACCTGTCTTATATCTAATGGATCAGAAGTATATTCTCCATTTACATAATTATAATTACTACCTTTTATTATACCTTTATGTTTAGCAGCAGAATCCATTACAATTACATCAAGACCATTAGCTTCCATATATCTATTCATAGCATCACTGGCTTTCCTGCCAGCTGATTTAACTAATAAAACATCTGAACCTAGCCTACTAACCATAACTGGTTTTAACATACCAGCATCTATCATTAAATCTTTAAATGCTTCTTTAGTATTAGGATCTATGTATCCAGATTTATTAATAACATCATCAAAAACCTTGTGTCTAAAATAAATGCTGCCATCTGTTTCAGATCCATATAGTCTATCAACACCATTACTATCTTTGTAATACATATCTGGATGCTCTTTAATATCGGGAATCCAATCATTTAATACTGCAATATTTAATGTATTCTTTCCATCTATATCAAAGTTAATAGGCATACTTTTTGTATGCATTAACTGTTCTCGTTTATTCCTATCAACTACATTTCTAGCACCTATTTCTGGCTCCATTAGCCTACCTATTTCAGTAAATCCACGTTCATCTCCACCTTGTCTATATAAATCATGACGTTGTGCTTCCCAAAGAACATTACTTTTCCATTGTCTTTCATGGTTAGCAGTTACTGTGTCTTTCATTTGTTGTGTCTCAAGAGCATCGCCAAACCATTCAAATTCTTTTTGAAGACTATCATTAAAACTTTCAGTTATTTCTTGTCTAAATTTCTTTAGTTCTAAATGTTGTTCGGATTTACTTAATTGTTCTACATTAGGTAATGATTTTAATTTACCTCTAGCAAGAGTATCAATAATCTGTTCTACAGATATTTGCTTTGCGTCTGTATGATATTCACTTACCTTTAATATACCCTTATCTTTAACTCCACCATCTATATAGGTATTCTTAGAATTAAGATGATGCTCAATATTATACCAATCTTTCTTAGATACAAATTCTTCTATTGTTCCAGTCTCCCAATTAGGTTTACCAGCAAAAGGTTTTTTTGCTACAATAAATCCACTTGTTCTATTTTTATCACCATTGGTATTAATATATTTAATTGTACCTATTCTTCTTCCATCAAAATTTTCAGCTGGTGCACCCAAGTCTTTTCCTTCAGTATCAACAGGAACTTTTTCATCCATTCTTGCACCCCAATAGTCACCTTTACGTGGCTTTGCTTCTATCGTTCCATCAGGAAATATCTCTACTAATATTTGTCCTTTAAATCCCTGTCTCGGATCTTCTCCAAATTCAGGTAATGGTTGTTCAAACTGATCTAAGTTAATTGTAATACCATCATATATTAAATCTCCAGCTTGTTCTTTAGCCATAGTGCTAATTTCTTCTTTTGTTGGCTCTCTACCGTGTCTGCTTTTAGCTAAATCATATAAAAAGTTTTGAATTTTTTTAGCTGTAGATGAGTTATCAATATCTAATGGATCTCCATCTCCCCAAGCATGTGTTTTACCTAAAGTAATACGAGCTTGATTTTCTACCTGTTCGTTAATATAATCTTTAGCTTTTATAGACATGTTCTTCCATTCAGAATTTTTTTCTGGATAAAAAACAGTATCAGGAGAACCATTTGACATTGACTCAGCCCAAAACTTCTGACCTTCTCTTTCATGAGATGGTCTAGCAGTATAACCAAAGAACCCACCTAATAAATATTGATATATTTGCATTTCAATAGGATGCCCTTGTAAAGTTGTTGGTAATCCAGTTATCATAGAACCTATACCAGATTTTATCATTTGTTCAGCTTGCTGATGATTTTTAACATTTGTACCTTTTAACATTTTACCTATACGAGTAAAATTACCTAACCCACCAAATGCACCACCTGCTAATGAACCATGTATCATTGAATTAAGTATTTGATCTGGTCCTCCCCATATAGAGCTTACTGCGCTAGCTGTACCTAGATGAATCGCTTGATCTAATACTCCCCTAGCTCCAGCACCATGTTTCATAAATTCCATAGTCTCTAATCCAGCTTTAGCTATACCTTTGTTAACTAAACTACTAGCTCTATCTCCAAAGAACATTGGAACTGAATATTTATTTACTACCTGTGCACTTAAAGCACCTGATTCTAAACCACGTTGAACTCCTTTAAGACCCAACTTAGATGCACCCTTAGCCAAGCCTCTTAAAGGTATAGAAGTAATAGCAGGTGCAAAACCTATTAAATGACCTATAGAATGAGCAATAGCTTCATAGCTGTTTCTGGGCTCAGGTCCAAGTGGTATTGTAGTAAGACCTTCAAACAAGCCACCTACAGCTATTTCTGCAGTGCGTTTTAAATCAAAGTTATTTTCTATTCTTTTAAAAGGAATTGCTACTTGTTGAGCAAGTTGTTCTAACTCATCAAGTTGATCATCTGTAAACAGCATAGGGTTTCCCCTATACGTGTCAATGAGACCCTGTATTCTTCTGGGATCAAAACCGTTAGACATATATTAAAATATATTATAATTAGGAGCGTTTCCTAAATCATCTAATAGATTAAATAGATTATTTGGATTTTCAGGCATTTGTGGTAAACGTCTTGACTGGGCAACTCTACTTGGTAAATTAGAAAGTCCAGATCTAGCCTGTTGGTATCCTTGTTGTGCAGATTTTATAGAGCCACCAAAAGGATTTTTCATTCCAGATATAAATTCTGGATTTTTTACTAAACTTTTTAATCCTCTTGCTCCTTTAGCAAAAGCCATACCAGTTCCATATATACCTCCAACTCCTGCTGCAACACCTAGTAAACTTCCTACGTTACCAGCTATTTTTTCTCCTTTTGTTTCACCAAAAAAAGGCTCGCCTGCAGACATTGGTTCCCATTCGTCAGGTAACATTCCCATCATACCTACATCTGCCAAATTAAATCCAAGCTTTTGGAAAGGTTTTGATTTCATGTGAACATCTCTTCTCATATCAATCCCACTCATTTTAGAAAGCATAGCTATTAATTCTGCATCTTTATCCGTAAAGCTTCTAGGATCATTATTATAAGCAGTAATAATTGCTAATATTTGACTTGAATTCATTATTGACCTCCTGTCATATTTAGTAAATTCATTCTTGCATCCTGAATATTTTTTATTGGAGCATTATAAGCAGGAAGAGACTGTAGTAATTGATACAGTCTAGGACTTATTTCTAAACCTTCAGGTATAGGTAACATATCAGGAATATCAGGAAAACCAGCTTCTCTTTGTGCCCATTCATCTTCAGTTTCTGTCCAAGGAAGAGCTTTCCATAATCCTGTTCCAAAAGGCACATCTTCTAAAAGTGTATTTTTTCTTGCTTGCGCTTCTGATTTATCTATATCTATCTGATGTTGACCTCTAAGTAAAAGATCGATTAAAGCTTTTTCTTCTCTTTGACGTTCATCTGCTTCTTTTCTTAAATTAAATTCTTTTTCTCTTAATGATCTTGCATCGTCATATTGCCTAGTTCTTTCTGCAAGCTGTCTATCTCTTTGACTTAGACTTTCATCAAACTGTTTATCTCTTTGAAGTAATTGCCTGTCTCTTTGATCTAAGCTAGCATCAAATTGTCTTTGACCTTCTTTATATCGACTGTGTTGTAACAATTGTTGAGGCATTGTATTTAAAAACTGATTTATATACTGCCCTTCTTGATATTGTGCCATATTAAAACTCCTTATGTTTTATATAAACCATTATATATCTTGTGACCATTCTTGTTGACCTTCATCCCAATAATATGCTGTTTCATTATAAAGATACGTATCTCCTTGAGTTGGGTTTGCTGGAGGCACCCAATCTGGATCACCCTGAGCTTCTGATGGTACATCCTCTGCATATGGATCAACATATGTATTTGTAGGTGCACTTAATGTTCCAAACATTTCACCTCTGCGTTGCTCTACGCTAGCCAATGTATCCCACCAATCGTCTTCTTGATCTCTCCTCATTCCGTGTATGTCTCCTCTTAGAGATAATCCTGCTTGTTGTGCACCTAGACCAAACTGACTACGTGCGCCACTTGCTCCAGCACCACCAAATCCTACTCCACCGAAACCACTACCAAGACCTTGTTGTGTCATTTGCATTAAATTACTTCTTGCTGCAGCCATTGATGCGTCTTGTCCAAAACCATATTGCTGCATAGCACCTTGTTCACGTGCTGTATCATATTGACCAAAATATTTACTATATTCATCACCAATATCTATTCCTTGCCCTCTTAAATAATCAAATCCACTACCCATCTCTCCAGATATATTAGTATATGGATTTTGAAAAGATGACGTACCAGCACCTACTGTATTATCTTGCCAAGGTTGTTCTGCTGGCACTGATGGTTGTGCTGCAGGAACACTTGGAACAGTTGGACTAGTTCCACCATGTCCTATTTCAGGTTGAGAAGGTAATCCACCACCACCCATAGGTGGGGGAGGCAATCCACCGCCTTTAGGTGGAATTATAGGAGGCGTAACTCCACCAATAGGCGGAGGCACTATATTTCCTTTTGGTATATTAGGAGGCGGTACATTTATAACATCAGATTCAACTATTGGCTGTGCCGTTGTTCCACCTATTGGTTGTTTAGGTGGGGGAGCTAATCCAATAGGAGGTGGCGAAACACCACCCTTTGGTATGTTTGGATCGGGTACGTTTACAACATCAGATTGAATTATTGGTTGTCCCATAGGAGCAGCTATTGGTTGTTTAGGAGGAGGCGGCATTCCTACTGGAGGAGGTGCTACTACATCTTTTGGTGGAGTTAAAATATCTCCTTGAGGTGGCATCCCCATTGGCTGCTTTGGAGGCATACCCATTGGTTGTTTAGGAGGAGGTGCTAATCCTCCTTGCATAGGTTTAGGTGGCATATATGGTGATTCCATATCAGGCATTTGCTTTTTCCTTATATCACCTATCATATCCATTCTAGGTTTAACAGGAGGTTCAAAAATACCTTTAGGAGGAGCTATTGTTTCAAAGTTTCCTTTGGGCATCATAGCCTGTTCTAAAGGAGACGGTCTTTTATTAAACATATTCATTTTATTTGCAGTCGCTCTTTGCTCCAAAGACATTGGAGTACCCTTCATTCCGTTTTTTATATCACTATAAGCCATACTATCTTCCCCCTAAAATGCTTGGCATTTGTATATTTTGTGCATTTGCTATTTGATCCCACATATTCATATCTATTGTATGATCTGGAGCCCAATTCTTACTTGGATGCATATAATCAAGTATACGATCTCGCATTTTTGTATCATATCCAAGATCAGTATTATTAACAGCGTCTCCTAAGAAATTAGGATTTCCAGATCCAACTGATTGTTGTGAAAACAAAGAAGATTTACCACTAAAATTTAAATTATTTATATCTTCTATAAGACCAGATGGTATAGCATTTAAATCTGTTGCTACAGAAGATATTGCTGTATCAGATGTAGGAACTGCATTAATACCTGTTAATAGATTAGCATCAGTACTAATACCAGCATTGAATGTTCCACCAACTGCAGCAGTTCCAGTTAAATTTGGATCTATATCTACAGGGCTTCCAAGTTCAGCTGGTTTTTTACCTAAATTTTCTATCCATTCAGTAAATGATCCATCTCTACCTAAATTTTGTATCCAATTATTCATGCCTTGTCCAGCACCACCGCCAGTACCACTGCCAGCACCACCACCAGCAAGACCCTTACCAAGTCCTGCACCTGCATCTCCAGCATATCCAGCACTTGTTGCAGCACCAAATTTATCAGCTCTAGCAATATTACTTTGTTTTATTTGATCAATATATTGTCCAAGTTGTTGTTGTTGATAATCTGGAATTAATCCAGCAGTATTTGCTTGTTGTATTGGTGCTGGAGCAGTTGGAATACCCATACCTTTAGGCGTTCCACCTAGTCTTATTGCTGTCTTATCAAATCCTAAGCCTGAAGCAGCATCAGCCATTCCAGATTTTATTGTAGCTCCATACATTCCAGCTGTAATAGCATCTTGTAAAGTATTAACAGCTGTCTGTTCTTTCAAACCTTTCCAATATTGATCAATACCTTTACGTTGTTCTCTAGCTATATCTCTATTAAATAAACCTATGTTAGCTTTTTCTGGACCACCATACTTATGTTTACCATAAGATTGACCTGCAAGAGAGCCACCTAAAGATCCTAATCCACCTGCTAAAGCCATACTTAAACCACCAGTTGCTGGTCCTAACGCAATTCCTAAAAGTGTCCCTAAACCTCTGCCTATTCCGCTATATTTGTTTATACCGCTTGCACTTGTTTGAGCTCTTTCTTCTGATTCTCTAATGTCTCTTCCAGACTGAGCTTCATCTCGTTGTAAATAATATCTTTCTCTACCCATAATAGTCTCCTATGTTGGTACTGCTTGTAGACCTATATAGTATTCTATACCATTGATCCATATTTGTAATTTATGTGATGCCGCATCTCCACTCTGAAATAAATTTGTATCAGCTGCTGGATCTTCTTCTAAAAATAAATGTAATGTAGATTCATTAGAAGTAGTTGCATCTTTAGATAATATATATATTTGATTATCTTTATGAGCAGCTGGAGCTGTGCTATTTACTATTTCTATATTATTCACAACTGCTTTCTTACTTCTAATCGAATCTTTCACTGTTAAACTTTTATCTACAATCTCATTACCATCAGGAGATAGATAAGTTCTCCATAGTATTCCTTTGTATTTAACGAACATACCTAGCTGTTTGTTCGGTAATTTTGCCATAACTATTTCACCTTCAGCCATAGACTTTGCTGCTGGAGGTCTATCTGCAATAGTAATCTTCTCCTGTTTAGCATTATTAATCTTTCTTTCTTCTCTAGAAAAAGACATTATGCTACTCTCTTTGCTGGTAAAATTCTGTACTCAATTGAAATATCATTTATCCATAATAAAGAATCATTATCTGTTAATTTAAATGCAATACTTTGACAAGGAACTGGTGTACTAAAAGTAAACTCTGCTATATCCCAAACACTTTTACTTGCTAAAAACGTACCTGTTAATGATGTAGAAGTTGCTCCCTGTTGAGGAGTAACTCCTGATTGTGCAAAAGCAGTATTCCCATCTGTTGCAAATTGAATAACATTTAATTGGTTAACAGCTCTTATATTTTTATAAGTTATATATAATTTATATACTTTTTTAACCGTACTAGGATCTCCAAAATCTATATCTTTAGTTACAAATGTTTGCGTTATTCCACTACCTGTAGTAGTGCTATCATTTAATATAGAATTAAAATTAACATTAACAGGCGTAGCTTCAGCATCATCTGCATGACTTGCTGCAGTAGTTCCATTCCATCCTCTAACAGCTTTTACAGTACCTGCTGTTTCAGATGTATAATCTATATCTCTAATTAATACTTCTTCACTTTGACTGCCTGTGTCGAACTTTATTAAATCTCCTTGAGAAACTTCATTTAATGACGTACACGCAAAACTTGTAGCTGTAGTATTTATACCGCTACCTTCATCTAATGTTAGAGAAGTTAAAGCTGATCCAGTAAAACCTCCATTTACAGCAACTACTGGATTGTTGTTCCAGTCAAGTATTGGATTACTATTTTCATCGTTATCATTAAAAAGGCTTTCATCATACACCCAAGCATTTACATTAAAATCATATACATAACATTGATTAGAGTTTGTTGAAGAATCATTTGGACATCGTTGAATAATTAATTTCCTCCCTTTAGGCAGATAAACCAACATTGGTTGCACAATGTAATCGCTTCCTGTTACAAAACTATCCCAACTAGGACCTAAAGTATATGGAGTTGTTCCAGTTGCTCGTATCTTTCCTTCAATTAAATTTCTTATTTTAGATCCATCAAATAAATAACATCCAGTTCTGTTAGCCCAGCAAATACCATATTCAGTTTTAATTACAGATTGTTGAAATGATACACCACTATGTTTAACAGTCTCTTCTAGGAACCATCCAGATGGACTTGGTGATGCTATATTTATTATATGTAAGGTTTTATGTTTAAAGGCAAGCAGCCTATCAGCGTAATATTCTAAAGCAGTATATTCTTCCGCATCCCCCTTAGAAACATCTATCGTATTTGTATCTGGAAATACATCAAATTTATTTGGCTCAGAAAACATTATACGATCACCAAACTTTTCTACAACAGAACTAGAATTAGTTAAACGTAAGTTAGCAACAAAAGCCCTTCTTCCAGCTACTACAGATGTCCTGTAATTTTCACTCATATAACCTAGAGAATTTCTATCTACTTTATGAGAGTATCCATTAATAGTAGCATAGCTATCAATTTGCATTCCTTTAGATGTTAATGTACCGCAAGAAAACATTCCATTTTCTTCTACGCTAGATCTATCTGTCCATGCAGTATACTCTGCTTCCATACTAGATCTACAACCTTTTACAATATCTATATCTACTAGCAATGACCATTCATCATCCGTACTTGCTTCTCTAATATATATTCTTCCACCCGTTATTCTTCCATTATAAGGACCGTGAGCATATATATCTATATCTAAAGCTCTAAAATCATTTGACTGAGCAAGAGTATTTGCTGCTCCTATATCAATAGCGGTTCGTAGTAATGATTCCTGATTACCATCATAAACAAATGATTGAGCAAATTCCCAAGTACCTGCCATGTATGTACCTGAATCAACTGTACTATTTTCAGCTACTTTAAAATTCCAACCGCATCCATATCTATAAATATTTTCAAAATTAGTAGTATCGACATCAGCTGAAACAGAGCCAGCATATGCACGATAGACATGAAAATATAATGAAGATATATCTACTTTTCTCACCATAAATCTTTCAGCACCTATACTTGTACTAGCATCGTTATTTGTATCACCACCTAAACCAAACACCATACCTAGCGGTATAAGAGAAGCATTGGCTTCAGAACCAACAAGTAAAGTATCGTCAAATTGTATACCATCTATAGCTAAATCAAAAAAATGATCGCCACTTGTACTTATAGGTACTATATATTTACGTATTTGATATGCAGCTGACCCAGTAAAATAAGCACCTGTTGATGTAGCAGCAGCAGTTACATAGCCACCATATACAGGTTTTGCTAATGTATTAATGTGTTCTTCAAACCCTAAATGATGACCGCCTTTCATATTATGATTAAACTGTATATGATTAATTGGACCATACTTTTTAATTACAGAAATTGTTTCTGAATTTGTATCGCATACCCTAACAGCTCCATCAGCTATTAAAAAATCATATTTTACATCTAAGTTTTTATGATGTGCTGCCCAAGTCATGCTTGTTGAAATAGCATTTTTAGACCAACCTTTGCTTCCAACAAAAGGACTTTTTAATTGTTTAGATCTATTAAGACCAGTTCCACTGGCTGCATTAGACTTTCCTAAAGCAGCATAGTTATAAGACCAAACACTGCAAGTTCCACTATCTTCATTTCCAATTATTATTAAAGTATCTCCACCAGTTCCAAGTCTATCAATATATACAGCTGAATCATTTGTGTCATCAGTAGTAATTTCTGCACCTGCTACACCCATATAAGAATTAGTTCCATCATCGGTTATCTCTGTACATGTAAATATACCGTTATTATCAGAACTACCTCTAATTCTAATTAAATCTCCTACGTTATAGTCAGCAAATTGTGTAACTCCACTTGTAGGATGTTTAATATGTTGTGTGTTTGGTTTGCCCATTAACTAACACCCTTACGTTTAGGAGCTGTAGTCTCTCCTTCACCAACATCAGATTCACTGCTTTTTATAAAATCTATTGCAACATTACTTGTAGTTGAATATGTGCCACCATACGTACCGCCTTGAAAAAATAAATCTATATCTGATTCCATGTATGCAAGATTATTACCACCTGATTTTCTAACAACCGTATTGACTTCATCTATACTGGTATTAGTAAATTTACCATCATGATTAGATGCACTATTTGGTGTTCCTACTATCATAGGTCTTAATGCTCCATCTTGATCTACAACAAATCCTTGAATAAAAGCAAATTCATTTATACCAATATCTCTAGGATCTTTTACACTGTTAATACCACCAGCAAAATTATTCATAGTGAATCGTTGTTTAGCCACGTACTATCCTTCCATTATATGTTGTAACTCCATCATTTATATTTAAACAAATTAAATTAAAGTTACCATCATCTAATATGTCTACTATAGCCACATTATGTGTCCAGTTAACAGGTCTTCCTTTTAAATATGATTTAGTCATATCAGTTAAACATCCCAATGAATGCGCCATATGTGCTCCATCGATGTGCGTGATGACTGCTTTTTGGCAATCGTGGGTATGCCCATAGATGACGTTGCATCCCATATGAAGAGCGTGGCTTCTGGCGTGACTGATTCCCATGTAATGCCCTCCATGGTAAGCGTAGAGTTTGCTTCCAAGAACGGGAAATACTTCACCATAGGGATGCCATTCATAACCTCGTTCATCAAACTTGAACGCCTTTCTAGAGGTGTAGTTTTCGAGGTACGGGTTTTCTTCGACGAAGTTGTCGAACCATATTTCATGGTTGCCTTGGCAAAAGATTTTTTTCTTCGTTCTAGTTTTTGCAAGAGCCTTGTCAATTCTATCGAGTCCTCTGTTACCTGCTCTAATTTCTTTTTTGATTTCTGGTAGTTGGTATTCAAGCGGTGGTCTTTTTTTCTTTTTCCACTGCCAATGACTAACTGATTCCCCGTCAATTGCGTCACCCAATAAGAGAAATGCCGTAGGGTTGACCTCTTTAATAATTTTAAGAGCACAACTAAACGCCTTTTCGTCTTCATTAGGAAAGTGGATATCTGGGAATACAACGACACGTTCACTTATCTTCAAACCTTCTCCATGTTAATTAACATCTATGCTACCCTCTCCAGAAAGTCATCGACTGTACCACGACCTGCTGAACTGTTATAATATTTTTTCCAATAAGCTGCTTGACCTTTTAAGGAACTAGGTAGCTTACTTGGTATTCTTCTATAATGTAATCTGCACATAGCTATTTGAGCTGCTAGATTAGTTTCTAGTATAAAGTCCCAATTTTCCTCCGTAGGCTGCGTAAAATGAGAAAGGTTAACCTCTATAGCCTTAGCAACTTTTTTCATCATATCAGGGCGATATGAAAGATAATTCTTACATATATCTACACTTACCCATGGTTCGCATTGAAATAGTCCTCGAGCAGGACCACGTATTTGTCTAATATAGCGGTAACCACTCTCTACTTTACCAGTTCTATATACAAGATCTTCTGCTTCTTTTGAATGCATATCGATCTTTTCTAGAATACGAACAATCAAATTCTTAATTTGTTTTTCATCCATTAATAAGAACTCTTTCTTTTTATTTTCTTACCAGTTTTCTTTGCATATTTCTTAGCAGCTGTCTTGCCTTTTTTAGTATAGGTAAATTTCTTTTTTCCTACTTTAGGCATTAGAACCTCCAGAATATTTTTACGCCAGCAGAAGCAACGTCTAATAGTTCCTTCATAATTTTATCACGTTCCTTTGCAGTTATCTTACCATCTTTCGATGCGTCATGATATGCATTAAGAACTTCTTGTACTTCTTTTAGTACGCCTCTGTATTTTGTAGCGGCAAATGTTAAGCCACCACCTACGATAATTGCTGCCATGTATGCAGCGTTACCCCAAGATAACCATTCCATTATATGATTCCTATCTTCATTAGTGTTATTATTAAGCCTAGAGAAGCAAAGCCACCTGCAGACCAAGCTTTCCAGTTTTCAAGTTTTGATGTACGATTATTTAGATTAGATAAATGATTCTCCATTCGTTCTACTATAGTTTCAATACGCATAACTCTCTCTCTAATATCGGTTCTAATTTCTTGTGGTTCCATTATCTTTTTCTACCGCCTTGCCCACGATAACTTTTAAATTTTCTTTTTGTTCCACGACCATTACCTATTCTGGTCTTTTTCATTTTCTTCATGATTTTCCGTTAGCTCTTCCTTTTAAAAAATTTAAGTCATCTGATTGATCATTTAATTCTTTTAATAAATCTTCATGTCGTCTATCACGAACTTCGTCAGATCTATTCCATCTATCTATAAGTTTTATATTAATAGATTCTATTTCTTTTAGTTTACCCATAAGCGTATTTTTTAGAAAATGTATCATTCCAATGAAAAGTAAAACAATAACGCCCATAGCTCCATATTCTGCATATGCTTCCATTAATACTCCACACTTACATAAGCCATAGGAGTAACATTAGATATCCATTCAGGACTAAAATTCGCATTAGAAACAAATTCACCCCAAATCTTTTTACCTCCCTCTATTTCAATTGGTTGAACTCCTGACCATATAACGCTATCATCTAACATGCAATAAGCATGAAAATAAGCATCATACATTCCCTCTTCCATCTGATAAATCATATAAGTAAATATAGGTTTCCAAGTATTCTCACTATCAGCATGAGTAGCTTCAGCATAAAAATATATAGGTATATTATTTTCAGCTTCCACAACTCTTCTTTCGATTGTCATATATTTATCTTGACAACTTAATAGAAATAAAAATAATAATAATTTCTTCATTTATTCGATGTATCCTTTAATAATATATCGTACATAGTTTGAGATATCCAATGTCTTGCAACTTTATCTTGCAAGTCTTCATATCTAAATTTTTCTAATGTTTCTTCAAACTTTCGTTTATAATCAACATCACTTTTTAATAAAGTAAAATTAGCAGTATACTGTATTAGATTATTATCCATATTATTTTTCTTTTTTAAACATTTTCTGTAATAAACTTTTGTTTATTTCTTCTAATTCAGCATTCCTTGAATTTTCTATTACCAATAATCTTTTATCTATTGCCTCATAATTCATTTTAAGTTCTTTGATATCAGATTGTAATGTAAACCAAGCTGTTACCATCGATCCTATAATGGCAACAAGTTGAACTAGCCAACGTATATTAATAGTAACGTTTAAACTGTCATCTATTTTTGCCATTATAAAACCATCCATTTAATGAAGATTAAGCATCAACTACTTCAGCTTTTTCTTCTTCATTCTTTTCTAAGGAAGCTCTAAACAATCCTACAAAAGAATCTCTACTTACCTGCAGCGATTCTTGAACGAATATATTTCTTTCAAGTTGTCTGCTTAAATCAAGTAGATGATCTTTGATCCTTACTTGTTCTGGTGAAAGATCTTCTTGATAGTATTCTTTATTATCGATTGTTAATACGGGCTCTCTTTTTTCTTTTTTAGCCATTTATAACTCCTTTATTATTATTGTTTATAATTTCTTAAAATCTGCAATAGCTACTGCAATTCCGTCACTTTGAGCTTTAGCTCTTGCCATGTCTGCATCGTAACGTGCTTTTTCACTCTCTAATTGAGATAGTGAATATTCACTCTTACTAT
>VTLG01012790.1_pt1 | contig 46292 bp, 52 predicted proteins | sample 4694571 | NCBI WGS metagenome assembly VTLG01 (sample SAMN12604809, study PRJNA352737) | marine metagenome | biome: ENVO:00000447; feature: ENVO:00000209|ENVO:00000569|ENVO:01000036; material: ENVO:00002151; isolation source: viral sequences binned using virsorter ...
TCTGGTAGGGTAGTTCCGACATGGGCAGACGTGCTCAACCGGGCAAACCTAGGTATGGAAGTTATGCATGAAAGGAACGCTCACAATTTCCCTCTAGACTTAGCATCTGCTGAGGTTACAGAGGTAGCATTGCTTGCTCCTTCTATAGGATAATGGAAATCCTATTCATCTTTGCTGCCATTTCTGGTGCAGCATATGGTGCGTATCGGATGACTCCTAAAAACTAAATATTTTCATTGGGGGATTCTTCGGAATCCCTTTTTATTTGCTCTTCTAATTTTGCTTTGGCTGCTTTTACCCCTGCTAGTCTTTCTTCTAGGGTATCTTCCCAAAAATTATACATTTTATGTTTCCATTGGCGACGGTCTTTTAGACTCATCCTTTTACCGCAGATCATTTCTTTCTTTAGGTTTAAAATATTTAGATGAACTTAGATGAACAATTAGATTTAGGACATCTCTTGCTTCTCGAAAGAGAATGTATAGTATGTGGTGAGAAAAAGAATCTTTTAGAGGGGTTTTATAAAACTAGAAAGAATGAATCTCTTAAGTCCTCATATGCTTATGAATGTAAAGAGTGCACAGTAAAAAGAATATTGGAACGTCGCAAGATTCATATAAAGTTTAGAGATTATAATAGAATGCTTGCCGATCAGAATAATCAGTGTGCCGTCTGTGGGACCCTACAAGCAGGGAGAAAATATAATTCCTTTAAAGTAGATCGTGACCCTCAAACAAATGCACCCAGGAGTCTTGTGTGTTTGAGTTGTTTTAATATTTTACATGAGGTTGGTGGTGATATACAAAAGCTTCAGAACATGATAGAATATCTTTCTAAATAGAGATACTTTATTATGCAATGATCGAAAAGCAATATTATAAAGGCATGAAGAGTATGAATAATGAAACCAAAATTAATGCAACGAAGTGGGTTGCTATTGGGTTAGGAACTGTGGTAGGAGTTTCTCATATTGGTATGATTGGAATGCTTGCTACTCGGAGTAAGTTTCCTATAGTTAATCTTCCTGTAGGTGAGTATACTTCTTATAGTGTAGAAGCAGGTAAGGAAGGATATAGAATTAATTATCGAGCAAATGATCCTTTAAGATTGGGGGTGAGAAAGCAAGTCGATAGACCTGCTGGCTTTTTGGGGTTTGGTAGATCCAAAACTAGTTATGAGGAGCAATATACGATGGATGGTGCTAGACACCTGGAGGGTAGGGACCAGGGAAAGATTAGTGCCACCCAAGAAAGATGCCTCAAAGCAGCGGGTGGCGGAGAATCAACTGGAAAAATTGTGGGAGGTAGTATCGGTGCCTCTGTTGCTTCTTCTGGTCTCGCCTCTATTCCTTATGTGGGTTGGGTCCTTGCTGGTGCTGCTACTATGCTCGGTATGGAACAGGGAGGAGAGATAGGAGGACAAATGGCACAAGATTTCGCGGGGTGTGATTAATGCAAACACTAATAGTTTTCATGTCCTTTTTGGACTTTATGTTTTTTCCTTTAATAATAGCAACAATAGTAGCTATTATTATTGAGCAGATATTAAGAAGGGTGGGTAATCCAGAATGGCATGCAGATTCTGTAATGATCCGACGTGCTATGGGAGTCCGCAAGTTCTTCTATAGGCAGGCATGGATAGTGAATATTCTATGGTTCCTGGGATATGCTATACTTATGTTTACTATAGGTAGGCAAGCACCACAGATGCCCGATATGATTTGGAAGGGATGATGACTGTATCTGATTTTGCATTACAATTAAAAACCGAGACTAAAAAATCTCATACTGCTGCTGAGAATACTAAGTTCGTTGGTTCATTCTTACGTGGAGTTGTTAGTAAAGAAAGTTATAAGCAATTAGTTTCTAACTTTTATTTCATTTATCGTGCAATGGAAGAGGAGGTGGATAAATTAAAAGAAGATCCTATAATATCTAAAATTGCATTTGATGTCCTTAATCGCACTGAATCTCTTTCTAGAGATTTAAGATATTATTATGGACCTAATTGGAGAGCATTGATTGTTCCAAGTGAACAGTGTCAACGTTATGTAAATCGTATTAGGGAGGTAGCAGAAGATGACCCAGAATTATTGGTTGGTCACCATTACACCCGATACTTGGGTGATCTTTCCGGTGGACAGATACTTAAAGGTATTGCTGAGAAAGCCATGGATTTAAGGGAAGGTGAAGGGTTGCATTTCTATGAGTTTGAGGGGATTTCAGATGCTAAAGGGTTTAAGACCTCTTATAGAACGGCTTTAGATAATTTGCCTATTAATCAATCACAAGCGAATGCTATTATCAATGAAGCTAATTATGCTTTTAGATTAAACATGTATATGTTTGATGAAATCCAGGGTAATAGTTGGCATGGATTTTTTAAAATGATTTTTGGTTTTATTCGGTCCAATATTAACAATTGGGAACGAGGACAATGACTAAACCACCCATTGATTACATAGATACTCAAGGACTTAGCCCAAAGATGAGTCCTGAGGAAGCAGCAAAAGCAAGAAAGACTCCACAAAAACATAAACCTATGGAGGTTAGACCTCGTAGGATGCATACTGATACGCTTGTGAAGGAGTTAAAAATTCTTATTAATGAAGTATTGGATGAGAGAGAAGGTAAGATGGATTATATTTCATACTTTGATACCGAACACTTTAAGTATCGTGTAGGTGGAGAGGAACCACCATACAGACCTTGACGGTAGAGAATGTACAGTGGTATAATTAAAAAAGAATAAAATTTTATTATGATGGCATTTGCTTCATGGATTGGATTGGCAATCGTTGTAGTAATTTTTGGTTGTGTTTTGTATTTTAGATGGTATAATCCCCATGCTTGAACTGATTAATCTTTCTACTTTTTGTTATGCTTGGTGTATTTTATGTAATTGTTTATTTTATGCTATAGGTTGGTAATATGAAAGAACTTATGCATGGGAAGGTAAAAACTTTATATGATACTGATGATCCCCAAACAGTACTTATCAAGTATGAAGATAAGGTTACTGCTTTTGATGGTAAGATGGTGGATTATCCAAAGAGTAAAGGTACTATTTGCTGTTTGATTTCTGCTCTTCTTTTTGAAAAGTTATCACTGACAGGAGTTAGAACTCATTTTATTGAGTTACCGTCTCTTAATACAATGCTCTGCAAGAAACTCACAATTGTTCCCGTTGAAGTTATTTGTAGGAACATTGCTGCAGGATCTATAGTTAAGAATACTAGAGGTTTAACTGAAGGGCAGCTTCTTCAACCTCCTATCATTGAATTTTTTCTTAAGGATGATGCTAAGGGTGATCCTTTACTTACAGAAGATCGTGTAAGGTTGATGGGAGTTAATCCCGATCCACTTAGAGAACAGGCACAATTAGTTAATGGTCAATTGCAAGTTTTGTTTACTTTAATGGGTATCGATTTGGTTGATTTTAAATTGGAGTTTGGATATGATGTTCATGGTGATTTATATCTTGCGGATGAATTGAGTCCAGACAGTATGAGATTATGGAAAAAAAATACTAAAGAACGTTTTGATAAGGATTTGTTTCGTAAAGATGAGGGTGATATAGTAGAGGCATACCAATATATACTACAGAAGCTAAGACAATTTGCTTAGAGGAAATCTATGGAAGAAAATCCGTATTGGGGTGAACCTACACCTACTGATGTCTGGGATGATATGCAAAAACTTGATCATTTATATGAAGAGTTGATGTGGGATCATCGAGATAAATTGGAGTTTGCAATAGAAGGAAATCATATTACAATTAGGAATAGATCAAGGGAAGGTAGGTAATGGAACCTCTTAAATTGAAAACAGCATCAAAACAATTTCGATATGGAAATTTGACCAGAAAGATTGATAGTATTAATGATGTAGAGGTTCTAAGGGAGATGCTTCGTACACATATTAAAATTAATTTAAAATATGAAGAAATGGTACGAGAGATGACAGATACGATGAGGAGGTATTATAATTGATCTGAGCAATTTTACTAAATAAAATTTTTAAAAAAAACAATGACCGATCTTCAAAATTTCACTGTTTATTCTAGAGATGGCTGCCCATATTGTGTGAAGATCCAAGAGGTATTACAGCTCGCTGAATTAAGGCATGTTATATATAAACTCGATAGGGACTTCGACCGCGATGCTTTCTATCAACAATTCGGTCCAGGGTCTACCTTCCCTCAAGTAGTTTTAAATGGCGATAATCTTGGAGGGTGTACCGAAACAGTACAATACCTCAAGGAAAATAATTTGGTCTAATGTATTCCGATTTTGATAGCGTTTATGATATGATTGAACATGCTATTGAGTATGCTTTTGAAGGAAAAATGACCCTTAGGTTTTACGAATATTTAAAGTATCGTAAGACAACGAAGGCAGAAGTAGATTCTTTTCTTCAAAGTTCTACCGCTCAGGAAATTGCTGATGTAGTATTGGAGCTTAAAGAATACATTAAGGGTGGAAAGGATTCGAACCATAAGCAATTGCGGGAGGCCTATCACCATATTCCTAAACCTCAGGCCCGAAAGATAGGAAATTATTTGTATAGTTTTCTTGATGACGCAAGGAGATATAGTTATGACAGAAGACCAGGAAGGCACAGCAAAGGATCTAAATAATGACAAACCCGAAATTAACAAGGGTGTTGAGTTATTATTACGTAATAGGAGGAACAAACCACCCCCATCTAAAACCTTCCAGATAAAGTTTTCCTTTTTTAATAGAGAGATTACTTTATACCTGGACATTAAAAAAAGTAATCCTGGAGGAATGTAATGGAAACAACCATAGTAACATTAACTTTGACCACTGTAGTTTCATTTCTTGCATTAATAGTGGGAGGTATGATAGGATGGTTGGCAAGACAACATTCTTACGAAACTACACCTCAAGTAGTGTATGCACATCCAGAGATGTTTGATGAGAATGGACAGTTAGTTCCTGATGAAATTGTAGCAGTTCGATTTGAAAACAATTATGACACCGGCGAAGAAGACAACGACGACTAGAAAGCCTAGGACTCTTAAAACAAGAGTTAAGCTACCACCTAATCCATTTCAGCATGAGATTTTGGAATTAGTTGATGAGCAAAGAACAAAAGCTAAAAAGGTTGAAGTACTTAAGGAATATGAGAATGATGCTTTGAAGTCTATTCTTATTTGGAATTTTGATCTTAGTGTTATTTCTGTAATGCCAGAGGGTCCAGTTCCTTATAAAGAAAATGATGTACCCGTAGGGACGGATCATACATCTTTAAGAAGAGAGTGGAAGCAACTTTATCATTTTGTTAGGGGTGGTAATGATAAGTTGAGTGGTCTTCGTAGAGAGACTATGTTTGTCCAGATGCTTGAGGGATTACATCCTAAAGAAGCAGAAATTATTTGTCTTGTAAAAGACAAAAGATTAACTGACAAATATAAACTTAGTAAAGAAGTAGTTGAAGATGCATTCCCAGATATTACCTGGGGTGGTCGCTCATGAGTGTAAATGTTGGTGGTAAAGAAAAGAAAAGAGGAGAAGATTCTGTGGACCAGGAAGAGAAGAAGATTGAACCTTCTGAATATTCTTGTGAAATTATTTTAGAGAAAACTACATTTGATAAATCACAAGATAAATCTTTTCCTAGTGATGCTTTTAACATTACCTATGTGGTGGAGGGAGAGAGGAGATTAGATGTTGCTCGTTCTTCAAAAATGTCAAATGTTTTTGATCTTTATTGTGACAAATATGGGAAAGATTCTGTTAAGAAGATTGAATATGGGTATGGTACGGTTAATCCTAGCCAATGGGGATATAAAAAACCTGAGAAGAAGAGAAGGAGAAAGTGATGAGTGAGGAACTTAGAGACCAAGTAAATGAACTCATAAGGGATGAAATACAAGAAACTATCAATGAATATGTTGATGGTCTAGAAGAAACTGAGAAGGCTGGATTGGGTTTTGTAAAGAAGGAAGATGAGAAAGAACTGAAAGTTAATATATCTAAGACAGAAGTAGATAAACTTATTAAAGAATATAAAAAGATTAAAAAGTATAGAAAATCTAATCTTTTTCAAGCAAAACTGCTTGATAAGCATGGTAAACCAATGGAATGAGTTTATTAGAACCCAAATTTACTAGTGGTGAAGAGAATGGAACGGGTTGGTCTAAGAGAATCCCTTGGACAGATGATGAATGTATCTTACTTTGTTTGGAGAACTGTGAGTATATGTGTGGGTTGGACAAGAATCAAGTACAACGTTTGATGAAGGAGTATTCAAAGAAATGCGGCTTGGAGTAATGTGTTCTGGTGAAGGAACAAACTTTGAAAACATTGTTCATTCTTGTCCTGACCATGAGGTTGTACTTATGGTCTATAATAAAAAGAAATGTGGTGCTAAGAAGAGAGCAGATAGATTAGATATAAATTCAGTTCGTATTGCTAGTAAGGATGAGGATGATATCATCACCATCTTTAAAACATATAATGTAGATCTTATTGTGATGGCAGGATGGATGAGGATAGTTTCTAAGAAATTTTGTGATGCATTTGCTGGGCAGATTATAAATCTTCATCCATCTTTATTACCTAAGTACAAGGGATTGAATGCAGTAGAGCAAGCATTAAAGAGTGGTGATACTGAAACTGGTGCTACTGTTCATTTTGTAACAGCGGAACTTGATTCTGGTGTTATAATTAAACAGCAGGAAGTTCCTATTCTGCCAGGTGATACTGTTGAATCATTACAAAGAGCCATTCAACAGGCAGAACATTATCTTTTACCTTTAGTGATCAATGCTTTCTAAAGACAGTAGGTTGAGAGTAACAGAGATTGCTTGTCGTGTTAAGTTAGGACGTACAGTTAGCCTAGCAGAAAGAATCTGGATGAATAAATTAATTGAGCATAATAAGAGTGCTCGTGGTATCGTTGAAAGGATAATGTGTCCTTATAAAATTGAAGATATGTAATAATGCAAAAATTTATTACGCAACAACTTTATTTAATTATTGAAAAATATCCTTTACATTCTTTTTTAAATCCTAAAATTTTAAAAGAGATGGAAGATATTTCTTTTAATATGTCCTATAAAAGTAATGTTAAAGCTCAGATGAGTGATTGGTATATAACTACTCCTTCTCTTGAAGTTATAAAGAAATTGGTTCTTGATATTTTATTGAAGTATGAGCCTTCCTTATCTAATTATCGTCTTTTTTTTCCTGATTGTTGGATTTCTAGTTATAATAAGGGGGAGTTTGCAGAATTTCATGATCATGCATTAACTCCTTATAGTTTTGTTTATTTTGTTAAGTGTCCTAAAGGTTCATCTCCTCTCTTGGTAGGTGATAGGAAGAAGAGAATAAAGGCAGAGGAAGGAAAGATTGTAATTTTTCCTGGGGGTTTAATGCATGGAGTACCAAAAAATAAATGTGATGGTAGAGTAGTAGTGGCGGGTAACGTAGCACTAGATGAGACAGAAAGAATTAAAGCTATTAATAAACTTACTGAATAAAAATTTGAAGTAATGTAAAAACTGTATCACGTTATACCAAACTGCTTGACTATATAGTATGGGTATGTTATCATATCCTCACGTTCATCTCATTAGAGACGCAAGTAAGTCGCGGAACGGATACGTTCATCCCTTCGGGGACGCAAACGACTAAAGGAACGGGCCTTAAAATCCAACTACTTTAGGAGTAAAACCATGCAAGTAACATACAGAGGTGTTAAGTACAACACCGAGGACAAGAAGTCCTGCCAGAAGCAAGTTTCCCAACTTGTCTATCGTGGTATCAAGCATACAGAGTCTAAGACTGTGTGTGCAAGGTGAGTTATTACTGACTTACATATACGCATGAAGAGCACCTCTTGACAGGTGCTCTTTTTTTGTCTTATAATTAGATGGAAAAGGAATCCTATGGAAGATCTCAAGAAAGAACGATTAAAACTTATTGTTAGAAACATGAAGTTGTTGTTAGATTCATTAGAGTCGGAGGTGTTTTCTGATGTGGAAGCATATAATACTTCTAAAGATTTTGCTTCTCCTTTAAATGATTATGATGAAGTGTATATTGGTGATGATGATGATGGATACCCAGATTAATGAGAAGTTTAATTGAAATTAAGACTGATATTAATCTTAAGAAATTAGCAAAACAAATTCTTAAGAATGAACCTAAGATTATAAAGAAATATCCTCCTAGAGGAATTTCTAACATGCTTACGGATGGGGGAACAGGATTAGGTTTTGATTCTTTAACTTCTAGATTTTATCATTATAATATTTTAAAGTGGTGGGGTACTAAATCCTTAAAGAAATATATGAGGACAGGATATGAAACGTATACTGGTATAGTTGGTAAACCTTTATATGTTACGTGTTGGGCTAATGTTTTGAGAAAGGGAGAGAAAATAGGACCTCACTATCATGCTATTAGTAATGTTGTCCCACCTTCTGAGCATATTTCTGCTAATCTTTGTGTGCAAAGTGGTGGTGGATATACTTCTACCTATTATGAGATGGCAGACAATGGATTCTATAATGTCGATGGAAAGTTTACTTTTTTTCCGGGTACGATGATGCATTGGACAGATGAATATACTGGTAGTGCCCAAAGGGTCACAGTAGGTTGTGATATTTACAGTGAAAGATTTTTCCTGTATGATATATTTGATCGAGCTAAATTTAATTTTGTAAAGATATGAGTGTTAGATTAATAAGTGTTACTCCTGACGCTGAGAAAACGATAGCATATGTTGCTCGTGTAAGTAACCCTAAGAACCAAGACAATGAAAAGTTTGCAGGACTTTTAAAGTACTGTATAAAGCATGGACATTGGAGTGTCTTTGAACAGGCGTTTATGACCTTGGAGATTAATACTACTAGGGGATTGGCCGCACAGATCTTACGGCATCGCTCCTTTACTTATCAGGAGTTTTCTCAGAGGTATCAGGACGTTTCTTTTATTAGGGAAGATATACCTTTACCAGAACTTCGTAATCAAGATGAAAAGAATAGGCAAAATAGTATTGACAATGTTGATTCTGCTACAGTTGAGAAGTATAATGGGTTAATGCGTAAGCATTTTGATGAAGCGATTGATCTTTATAAGATGATGCTTCGTGATGGCATAGCAAAAGAATGTGCAAGATTTGTTCTTCCTCTTGCAACTCCTACAAGATTGTACATGACGGGTTCAATAAGATCATGGGTTCATTATATTGATTTGCGTTCTGCTCATGGCACTCAGAAGGAACATATGGATCTTGTAGAAGAAGTCCGGGAGATTTTCATAGAACAATTTCCTACAGTTGCGGAGGCTTTGGAGTGGAAGAATTAGAGGATCTAGATCGACGATGGGAGAATTTGAAAATTGTTGATAACTTTTTACCTCAAGGATCATTTGACGAATTGCAACGAATGATTGTTGATAATCATTCTTTTCCTTTGTATGTAGAAACAAATGTAAGTAGTGATGAGATATCTAAAAATGATACATCTGCATGGAGTTGGTATGCATCTCATGTATTGTATGGGAATGATGAGGTTAGAAGTACTTGGTATTCTCATATAATGAAGTACTTTATTGATGATTCAAATTTAACTCCAGGTGGTAAATTTTTATCACATAATCCATTGCTTATTAAAGCGATGATGAGAGTTAAAGTAAACTTTTATCCTCATACTGATAAGGTAAGGGAACATAGGACCCATACTGATTATCCTTTTAAACATAAAGCAGCTATCTTTTCTTTAAATACATGTGATGGTTTTACTAGACTTCATGATGGAATTAAGGTTGATAGTGTAGCAAATAGGATGATGTTTTTTGACGCTTCTTATGAGCATAATTCTAGTACTACTAGTACATGTTTTGGAAGATACAATATCAATTTCAATTTCCTTTAATAAATAAATTATACAATATTATAAGCAAATGCCCACATACCCTGTTATTAATACAAAAACTAAAGAAACTCAAGAATTGTCTATGACAATGGTGCAATATGATCAGTGGAGAAAGGATAATCCGGACTGGGATAGGGATTGGTCTCAAGGATGTGCATCTGCACAAGAAGTTGGAGATTGGCAGAATACTCTTACAAGAAAACATCCAGGATGGAATGATGTAATCCGTAAAGCAGCACAGCAACCAGGATCCACTGTAAAACCTTACTAATTTTTGTATGCCTAGAAAGAAAAAAGTTGAGCAACCAATCGGTGTCGGATTAACGGCCAAGCAGATGAAAAGAAAAAAGCCAATTAATGCAGAGATGTTGAGGGATATAGAACCTCTCACTCAAAATCAAAAAACTTTGTTTGATTCTTATGCTACTGGTAAGAACATTGTTGCTTATGGTGTAGCAGGAACAGGCAAAACATTTATAACACTCTACAATGCTCTTAGAGATGTCCTGGACGAAAAAACTCCTTACGAAAGAATACATATTGTTAGGTCTCTTGTTGCTACTCGTGAAATTGGGTTTCTTCCTGGCGATCATGAAGATAAGTCCTACCTTTATCAAATCCCTTACAAAGATATGGTAAAGTATATGTTTGAGATGCCATCAGAAGCAGATTTTGAAATGCTTTATGGTAATCTTAAAACTCAAGATACAATTACCTTTTTGAGTACATCTTTTATTCGTGGAACAACATTTGATAAGTCTATTATTATAGTCGATGAGTATCAGAATTTAAACTATCATGAATTAGATAGTATAATGACAAGAGTTGGTTCTGATTCAAAAATTATGTTCTGTGGAGATGCTACCCAGTCAGATTTGGTGAGAACTAATGAGAGGAATGGGTTGATTGACTTTATGAAAATCTTACGTCTTATGTCTTCAGTTGATATACTTGAATTTGGAGTGGAAGATATTGTTCGCTCTGGATTAGTTAAAGAATATATTTTAGCTAAGTTAGAATTGGGTATATGAGTCTAATTTTTTATGATGATAAGGTGAATCGATTTCTTAAAGATGGATACTTACAAACTAAGAAAGTTTTCACAGATAAGGAATGTAATAACTTATTAGCCTCCATGATTAATGATTGGTTGATAAATGAACATACAGAGGTAAGGAACCCTAGGTGTAGAGTTCATTGTCCTATGACATTAAACACTTTCACCATATCTATACTAAGAAAGATTGTTTCTGTGTATAGAGATGTTTTAAAAGAATATTTGGATAAGAATAGTCAGTGGTTAGTTGAGTTCAGTTCTTTGTGCCCTTTTCCTGGTGCAGAATCACAAAAAGTTCATCCTGATGTTACAATTAATTCTGGATCTGATCATACTTTAATTAGTTGTGATAAAAAAATAGTAACTATTTTTGTTAATCTTTTTAATGTTAATAAGAAAGACGGACCTTTAGAAGTTTTTCCTGGATCTCATACTCATCCTGATATATGCAACTTTAAGAAAGGTAATAAACCTCGTTCTCGTTTAATGACAGGACCAGCTGGATCTAGTGTGTTGATGGATGGTAGAATTTGGCATCGTGGTACAGGAGTGGCTTGGGATGGTAATTTTCGTCCTGTTTTCTATGCATCATTTGGTTCTGAAGATTTATGGGGTCCTGTGTATAGTATCCAATCTTCTTATCACAAGAAGTATACGTTAAGTGATTTTGGTTTTTAATTTGATAAACCATTACATGTATGTTAGAATAGGAAAGAAGGTATCTTTTTTTGAATGGAATTTAAACATTGTAATCACTTAGGTGAACTTGAATTAAAAAAGAAAGATACACCTGGTTGTAGGTTATATGAACTTCCTGATGGTCAATGGGTTCCATCTATTACTTCGGTGACTTCTTTTTATAACCGACAGATCTTTATTGACTGGCGTAAGAGAGTTGGTATAGAAGAAGCAAATCGTATTACAAAGAAGGCAACTGCACGTGGTACTGATTTCCATGAGGCAGCACAGGCATATCTAGAGAATAAAGAACTTAATTGGGATGACTATAGACCTCTTACTAAGTTTATGTTCCATCATGCTACTCCATATCTGGATAAGATAAATAACATACACGCTATAGAAAGAACTTTATACTCAGAATACCTAGGTCTTGCTGGGAGAGTTGATTGTATCGCGGAGTATGAAGGAGAGTTAGCGGTCATAGATTTCAAAACATCTGAGAAGATTAAACCTGAGAAGTGGTTGGAAAACTATTTCGTTCAGGAGACCTTCTATGCTGCTGCATATTATGAATTAACTGAGATCCCTGTTAAGAAACTTATTACTATTATGGTCACCCCTGGTGGGGATGTGAAAGTATTTGACAAAAGAAACAAAGGGGATTATATTAAATTATTAGTGAGGTATATTAAAGAATTTGTTACTAACCATACTGGAACAGAGAATGCCAAAGGATGAACTAGAAAAGGTAATGGCAAGTAAGTTCTTTTGCCCTACTAAATTTGCACAGGAAATTGAGACGTTGGTATTAGAGAACAAGGACATGAATTATATTGATGCCATTGTTTATTTTTGTGATAAGAATAGTATTGATGTTGAATCAGTACCTAAACTTATATCCAAACCATTAAAGGAAAAGATTAAATGTGATGCACTAGAATTGAACTTCATGAAGAAGACATCACGTGCAAAACTTCCTGTCTGAGGGAAATTCGACTTTTTATTCCAAAAAAGTCGGAAAAAAAACTCCGGAATTTTTTTGTCCTATTACTTTTTTAAAAAAATGGATGTCATTGAACTTATAGAATTTAGACGGTTAGATCCCAATTGTCCTGTGATGATCGCGGATGTTCCAAAACCCATTATGAAGGAAATTGATGAATGGGTAAAAGTGTGTAGAGAAATTAAAAATCATCCATTATCACAATTGAAAGCTCACGAGAATGCAGCATATAATTATAGAAGTGTTAATGATGCACGTGAATGGAGAAACTCATCAAGCTATTCTATTGGGAATACTTATCAGTGTTCTGTTCCAAGTCACTTGGTTCAGAATTCTTTTTGGTTAGCTTGGACATTAAGGGCATGTGCTAAGTATTGGGGAAATGGTAATACTCATCGAAGATTTAGGTTAAGAGAGTGGAAGGGTCATTTTGACATGCATGATATGTGGATTAATTTTGCATATAAAGGAGATTGTAATTTAGTACATCGTCATGGCGGAGATTATTCGGGAGTACTTTATTATAAGAATCATAAACATCCTACTTTATTTGATGATTATGGTATTGGATATGAAGGATGGAATGGGACGATGGCTTTATGGCCTAGTGATACTAATCATCATGTAGAAGTCCAGAAGGCAAATAAAGAAAGAATTACTTTTGCTTTTAATATTAGTCAGGATGTTAAAAAGGAATCGTGATGGGATTAAAGCCTAGTGTTACTTTTGGTCTTGATGGAGTAAGTGCTGCTCAGGAGAAGTTGCCTGTTATTATTAGACATTATCCTCATTATGAGTCTGTAAATGCAAAGATAGTAAGAGATTCTCTTTTTGCTAATTTTAAAGAGGGTGAAGAAGTTCATATGGGAGAGTTTACGAGTAATATTCGAGCCTCTCAAACTGTTTCTAGAAGGATTCACTCAGAATCAATTGATAAGATATACAATTGGATTATAACAATTTTACATGGTAGTGCATTTCTTCGAATATTTGATTTTACAGTAGATAATGCATGGTTGGCTGTATATAATAAAGGAGAGTATACTAACAAGCATAGTCATTATCCTTATCCTTTTTCTTTTGTTTATTTTGTAAAATCTCCTAAAGGATCTTCTCCATTAGTTTTTAGTTCTAGTGGTAAGAGAATAAAACCGGAAGAAGGTAAGGGTGTAATATTTCCAGGTTCTTTATTCCATCATGTACCAAAAAATAATTGTGATGGTAGAATAGTATTAGCTGGTAATCTTTGGGCTATACAGAGAGAACATACACAAAATTATAGTTTTGAAGATATTTAAATGATGCCCACAGTCTATCCAAGGATGAAAATACGTCTACGTGAGAATTATGATGTTTTTGTTGCTGAACATCCTTTAAAAGATAGTTTAAATAAAAAGTTACTTAAAGAAATCGAGAAAGTAGAGTTTTCTAATCCTAACCCTGTGATTGTAAATGCAGCAATGAGTGATTTTAGGACTTATACTCGAACGGTGTCTTTTATATTGGAATGGATTGAATCTTTAATCAGGGAGAATTATAAATTATCTCATGAGTTTGGATTAGAATTCTATAATTCGTGGTATATCAAATATGAGAAAGGAGATAAAACTAATTCTCATACACATATCCCTGCTGCTTTCAGTTTTGTTTATTATATTCAGACTCCTAAAGGATCTTCACCTATGATTTTTACTCATACGGGTAAAAGGGTTAAGGCAGAGGCAGGAAAGGCGGTTATTTTTCCTGGTAATGTATGGCATCATGTGCCAAAAAACAAATGTAGTGGTAGAATTGTGTTATCAGGTCATGTCACTTCCACTTTACTTAGTTAATATTTTCCTATATCCTTAATTAGAATGATGCCCTTTGATGCTTACCGTTGTTATCTTTCTTTAAAAAGTCATTTTACTAAAGACAATTATGATTATCATAAGTATTATGGAAGAACCAGAGCAACCCAAAAAGCCTTCTATAAGAGGAAGGATCGATTTTGGTTTGAGAAGTTTGCAAGACAAAAGAAGGATAAAGAGGTAGAAGAGTTTTTTGTCTCTAATTTTGTATATACCACGGATCCAGGAACTATGTGGATTGGTGAAATGATTAAAGAAGGGGAAGAACGCTATATTGACTGGAAGAAGAAAATTCAGTCACTTTCGTATATTTTTAAAGAAGAGGTAAATACTCTATTTGAGCAAAATAAGGTAAATGAGGTATTTGACTGTTCTAATGGACATCCACCAATTTTGCGAAATTACCTTGGTGGGAAAACCTCCCTTGAAACCCTTGTAATTTGTGATATGATATTCGAGTACAGAAAGGATTTTGATAAAAAACTGCAGGATCCCGTGTGGGAAACCGTAAGTCGAAAGATCAAAAAATACAGTCCTTTCCTAAATATAGATGTACCTCGTTATAAAAAAATCTTACAGGAAACTGTTTTATGAGTTTTTTTCAATCTGATGTTGTCCGTGCAGAGTTGGCTGAGATCCAGGAACTTCAAGAAGAAGTTTATGGTAATTTCTTTAAATTTCCTTCAATGCCTAAGGAAGATCAACAATATCATGTTGAGATTCTTGAACGTCTTATTGAAAAACAGAAAGTCATGTATACTCGTTTGAGTTTATCTGATGATCCTGAAGCATTGAAAATGAAAGACCATATTACCCAATCTGCTGGTGATATGGGACTTCCTACAAATGTTGATATGAATTTAGTTTTTAATGATATGATGAAAATGATTAGTATTATGAAAAAACAAGTTGACAATGACCAATTTCACCTGTAGAATAATAGGGTACATAAAAGCCAAATACAATTAATCTAAGGTAATCTAATGTCTTTTGCAAATTTAAAAAAGCAGTCTTCTCTAGGATCGCTCACCCAGAAACTGGTAAAGGAAGTGGAGAAGATGAACAATACTGGTGGAGGTGGTGATGACCGTCTCTGGAAACCAGAAGTAGACAAAACCGGTAATGGTTTTGCAGTCATTCGTTTCTTACCTTCCCCTGAAGGTGAGGAGATCCCATGGGCAAAGATGTATTCACATGCATTCCAAGGACCTGGTGGTTGGTATATTGAGAATTCTTTAACCACTAATGGTAAGAAGGATCCAGTTTCTGATCACAATAGAGAACTGTGGAATAGTGGTAATGAATCCGATAAGGATATTGTTCGTAGACAGAAGCGTAAGCTTTCTTACTATGCAAATATCTATGTTGTTAAAGATCAGTCTAATCCTGATAATGAAGGAAAGGTTTTCCTTTATAAGTTTGGTAAGAAAATCTTTGACAAAGTTATGGAAGCAATGCAACCAGAGTTTGAGGATGAAACACCAATCAATCCTTTTGATTTCTGGCAAGGTGCAAACTTCAAGTTAAAGATCGTTAAGAAGGATGGATTCTGGAACTATGATAAGTCAGAGTTTGATAAAGTATCACCTCTTCTTGATGATGACGATGCATTAGAAGCATTATGGAAGAGTGAGTATTCTCTTACTGATCTTGTAGCATCTGATAAGTTTAAGTCTTATGATGATTTAGAGAAGCGTCTCAAGTATGTTTTAGGACAGAGACCTGCTCAGCGTCGTGTAGACGAAGAACTTGAGGATGAGAGTGAGGGTCGTGGAACATTCACACCTGATTTTAAATCTAGAGCACCAGTTGCTGCTGCTCCTGTAGCATCTGCGAGTGCTGAGGAGGATGATGCACTAAGTTATTTTCAGAAACTTGCTGAGGAATAATTATTGATATAGTCTAATATTTTCTCCTCTTTTTAAGGTTTTACTCACATATTGAGTAGAACCTTTTTTATATGGCATAATTTCATCCATATCATCTTTGACGATATTTAAATATCTTTTCTTAAGTAAGAAGATATTTCTTTTATCATTCTCAATTTTTTCTTCATAATCATAGTTAGTTACAGCAACTGTTATATTGGATTCGGTTATTAGACTTGATGCATGTTGTCCTAAAGCTGAATCATAATATGTAATTGAGAAATCGGATGGAACTTGTTTTTCTTTTTCAAGCATTACTACACCCTGACTATTTTTTACTTCTACGGTTTCATAGTGATGGATTCCATTGTAGAGATTGTCATAGGTTTCATATTTGTCAAGGAGATATCTATCAAAATCACGTTGAGGTAAAGGCCATTCTGTGTAGATATTGATTATATTATTACATTGAAGGACTAACCAGTCTAATTTTTCATTACCATAGAAATCAAATGCAACATTATCTGGTCTATCTTCTCCTTTAATTTGGTATTTTGTAAATAATGCTAGATTTTGGAAGATATCTTCTCTGAGAGTCCCTTTTTTAAAGAGATTTTTTACAGTAATATAGTCTGATATCTTAGCGTCAGGGAGTCTGCTAACATATTCAAGATCTGGAACTTTGCTAAAATAATCGGACATATTAGAAACCTATTGAATCATCGCTTTCGTTTTCATAATCAGAACTAAAGATGGGTTCAATTTCTTGGAAAGTCATTGTCATATTGTATGCAGTCATTACACCATCTTCAAATGTTGCATAGTTGCCATCTGGAGTGTATTCTACATTCAGACTTTGTAATGCACATTCCTTAAATTTATTTAAGTATTTGTGTTCGTTTTGGCCTCCTTCTAGATATTGTAATTGCCAGGTATTAGGTGATTTTAAGAATAAATTTGAATCTGTTGAAATAGGTGCCATTCCTTGCTTAAAGAACCTAATAATTTTAATTACAGATTTGGCTTCTTCAGGACTTCTTGGAGAAAGTTTAAATGAAAAACTAAAAGGTCTTAGACTAGGACCTTGGAATAATAATTCCATATTGGGATTCATTATCATTCCAGTAGTTCTGGTTAGAAGTTGAGCACCAGTTCCAGTTGCTTGTCCGGCAAAATATCCTTTGAGTGCTTCTTTTACTGCGGGTCCTTGATCTTTAACTGCATCTCCTTGTTTTGCAACTGCTGCACTACCACCTTCAATTCCTCCTCCAAGAGCACCTAATGCTACTTCTGCTGCTGCAGCTTGAAGAGCATTCATATTGGCACTACCCCATTGTACGGAGTTTGTATCTCGAATACCCCCTGGAATAGGTAATATTACACGACCTTCAATTCTGGATTCCCAATCACTTCTTCCACTAAATCCAAATTTACCACCACTAGAACCAAATTTTTGTGGATCATATTTTAACATATTGAATTTGATTACATCTTGTCCTGATGCTCCAAGACCACTTGGAAATACGATGGCATCTCCCGATCCACCACCACTTCTACCACTTCTACCTCTAAAGGCATCAGATATACTTCCTATGTTAGAAAGAAGGGATTGTAAACCATCAGATGAATTTGTTACTGCTCCTGCTGGATCGTAAGATTTATTACCACTATTAGCACCATAGATTAAGGTGTTGGGTGATGGTCCCTCTCTTCCATCCCATTCCTTTCTGGCAGTATTAAGGGCTTGAGATCTTACTTTTCCAATATTTAATTTGTGACCGTAATATGCCTTTTCTGAGGTGTTTGTATCAGAATTTGGTGTAAAACTACCACCTTTGGGGATAGTTCCCACAACAACATCTTCACGGGCATCATGTGATTTTACAATGCGAGTGACTGTAATTTCTCCTGATTCTTTATTTGTCTTATAAAAATATTGACTAGACAATGTTCCTGATGATTTTCCATCAGTTGTTGTCCATTTTCCGGGTTTAACCCTATTGGATATAACTCTAGACCCGTAATGAGAATCGGCCATTACACAATATTTTTAGTTATTTAGCGAGGATTTAATATGAATTTGCCATAAGGTATAGCAAGAAGGGCATTAAGTTCCTGGGGTTGAACAATATAAAGTTGTCCTGCTAGTTCATTCCATGTATAATTTCTTGTTTTTCTCCAATGGAAATTAAATCCTTTGAATCCCCATTGTTCTAAATGTGTACAGGCAATTAAAGGGTGTTGATCATATTGTTCACCTGGAGTTTTGGCATTATATACAAAAGTGTATAATCCTCCTATGTCAGGTACGGGAGTAACCGTTGTATTAAGGACTCCCATAATTTCTAACATCATTTCTTCTTCATCATTAGTTTTATTATTCAAGTCACTTAAAAATTCTTCAATACGATTTTCTTCTATTTCTTGTACTTCCCCATTGAACCCAAAAGAATCTGTCATTATCTAATACCTAATTCTTGTTCGGTGATAATTTTAAATTCAATCCTTCTATCAGCACACCACTCCTTTGCTGCTGTCCATTTAGCTAGATTGATTTGGTAGGTTTTGAATGCATACATGTATGATTTTGTTACTCTTTTCTTTCTCACAGGAGGCTTTGTTTGTTTCTTTGGTTTAACTTCAATTACATATGTTTTAATTTGACCTGTATTTTCTTTTACTTTGATAAGAAAATCTGGAAAGTATCTATGAATTTTTCCATCAGGACCAATATATGGGATCCAAAATTCTTCACTACCCCATTCTAATATGCTTTCATTTAAATCACACCAATTACAGAAGCGTCTTTCCCAACTACTTCTACATATAATATTAGTCGTATCACCTTTATATTTTTTTGGTTTGGTGGGTTTAAATAAACTCTTTATACTTTCGGCCATACATAATATATAAGGTCAAATAGTATTTATAAATGCCTAGCTCAAAATCAGTTGCTGATATTAAAGCCAATTTATTACGGCCTGCTTTAACTTCTCATTATGAGGTAGAGATTGGGGTTCCATCTGCTTTATCATTAGCACCTAATGATAAAAGAACATTGCATCTTCAATGTTCAGAAGCTTCTTTGCCAGGATCTCAATTAGCAACGACAGAAATTAATAATGATTATGTGGGTGTAAGAGAGTTGCATGCATATAGAAGGATTTTTGATGAAACAATTGATTTGACTTTTTATGTTGATGCTGCAAAGTACTTACCGATCAAATTTTTTGAAAGTTGGATATCATATATTGTTGGTGAAGATGATAAGAATGCATTAAAGAGGAAAAATTATTCTTATAAGGTTAGGTATCCAGATGGTAATGCTGGGTATACAGCTACAGGATTAAGGATTACAAAGTTTGAAAAGGATTATAATGAGACGCAATCGGATGGGAGTAGGATTCATAATCAAATTTCTTATGAATTTGTAAAGAGTTATCCAAAAAGTATAAGTTCTATGCCAGTTTCTTATGATGGAGCTTCTTTATTAAAATGTAGTGTTCAAATGACTTATATTAGATATGTGGTTGAAAGTCATGGTCATGCTGCTAATAGCAGACCTTTACAGTCATATTCTTCAGATCCATTCCAACAAGCAACATTTAATTCTGGAGGACTTAGTGGAATTGCTGCTAATTTAGCTGGTGCTGTTGTAGGAGGAGTTCTTCAACAAGTCTTCTAAATAAACATACTGAAACCATTTATAGGATATTATGCCTTTACCAAAAATTGCGACCCCAACGTATGAGTTGGAATTGCCTTCTACAGGACAAACAGTTCAGTTTAGACCATTTCTTGTTAAAGAAGAAAAGTTGCTTGTAATTGCTTTAGAAAGTGAAGATACTAAGCAAATTACAACTGCTATTAAATCTGTACTTAAAAGTTGTATTTTAACTAAAGGTGTTAAGGTTGAGACACTTCCTACTTTTGATATTGAATTTTTATTCCTTAATATCCGGGGAAAATCTGTAGGAGAAGAATTGGAGGTTAATATTATTTGTCCTGATGATGGAGAAACGCAAGTTCCTATAATGATAGATTTGGAATCTATTCAGGTTCATAAGAATGAAGAACACAATAAGCAGATTAAACTTGATGATAATTTAATGATGGAGATGAAATATCCTTCACTAGAACAGTTCATAAAGAGTAATTTTGATTTTGATGATAAGAATCAGATGGATCAATCTTTTAAGTTGATTTCTGAATGTATTGATAAAGTTTATACTGAAGATGAGGTTTGGGCTACTGCAGATTGTACTAAAAAAGAAGTAGCTGATTTTCTTGAATCAATGAATTCTTCTCAGTTCAAGGATATTGAGAAGTTTTTTGAGACCATGCCTAAATTGCAGCATACTGTGAATGTAAAGAATCCTAAGACAAAAGTTGAAAGTGAGGTGGTATTGGAGGGTTTAGCGTCTTTTTTCGCATAGCCCTGATCCATATGGATCTGGAAAATTATTTTAGGCTTAATTTTGCGTTGATGCAGTACCATAAATATAGCTTAACAGAGATTGAAAATATGATGCCGTGGGAACGCGACATATATGTGGGACTTCTCCAACAACATCTTGAAGAAGAGGAGTTAAAGCAGAAACAACGCAACGCTAATGCCTAAGACAAAGCACAGTCCGGTAAAATTACTTTCAGATCTTGGGATAGATGTAATGAATCTATCTAGCCAAGAGGACTATAAGAGTGCCTTAATAGAAGGTTTGGCAAAACTTCAGTATACTGGTGAGACTTCATCGGAAAGATTTGCATTATTAAGAGACGAAGTAAGAAGAGTAAAAAAGGAACAACAAAAAGAGATTAATCCTGCTTATACAACAAAAGAAGAAAGACCAGAATTTACAGTAAAGAAAAGTACAATAACGGGTGCAGCATTTAAGAGAGGTAGTTCAGTAGGTGGGGCACAGAAAGTTAAAGCAGATGTAACAGGTGCAAGTGCAATTCAAAAATATAAACCTGGAGGTCAACCTGGAGGATCTACAGAGGATATAAGTAAATCCCCTGTTACAGCAAGTTTAGAGAATAGTGTAAAAGCAATTGCAGGGACTGTTAATTCGATTAAAGATACATTAAAGGAAAGACAAGAGCTTGCTAAAGATCAAGGGGCTGAATCTCAACAAGAGTTAGAAAAGGCTAAAAGAGCAAAAGCTGAAAAGGGGTTAGAGAGCAAAGTATTTTCTGGTCTAAAGAAGGCAGGTGAAGCAATAATTGCACCAGTTAAAGGTATGTGGGATACCTTAATGGATTTTATAACTACTGTCTTTTTAGGAAGAGTTGTTATGAAATTCATGGATTGGTTTGCGAAAAAAGAAAATCAGAAAAAAATTGATTCTTTGTTTAAATTCCTTAAGGATTGGTGGCCTGTATTATTATCAAGTATCATGGCATTTTTACCGGGTTTATTGGGTCCGGGTGGAATGATATTGGGTGTAATTGCATTACTGGCGTGGGGTATTCCTAAAATTATTGATGCAGTAAAAAGTATTTTTGGATTTGGAAAACAAGTTGATGGTGAGATAAAGACTGGTGAGCAGAATTTAAAACAAAGTTCAGAATCTATATCTAAGGATGTAGATAAGGATTCGAATAAACTTATTGATGATATTTCAAAGGAAAATGACATAGAAGAACCACCACCACAAAAAGATCCTTCACAATCAGAAAATCCAAAAGAAATTAATAAACTAGAAACTCAACAACCCCAACAAATGAATGAGGGTGGGCCAGTACAAGGTGAGAAAGGTAAAGATAAGATTCCTGCAATGCTTAGTGATGGTGAATTTGTTATGAGTAAAAAAGCAGTTGATGAATATGGTACAGAACATTTGGCAGGAATGAATGCTGCTGCTGGCGCAACAAATACCCCAATGATGAAAGAAGGAGTACCTGGATTTAATCAAGGTGGCCAAGTTGGTAAACAAGTGGGCCCACCTCATCCACCATTAATGACGAAACAAGAAGGTACGAAAAAAGGAGGAGGTGGTATTCTTGGAGGGGCTGCTAAAGGTGCGGCTATTGGTGCTTTATTTGGTCCGTTAGGAATGGTAGCGGGTGGAATAGTTGGTGGAGCAATAGCTGCTTTTAAAAAAAGAGGTGGAGGAGCTGAAGATAAGTTGGCTAAGGATATGATTAAACTTCATGAAGGATTGAGACTTGAAAAGTATATGGATACTGAAGGATTCCCGACTATTGGTTATGGACATCTTATCGAACCAGGTGAAGGAATACCTGATAAAATTACCAAGCAGCAAGCAGATAAGCTATTTGAAGGTGATTATAGACATCATAAATTGGCAGCTCAAAAAATACCTGGGTATGGAAGTGCAAGTTCTGAACAGAAAGCTGCATTGATTGATTTAACTTTTAATATGGGTCCTACTTGGTATAAATCGTTTCCTAAATTTACTGCTGCATTTGCGAAGGGTGATTATGGACAAGCTGGTGCAGAATTGGAGAATAGTAAATGGTATGGTCAGGTAGGTGTTCGTGCTCCTAAGATTGTTGATTTAATCAAGGGTGGTAAAGGTGTATCATTACCTTCAAAAGAAAAACCACCTTCTTCTTCCCAATCTAGTACTAAACCTGCAGGCAGCTCTACTTCAACTATAGCTAAAAAACCACCCTCTTCTCCTAATATTCAACCACCATCAAGACCTTCTTCATCAGTAGTTGCTTATGATCAAATGAGTAAGATGTCTTCGAGTGAGAAGGTACCTGATAGTCCTGGGACTTCACTTCCTGTTTTTGATGCTTCAAAGCATATATCTCAAGATAAAATAGAAACTATGGGGATAACGGTATAATATTATGGCTTGGGCAGCATTAGGAAAAGTAGCAATGGGGGCAGTTAAAGGTAAGGGAAAACAGATTGCCACTGATAAACTGCTGAATAGAAAGAAAAAGCCACAATCTGTTCAATCCAAGAGAGATGGTGGAGGTGTAGAAGGAAAAGGTGGTGATATAATAGTTCGTCCTAGTACTTCTATGGTCCATAGTCCTGGTGGTGCGATAGTTCAAGCTGGTCCTTCTATGGGAGGAGGTGGTGCATTAGTTGGGCAGACTTTAGAAGAAAGTGCAGAAAGTATACGGCGATCTGTTGTTGATATTGATAATTTTTTAAAAGGAACACTTGCTGCTGAAAAAGCACAACAGGCAAGAAGATTAAAAGAATCTGAGAAGGTAGAACGTTCTAAAGAAGAAGCGGAGTTAGAGAAAGATTCCAAGAAGAAAGGAAAGGGTATTAAAATAGGGGCACCTAAACAAGTTAAAAGTTTCTGGGAATCACTGAAGAATTTTTTCATGACTATAGTGGTGGGGTGGATTGCTATTAGGTTAGTTGAATTTTTGCCACATTTAAAGAAAATTGCTCCTATTATTTTTGCTGCTGGTGAATGGTTTATTAATATAGCAGGATTTGGTTTTAATATATTAGTGACTGCTATTGATTGGGGATATAGACTTGTTGAAATGGGTCGAAATTTGGTTAAAGGAGTTTTTGGTGAAGAGGGTGCTGAGAAATTTGATATTTTTATGTCTAATTTGAAGAACCTATTTACTGGGTTTTTAGCATGGAAATTAATAGGTGAGAAAATATTTAAGGCAGTTGTTAATAGTATAAAAAATGCTTTTCGTTTTGTTAGAAAGATTTGGGTTAAAATAAAAAGGTTAATAGGAAGGAAGGCTAGGATATTTTTTAAAAAGGTTCTGGAAAGAGTTGCAGCTGCTGCTCGATCTGGTCTTAAATGGGCAGGAAATCTTGCTCAGAAGGGTCTAAGTAAACTGGGTGGTCTCTTTGGTCAGGGGGCTAGTAAATTAGCAAGTACAGGTGCAGGAAAGGCAGTAGCAAAGGTTGGTGGGTGGGCAACTAAGATATTTGGTAAGGCAGCTAAATTTGTTGCTCCTGCTTTAAAGGCAGCAACTCCTGCAGTTAAAGGATTTGCAGGTAGGATTCCTGTTCTCGGTCCAATTATTGTTGCAATTGTTTCTCTTATGTCAGGGGAACCAGTTGGACAGGCACTCTTTAAAGGTGTTGGGGCTGCATTGGGTGGAGCATTAGGTACATTTATTCCTATTCCTGTGCTTGGAACTTTGATTGGTGAAACGATTGGTGTATTTGTGGGTGATTTGTTATATGAATTAATGATGGGTGGTGGTATGGAAGCTGTGGGGCAAAAACTTAAAGATACCTTTACAACTATGTTAAAGGGAGGAAAGGCTGTCTTTAATTGGTTAAAGGATGGGTTTGTTAGACTTATAGATGGGCTACCAAAAAATCCATTTAGATTAGGTACTTTTTTAGTTAATCCATTTAATATAGTTGATAAAGTTAAATTATTGGCTCAGGCATTCTTTTCACGGGAGCCAATGACTGCTCCTAAATCTGCTAAAGATATCGAAGCAGAAGAAAAAAGGAAAGAAATGGTGGAAGGGGTGAAGAAGAAGTTTGGTCAAGTAAAAGACTTTGCTGGTAATGTATTAGGAAAGGTTGATCCAAGGAATTGGTTTAAAGGTGCGACTCCTTATGAGTTTGCTGAGAAAAAAGGTTTTAGAATTAATAATATTGAAGACGGAACCTATAGGTATATTACAGTTTCTAATCCTCGTATTGTTGGCAAAGACGGAGAAGAGCAAGGAATTACTATTGGTGGAACATATAAACAATCCAATGTGATTTCTACCGAACAATTTATTAATAAGCATCCTTTCTTTGCGAAGAAACGTCTTAAAACTCTATTGAGGGACAAGAGAGATCCATTAGGCATTAAGAGAGCTGCTGGAGGTGTTGCTGATGCAGCGACTGGCAATAGATTTGATTTTGATAAAAGGAATCGTCAGATGGAGCAGGAATATAATACTTACCATAAAGGTGGTGAAGTTCCTGGAAGTGGTGAAAGAATGGCAAGTTTATTGGGAGGTGAAATTGTTATTGATAATGATAGTAGTGTTGCTAAAGTAACCCCAATGCTTCTTGCAATTAATGCTGCCAAAGATGAAAAAGGAGTTATGAAAGCTATTAGTGATTATGCTCCTTATGAGAGTATTAGTGGTGTTCAAACAGTAATGGTTCCAATGGCTAAGAGTATTGGTAGTAAACAAGAAGTTATTAAAGAAGTAGAACAGTCAGCAGCACCGATGGTGGCTACTATTGGTGGTAGAAGGGCATCAGCAGCTTTATATCGTGGGGATGGTTAAATAGAATGGGAGGTAGTACTTAAATGGCGGATAAATTAGCTGTTAAAGCATCTGGATCGGCTTTCATTGAGAATTTGAAAATTTTTTCAAATGATGAAAGTGCACAGACTCAAGAAATTGATCTTGTTTCTAAGGGAGCACCAGTTCGTTTGACTTATTATGAAAGTCTTTTACAAGATACTATAGTTGCTACTTTGGTCTATATTGATACTGGTAATACTGTTGATGATAAGACAGCTGTTGAGGGATTACCTATAACAGGTAGTGAATCAGCTACTTTAAAGTTTACAGATAATAATAACGAAACTTTAGAGTTGGATATGGTAGTTAATAAAGTTACTGATATTGTTGATGATTCAACAAAATCCATGGTTCAACTTGATTTTGTATCCTGTGAATTTTTAGATAACGATAAAATAAGATTATTTACTAGAGTTGATGGTAAAGTGTCTGATCATGTCAGAGAGATATTAACATCTGAGGAATATCTTAATACGAAGAAGGATGTTGATATTGAAGAGACATGGGGTGAGCATAATAAAATTTTTAGTAATAAGAAACCATTTTATATGATGAATAGATTATCCACTTATTCTGTTCCAGAAGGTGGTGAAGGAAAAACTGCTGGATATTTTCTTTGGGAAACTTCTGAAGGTTTTAAGTTTAAATCTATTGATTATTTGTTTGATAAGGAAAAAAACCCAAAAAAGAAATCTATTATATACACTGAGACTCCAGATTCTGGTGGAAAAAATATTCCGGAAGGGTATGATGTAAAAGCACTTTCTTTTGAAAGAGATAATCGGGTTAATGTAAAGGAGAAATTTGAACAAGGAGCATTTAATACTCGTATTATTATGTTTAATCCTTTTGATTGTTATTATGAGGTATTAACTCCAAATGCTGAAGAGATAGAAGAAAAGGGTGGATATAAAACTGCTGGAGCAAAATTACCAAAAATAAATCCCAAGTTTAATAAAACTAAGGCTAATAGGAATTTTTCTAGAACTACTTTCAAATATCTTGATACCGGAACTTTACCTTCTGGAAAGGGGATTGGTAAAGATCAGCAAGGTGGTGGAGGACAAGTAGGAAAATCTACTACAGAGAATTTTGATGTTAAGAATGTTCTTAATCAAGGGATTATGAGAATGAATCAATTGAATATTATGAAATTAACTGTTACTATACCTGGGGATTTTTCTTTACATGCTGGTGATTCTATTTTTATAGATGCACCTGAACTTAAAAAGGATACTAAGAATGATGATGTAGATAAGGAAAATGGAGGTCTATATATTATAAGGGATTTGTGCCATTACATTACTCCTAAGGAGACATATACTAAGATAATTCTAGTGAGAGATTCCTTCGGTAGGGAGGGAACAGCTAGGTCAGGATGAGTCTTCTATTGACACAATTAATTGATTTCTCTAGAATTTACGCACTTAGGAAAAAAAATTATGACAGAGCCGATTAAGCACGATTTAGACCATGAAGTTTATATCGATCCAAAGGATAATAAGGAGCATATTAATCATGGTATGTTAGAGTATTCTAAAGAAGATTTAGAAAGTGCTCATGCATATTATGATGAGTATCATAAGAATGATGAACCAGAAACAGGTATTAATGATTATCATTTAAGACATCAGGATAAAAAACTTGAAGTATATTGTGATGATCATCCAGATGCGTTTGAGTGTAGAGTATACGACGAATAACTTATGGAAGGCGGAGCATTATTCAATAGTGGATATCTAGGGTCCCAATGGCAATGGTGGATAGGCCAAATAGCAGATGATGCTACATGGCGAGATAATACTCTGTCTGGAAAATTCCAAGATAAGGATACATCGTCAGGATGGGGAAGAAGATATAAAGTTAGAATAATGGGTATTCATGATCAGGGGGAAGACGAAATTCCTTCTGATCAATTGCCATGGGCTAATATAATGTACCCTGTTACTGCAGGGGGTGGCCAAACTGGTGCTTATCATACACCTGCTTTACGTCAAGGTAATGTTGTTTTTGGATTTTGGATGGATGGTCCAGAGCAGGAAATTCCTGTTATTATGGGAATTCTGGGTAATAATCCTCAAACTCCATTAGCAACTAAACAAAGTGATAGTAGGGTTACTAATACTAAACCAGGAAGTCTAGGAACCAGTGGTTATGCTGAAGGTAAACTTCCACCTAAGGGGAAGGCAAAACCTCAAGTTCCGGATAAAGATCTTGTAACATCTAAACCAAAGACTCCTGCGCAACAGCAAGAATGTGCTTCTCCTCCACCAGGGATGAAGCTTAATAAATATGGTCTGCGTCCGGATCGTCCTCAATCTGCTCAACAATTTGCGGATGCAGCAGCTGCTAAAGCATTAGCTGAAGCTGATACGACTTTATCTGCTTTAGATCCAAGATTAAAAAAAATAGCAATAGATGAACGTGTAAAGGAAGCAGTTGCTAAAGGAAGACAAGATAGATGTGCTGCAGCAAATTCTCCATTAGGAGCAGCTGCTCCTGGTGCTAGTATTGAGTCAGGTGCTACTTCTCCACATATAATACCAGCAGCAGATATAAAGAAGTCTGATGTGTATAGGGCAAAGGTGGTTCTACTTAAACCCGACAAACCTGTTGTTTCTGCGACTAAAGCAATACAAACCAGTGTTGATAATTTAACGGTAAAGATTCAGAAATATTTAAGTTCTATTATGAGTTATAGTGATGCAGTATCTAATCCTATTCCAAATATACAGAAAGAGGTTGAATTTACTTCTATAGAGATGTCGAAGCATATGAAAACGATTTATGATAAGGTTATGGAATATTCTGTTAAGACTTTGAATAGTGAATTAACAACAACAGTTTCAAATTTACCGTCAAGTAAGAGATTTCAATACGCAGATGTTAAAGAGGGGTTTACAACAAAACTTCTTGAAGAATATAATGGGATTACTAATAATCTTGCCTCCACAATGTTAGGTGTTTTAAATCAGCAATTGGATATGAAGTCTGCAGAAGATAAGGCACGAAAGAAAGCAGCAAGCATTGGTATTGGTGCCACTACTAATTTTCATCCCGAAGTTCCAATGTGTTATGCAGAACAACTTGTGGGAGAAGCACTTGCTGCAGATAGGGAAAATATTAGTAGGGCAAATGATAATATGATTAATAATATAAATTTATTTTTAACTGATGTTGAAGATGAATTGGCAGGATCTCCTGGAGGTGATACTTTAGGTGCAATGAAGAATATGATTGGTACTATTACTGGTAGCATGGTTTCTGCTCTCAACTTTGAAAATCTTGTAACAAATGTTTTCCCATTTGAACTTCCACCAAATGAAGCAGTTTCTGATTTTTATACTTTTGCGAAAGGTGGAGCTGCTCAAGCAGATTCTATGACGCCAAGTATGTCTTCAATTGCTAAAACTGCTGCTAAGGATCCTATTGGAACTCTAGCTAAAGCTAAGGTTCCATTTTCACAACCTTCTAAAGATAAAGCATCTATTGATCTTACAGATAAATCTACTATTGAAACACAACTTGAAGGGGGATTAATGGATTCGAAAGAATATGCAGCTATTGCAAATAATGATGAATAAATATTGTTATGATTTCTATGCGTAGTAAAATATAAGAGTATGTCAGTAAAGGACCCTAAATTTGGTCGTAACTACGAAAAGAAGTCTTTTAATCTTTTTGGACCTGCGACAAAAAATGATATTAAGGTTGGATATATTTCACCTGATAGGGGATATGTTTCTGGTATCGGTATTTGTGAAGCTAATAGATATGCAGAGTTAAACCCTGGAACTACTTTCATTTACAAGACTAGGGAAAAGATTGATTATTTAAATATCAATCAGGTTAATAGATTAACTCCTGAGGATCTTAATGTAGGAGATGCAGATCCTTGTTCAGGAGTTAAATTTGATGTTCCATGTAATAAACCACCTACGGTAGATTTTTATGGTGGTGGAGGAGTTGGTGTTAAGGGAAATCCTGTTATTGGTAAGGATGGGTCTTTAATGGCTATTCATCTAGTATCTGGTGGTAATGGATACCAATATCCTCCACTTGTTGATGTAAAGGATAAATGTGGAATTGGTGGTGGTGCAGTTGCCCAAGCACAGCTTGGAGAAGTTATTGTACCAACGAAAGAAGTTTATAGTGATGAAGATGAATTTGAAGAATATTTTCCAGATGATCAAAAAGTTTATGGAGATCCCACTCCTAAACAATTCTGTGAGATTGCATCTAGTACTGATGTAAATCATGGACCTAGATATGGACTTTCTCCTGTAGATGCGGATGGAAATCTACCTAAAGAGTCTTTGGAGAAAGTAGGTGTATATGAAGTCAATAAAGATTTGGGCGCATGGAAGCCAGCCATGTACGTTTCTTTTGAAGATGATCCTTTTGCAAAACAGGTAAGAGATTATCAAGATTTTCTTAAGGAATTAACAAAACCTTGGTGGACTGTTAGGAAGAAGAAACCATTTAAAATTACTTCTGAAGGAGATTTATTTGCGGCTAGATCAAGAAAACTTTCTTATAAACCGCTAAACAAAAAATATGATGTACAGCATTATGCATGGGGTGGAGAGAAGGAACTTAATGATATTTCTAAGTTTTCTTCATCTGAACTTGTAGATGTATCTTTTGACATTTATACTGAAGGTGGTCATGGTAGAGGATTGTTATTTGAATTTGTTGCAGAAGATGAATCTCATCGTTTTACAATAAAAGCTGATGATTATAAAGATGGAGGACCACAAACACAAATAATTGCTAAGGTTAAACCAGGTGTAAATTATAAAGTTACTTCAAAAGGATCACATAGAAGGAATCTTGGAACTAAACAAGGTCTTATTAAATCTTTTGGAAGTAATGCTACTCCTATTGGAAATGGTGTTTCTGATAAAATTTTTGCTGATTTGTTAGCTACAAACGATGATTACGATGATTTACAGATATATGCTAAGGGAGGAAGATTTAAAACAACAGGAGAGAGAAGCAATCTTAATGATTTACAGCAGGGAGGTTATGATTTAGTTTATAGATTTGATAAGCCATTAGGTGCAGGTGGTTCTACTGAGGGAACTGGTCTAACCAGCATAAAAGATACTTTTATGAATCGTTATGCAATTTCACCAATTCCAATGTCTAATAAACCTGGAAGTGATTTTGCAGGAATTTTATTTACATTGGAGTGGGAAGAGAATTTCCCTTATGATGGAGATTATGTTTTTAAAGGACAATCTGATAATCACGCAGTTTTTTACTTTAACGGTCAAAAGGAGGGAGATTTTGTTCTTAAATCCCCGACGAAAGTTAAGAAATTTGTACAGAAAGGTAATCATAAGATTAGATTAGATCTTCTTAATTTTCCAGAGCATGAAAAATTAATTCTTCAAGAACCTCCACCACCTGAACCTCCAGCCGCTGAAAGAAAAATTATATGTCATGCTGGTGGTGGTAAAGGTGGAAATGATGATATAGAACAAGTTGTAGGTGGACGGGTTATTGTTGGCCAGGGTGGTTCTGGTGGATCAGGTGGTGATGATGATATGTATGGTAGGCATCATGGTGGTCGTGGTGGTGGTGCTGGATTGAGAAATGGTAGCCATAGTGATAATCCTATTAGTCATCAAGAGTTGGATAGAATAGGACCAGGAGTATATAAGGGTGGTCCAGGTGGATTTGGTGTTAATTTTGATGGGTTTTCAGTAGGAACTATTCAACAAACCGTTTCATCTGAGGAATATTCTGGGGGAGATGGAATTTCTATGGGTGGTGGCGGTGGTGGTACTGCTAAAGGTGGAAGATCTGGACATGGTGGTAATGGTGGTATAATGATTAATGTTGCTGGGAAAAGGAGTACTTATACTAATCCTGGTGCATACACATATACTATTCCAGGAACTGTTACTCCTATTAAGAAAGAAAAGATTACTCCTGCATCAGCCAAGTTTATACAAGAAGGGGATGATCTTTTTGTAGAGATATCTGGAAATGGGCATGTAAATATTGATTTCCGTATGGGTGCTAATGATAAATCAAAACATGGATATGCCACTCAGGAAATTAAAATAGGGGATGTCCTTTTATCAAGAATTCGAGGTGGTAGAGTTCAAAAAAAGATTGATGTATCAGCAACTGGTAGATTTGCTGCAGGAAAAAAATATAAGATAGATTTGATTGGTAGGTCTGAAGGTGCAGGTGCCCCAAGAGTTTTTGATAATAGAATAGAATTATTAGATAATCATAGAAATGATACTAATGTCAGTCTGGATATGAAGTTTTTTCCAGAAGATGTAGATACTGGAGGTGTACATATAGTTTGTATTGGTGGTGGTGGATCTGGATTTTATGATGCAGATGGTGACAAAAGAGGAAGTGGTGGTTCTGGCGGTGCTTATGCTTGGACAGTTCAAGATCTCCCAGCAGGAAGCAAGTTAAAAGTTTATGTTGGTAACGGTGGTCAAGGTGGTAGCACAAAGGGATCTAAGGGTGGATCTGATAGTTATGTTGAATTAATTCCGGTTAAGAAACCAGAGAAACCTAAGAAGAAAAAGAATATAATTCCTGGAATTCAAACAAAGAAAGTTTTCAATACTGTTGATTATATTAATAAAGCAAGTAGGCAATTATGGAGAACTAATGTTTATAATAGGGGTGGATTTTTAAATGAGGCTGGTATTTGTCCTTTTGATACTACAAAAGAGTTAGAAGATAACCCATATGCAGGGTCTCATACTATTAATTGGAATAGCGTTAATTTTCCAGTAGATGGTAATTATACTATTAAGGTTGATGTTGATGATAATGTAACACTTTCTTTCCATAGTCAGAATGAAACCATAACTATTAAAAAAGAAGGATTCTTTATTGCTGGGGATGGTGATACTGCTACAGGACCTAGCACGTATACAAGATATTTTAAGAAAGGAACTTATAGAATCCAGGCTGATTTAGAACAAATTCCTGGTGGAAAATTTGGATTTAGAAAGGATTCTAATGCTAAAGAAATAAAAGTTGGAGATGTTAATTTTAGGGTAACTAGTAGTGCAGCTTTTGCTAATAAAATTACAATTCCTGGGTTATTTTCTTTTAGTAAAACATATAAAGGTGCTGATATCAATCAGAGTGTTACAAAGACAGTTGATATTGGAAAAGAGTATGATGTAATATTAACGAGTGCTCAGAAAGGATCAAACTTTAACTCTAACAGGGTAAAATTGAGAATAAGAGATGGTGGTAAGACCTTGGAGATGGAAGAGTATAAAGATAATTCATGGAAAGATGTTGTATGTACGGTAAGTAATGGAAAATTCTATAGTATTACCGGTAACAGATGTAAATTTAGACTTGACGCAACCATTAAAGGTATTAATCCTATGGCATTGGCTGTTGATGTTCAAGTTGCTTATGCTGAAAAAACAGTTCAAGCTGCAAAATCATGGTATGAGAATCCAATGGGGGTTGCATTAACTATTGATGCTCCATTACCTCCTGTTCCTCAACAAGAAAAACCTGAACAAAAAGGAAGATGTCCAAATAATCCTATGTGGACTACTAGGTTTTCACCAAGTCCTAAGGATGGTAAAAGGTGGTTCCCTGTTATGGTTGAAAAGGGAACTATACATGGAATGGCTGCTGGTAAATCTTGGAGTAAGTTTTTAAATGAACATGCAATGTCTCCAGTGCCACCATTGTCTTGGCGTGGAACTGATGCAGGTGGAACTGTATTTACAAATATCTGGGATGTTAATGTTCCATATGCTGGGTGGTATAAGTTAAAAGCAGAAGTAGATGATATTGCTAGAATTTATGTTGATGATGATTTAAAATTAGATCTTTCTAGAAAGAAAAATAAAATTGGTGGAGAATCTAAGTTTCTTCTTGAAGCTGGATTGAAAAAAATTAAGATTGAGATGGAGAATTATACCACTCAAACATTTACAGTTTTAGATAAGAAGATTTTTAGTGCTAGAGATTGGTTAAAACCTGGTCCTATACCCCTACCACCTGTTGAAGTTCAGGATGTTATATGTCATGCTGGCGGTGGTAAAGGAGGAACTGACGATAAATCACAAAATGTAGGTGGACGGGTTATTGTAGGTAAAGGTGGTAGTGGTGGATCAGGTGGCGATGACGATTTCTATGGGGATCATCATGGTGGTCGTGGTGGTGGAGCTGGTTTAAGAAATGGCAAACATAGCGATAATCCTATTAGTCATCAAGAGTTAGATAGAATAGGTCCTGGTACATTTAAAGGTGGTCCCGGTGGATTTGGTGTTAATTTCCAAGGTAATGTGGTAGGAGATATTCAAAGTACTGTTTCTACTGAAGAATCTTCAGGTGGGGATGGAATTTCTATGGGTGCTGGTGGTGGAGGAAAAGCGCCAGGAAGGGGAAGATCTGGACATGGTGGAAATGGAGGTGTAAAGATTACTTGGGGTTTAACTGGTAAATCGCAGGATTGGACTAAACCAGGAAAATATGAGGTAGTGGTTCCTGGAAATATTGGTAAATCTAAAAAGAATCAGTCAGTACCAGTAACTGCTAAGTTTGAAGGTACTTCAGTTAATGATCTGCATTTGGTTGTTAGTGGGACTGGTACAATAGAATGTAGTATTGTATTGTATAGTGATGATAAGTGGAATAAAGATGGATTAGCTTTAACTGAGATGAGATGTGGTGATATAATTTTAACTAGAACTCAGGGTAAAACGAGTGAGACTTTAACTGGAACAGGTACTTTTGTAGGTGGGAAGCGTTATAAAGTAGAAGTAATAGGAGCTGATTCACAGGCAAATGCCCCTAGAATTTTTGACACTAGAGTAGAATTATGTGATCGTCATAGATTTGATACTAATGTTAGTTTGGATTTAAAATCTTCTTCTAAACCTCAACCGATGGATGGGGTATCTATAGTTTGTATTGGTGGTGGTGGATCGGGATTCTGTGATATAGATGGTGATCATAGAGGAAGTGGTGGTTCTGGTGGTGCCTATGCATGGGTGAATAGAGATATTGCTGCTGGTACTAAATTAGAAATTATTGTTGGTACTGGTGGTAAAGGTGGTACAGAAATAGGATCTAAAAATGGAAATGATAGTTATGTGAGAATTATAAAACCACCTCCAAGAAAAGAACCACAACGAAAACCAAAGGGTGAGAAAAAAGGTGGTGTTACTTATAATGGTCCATATCTTTTCCAACATTTGGATAAGAGGTGGAGTGAGTTGATGAATAAATTTAATGTTTCTCCTCTTAATTCACCTAATCAAAATTTAACTTTACCTCATGAGAAGAATGTTGATACTAAAATTTTGGTATGGAGTGGGGTTGATTTTCCCCTAGTAGGAAATTATGATGTAACTTTCCTTGCAGATAATGTGGGAAATTTATATATTGATGGACAAAAAATAATGGCTGCTGCGACTCATAAACATAAGTCTCGCAATAATGCCTCAGTTAATATAACTTCTCCAGGTAAAAAGGAAATTAAAGTAGAAGTTATAAATGTTAATCATGATTTCCAAGAATTTACAATGGAATTTGATAAGATTTTTAATTCTAATCCTACTGGGGTTGTATTAGAAATTACTAAGAAAGTAAATATTGCTAATGTAGATCCTAATGGAGAAATTGATCCTTTGACTGGTAAACCAGCAATGGATAGTAAGTCTTGGTTAGAAAATCCAATGGGAGTCTCTGCAATACTTATTCCTCCACCTTGTGAGCAAGATATAAGTGGAAAGGGTGTCGTTGTTAATGTTGATGTTATAGATCCGGGACAAGGATTTCCTCCTTTAAGAGAACCCAAACAGAAGAATAAGTATCCAGTAGCCCTGAAACCAAAAGGTGTTATTGTAACAAATCCAGGTATTAATTATGGTCCAGAGGATGTATTATCTTTACAGGGGGGTCCCACTGGAATTGTTACTATGCCAATTACTTTAGGTCCTTTCGGTACAGTTGCAATTGATCCTTTCCCACCCAATTTCCCTCCACCTGGGTTTTCAACTTCAGTTCCTCTGGTGGTTAGTTCTCCTACAGGAGTTAATTTCCAAGGTGCATTACAGTATGATGTGGTTCCTCTTTTACCCAGTACTCCTCCAAGACTTCCAGATGGAACAATAGTTCCTGATGATCAGATAATTCAAGTTACTGATTTGGCGGGTATTAAACAAACTGGATATTATGAAGGTAAAGCATATTATGGTGCTGTTTACTATAATGAAGAAGGTATTAGATATGCTGGATGGTATGAAACAGCTGGAGAACAAATACGAATTTATGCTACAATGCAAGAAAGTATTGATGCTATGGAGACTACACCTCCATCTGCTATCTTGAGACAGGGTAGTGATGTTACCAGTAATGATCCTAGATTAAATATTCCAGGAACACCAGAAAATCTTATCTAGTGTATTAAATAGATACATAGAAATTAAATAACATGCCTGACAATCCTATAAACATTAATCCACAACCAATACCCGCTAATTTACCTGGCAACATGGATAAATTGGGTGGAGATGAGGGTTCTAGTAACCCAACTGATACTGCCGAGCAGAATTATACTTTAGTTGGAATGGGGAATGATCATGGACAAATTACTCTTGGGCAGATTGATAAAGAAGGAGAAGTAACTTCGGCTTTTTGTGCTGAATCTTCTGATGGTCGTCATCAACTTTCTTTAGATCGCACTGGAACTAGAAAAGGATGGACTTGTTCTACTAGTCCTGGTAATTTTCAGGTTGAGTGTGGTAGTGATAAGACTGAGGCAGATGATACCTTGTTTTTAAATGCAAAACATGGTAATATTGTTATTAACGCTTGTGATGGAAAAATTAGACTGCAAGGAACTGATATTGAATTGAATGCTGTAGGGTCTGGTGGTTCCAAAGGTAATATTCGATTGACAGCATCAGAAAGTGTAGAGACTCAATGCAAAAAATATTTAGTAAATGCTAAAATATTTTATAGGATTGCTACTCCAGGCATTGGAGAATTAAGTGCTAATGCTGTTCTTAAAATGTATGGATCAATTATTCGTGGTGTTACTGATGCAGTTGCTGTAAAGGATTCTAAAGTTGGTGGGCAATTGATACAAAGGATGGAAACGATAATGGGTGCTGTTTCATTGTTTAGATAGAGGAATTGTAAATGTCATTTAATTTGGACGATGTAAATATTGGTGGCCAGCTTAAAGTTGGTACTGGTATTTGTCCTGCTATTAAAGAAGGTAATAGCAAAATCAATGGGTCTGCATTATTAGAAGGTCCAGTAGTTATGGGTGAACCAGCAGCATATACAGATACTGCTGCTACTTTAATGTTAGCACCTTTAACTAATGATGATAAAGATTGTGTAATGCCATTGACTGAGCGTGGACTTTCTGGAACTTTGCCGGAAGTTTTACAGACAAAAGGTAATGTGTATATTGATGGTGATGTATATGTAACTGGATCAGTTGATTGTGAATCTGATGGAAGATTAGAAGCAAGGCATTCAACAGCAGATGATTTACCTAAGAATTTTGATATGGTTCATCCCACAAAGGGTGAGGGACATAGACTTAGGTATGCTTGTATTGAGGGACCGGAAGTTGGAGTTTATTTTAGAGGAAGATTAACAAATAGAGATGTGATTGAACTCCCAAATTATTGGAAAGATTTGGTTCATATTGATAGTATTTCTGTACAACTTCAACCAATAGGTTCTCATCAAGATATAATTATAAAGAGATGGGATGAAGAAAAGGTACATCTTCAGTCAAAGGCTGGTATGCCTATTGATTGTTTTTATCATGTGTATGCTCAAAGAAAGGATGTGAATGGAATAATGGTTGAATATGAAGGTGATACTTGGGAGGATTATCCTGATCCTAAAGCAAACAAGGCAGAGTTTAATTATATAAAAAATACTGTTACTCGTTGACTTTTCTTTTATTCTCTGTTATAATTGGACGATCTTAGGAGTGACTTTATGGAAGATGAGGAGTTTTTGACCAAGTGTGTAGTTGATCCAGTAAAGAGAACTTTTTATCTTTATTCCAATGAAGGTGATGAGAAGAGAGTTGATTGTAATACTATAGAAGAGTTTATGAATGTATTGGATGTGGTAAGGAAGACCTGTCCAGAAGAAAGATTAGCATATACTAATCCCCTTTGAACAATTCCCATAATAAATACATTATGGATATAAAACTCTGGTATTCTAAAGATCTGAGGCAATGGAGGTGGACATTGCTTAATCCCTCCACGAATCAGCATGAGTCTGGTCAACATTATGGTCTGCGTCATGCTATGAATGGAATTACAGAGACTGTAGAAAGAATTGTAGATACTCGTGACTATGAAGGAGAATTGGAGGATAATGGACGCAGAAGAACTTGAGCGGGAGCGTTGTATTGATGATGATTATGAGTTGATTAACCAATATTATAGAGCAAAAAGAATTCATCCAAATATCCCCTTTTATCTTCAAGATGAAAAGGGTAATACTTATGAATTTGGATGGGATCTTATATATCAATACATAGGGAAACTTACCTCATAAATAATCCATAACGGACTATAAGTATTAATAAAATGGGTCTTTCCAGATTAGATAATTTTCTAAAATCGGCACGAGGAACGATCCTCTATGTTAATCCAAATGATTTGGATGCGACCGATAGTATAGAAAATCAGGGTAATTCTTTAACTCGCCCATTTAAAACTATTCAACGTGCATTAATAGAGTCATCACGATTTTCCTATCAGAGAGGATTGAATAATGATAGGTTTGGTAAAACTACAATATTGTTATATCCTGGTTTACATACTGTAGATAATAGGCCGGGATATATTCCTGATGGAACGAATAATTATAGACTTAGAAATGGTTCTACGACAAATAATTTACCTGCATTTGATTTAACATCTAATTTTGATCTTACTTCTCCGAATAATGAGCTTTATAAACTAAACAGTATTTACGGTGGTGTTATAGTTCCTCGTGGTACTTCTCTTGTTGGTTTAGATTTAAGAAAGACAAAAATAAGACCAAAGTACGTACCTAGTCCAACTAACTCTAATATTACTAGTAGTGCTATCTTTAGAGTTACTGGTGGATGTTATTTTTGGCAGTTTTCAATATTTGATGCAGATCCGAATGGAAAATGTTATATAGATTATACTACTAATCAGTTTGTTCCTAATTTCTCTCATAATAAATTAACAGTATTTGAATATGCTGATGGGGTAAATGGTGTTAATATTGATGATGAGTTCCAGACATTCTCTACAACGAGAACTGATTTGGATATGTATTATGAGAAGATTAGTCTTGTTTATGGTCAATCATCTGGTCGTCCAATTGAACCAGATTATCCAAGCAGTAGTCTTGATATTCAACCTAAGATTGATGAGTATAGAATCGTTGGTTCTACTGGGAAATCTGTAGGAATTTCTAGTATTAAAGCTGGTGATGGAACCACTTCTACTACTACAGTTACAGTTACTACATCAGAAGCCGTTACTGGATTAGATGTAGATACACCTTTCCGTATTTCTGGAATTACTGCAACTGGATATAATGGACAGTTTGTGGTATCAGATGTAATTAACTCTACCCAGATTAAATATCAGGTTCAGAATGCACCAGCAGCTGCTCTTCCTGCAGTAAGTGGATCTACATTATCTCTTACTTCTGATACAACTACTTCTTCATCACCTTATATCTTTAATGTTTCTTCAAGATCTGTGTATGGTATGTGCGGATGTCTTGCTGATGGAGACAAGGCAACTGGGTTTAAATCTATGGTTATTGCCCAGTTTACAGGTATTGGACTTCAAAAAGATGATAATGCATTTGTGATTTATAATCAATCTACTCCTAAGACTGGAGTATATGATGATAGTAGTACTTTAACTATTCCTCTGAGTACTAATTCCAGAGCAATACATAAACCTTCATATAGAAACTATCACATTAAAATAACAAATGATGCGGTAGTACAGAATGTTTCGACATTCGCTATTGGTTATGCGGAACATTTTGTCACCGGAAGTGGTGGTGATGTTTCTATGACCAATTCTAACTCAAACTTTGGTTCTAAGGCATTAGTTGCAAAAGGATTTAAGAGAAATGCTTTTGCCCAAGATGATAAAGGATATATTACTCATATTATTCCACCTAAACAAATTCCGATTACAGAAAGTTCTATTGAATTTGGATCAGTTGATGTTAATAAGACAGGATCTGCTGTTGGTGTAGGATCTACTGGAAATCTATATCTGTATGGAAAGACTAATGTAGATGTTCCACCTGAAAATGTTTTAGAAGGTTATAGAGTTGGTGCTAGAGAAAATGATAGTTTGAAAGTTCTTGTTGCTACTGGTGGAAGTGTAACTGAATATGGTTCTCGTATTGTAATGCCAGGGTCTCAGGCTAGTTCTGAGAAGGTATTTACTGTTGATCGTAGTACAGCGGGTATTAATAGTATTGGAACTCGTAGTGCTGGTGGTAATTCAAATGTTCTTACTTTCACTGCTCCTCATACCTTTATTAATGGAGAATCTGTTAGAGTTCTGAGTAATACGGGACAACTTCCTGATGGTTTAAATGCAAATACCATATATTATGCCATTGCTGGATCATCTGCTGGATTAACTACTAATACAAATATTAAACTTGCTAAGACTCTTGATGATGCTGTTAAAGGAAATGCTTTGACAATTAATGAAAAGGGTGGTCTTTTAAAGGTTGTAAGTAGAGTAACAGATAAGAATTCTGGCGATATTGGACATCCAATTCAGTTTGATGTTACAAATTCTCAATGGTTTATTAAAGTTTCTACTGCATCTACTGATAATAAGATTTATTCTACTGTTGTAGGTTTGGGTTCAACTGCGCTTGGATCTGCAACGTCAAGAACTTATATTAAGAGAAAATCTGATACTAGAAATTCGGCGGATACCCTGTATCGTGCAAGATATGTGGTACCAAAGGATGGTGGTACAGGTAGACCACCTAATGATGGATTCATTATTCAGGAATCAAATACTTCAATTGGGTCTACTGACACAGAAATTCAAACTTATTTTGGAAGTGGATCTCTATCAAATGAGAATAAGCAAAGAAACTTTAGATTCGTTGCTGGAGCAACATGGGATGGAACCGTTGCTTCTGTAACTACAGAACTTCCACACCATCTTTCTACTGGATCTCAAGTAGAGTTAATTAATATTAAGAGTTCTTTGAATACAACAGGTGCAGGAAATACTGGATTTAATAGAACTTATGACGTTACTGGTATTACTAGTACAAGGACCTTTACTGTTGGTTTAACAACAGATCCTGGATCATTTAGTAATGATACGTCTTCAAGAACTACTGCTCTTCCATACTTTAAGAGAAAGAGATTTGATGATACTTATTATATTTTCAGAAGTGAAGAAGCACAGAAGTATGTTTCTGGGGAACAGGATGGAGTTTATTATTTAACTTTACTTAATGCTTCAAACTCTCCTACTGTTACACCATTTACTAATGAGAAATTCTCTCAGCCAGTAAAAGAATTATATCCACAAACTAGAAGGGATAATCCAGTTTCTGATCCACCTGAGGCAGCTTCTTTTGCAGCAGCAGAACCTATTGGTAGTGTTGTGGTTGATGATGTACGAAATAGTATTACCAAAGAAACTTTAAACAAGTTTAATCGTGATAATGTCATAGGTGTTGGTATTACAAATATTACTTCTACGACTGGAACTGCTCATACAATATTTACTACAGTTGATCATGGATTAAATAGAATCACTCAGTTAAGTATTGTTTCTGGTGGTACTGGTTATGGATCCGGTACTGCAGGAGATATTTACAATGCTAATTTAGCTGGTATCGGTGCATCTACAGTTGGATCGAATGCTACTGCTAAGATTAGTTTTAATAGTAGTGGTACAATCACTGCCATTAAAATTATGGATGGTGGTAGTGCTTATGGTATTGGTAATACTTTAAATGTAACGGGTGTTGCAACGTTTGCTGGGTATACACCAGCAGTTATTAAGGTTGATCAGGTTTATGATAATGTTGGAGATGTAGTCAGAATTACTGGTATATCTTCAGAGACTTATGCTCCATATAATAATCTTCATAGAATTACTGCTGTTAATATAGGTTATGCTAAGACATTAACTGTAGAATCTACTTCTACAATTTCTGGATATTCTACTACTGGAGTAGGAGCAACTTTAACTGCCAATTCTTATTTCTATAATACAGGTGAAGCACTTAGGATTAATAGTCTTACCTATAATAATGTTGGTGGAATTGCAACAGTAGTAACTCATAATGACCATGGATTAAAAGTAGATAGTAAAGTTAAATTAACTGGATTTACTGGTAATTCAGGTGTGGTTTATAATGGAGACTTTATAATAAAAGAAAATCTTAGCCTTACTTCTTTCTCTGTTAATATTGGTGTAGGAACCACAGCACCTTCAACCGCTGGAACTGGATATGCGTATCGTGAAGGATTTACTTCTAATGATGGTATCATTACTGAGGATAATGAGAATCTAAATGGTAGAATGATTCCAACGTATGCTGGAATTACTACTACATTATCTACAGAAATTCCTAGTGCATCAACTGGGTACATGAATCTTACCAATAATGGTAGGTTAAATGTTCTTATTGGTGACTACTTTATGGTTGATAATGAGATTGTAAGAGTTAAAACTACAACTACAGGACAAAATAATGAAACATTATCAATTTTCCGTGGAGTATTAGGAACGAAAGCAACCAATCATGTTCAAGGAGCTGTAATTAGGAGAATTAATGTAAATCCTGTAGAGCTTCGTAGGCATTCGATTATTCGTGCTTCTGGTCATACCTTTGAGTATGTTGGATACGGTCCAGGTAACTACTCAACAGCATTCCCTGATAAGCAAGATAGAGTAATAACAAGGGAAGAAGAAATTTTAGCACAATCCACCAAACAGGATGGTGGTATGAATTTCTACACTGGTATGAATGATCAGGGTATTTCATATAATGGTAATAAGAAGACAAGTGCATTGACTGGAAAAGAGGAAATCTTTGATACTCCTGTTCCAACAGTTACTGGTGAAGATATAGGAAATCTTCCTGCATTAAATGTTGTTAATGCTACTGAAAGCACCATTGATAGATCTATTAAGGTAGAAGGTGGACCTGATAATAAGGTTGCTTCTGAATTTAGTGGTCCTATTATTGTTACTAATAAGTTAACCTCTACATCTGATAAGGGTGTTGAAGCACAGTCTTATTACATTCAGGGTGATCAAACAGTTTCTAGGAAGCATACTATTTCTGGATCTGTTCCATCTCTTGCAGGAAATACTGGTGATATCACTTATTATTCTGATCCAAGTGAGGGTGGATATGCTGGATGGGTTTATACTCCTACTGGTTGGCGTCGCTTCGGTAATGTAAGTCTTTCTGTTGATTCTAATATTGGAATCTTTAACCAGGTTGGTATTGCTACCACTACACCTGGTGTTAATAAACTTCAAGTTGGTGGTGGATCCTCTATAACTGCAATTGATGCAGATGGTGTAGGTATTGGTACAACTGCTAATAATTATTCTCTCCATGTAATTGGTAGCACAAATATTGTTGGTACTGTTACTGCTACGTATTTCTCTGGAGATGGTAGTAATTTGAGTAATATAAGTGTACCTGCAACTGGTTGGACTCAAGTTAGTGGGGGTGTTTATAATACTGCCTTGACTGGGGTGGGTATTGGTACTACGTCTCCTAGATTTAATTTGGAACTTGGTGCTGTTGGTACATCTGGAACTACTTTATACGCTAATGGGGAAGCAAAATTTGTTGGATTAATAACTGCTAGCAATGTTCATGTTGGTGGTGCATTAACTGCTCTTGGAAGTTATGAGTTATTAAATGTTTCTTCCGGTGTGATTGGTGCATCTGCTGTTGGTGTAGGGACTACAAATCCAGAACAGTCTATCCAAGTTGGACTTGGCAATACTAATGATGTAATGGTTGTTACTGGTATTGGATCAGTAGGTATAGGGACCACTACTCCAGGAGTTGCCTTAGATGTTCAAGCACATACTAGATTAAAAACTTATTCTGAAAATGTTGGTATTCTTACCATATATTCAAATGAAGTAACTGTTGACTTAAGTCAAGCACAGACATTTACATGTACTGCTGATGGTAATATTACTGGATTTAGACTTTATAACATACCTTCTGATGCTACTTCCTTTACAATTAAGATAACACAAGATTCTACAGGTAGTAGAAGTGTTGGTATTGATACTTTCTATGATGGTTCTGGAAGTACATTCCCGGTTTATTGGCCTGGAGGAGTAGTTCCCATAGTAACTACCACAGCAGATAAAACGGATGTATATTCGTTTAAGATCTTTGATGGCTCTGACATTTCAACTAATGGTATGTTTGGTGTCGTTGGAGGTCAGAACTACGCATAATGGAAAATAACATCTTCAGGGATATTCAGACTCAATTGGACCTTAATGGTCCAGTTTTGTCATGGTCAACAGAACCAACAGCATTATCTTCTGCTGGAGCATTTACTATTTCTCCAGCTCTTCCTAATGGGAATACAAGCTTTAGTTTTGATGCATCAGGAGATTTTTCTGGCTTTGCTTCTAATAAGGAGTATACTCTTACTGCTAGTACTAATTTTACAACAACTGTTATATTAAAGGGTGCTTCTGGTGGAGGTTATAGTGCCACAGATTTGCCAGGAGGTAAAGGTGGTGGAGTAAAGGGAACAGTCAAGTTTGAGAAGGATACTGTTTATAAGTTAGTGATAGGTAAAAAGGGAAATACTCCATGGACTGATGATGCTGTTAATCATGGGGGAGTGGGTGCTGGTGGTACATCATGGGGTGGAAATGATACTGGGTCGGGTGTTGATCATCCTTCTGGTGCTGGTGGTGGATATACGGGACTTTTTAAAACTTCTGTGTCTCAAGCGAATGCTCTTTTAATTGCTGGTGGTGGTGGAGGGTCTGCTTTTTATGTTGGTGGTTATGGTGGTGATGGAGGTGGTGCAGCAACTAATGGAGATGGAGGATCTGGTGGGAATGCTGGAGTAAATCCTGGATTAGTAATAGTAGAGACGGATGCAGTATCTACGACTGGTGGTGCATGGCAAACAATAGATTATACAGGAGCTATTGATAGGATAGAATTTACTAATCCAAATGATGCTGGTAATTATGCATCATTTAATGCAATTGAAATTGACGGCACCGTCCTCGTTGATGGTCCTGATAGAAATTATAGTAGTAGCACTTCAGTAAATACAGGCACTTTTTCGGGAGGCGGAGCATCTGCTGGTTTTGATGGATCTTTAACAACACAATGTATTGCGTCTAGTGATGCTGCTAACATTACTGTCACATTTGATCCTCCTATTAGTGCTCTTACTTCGTTAAGAGTTTATACTTCTTATACAGCAACGGGATCAGCAGTAATTAATATTTTGCGAGATAGTACTGATAGTTCTGTTTATGGTGGGACTGGAGGAACTCAAACTGCTGGGGGAACTGGTGGTACATCGATAGGTCAGTCTAATAATGGAGATAATGGAGCAGCATTTTTTGGAGGTAATACCGCTACTACAAATCCAGATATTCCTGGGGGTGCTGGTGGAGGTGGATATTTTGGAGGAGCTGCAGGTGGAGGTGATGCACTTACAGTAGGGAGTGCTACTGGTGCTGGTGGAGGTGGTGGAGGATCTAGTTATTATTCGACTAACACTAGTTTAGTTACTTCTCCTTCTTATTTGATATCGGATAATATAAACAGTGGTGGAACTGTAAGTTTTGGAAGGGGTGGAGCAGGGAACAGTGCGGTATTAATTGGTGTTGCAACAGCAACATTCCCTAATGCTGCTGATAATAGTGGTAGTTTATCTTATCAGTGGTACGAGGAGGGAGTTGGTGCACTTTCTGAGTCTGCCAAATATGTTGGTACAGCAACTACTACTCTTACTGTATTTGATTTAAGTGATACATCTAATAATACAAAAATATATTTGAAGGTAGATTATGTTCCTTCACAATATGAGACTGGTAATGCATGGAATGAACCATTATCTTCTGATAATTTGACAATTACTACATTACCTGAGTTAGAAATTATTTCTGAACCAACAAATGTTCAAACTGTGATAAATTCATCAGCTAGCATGTCAGTTGTTGCTGATTTGACGGATAGTTCTTATACTGATGATTTAAATTATCAGTGGTATTTTGATGGGGAACCAGTTAGTGATGGAGTTATAACTGAAACAATAACAACTTCTACTAGTACTACAGGTCCGGTAGATGAAACTTATAGTGCACCTGGAAGCATGATTGTTGGTAGTGATTCTACTAATATAGTCATTACGGTATGTGGAGGTGCAGGTGGAAAAGGTGGAGATGATAGTAATGGAGGAGGTGGACAAGGTGCTGAGGGTAGATGTGGTAGATTTTATTTTCCTGGTGGACCAAGAACTTTTGACTTTATAGTTGGAAGGAAAGGAAATGATGGGACTACGGGAGGTCCTGGTGCTTTTGGACAAGGTGGTGCAAGTAATATAGCTCAAGGTGGTAATGGTGGTGGTGCTGGTGGTGTAGGAGCATCTGGTGGTGGAGGTGGTGGAGGTGGTGCCTCTG
>VTLG01016245.1_pt1 | contig 46253 bp, 80 predicted proteins | sample 4694571 | NCBI WGS metagenome assembly VTLG01 (sample SAMN12604809, study PRJNA352737) | marine metagenome | biome: ENVO:00000447; feature: ENVO:00000209|ENVO:00000569|ENVO:01000036; material: ENVO:00002151; isolation source: viral sequences binned using virsorter ...
TTCCTGTTAGTGTATAATAATTACCGTTTTGTTTTGCAGCGAGTGCTGCTTTTGTTAAATTCTTACCAGCTTTGAAAGCAATACCACCTGGAACTCCAATGTTAACTATAAGCTCCGCGATCCGTCCGGCTGTTGTTGCTTCTGCCGCTTCGTCAAAAGGGTTGATTGTGTCAAAGAATTTTTCTACGCTGGCTGCAGTATTAGTATTTAAACCTAAGTCAAGTAAATTTGCACCTAAAGAAAAAAATCCTTCAGGTATTTTAAATACACCTGATGCTATGCCTGATAATGTAGATCTTATGATTCCGATATCATCGTCATCACTGCTTGAAGAATCTCCTACGATAAATCCTGAGTCTTTTAAACTTGCCATAGATTATATTCTCCTTATGTTATAAATAAATCGGGAACTTCTGTAACAATATCTCCTACTCTTTCAACAAGCATTTTTCCACCTTTATATGTTACAATATTTATACCTTCAAAAAATTCAGTAGCATCTAATCCAGCTACTTCATTTTTATTTTTCTTACTAAAAGTTTTAGTATTAATTTGTTTACCTGGCATTTGTATGGTTAAGACACCTTTAATAACTTGAGGATCCATTCTACCTTTTTTACCTTTAAATACATTTTCCGCATAGAAACTTAAAGCTTCCTGAAAGTCCATACCTTTAATATCTTTAGCAGCTTTTTGAGCATCTATAGTATAGTCAACTCCAAATCTAGTTTTCTCTAACATCATCTCCATGTTTTCTTTAGATCTCTTACCGGCGATGTAATCGTTAATAGCTAAACTTGCTGCAGCTTGATTAATTTTTTCTGTTCTACTAGGGCCAGCCATGGCTTCTGCACCAATGTATTGTTGGAATTTTTCACCTACCGTATTACCACCTGAACCTGCAAATCTTAATAACATATCCGATACATCTTTACCTCTAGCTTCACCTTCACCTAATAGTTCCGCAAACAATTCTTTGTCTTTTTCTACTTGTTGTTTCATTGTTAGTGGAGCTGGTGGTGAATCAGGTAATGGGTTTCGTGGATCTCCTATTATTTCCCCTTCCATACCCTCAAATACTCTACCTCCCACATTTGATTTTTCTTGATCAACTGTTGCAGGTAATACTTTTAATCCAAACATTGATTCTGCATCGTTGTATCTAATAATATTTCCCTGACTATCGTAACGTATTGGAGTATCAGCTGCTCCTGTATCTTTAGACCAAGGATTCCATTTTACTTTTTTCGGATCATAATCAGGATGGTCTTCTCGTGGTCCCCATTTCCCTGGATCATATCTCCAAAAGTTATTAGGGTTAGAGGATTGTTCATAATTTCTTTTAAATTTCTTCTCAAAATATTCTTTAGAATCTTCACCAGTTTTAAAAGGTGCAAATAAATTATCTGCTCTACTAAGGCCATATTTTTTATCTACAGGTGTAGCTTCTGCAGCTTTCCACATTGCATAATAAGGACCAAGTCGTGATCCTACAGTTGTAGTCATAGGAAATCTCGAACTTACTCCACTTGCAAAACTACCAATGTTTTTTGCATATCTAGGACCATACTTTTTAAGTGCTTTCATTATTCCTTTTTCACTAAAATTTTTAGATTTTAAAAAGTTTTTAGATTTATTGTAAAGATTTTTTGTTTTATTTGTGCCTGTTGAAACTTTGTCTTTTGCTTTTTGAACTATTTGAGAACCTGTACTTTTTGCTGAGTCCGATACATTTTTCCAATTTATATTTTTCCAATTTTCAGCATATGAATAAGAACCAGGTCCTTTTACTATTCCTCTTTTAGGAGTGTGAATTGATCCACCCCGTGCATAACCTCGAGGTTGATTAGTTAAGCCACTAGCAATACCAGTTCCATAGCTAGAAACTTTACCACCCCCTCTAAACATCGGTCTTCTTAAAATTCTACTCATTAACTAAATAATCCTAATTTACCCATGATACCTGCACCACCTGCTGCTCCTGTTAAGAAGTTAGTCATAGGACTTGCTGGTGCTGCTGGAGGTGCGTAACCTACAGTTTGCGAAGCGAAGGCTCCTGGTTGTATTTGTGCTAGTTGTTGTCCAACTAATCCTAATCTTGTAAAGTCCTCAAACTCTGCTTCTCTAGCTGCAATTTGTGATGCATCTAATTTAGCTTGTTCAAATCCTTGTTGGGCTTGACCCAATGCTTGTTGGTATTGACCTAAACCTTGTTGAGCTTGTAAGTCTGCGCCTCTTGCTGCTTGTGCTTGATTGAAAGCTTGATTTAATAATTGTGCTTGAAGACTAGCCCTATTCATTTGATTGCCTCTCATAGCTTCAGCTTGCATAACACCTTCTCTACCACCCCCATAAGCACCACGTGAGATAGCTTGATCTCTTAAACCTGTTTGTTGGATTGCCGCATTTCTGTCAAATTCTGCTAAAGATGTGTCAATAACTTGTTGCTGATAAGGCGACATGTAAGAAGCAATAGAACCAGCAACATCCGCGGCCCCCGCTCCTGTACCTGTTAATGCACCTAAACCAGCCGCGGCTGTTTCTGGTGCTGTCTGTAAAGTATTTCTTGCTGCAACTTGTGGTGCATACGCTGCTGTATTAATTGTTTGTCCACCAAGTGGATCTAATTTTTTAAGGAACGCTGTAAGCGAACCTTCTAGTGTTGGGTTTACGAGTTGCCTTGTTTCTGTTACTGCCATTATGCTCTTGCCTCTAAATTGTTCATTAAATCATACATACGTTGTGCTCCTTTATTTACACTTCCTCCACCTGCTGCACGCACTGCATCAGCAGTCATTACAAATTCGTTTTTACTCACTCTTGCTGGAACGTCGTCAGCTCTTTCTTGAGAACCCATAGGAATAAATCCACCACCTCTATAATCCATTTCTATTCCCGGAGGTAACACACTTCCCCCCTTATTATAACCCATTATACCACCTTGTGCAGCCATTTGTGTAACAGATTCTTCTGTGATGTTTTCTGACATTGGCATTGGTATTCCAAACTCTTTATACCAATCTGATTGTATTTCCAATATTTTATCACTATCTCCCTTCATTATAGCTTCGTCTAACAACATAAATAAATCTTTTTGTCTGCTAGTTATTAAATCATTTTCTTCTTCTATGTTACCTATTGCTTCTTCTATACCACCAAAGTTTGGTGGACTAAAATTTGTTTCTGCAAAAATATCTGTAATACCCCCTGTACTATATCCTACTCTACCACCATCTCTTAAACCTAACTCTGCTAATGTACTTTCAATTAATTCTTCTGGATGGTTGTAAGCTCTCATAGCTGCAAGAATCGCTGCTCTTCTACCTTCATCAGTTCCTAAAGAACCTTGCTCTGCATTGTATGCTGCGAGTGCTTCTTCATAAGCTTTCATTGCTGCATCTGCTTCAAATGCCATTGCATCTCCTGTACCTTGTATAAATGGTAGTGATGCTGCTTTCATTATATTCTTCATTGTTAATTCTTTTCCACCTGGTCTTAATATATCTCCAGCTTCTCCTACAAATTCTGAACCTCTAGCCAATCCTTCTAAACCCCAGTTTTTAGCTTTATCTAAAAAACTTAATTTACTTGTATCATACGTAGTTTTAAAACCTCCTGATTGACCAGGAATACTTCCTCGAGGAATACTAGTATAACTAGCTTCACCAGGATTTTTCCAATTTCTAAATTTATCAGCTGCACCTTCAGCTCCCATCGCACCTTGTAAACTTGCAAGTCCTAAAGACATTGCATTTAAATCTCCTTCATTACCTTCTTGAGCTAATTGAGATAAAGCATTAATACCACCACTAGCCACTGCTCTGGCTATTAAAGGATTAGACATAATACCGGTACCAAATGATAAACCTGCTGGCAACATATAAGGTGCAAATGCTGAAGCATAGGGTAATAAAGGTTTAATCTCGTTAGGTATTATTTTGTCTAATACTTTTGATACTGGTTTAAATATTTTTTTAAAGAATCCCATATTTTATCTATATTATATTGTTGAAAAGCAAGTTCGCAAGACTTGTATATATGCGATTGTACCACAATTTACTAGAGTTTTTGTGTCTAGTCAACTAACTTACATCTTACTAGACCCACCAAGAGGGGGCATTTCTGCTATCTTTATTTCAACATCTCTCTTAATATGATCTTTAGTAGTGCTTGTATGTGGGCTGTTAATATCATCTTCTGCTTCTTTTTCTGAAAGATACTCTCTTCCAGTTTCTTTGTGTGTAATAGTTAATATTACTTCAGGTGTAATAACCGGTATAGTTTTACCATCCACCTGTTTTTCGTATATTTTTTCTGATTTTTGTTTGACAATTGGCATTATAAGTCCTCTCTGTTTATTTCTAATATAGAAACGATAGCAAATAAACGATCGGCAGTAGTTGCTGTCATTCTTAATATTTCACCTTCCATCATAATTAAGGGTTCGGTTAGTAATTGTAATGATTGATTAGAAGTTATTGATTTTGCTTTAAATAAATTAAATACTGCACTTCCTGCTGAAGTCGGTGTAACTAAATCAACTTGAACAGAATCCCCACTACCGGAGTCATCTGTTATCAAAATAGATTTTATGATAGCTCTAGAGTTTTCTGGAACTGTATATACAGAAACATTACCTGTACCGGTAAAATCATGTTTTGCATTTTTATAAATATTAGCCATTTAATTTATAAACCAACTATATCTTTCTTGGTCTTCTTTTAATTGTGTTAGGTATGTAGCATTTAATTGTTCTACAATCAAACTTATAGATCTGTTGATTTGTCTTTGGTTATCTTCACTATATTCTTTTCTAGGTTCTGGTAATCTTACTACAATTTTTGTCATTATCTTCTCCCATCTGGTTGTATATCTACTTGAAAAGTTCCAAATCTCCAACTTTCTCCAGCAGCTGTATTAGCTAATTTTAAACTTGCATATCTTCCTCTGGCTCTTGTGTCAACTTTATTAGTGCTTGATGAAACTGTAAAAGGACTTAATGCAGATGCCGTTGCGTCCGTTGCTGGATAATCTGTCACAGCTACGGTTACACTATTATTACCTGTTAAGACTTTAAAGTTAGGTAAAAATCTTCTCATGGCTAAAAAGACTTCACTTTGATCTGCTTGTAAAGAAAAACTAAATGATTGAATAAAAGATTCTAAAGTTGTGGTACTTCCGTCTGGATTAACTTGATCGGTCCCCGTTTCTTGTGCAAAATAAGTTGTATTACCTAATCCTGATTGACCCACCACGGTAGGAAAAGTTCCTGTACCTGTACTATCATAAGCAGTAGCATAAGGTTGAGGATAAATTAATGTATCCATCCAAGTTGTTCTATTAAAGTTTGTATTACTATTGGTCGTCCATGTACCTAATGGTGGTTGTTTAGCTTCACCATAATTATAAGAAACAGATCTATTATTATATTCAGATCCAGCCGAAGGGTACCACCAAATAACTTCAGTAAACAAATTATTTAATCCTGCATTTACTTGTTGACCTTTAGTTGTATCTACATCATCAAATACATAATCTTCTACACTACAAGGTAGTGAGTTTACTGTACCATCAAATGCAAAGAAACCATTGTTAGACATCCAGTAAGCAACCCCATCAATTTCAACTGCTGCATTTTTACCAATCAATCCACAGTTAGTACCCACTTGTTCGAATCCAAATGTAAATGGAGCTCCTACAAATTTCATTGTGTACAATGCATTGTTAGTCCATATTAAAATATTTTCTTTAGCAATTAACGCTCCGACAATTTTAGTTCCATCTTGAAGTCTTTGTGTACCTGCAGAGTTAGTAGCTAAAGGTGTGTATTGGTTTAATTGTTCTCCAGTAGAAAAAGCAATAAACATATCATCTTGTGTTGTTGGATCACCAATAGTTGTTTCGGTTCCTAAATGAATTAAGTGTCTTGTTGTAGGAGATACTAAGGTTAGTCTTGAAGCTGTAGGATTACCTACTGCTTCACCATTATCCCCACCTAAAGTATTAGTAGAATCTAAAGTTCCTGTTCCTGTCCAATACTTTGAGTTTTGTACACTAGTGGATCCTGAAGATAATGTTTGTCTGGATGCTCTTACACTTAATCTAGAAGAAGCAGATGCATCCCAAGTATAAGTTTTTCCATTGGCAATTGTTGCAACTAATACATCACCCCAATTAGTTAAAGACCAAAGACCAGGTTCTAGTTGAACTGTTGAAGCATTTACTGCTGAACCCCAACCATTGTAGTTTGTTGCATTAGTTACTATTTCACCATCACTATGGGCTTGACCATTAGAAGTTCCAGTTGTGGCTGTTCCTAATGCACCTCTAGTTATACCTGTAAGTTCAACACCTGCCACTCCAGTGTATGTTATTAATTCATTTTCCACAGCTATTGTACCAGCTGTTGGAAATCCTGTTGTAGATGTTAATCTAATTTGTGTAGCGGAACCATTGTTACCATTTGTGTCCGCGGCTAGCGCTCCGTCTAAATCGTTTGTTACAACCCCTGTTACCGTTCCACCATATAATCCAGCCCCATATCCATAACCATATGATTGTGCACTTGGACCGATACTTGCGTAAGGTTGAACTATACATGAACTCCCAGAAGTTAAATCTGAACCTCCTCCACCTGTTTCAGCATTTGGAGAGGTAATTGTAAAAGTAGTTGATGAAGGAACAGTTATAACCTGACAAATTTTATCTTCAAAATCTGATGCAGATATACTTGAACTTGTAGGCATAGTTACTGAATCTAAAACAACCATATCTCCTTCAATTAATCCATGAGCACTGGTTGTTGTAATTGTAACGGCTGTTCCTCGTGTCGTACTCGTCGTAAGGGTAGAACTTGTAAAAGTAGTTTGAGTTCCGACATTATTATCTACCCAAGGAGTAATGTCATAAAGTTGACCTTCAAAATATATAAGTAAAAATTTATCTGTACCAATAGCCACATATCTATTTCCTTCTTTATCTACAAAAGAGTGTTGTGCTCTAGCAACACCTTGGATGGTGTCGGTAAGTAAAGAAGACCAACCACCTATTTTTTCTGGTAGTCCATATCTAAATCTTGCTAAGTCTGAATCAACCCAACGACCTGCTGCTCCAACACTAGTGTCTTGTTTGTCTATTCCAGGAGCAAACTTTATTTCAGTGAGCATCTGGTTGCTCCTATGTATTCGTTGATTGTTTTTGCCAGCCTTTAGTACTGTTTGTAAAAACTAAAGTTACTGCTTGGTTATTGGTATCTAAAGTAAGATTAGAAGCCGCACCTTCAATATTAGAACCATTTCTGTTTACAGTACAATTGTTAGAAGCAAAGCCTCCACTTAATGATGCATCCATTATAGTTACAGTATCCCCTGCACTAGGTGAAGCTGGTAAATTAACTTGAATTGTACCTCCACCACCGTTAGATGTTTCACCAAATATTACATCACCATGAATTGCCGTGTAAGGAGTGTTAGTTCCTGTTTGAACTTGTACGGTTCCTGAGCTTAAAATTCCAGCAAGTTTCATAGAATTAGCAGTAGTACCATCTGTATAAAATACACAAGTAGATCCGACAGGCATATAGTTAATTCCCGTTCCCGTTCCACCAACATTTTGTACACCAATAGTATAATTACTATTAGATCTTGTTGTACTGTCTTTAACTATAAAAACTCTTTCGGCACCCGTTGGCATAGTAATAACTCTGTTTGCTGCTAAAGTACCAGTAACTTCTACCATTAAATTTTTACCAGTAGCTGTAGATGTACCTAAAGCAGAACCATTATCTAAGTTTAATGTTAAATCAGCTGCTGCAATACTTACTGTATAATAACCACTAGCTGATAATTCTAAAATTTTTAAATTGTTGTTTGTAATTGTTCCCCATAGACCAGCTTTTTCACCGGTTGCTATAAGTTCTAATTGTAAATCTGATGAATATGTTGATGCCATAATTTAATAAGGTTCTATTGGTACCCAAACGTTGTTTGCACCTGGAATAATAGGGTTCCAAGTAATTACCCCTACGTCATTAGATGTGATAGTTAATGCATTAGCACTCGCATCTATATTCGCGCTACCTGTTATTGTAACACTGCTAGCCTTTAAAGTCAAAGGCATTCCACTTATGTTAATATTCGAGGATCCACTAGCTGTAACTAGAGCAGAATTTAAAGTTAAAGGAGAGGCACTAATATTGACATTAGCATCAGCTGTAAGGGTAACTGCACCAGATCCTAGAGTTAATGGATCTCCAGCCACAATTACATTAGCTGCATCCCCTGTTGCAGTAGAAGCTCCTACCGATAAAGTTAATGCATTAGCACTAACATTAATAGTAACATTGCCAACTAATGTTGTAGTGGCAAATGGTAATGCTGCAATTGCGTCAAATCCGAAACTCATAAATAATCCTTAAAAGGAGACAGTGGGGTATGTGGTGGTGCCACTGCCTCCATTTAAGAATTATATCATCGTTTAAACCAAGATGGAAGACCTAAATGAGCTCGCTTGTCGAACATATTCTCTTTAGCTCCTGGTGTTTTTTTATTATTATAGTGAAGAAATGCTTGTATACATTCTTTCCCTTTAAATTTTTCTCTCCAATGTTCTAACTCACAACCAGAATAAACTAGCATATCTCCTGGTTTTAAATCTACTCTAACTCCTTTTGCTTTACTAGCCGCTGTAATGTTTTTACCATTAGGTGCACCTACATTTTCATTTGGGCTTAAATATATAGGCCAATCATCACCACCTAGATTCATCGTAGTTGATATCTCACAACTGAATCTGTCTTTGTGTCTTTTTAAAACATCACCTTTTTTATATATTCTGGCATAGGTGTAAGCTGGATATAATTTAAGAGCTGTGGCTTTTTCCATAACTGGTTGACACTTTAACATTAAAGTTTCCATAGCAACATTAGCATATTGAGAATAAGTATCTGGAATCTGTTCATCTTTGCCTTCATAATGACCTATAATGTTTTCAAAAGGTGAAATATATCTTGCAGCTTTACAAGTATCATAAACTTGTTTTTGCATTAAAAAATAGTTTGCAATAAAAGATGCTAAGTCTTGTGAAATTGCCTGACGAATAATTGTATATTTATTTTTTTTAAAATTCATATTAAAAATAATTAAAATTTATGACCATTCTATTTTTGCAGTTAGTAGAATTAGTTCCATAATGATCTTCGTTGGCTTTAAATAAAACTATTCTATTTTTTTTACTTTCGACCTTTTCTTTTCCTATCATGGTATATCCATCATTATCATTAAGATAATAAATAGCAGCCTTACAGTCAAATGTTTGATCTTGATGTGTATTATATTCTATTAATTCATGTGAAACTGGATTAAGATTGGCTTTAATTCTAACTAAAGATTCTGGTTTTAATTTATTTATTAATGGATTTAAGTGTTTAAAAAAATTAGAGTTCTCATTATTGTTAATATAAAAAATATGAACAAATTGATAATGAAATAAAGTTTTATCCCCTATAACTTTTTCTCCATTATAGAACCATGGAAATGTATCAGCTTCCATTATTGTCTTTAAAATAAGATGTTCATCAAGTTCTAAATAATTATCTATTACTTTACACATTATTTAATTTCAAACCATCCTGTCACTATAGTTTTTTCTTTATTTGTAATTTGACCTTTATGTACGTGAGTAAAATCAGGTGGCCAAATTAAAGTTAAACCTTTTTTAGCTGGAATTAATGTTTTTTGGTATTTAAAATAAGTGCCACCATTCTCAACATCATATAAATATGTCATAAAAACTAAAACTCTATTCGCATCTAACTTACTACATCTTTCAAAGTGCCAAATTTTATAACCACCTTTTTTAGGGTAGTGTTGAATAAAGACATCTTCTACATTAAATCTTGCATAAGAATTAACTTCAGGATATTTCTTTATATATAATTCTAAAACTTTTTGTAAAGTCTCTCTATAATCTACAACTTCTTTATTTGGATCATTATATAAACCTAATTCTAAAGACTCTTTAATTTTTTTATTAGTAACTTTAACGTTTTTGTTCTGATCAAGATAATGCCCTTCTTCAGCTTTGTCTTTATTAGTATTAAAATAATCAACTAAACTATCACAAATTTTATTTGGTATAAACCAACCTCCTATAAAATTTTCTTTTGGTAATTTATATTCTTTAAACATAATTAAAACTTATACTAATCCTTTCTTTTTTATTTAAATTAGGTTCAACATAATGATTTAAATAAGATGGAAATAAAACACATAAGTTTTTTTCTGGTTCTATTTTCCAAGTTGATGAATTATATTCATTATAACTGTTTATTTCTTTATAATAAGGATTAAGATTTCTATTCATAAAAATTATGTTTCCAGAATTTTTATGTACGTCTATATAATACACACCAGATAGTGTAGTGCCTTCGTGAGCGTGAGGTCTATTAAAAGAACCAAAATAATTTATGTTACACCAATAATTTAATAGAGATAGTTCTTTTTTTAAATTTAAATATTTTTCTACTTTTTTTACAGATGCATTAATATTATTAAATAAACTTTTAAAATTTTTATTTATTGTTACAAACTCTCGACTTTGCCACCCACCATAATTACTTACTGTTCTTCCCTTATCTTTAGATTTTATATGAAGTGTTTCTTTTTTTATTTTTTTAGTATCTAAAGAAAACAAATCTTTATGTAGATAATCACTAAATATATTAAACATTTTTAGAATGCTCCTTTAATACCGCCGAGATATTAAAATGAATAAATCTAAATGGAGATTTGCCATAATCTACCGAAAATTCATGTTCTAAATATCCTGGAAAAAAAATAAGTAATCCTGGTTCAGGTCTAAAGTTAATTAATTCTGTTCCCGGCCAGACACCTTTTTGATCTTTCAGATGTAATTTAGTGGTTCTTGCTCCTGTCCGCGGTTCGTGAAAAACTGGGTATGAAGTTTTTTCACTAGCTTTTAAAAAATAAAAACCATTGACGTGAGTGTTCCAATGAATATGTGCTGAATGATGTCCTCCGCCTTTCTTAGCAAATTCTTGTACCCACATTTGTTCAAAGAAAGTAGTATACTTACTCATATCAAATCCTGAGTGATCTAAAAATTCCCAACATTTTTGACCGACATAATTTCTAAAATCCATAAACTGAGTGTCAGCCAATAATTGTGTTGAATGCCATGAACGACCAAAGTCTCCGTGAGCTTTCAAATGCGCTTTAGCTTCTTTAGTTTTTTTTGCTTTTTTAATATATGGATCACTTGCTTTGTTCAAAGACTTAACAAAGTCTAGTTTCATTTCACTCCATAGAGGTGTTACAAAATAATTATTTATATACATGCTATTTAAATGGATCTCCTAAATGCCATACGACAAGTGAATATCTAGTTCCTCTCGTTACTGGTTTAACTCTATGCCACAAGTGTGAAGGAAATATTACGATAGAGCCTTTAGGTAATATTTCTTTTACTGTTCGAATATGTTTACTTTCATCTCTCATATTTGGATCATAGTTTCTAAAATCAAATTCTAATTCTCCCCCTGTATATTCTGATCCATCAGTTAATTGACAAGTCATAGATAGTTTTCTAACTTTGCCATTCTCTGGATCACCTTCTTTTCTTTGGTAGGGTTTATCCCAAGGATCTGTATGCCAATCATAGTATTGGTTTAATTTATATTTTGTAAATTGACAAGATTCTGATCTACTCCATTCAAAGTTCCAACCTGCATTTTTATTTGCCATATGAACATAAGGATGAAGTTCTTTATATATCCAGGGGTCGTTTAACCATACTAAATCAGAATTTCTTTTCTTTTTTAAATCTAATACTTCTTCTTTTTTTAATTTTTTCTCACCATAACCCCCCGTTCTAGCCATTACTTCTTCTTTTGATAATGCATATTTAATAACATCGTCACAAAATTTAGGGGTTAACACTCCACTAAAATACCAGAAATAATTAGACAAATTCATAAGTTATTGTTTGTACAAAGTTTAATGAATCCTTTTGATTATTGGTTATGTAATACATATTAGTTGATGGAAACATAATGAATTGATTATTCTCTAATGGTATATCCCAACTTCTTCCTTTACGTCTGTTATCTTCATAATGTATTCTGACCATACATTCTTTAACTTTTACACCATATAATAATGTAAAGTCTGGAGAGTTAAGTAGATCCACGGGATCAATATTTAATAAAGGAGTAGTTGTTTCCGCAGGTTTATAAATATTTCCCCACGTTTCTTTATTAACTAAAGTAAAATCATACTTGAGATTTATATGCTCTCGCATATAAGTATTTAACATATCGAATGTTCGTGAGAACGGAAATTTTTTGTTGTGAATGTGTGATTGTAAAATGTCTTGTTGTAATTTATCTCGGTCAATGTCCCAATCTTTGGGCATTACCACATCACCATAATATAATGCTATTTCAGATAAGACTTTCTTTTGCATACCACATACCTTTGTAATTTAGGCTTGTAAATTTGTCAAGTCCCAAGATTGATTGGCTTCATTCCATTGATAATTCCACAGATGAGTACCAGCTTCGTTTTGTGAAGTTTGCTCAGCTGTTAATGCTGGAGCATCACCAATTGGTGAGTGCCATTTAGCATCAGAAGTATCTTTTACCCAAGATGCATATGGTTTTTTAGACCAAAAGATATTATTATCTTCGTCCCATTCAAAACCAATACCTGCGTAGTTACCTCTTAAAGGTGTTCCGCCATCTTTATGTTGGTTGTTTTGTGTATTGTAAGATGTTTGAATCCACATTTGTGCAGGCCAATTATTGTGTGTTTCTAAATATTGTTGACCTACTGATTCATCTTCAACACCATCAGCATTTAACATATCTTTGTCATCAAGTGTTAATACTTGAATAACTTTTGAGTTCATTCCTATTTTTGCAAAGTGTGCCATATGTTTCTCCTTATATATTAATTTTAAATTTGTGTAAATACATATTAATTTTGAAATTTATATCTAATAATAACAATTCCAGAACCCCCTGTTCCTCCCCCAGAAGCTCCACCACCACCACCTGTATTAATAGTTCCATTTTGAGCAGTTCCAAAAGGACCAGTATTTGGTTTACCCGCTGCTCCTCCTCCGGCTCCCCCTGTACCTGATGGACCTGTTTGTCCTTGACAGACACCACCTCCACCACCGCCTGCAAAATATCTTGTACTAGAAACAGGACCTGGAGTACCATAACTTGGCGCCGTAGGACCTAAAGTTGAATCTGCAATATAAGAACCTATTCCACCTGGACCACCTAAATTTGGACCTGGAACTGGAGAAGTATTCCAAGAACCATCTTGTGTTCCGTCTGAACCTGCTGCACCTGCACCTCCACCTCCTCCAGCATTTGCATAAGATGCTCTACCTGCTGGATTACCTTGTGGTGGTGAAACTGGTGGTGTATTACCCTGTCCTTGACCACACGCTGGTCTATAATAACCTGATGCACCTCCTGATCCTCCATTTCCACCAACAACTGTTGGACCACTCGCTACACCTTTACCACCTCCTGCAGATGTTATAGTTGTTGTTCCTGCAAAAACTGAATTAGCTCCATTATTACCATCATATGCTCCAATTCCTGGAGCACAAGGATGAGCAGTACCTCCTGCTCCTACGGTTACTGGATAACCGGTAGCTGTAACTGGTAAACCTGTTGGAGCTGCTAACGGAGACATATTTGGAGTGCTATCTCCATTACTTATTCTAAAACCTCCTGCGCCAGCAGCGGCATAATAACCACCCGCTGATCCACCACCAGCCACTACTAAATAATCTACTGTATTTGAACCACAAGCATTACCTGCACAAGAAACTGTAAAAGTTCCTGGGCCTGTAAAAACGTGAGATTTGTAATCACCAGAAGTAAGGGTCGTATTACCACCCGACGCTGAGATATATGCTGTTTGTGATGCACTACTTTGCACACCATCGTCTGTTACTAACCAACCTTTTGTTGAATCTAGATAAACTAATGTTACCGCTATTCCTTCTGTACTTAAAGTTGCATCAAGAGTTTGACCTCCAATTTTTTCTGAACCATTTGCTGCTAGTGTACAAGCGTTATCATCAAATGTATTTGCATAATCTTTAACTGCAATAACATCTCCAGCAGTTCCTGCTGGTAAGTTAACTGTTACTGCTCCCCCTGTTGTATTTACAAAATACCCTACTCCCGCTACTGCTGTAAACGTAGTTGTTTTAACTGTTGTACTCCAAGAAGCAGAACCTGTTGCGCCAAAACCTGTTGCAGTTCCAGAATTTGTTATTGTTGCACCAGCAGGAATTGTAATAGTGTCACCACTATCTCCTAACTGTGTTGTACCACAATTTGTTCTTGGACTAATTTTATTTACTTTTATTTCACTCATAATTATTGAAATTTATACCTTATTATTACTACTCCTCCACCACCATTTCCACCAGTTTTTCCACCACCTCCACCGCCGCCAGTATTAGCTGTTCCTGCAGTTCCAGCTCCAGCAGATGGTAAATTTGTTCCTGCTCCACCACCACCAGTTCCTCCTGCACCACCAGGAAAACCAGAACCTCCACCACCTCCGGCTCTTGCAACCGGTGAACCAGTTATTGAAGTTGTAGCTCCTGCTCCACCACCTCCAGCATCATCACCTGGTCCAGCATTAACTCCTACGGCAGTTGCTCCTCCACCTCCAGCACCTGCATTATCTGGACTTTGTGGGTTTGGACCAGTAGGTGAACCACCTACTCCTCCATTTTTACCTTGTGCTGGAGTTGTAGGAGGGGTATTACCATCACCACCAACTGCTGGAATACCTCCGCCACCTCTACCACCTCCGCCTGATCCTCCTGGACCAGCAGGGTGTGGGGCACCAGTATTTCCTTTTCCGAAACCACCTCCTACAGATGTTACTGTTGAAAAAGTTGAATCTGAACCTGGTACACCATTTCCTGGAGGAGAACCTCCAGCACCACCTGATCCAATTGTAATTGGATATGTTTGAGCTGTAACTGTAATTGCTGTTCCACCTGGATTACCATTTAAAGGTGAGGCTGTATAAGTATCGAGAGGCGATTTATATTCTCTAAAACCACCAGCTCCACCGCCGCCTCCTCCGTCTCCACCGCAGCCACCACCACCGCCACCGCCACCACCAGCTAAGACTGTATATGAAACTACATTTCTAGTTGGTCCACAAACTCCTGCAGCTGTATTAACAGTAAAACTTCCAGGACCAGTAAATGTATGAACTTTAAAATTAGTATCAACCACACAACCTGAACCTGGACCCGTACACCCACTTCCTGCTGCTACTATAAAAGGAGGAGCCCCTGTCTCTGTATCCTCGGCATTTTGAACATTAACCCAACCTTTTGTTGAATCAACATAAACAAATGTAGCGGCTTGACCATTAATATCTAATTTTGCATCATCTGTAATTCCACCAATTTTTTCTGAACCATTTGCTGCTATTGTTAAATTATATGTTTCAAAATTTCTAGCATAATCAGAAACTGCAACAATAGCTCCAGCACTTCCTGCTGGTAAGTTCATTGTTAAAGCACTTCCTGAATTTATAAAATAGCCTTCTCCACTTGCTGCAGTGAAAGTAGTAGTTTTAGGAGTTGTTTGCCAGTCAACAGAACCTGATCTACCAAAACCTGATTGTGATGCGCCAGAAGCTAATGTTACTGTATCACCACTTTTGCCTATTGTAAGCGTTGATCCTGATGCTGTTTCTAGTGTATTTACTTTAATTGTACTTGTCATAATTATTTATATTTATATCTTAATATTACTATTCCACTTCCTCCAGCTACACCAGGTTGACTTGGTCCACCACCATTTGAACCGCCACCACCACCGCCAGTATTAGTAGCCCCTGCTTCAGCAGCAACCGAACTTCCTGGATATGGTCCTCTTGCACCATTTCCACCACCACCATAACCACCAGTACCTGGACTGGAACCATCGTGACCACCACCCCCACCACCAGCAAAATATCTTAAAGATCCACTTGGACCATCATCTCCTACACTTGAACTTGGATTAATTCCTGTTCCAGTTCCTATACCACCAGCTCCACCTGTACCAGACGTACCATTTCCACCAGTACCTCCTGCTCCACCGCCGCCTCCATTACCTACTGGAGGACTCATAGCACTACCTGAACCACCGTTTGAACCTTGTGCTGGAGTTGTTGGCGGAGTATTTCCAGCCCCTCCACAAGAAGTAGAATCGCCTCCACCCCCTGAACCACCGGGATTTCCTGTAGATGGAGATTTACTTCCACCTCCACCAGCTGTAGCTGTAATAGTTGAAAAACTTGAATTAGATCCATTACCACCTGGACTGCCTGAAGGACTTGCTGGTCCTCCACCACCTACGGCTATTGGATAACCTGTAGCCGTTACTGTAATTCTATTTGGAGCACTTGGATAGCCATCTAAAGGACTTGCTGTATAAGGAGTTGTTGGACTTTTTAATTCTCTATAACCACCTGCTCCACCTGCTCCACCTCTGTCTTGGCTACTTCCTCCACCTCCAGCTACTACCATATAAGAAATTAAATTGTCGGCTGCGGTGCTTGATATTTGACATACCGTAAAAGTTCCAGGTCCTGTAAATGTATGAATTTTGTCATTACCACATTCTGTTATTGTACCACCTGTACCTATTACAAAATTAACTCCTGAAAAAGTTGAACTATCGTCTTGTGTTGCTATCCATCCTTGAGTTGCATCTACATATACTAAAAAGATTGCCGCCCCATCAGTTTTGATAACTACATCTGCTGCATCTCCTCCGTTAATTTTTGAACCATTTCTACCAATTGTTAAATTGGCAGTTGCAAAATTTCCATTATAGTCTTTCAATCCTACTATATTTCCTGCACTTGGAGATGCTGGGAGTGTTAATGTAAACGCCCCACTTGCTGCTGTATCACAAAAATATCCATTTCCTGATACTGCTGTAAAACCTGTTGTCTTTTTTGTTGTGTCCCAGTTAACAGTTCCTGTTCTTCCAAAACCAGATTGACTAGCACCAGTTCCAAGAGTTACTGTATCACCAGATTCACCTAGTGTTAAAGTAGTTCCGCATTGTGGTGCAACTGTATTTACTTCTATTTTACTCATTATACTATTACCAAAGTCCCCGTTACTGTTACAGTAGCAGGAATAGTTATGGGTCCTGCTAATACACCATTTTCAATAGTTTGAGTCCCATCAATTGTTGCCGCTTGATTAGGTATAAATTCATTGGGAGAGGTTTGTCCTCCGATATATTGAATACCGTTTACTACTGCAGTCATAATTCCTCCTAAGAACTAATTTGATTAATGTATGAAGTAACAATATCAACAGACGACGCTGTATTAGATACTGCTTTCAACACATCACCATTTTTTAAAACAATCTTTGATCCGCCTTGGATTAATTCAATTGCAGAATTTGGTGGAATAACAACATCTTTTGCAAGATATTTATTTCCACTATTAACTATATAAACATCAACTTCAATTGTAGTCGTTAAAATATTACATAGTCTAATTCCAATAACTGCATCATAATCTGCTCCAGTTACAAGTGTTACTTCACTTGTTCCTACTGCTGATTCTAAATCGTTTCTAAAATTTTGTGCCATATTTTTTTCCTATTTATAATGCAACCGCCATTGCTAATGCAAAACCAGCTGACGCTGCTCCGACTGGTGTACCTGAAGCATCCAAGTAAACCGATTTTTCTGCAGGCATTGTACAAAATACATCTTTAGTTGTACTACTCCCAAAATTTATTTTTGATGTATTACCTAAAGAGTTATTTAAAACTTCAGTTCGTGCAAGAGTATCAGGTGTTGCATCAGTTACTGTACCACGCCCAACTTCCCAATTTGCTGTACCTTGTTCGTGAATAGCATAATAAGTTGTATTACTATTACCAATTCCTGCAACAAAAGTTACAAAACCAGTTGACGCACCGTCGAGATTGAATGTTCCTGTCCCCGATGTTGTACTCGTTTCTTTTACTCTGTCATTTAATACTAAAGCCATTAACTACTCCTATGGATTTCCAGTTATACTTAATAAAGCTCCAGATCCTGAAGGTGCCCCTGCTGTTGGACTTGGGAAAGTAACTTTAAAATCACCAGACGTAGAAGTAATGCTCGCACCAAAATCTAAAATTGCTACTAGATATTGGTTAGCTGTTGCTCCACCAGGTGCTACATATTTATATAACACTCCAGTTCTTGCTGTGATTGTAGAACTTGTCCATGTAGGATCAGTTGTAAAATCTACTGTTGTATAATCTCCTGTTTGTGCCACTACTCCTTGACCACAAGTTAAACCATTAGTTGTGTAACCAGTTCCAACTGTACCAACTTGGTTTGCAGTAGCAGAAGTATAACTTGTATCACCTACTGCGTAAGGTGCTGCGTTAGTAAACAGAGCGAGATAATACGCATTATTCTGAGATAGATCATGCTGTCCTTTTAGGATCCCTTGTTTAAAAGCATAAGGTACTACATTTGCCATATTTTTTTCTCCTTAATTAATTTGTTCCGTAACTTGATGACGATTTAGATTTTAATTGTTGACGAATCATGCCATCTTCATATTCGTCTCTGCGTCTGTAACCGATTTGTTCAGTTGCGTACGTTGTAAGAGCATTCTCATATTGCCCTTGGTAGTATTGTATCATATCTTGTGGACCTTTCAAGTATCCATATGCATTTATCAAACATCCATATAAAAGCAAGTCTTGATATTTATTAGATAAATAAGTTCCCAAAGTAGAATAATCTATAGGACTTGTTTCTAAAATACTTGGAGCTTCTTTATTATAAGCTAAAGTAATAGCGTAGGTTTGATTAGGTGTGGGCGCTACAACCCAATATTCTTCGTCCCAATTACCATAATATTTAGGTATATCTACAGCTGCTGTTCCTGGTGTAGAATAATATTCTGCCATAAAACTAGGATCTCTTTGTTCTAAAAAGAATTGATTACCAGCAGTGTCTTTAAGCTGAACATAATTAATAGATCTTAAATCATCAGGAATAGTTACATATCTATTTCCAGTAATTAAAGTAGATGTTGCATAATGAGCATTTTGATCTGTGGGTACTGCTCTTAAAATTGAGTTCTCGGCATTTTTAATTTGAGTTGCTAAAACCGCATCTGTTAAAACTGTATCAGATACTTCTGTGTATCCTCTAATATCTGTTTTTAAATTTGCTAAAGTGTATGCCATCTTATATTCCCTCCAATGTTACAGGTCCTGCTGAACAATTTTCTTCACCACCTTTTACACCATGTAAAGTTGCGCTGTCTGCACTTTTAAAATAAAAATAACTAATAGGATTAGTTAAAGAATCTGTTGTAGTTGCTCCTGTAACATTTCCATATTTATCAATTTTTCCTAACGAAATTGTAAAACCAGTTGCAGAATCTATATCAGTTACACCACTGATATTTGGGATAGGTGCAAACTGTTGAAGGTTAAGAGCATCGGCTCCCCCTGAGCCTGCAGTTGTTACTTGAGCGGGTCCTCTTAATCTAACTGTGCTTCCCGCTTTTCTTTGATGATCTAATGAATAAACATTAACATAAGTATTACCATCCACACTATTAACAATAATTTCAAAAGGATTATTATTTAATAAAATTAATTGTGATGTAGCTGCTTCTTCTACTCTTGGATTTTGTAAAGCCTGAGGATCATTACCAACTGGTTTAGGTTCAAGTTGTGGTTGCTTTGGTTCATATTCTGAATAATGAACTAAAGATCCATTCCATTCCCTAACCATTTCAGTATATGGAAATCTCATTCCTGATCTATCGGAAATTGCTAGTGCTTGTTTACCTCGTGCGAAAACTCCCATTATGACATTACTCCATCTCCGTAAAATGTTTGAGGAGAAATAAATGTAGATGTACCTTGGTTGTCTGCATCTAATGCTCTTAACATTTCACTTTCATAAATTCTCTCAAGATCTAAAGTTCTTTCAGGAGAAAATTTCATACTTAAATAATATGCAAGACCTGACATCATGCATGGATAAAATCTATTTACTACATCAGAAACATTTGTATATGCTCCTGGATTCTCTATTTTAGATAAATAATAAAAACAAAATTGAAAACTACTTGGTGTAGTTGTACTTGATACACTTGAACTTGGTGTAGCATATAAATAAATACTTGGATTAATTTTTCTTTCTACATAAAATTGAGAAGGAGTTCCTTTTGTTAATTTATTAGGTGTTGCATTATATTGTGATCTACTAATTTGAGTTAATGCAATATCTTGAGGTGCAGTTGTAGTAGAATTGTTTCTATAAAAAGCTTCTAACATATCACCCATATCACTAGGAAAATTAATAGAATCTGTTGCAAAACTATATTCTGCTTGACCTTCTATTAAAGGTACTTTAGCTAGTTTTACTTTCCATAAATGCACCCCTCTATTTTCCCATTCTTGAAACATTATATTTAAAGAACGTCTTGCAGATCTTAATTGATAACCTGTTCTAGTTCCTCTAATATTTGTTCTTTCAAAAGCTTCTTCGATAATATCATCAATTGCTGGATTAAATTTATTAGATACTCCAGAAGTTTGAGTAAGTGTAGGTGCTGAACCACCCATGCCCGCATGAGCCGTACAATAATAAAATAATGGAGGTACTGTTTGATCAGCAGTGGTAGTTGTGTTTCCTACAATGATTGTAGTCTTTGCTCCAGCTGTTCCAGATGTTCCTGTAGTAGTTACACCAGTTGTGTAAGCTGCCGCTGGTGAGTTATTAGGATTTGTAGAAAATGCAAAGACGTGACCATTATTTGAAGTATCAGAAGTATCGAAGATATAAGTATTACCTTCTTGTAATTGAATAGTTGGGCTAACTGTACTATTAATATAATACTTATCGCCCGTACCATATTGGTTAGTACCAGTTGCAACCGTAACTGTGTAAGTAATAGTCGCCATGTAAATTTCTATGCACCCGTAATCGTTACTGTAACGCTTCCGCCTGCTCCTGCTAAGTTATAAACAAGTCCACTTTTAAACAAAATACCAGAACCAGGAATGTAAAGTTGCATTCCCTCAGTATTATAATTGTAAATAGCTTTTGCAGTTCCAGGGGCTGATGCATCTGCAGAATCATACAATGTAATTGTTGATCCTGCTATACCTTCGCCTTGAATAGAAGTAATTCTTATTCTTCCTGTGTGTGCAAGAGTATCAGCTCCGACTGTAGTCATATTTAGGGTTGTTTGGTCACTTGTAAAAGTACTTCCGCCTGACATATGTATATTCTCCTATTAAGTTATGTGGTCCCAAAGAACCACATAACTATTAAATGTTTATCTATTAAGACTCTTTAGCCCAAACTCCTTGAGCTTCAACTACTGTCCAAAAGTCAGTAGAGTTTAAAGCAGCTATCTTAACATAATCTCCAACTTTAGATGTTGTTAGGGTATTAATAAGATCTTTGTTATCTACTAATCCTCCCACGTATAAAATACCATCAGCAGCAGCAGGACTAATAGTCAAATTATTTTGACCGTCTGCTCCCGTGTTAATAAATGTATATACACTCCCAACAGCAATTGCTGGTAATGTAAATACTACATCTTTAGTGTTTGATAAAAAAGTTTTTCCTGAATCACCGTTACCAATAACGACAGTGTAGTTTGTGTCCTTCTGTTCGATATTATATCCAGTTAAACCTGCTTCGTTTTTCTTCCCTTGTAAAATAGGGCCTCTAAACAATGTTGATGCCATAATTATATCCTCCTAGTTATCGAATACTGTCTCTAGGCCGTCGACTATACTCGTCAGTATTCTAAATTAATTGTATAGTAGGTTGTTTATATATGATTTTTAAATAGAGTGCAAGAGAGCCTGTAGTGTGAATGTGATTTATTCAACAATGTAGCTTTTGATTAAGTAGCTACAGAAACTTGTGGAGCGGCATTAATAATTGCATTTTCTCTATCTGCAATTTTAGCCTCTTCGAGTTTGATCTCATTGATAGTGTCTTTAATCGCATTATCAATCCTAACCATATTGAGAGTATATTTGCCTTCTTGCTCATACTCCAACTGCCACTTCAACTCCAAGGACCGTTTTTGTTTGTATAGGTCTTTGACCATCAACAACCTCCTCATAGGTTATTCTTTTAATCTTGGGATCCATCATTTCTCCAAGATTTTCCCACTTTACACCTTTTTCTCCTAGTTTGTCAACTATTGAATTTTCAATGGATTCTACACTATCTTCTGACAGAACTTCAAATTCTGTGTGATAGCCATAAGCGTTGATTTTTACGAGAAATTTCTTCATTCTCTCACCTTATTTAGTAATTGTGGCGGAACAATGTCCCGCCACAAAATTGTTAATTATTATGCAGTTCCTGGTGAACCAAATACACCTCTAGGGTCTGAGAATCCGAATACGTATCTCTCTCTAGCTTTGTATCTTACGTTGCCAGTATCAAAGTCACCTTCCATAGTCGTTTTGATAGGTGATCTGTTGAAATGTTTTAGACCATTAGGTACATCTGTTTTAATGAACCAAGCGTCTGTGTCAGTTAGGTAGTGGTTTACAGTATAACCTTCTGGAACCATTCCCATATTTTTCACAGCGTTGATATCATTATCAGCTGTTCCTGTTCTACCGTCAGACTTCATAAGTCTGTCAGCAGTAAATTGAAGCGCAGAAGGAATAATCATTTTCATTCCTCTAGCTGCAATTTTTAGGCCTCTTTCATCAGTGAAAGCCGCAATGTCGATTAACGCTTGTTCTAGTGAAGTTTCGTTTAAGTCAGCAGCTGTTGCTAACTCATTAGAGAACGTTCCAGAAAGCGTAGGGTGAACAGCAGAACATAATTCTACTCCGTCACCACCAGCGTAACTTGAATCGAACGCATTGTTCAATACAGCCGCGCCTTTAATCTGCTTAGTGCTTGCCATTGATCTTGCTAAAGCTTTTGTATATCTAGACGCAAGTCTGTCATACAAGTTATCTTCGATCGCTTCTTCAGTGATCGCAAATGCTAAAGCAATTGTTTCGTTTGTGTAACGAGCTGTGAAAGTCTCTTGTGCATCATCATATGATACGCCTTGACCTTCAGGTTTAACAGAAGCATTTCCGAAACCACTTAACATTACTTCCTCTTCGAAAGCTCTGTCAGATGATTCTGTATCGAAAATTTCTGCAGCTTCGTTAGCATACTGTCTATACTCAAGTCCGAATAGTGCATTCAAACCTGGTTCTAGTTCTTTAACTAGTTGTGCTCTTGATATTGCCATTGTTTATATACTCCTATTTCTATTAATTGAATAAAGCAGATGCTTTATTGATTACTACAACAACATCACAACCGCCAACAGTTGGATCCATTTGATCCGGAACATTAGCATTTCTTAATAAAGTTAATGCTTTTGTTGCTGCTGCTGCCGCGTCAACGCCTAATCTTTCATCAGACATTCCGCTTATTCCAGTTGCTCCGTTGCTACCTGTGTTGAACGATGTTCCAACATCAGCTTGTGTCCAAGAATCGTTTGCTCTTATATTGTATTCCTGTTGAGGATTATCAAGTACAAAAGCAGTAACTCCTCTAGAGCCTGTGTTGTAATCAACGTCTACAGTTGTACCATTCAAAAATGAATTAGTCCAAGTAGGTTTAGATGTTGAGCCCGCTACATAATAAGCGCCATTAAAGACACCTAATAGTAAAGGACTTGCCGCATTCGTCCAGTTTACTCCACCTGCTCCAGCATCATCTGTTGCAAGGTAAGTAGCATCCTGGATATAACCTTTTTGTGCAGCGAGTGAACCTGTTCCATCATTGATAGAAACAAAATCGCCTTTGAAAAAAGTTTTAGAAGTAACTGCTGAACCAGAAGTACTTCCCTGACCATATATCTGGTACTCGGATTGGCCTGAAGTTGCAGGTGTTGAACCTACAGTCATTACAGGTCTTAATCCATAACCAGCTGTGCTTGTATTAGCCATAGTTATTTTCCTTTTCTTAAGTGAACCTTCGGCCTAACGGCTTCCAGTTCGGTTAATAATATTTTGTTGGTAAGAAATTACTAAAAGATTATTTCTTTGAACCACCAAAAGTTACACGAGTCTGCCTTTCTTGATTGATCGGCATACTTGGGTGCTGTTCCTTAAGAATATCGTTATTCACTGCATCATCCCGTGACTTAGTTTGATCTCTATAATAAGCTTCACGTTGTTGCGCGATTTCCTCTGGTATCCTAGCCAGCACTAGGCCTCCTACTCCGATAACACCAGAATATTTTCCTGTTACTAAAGATGGATAGTCTTGGTCAGGATATTCGTCAGCTCTCACTAACTCCCATCCTTCTCTAAGTTTTCCTGACATATTTTTTGTGTCATCAAAACCTAGGACTTCAACTCTAATCCATCTGTGCCTGAATCCATCAGGTGCAGGTGGTGCATCAAGTGATGAGGGTGGAGTCCAAGTTTTTGGGGCTTCCGCCTTAGTTCTTGTTTGACTCGCACGAGAAGTTTTTACTTTTTCATTTTCCATATGCTTATGCTCCTTCCGTGATATTTAATTGTTTCGCATACTCTTCGAGTGGCACGCCTATTCTTTTAGCAATTGCTACCTGTGATGGCGAGAGTTTCACAGTTTTTTTGCGTCCTGTTCTAGCTGAACGATTAGCTGAGGCTACATTTTGAGCAGGTTTTGCTCTTTCTGTAGTTTGACCTTCTATCTTATCAAATTTATGCGGAAATTCAACCCTTATTCTTGAGTCAACTTCTTCATAATATTCGTCTGATTTAGGATCATAACCTTCTTCCTCTACGAGCTTTTTATGTATATCAAAAGCCGTATAAGTCATAGCTGTATCATTACCAAACCACGTGTTCTTAGAAGCCCATTCTTCGGCTTTAGGATCTGCGGGTTGGTGTGGTTGTTGCTGCTGAGGGGTTACTCTAACTTCTTTTTCTTTAGCACTTTCTTCTTCGTCTGCTATTTTCATAGCATTCAATCTTGCATTTTCTACAGTTAAATTTGCTAACTGTTCTTGTGCTGCGATTTGTGCTTCAACATTTTGTGATTCGATAGCATTTTTAAGAGCTAGTTTAGCTGCTGCCATACTAGTGTTAACTCTACTTTCAAATTCACTAACGTAAGATTTATCTAATCTAGATAATCTTTGTTCTGCGTTATTTTTTTGTTGAGTAACTGATTGAGCATATTGAACAGCTTCTTCTCGCTGTCTTTCTGCTTCTCTCATTTTACGAGTTAGTTTAGCAATTCTTTTTTGAACGCCTTCACTATATTCTTTTAACTCGTCTTTTTCTTTAGGCTTATCTTCAGGTTTATCTTCAGACTTTTTAACTTTTACCTGTTTCTCATTTTCATAAGTTTTGTCTTCCGCAGGTGTCTGTTCAACCTCGATCTCTTCTTTTACTTCCTCTTGTTTGACCGCTTCGCCTTTTTCGTCTAAATTAATTTCAGCTCCTTCAGTTTCGCCTACATCAATTAGATCTTCGTTCTTTTTTTCTTCTGGCATAGTTCCTTCCTATGTTAAATTAAATGAAGAACTGATTCAGGATCTTTAATGGTCCCTAACACTTCATCATCGTTTAGTATTCTCACCTCACCACCTTCTATTGGTAGTCTTGATCCTGCATATCTCGCAAAGATCACCCAATCTCCTTTTTTGCACCAAGGCTTACCAAATTTTTCTGTATCCTTGTATGCTAAATCTCCCATCTTTAAAACATAGCCACATGTTGTAGATATTCTTGCTTTATCTAAAGTTTCTTGGGAAAATAATATTCCACCTTTACTTTTATTTTTTGGTGTAAAAGGTAAAACTAAAATTCTATAACCAGAGGGTTCTGGTAATTCATTAACTGTATCTCCAATATTATCAGGGGATAAAGGTTCGGGTTCGGGGGGTGTATTTTTTTTTTCTTCTTCGTATTTTTCTTGAAGCGCTAATTTAATTTTTGGTGCTTCTGTCTTTTCCGTTTCCGATATCGACGACGTTTCCTTGCTCATCTTTTTGCTCCTTTGGTTTTAGCAGGTTAGAGATATCCTGTAGTGTTAATTGTATAGCGTGTGCTTGTCCTATTAAATACTTATATTTTTCCATATTGTCAACCCCTCCAGCAAGAATTGCATCGCCGATGTGTTGAAGTCTCTTTTGTAATGATTTTTGAGTTTTAACTATTAATTGTATATCGTCCATTACTCTTCTCCTTTTTGTTCTTGAAAATCTTCCAACACTCCAAGTTTTTCTTGAGCTGTTGCAATTTTTTCTAATTGTTTATCTACTTCGTCAATATGTTGGGGATGTTCTCCAATACCTACTGAATTTTCTAAATATATTTTTATTGTTGCGTCTGCTTCGGCAATTTGAGCTTCATATCTTGATTCTAATGCAGTGATAATTGCTTTTTTCATTGCCATGACGCAATATTAGCCATGAACCTTCCCACACTGCTCACAGACAAATTTCGTTCTATCTATTGCATCTTTTATTTTAACAACACACTGACATCTTTTTCCAAAAAGCTTGTCAATCAGTTTTTCATATAAAGCTTTTAATTTCTTCATTAGCCTCTCATTTTTTTTAGAGTTTGAGCAAGTCTTGCTCGTTGGCCTAACTTACCTTTTTTCTTAGCGGCAGCGGCTAATTTTTTTGCAGGAATCTTTTTACCTTTTTTAATACCTAAAGATTTTCTTAACGCTCCTGGTTTCTTAATTGCTTTTTGGATCCACTTGCCATCTTTAGCTTCTACTCTTCCTCCGCTGGCATATTCTACTCTACCACCATCTGCATAAATACTTTTAGCAGTTTTCCAAGGTGTGGATGATGTTGAATCAAAATATCTAGGCATTATTTTTTCAACGCCCTTCCGAAGCCTCTTTTAGCAACACCACAACCTCTAACTCGACCACCTTTTTTGTAGCCTCTGTTAAGTTCGCTGTGGATTCTTCCGATTTCATCTCTTCTGTTTCTATTAGAAGATTCAGCTTCAACTCTACCTAATTCTTCCATTAAGTTGTCTCGTCCTCTGTTCATATTTATTACCTATTTATCTTTCCGCTTTTTTTAGCTGCAGAACCAAATCTTCCATAAGATTCATCTCTTGAATCTTTAAGTTGTTTTTTAGTTCTTTTTTTTCTGATTCTCATAGCGATAGATTCATCTTTTCTATCTTTGTAGCCTTGTTTTTTAACGCTACCACCTTTTTTCATTCCAGAACTAGCATAAGGAAACCTTACATTAGATCTTACTCCGTTTTGTCTCATATTTACTCCTATTTATTTTTTTCCGTTACGGAAAATTTGTGTTCCCTTTATACCAAAAATACTTCCCACGACAAGGATCCAAAGTGAACTGAACCATGTTGGGAGCGCCGCGAAATGCTCAAAGAACACTTTTACTTTGTCAAGCGCCGCAGCGTCGTCACTAAACACACCCCAAGCGAGCACAATGATGGGCGCCGAGAGAATTAATAAAACGAATTCGTCCTTGTAGTCGTTTTGTCTCGCTTCTAGAAGTTTACCTTGGTAAGCTTCCTCGCCTCGCGCCTGTCGTTCTGCGTGCAATACCTGTGCGTCAGACATTGCAACTTTCGCTCTCTGCTTATTAGCATAAATTTTACTACCAGCGTTTATCGCTAATTTAATTGCTGATAACCACATAAATTAGTACCACTTAGCCTTAACAGGTTTCTTATCAGCCCTCATCGCTTTAGTTCCTCTAACAATTACTGTTTGAGTTTCCAAAGGATTAGTAGCTTCAATCTTTTTACCGCCAGTTTGATAACCATCTTTCCCAACGCCAAGTTCTTTTGTAATCTTAACGTCTTTGTTCATGAAAGTTGATCCTCTTTGCCAATCTTTATCCATAGTTTTCTCCTTAGTTAATATTATAGTTAATTTTTCTTAAAATTTCTACCGAAATCGTGTCTTTTACTGTCATCAGCCATTTGTTGTTTAGCAATTGACACTCCTGCACGTAATCCAGCTAGTTCTTCGTTTTGTTCTAGCTTTTCATCGTGTTGTTGGTCGTCCATCATAGCTTTCATAGTGTCTAAGTCTAATCTAGCTTCATTATTAAGAGTTTTATCTTGGTCTGCTTTAGCTTTTAAGTCTAATTCACGTGATTTTAGTTTTAAAAGTGGATCACCACCTACTTCAGAGCTAATTTTGTCTTCTTCTTTCGCATAATCAGCTGTCATTTCTGCAATTAAGATAGCTTTTCTAGCTTCCATCATAGAAGTTAACTGTTGACTTCGTTGTTGCATTTGCATTGCTTGTGGATTTTGTTGTATCGTTTGCATTGCTTGTGGATTTTGCATTAATGGAGCCAATTGTTGTTGAATGGCTTGTAATTCTTGTAGTTCTTCTACGTATTCTAATTGAATTTGTTCTTGTGCCATTAAAGAAATATGTTCAAGTATGTTTTTTTGTAACGACATCATTGCTAGTGGATTATTTTGTACCATAGAGATCGACATAAAACTTAAATGTGCATCAATATGTGCTTTGTGGTCTTGTCCTGGATATGCTTGAAAAGGTTTTCCACTAATAGCCATAATGTGTTCTAAACTTGGATCCATAGGGGTTGGTGGAGCTGGTGGAGGTAAGATGGCATTTATATTTTTAACTCCAATCGCATCATACATAGATCTGTAAGCTTGATATAAATTATGAATTTTAGGATTTGATTGCGCTAATTGTAATTGTGTTTGCGCCATAGAAATTCTTTGTGTTTGAGAAAATATATTAGGATCTGCAACTGGTAGAATATCTACTTTGTCATCAAAGTCTGCAACTTTAACATTTCTAGCAGCACCAGGAACATCATAAGGATACTCTGTAGGTAAGTAACTTTTAAAAACTTCAGCTAATAATTTAAATTCATTTTTTAATCCTACATATAATCTTTTGTGAATAGCTGACATAACTCTAGAACCACGTTCTAATAATGCAACTGTTGTTCCAACTGCAGCTCCTTGATTCATATCTCCTACTTGCATATCAGCAATAGATGCAAATCTTTGTGCACCTTGAACAACGATACCCATTAATTGTAATAAAGTTTGATCTGGTCCTTTAAATGGTAGTTGCATAAACTGATCTTTAATATTTCCTCCTGGAACGTCGACATCTCTAAATTCTCCAGGTTGTAAAGGTTGTGCATCGTCTCTCATTCTTACTCCTCTGGTTTTAAAACCAGCTGGTAAATTTGCTAAAGTTCCTGCATCTAATAATTGTCTTAAAGCAACAGTTGCTGTTCTAGATAATCCACCAATCATGTGAATTAAACCTAAACCATAAAAACCTAAACCCGGTAAAAATTTAAAGTGAACAAAATAATCTTTTTTCTTTTTTAAGGGATCTGTTTCACCGTAGTTTCTTCTAATAGATAAAACTTTTCCATTCGCTTCATCAATTGTAATAATATAAGGTAATTTAATTCCTGTAGGTTCTTGGTCTTCAGGATTAACATCTTCATGTCCTTCTAAGTCTAGGTCAACATGCATTTCTAAAATAGTATACATATCTTCTTGACCAGTTTGTTGAATGCCTTCTAGTTCTAATTCTTTTTGTTTTAATTTATCTTCTTGTATAGGCGGTTCTCCCAAATCAATGTCTCTATAAAAGCCATTGATTTGTTGTTTTCGTAAATCATTTTGTGACATACGAATAACGTGGATTACGGCTTCCGCATCTTCTAATGAGGTAGCAGAGTACGGAACGACTAAATCTTCAGCCGGTACGAATTTTGAAACGGCTCTTCCTAAAAGATCGTCATAATAAACTTTCTTAAAAGTTGAGCCGCTAAGGGGTAGATAGAAAAGCATTTGATCAAACTCTGGTTCGTATTCTTTCATTTGATCCATAATTTGATAGTTCATAAAATCTTTAACACGTTTTGATTGTTCTTCTTTAGCGACACTTACATCGCCTAGGATTTGTGTTCTTACAGGACCGTCGGCCGGTAATAGTTCTTTATATGCTTGTGCTTGAAATTGAGTAACGGCTTCAGCAAGTACTGGGTGGGTTACACTAGCTGCACCTCTAAATGGTTCTGTTCTAGTTATATATTTAAAACCTAAAAGGTTTAAACCTTCTCGATAACTTTCTGCCCATTCTTGTCTTGATTGTTTGTAATCTTTGTATTTATCCATTAGCTCGTTTGCTAAAGGATCTAAAACGGAGTCGTCTAAAAATTCTGCTAAGTTTTCAAAATGGTCTTGTCCACCTTCTGGATTAACTTGACCCGGATCAAAATTAACGGTTGCTCCACCGTCTTCTTCTATTTCAATTTCAGGTGCACCTTTTTGTTGTCTTTCAATAATCTCTTGTTGAGTTTCTACAATCTCTTCTTCTCCTGGAATTTCAATTTCAGTTAAATTTTTTTCTTTTGTATTGGGTAATGATTTGTCTATAGTAGCCATGAGCTATTTTATCCCCTATTTGTTATGATTTCAACACCTTCTTCGACGGTAGTACTATCAGGAGTTTGCTTAACTGTCAAACTATCAAGTACATCATTAATCATTTTAGGAGATGCTTTTGCAGAGGCATCTGGTTTACCTGGATTATCTAACATCCATTCCATAATTTCGGATTGAGTAGCGGCTTCGTCGTTGGGTTTAACTATTTCTCCCAATACTTCGTTATATTTTAATTCCATTATATTTTTAAAGTTATAATACCGCCGTCAGCCCAACCAGTTCTTCCTCTGCCGGTTCTATTACTTACGGGACCACTGCCTGTTGCACTCCATCCAAATCCTTGTCCAAAATCATAAGATTTCTGACCATCACTGCCTATTCCATATCTACCATCACCACCGCCACGTTGATTGTTATTATTAGATGTAGCATTAGCAGTTGCAGTTATAGCTGCTTGTCTAGCTTTTTCTTTTTCTATTTCTGCAAGAGTAGCCGCATAAGTGTCTTTGTTATATTTTTTATTAGCTGCTATTCTTTTTTCAAAATAAGCTTGTTTTTTTTCTAGTTGTTCTAAATAATCATTTGTTCCAAAACCTGATATTGCGTTTTGTCCAGCTAAAACAGAACCTGATCCATATTTTAGAAGACCAGACTTAGGATCGTTATATAACATATTACCCATTTGATCTAATGCATTTAACTGTCCAGCTAAATTAGGATTGTAGTTTGAAGATTTAGGGTTTAATGGATTTGTCAGATTTGCGAATAAACTGAAAGGACTAAAAACCATATTCGCACCTTCTTTAAATCTTTGACCTACACTTGTAATTCCATCTTTTGTTTTTTGTAACCAATTTCTTGTATCAATTCCTTTTAAATTTTCAGGAAGTTCATATCCTTTTTTGTTTAACCACTTAGCAGTTGATTCTGCCGTCCCATCATTCAATGCTTTGTATCTAACATTTTTATCCCACAAACCTTTCATAGGATGATTTTGTCTATTCCTCCATTTTTCTATGGGTGCATCTTTAAAATCAATTCCTTTAATTTCTTGGAAGGGTTCGTTGTCTATATTGTTTGCTATACTTAGCCAATTTCCTGCATTAGGATTATTTTCAGGGTATTGAATTAAATCTACATAACCTTCCCATGGTGCTTTATTTGGTGCTGGTGCTACTGTATTACTAAATGGATCTATATTTACTTCTCCAGCAACTTGTCTCATATTTGGTTTATTAAAACTATTTATTCCCGAATTTGTAATAGTAGTTACTCCTGCGTTTTCCATAATATTTGGACGTGCATTTATAACACCTGTTTGATTTTCTAAAGGAGCTGCAGCTGAAATTAAAAACCCATCTTCATTTCTATGGGGTGTACTTATAGGAGATAAGTCTTCTACAAAAATATCGTTTTCTTCCAATCCAGCGTAACCACCTGGTTCATTTACTAAACCACGTTTCGCTTTCATCATTGAACCTACTCCACCCCCATTTGCATAACCCATAGATTCTGAATCTCTTGGTACAAATTGATCGTGGTATTGATGGTAAGTTTTATTTCCTGTTATTCCGCCTGTAGCTAATTGTTGAATTAGTGCTCTATATCTCTGTTCGTCTATCATTAATAATACGTCCTATTATGTGGTATTGAAACTTCGTCTTTTTCATCTTCAGGGTGGGATATAAATCCTCCTTGTCGAAATCGCATTACCGCTTGTGTCATACTGTCCACCAAATCATCATGATCTCCATAAGGAAATGCTGCACACTCTTCAATCACCTCTTCTGCGAATTTTTCATCCGGCGCCCAAATCTGTCCACTTTCAAAAAGCGGCGAAACAGCGTTTACTCTAGCATGTTTATCATTACCTTTGCTAGGAGTATAGTTTATAACAGGAATCCCCATTTTTCGCAACTCATAAGTTAGAGGTAATCCACTTGCTTTAGCTTCCACGATCACCGATTCTGGTTTCCAATAATCGTATTGTTCTTTAGCTAGTTTACGCAGTTCAGGGAACTCTAGCCTATCTTTTACTGCATCGAGGAGAATTAAGTTCGGAGCGGCGTCATCGGATTCATGAAATACACCCCAAGTAGTAATAGCAGAATAGTCCGCTGTTTCCTTTTTTAAAAATGCTGTATCGTAAGATTGTATGACATGGGCTAATTTTGGAATATAGTCTCTGTCCCATTTTCGCCACCATTCCCTTTTGATTAGTGAGCCTTCTTCAGAAGTTGGATTTTGCATCCATTGTGCATTCCATTTACCTAAACTTAATGATGCTTTAACAGATTCTAATTCTGAAAGTTTCCAATACTCGGGCCAAACAGGTTTACCACTTGGAAGTATTGCTGGAAATTCTATAATCTCCCATTGATCAGATTTTAATTCTTTTTGAGATTTTAATAATGCTCCTGTTAAGTCTTTCATATTCCATCTTGTCATAACCAAAACAATTGCTCCACCTGGCTGAAGTCTTTGACGTGGTCCTGAAGTATACCATTCATAAGCACGTTCCAAGGCAGGCATATTCAATGCGTCTTGCTCAGAGTGTGGGTCATCTATAATCAATAAGTCCGCACCACGGCCCGTGATTGCAGATCCAACACCCGCTGCATAGTATTCACCACCTTGTTCGGTTTCCCATTTACCGGCTGCTTGACTATCCTCTTTTAGTCTTGTTTGAAATATTTGTTTGTATTCTGGAGAGTCCATTAAATTTTTAGCTTTACGACCAAACCTTATTGCAAGTTCTGTCGTGTGGGTCGTTTGAATAATTTTAAGATCAGGCTTACGCCCTACCATCCAAGAGGGTAAGAGATAGGACGCAAACTCCGATTTAGTATGCCTTGGGGGCATATTAATAATTAAACGCTTTACTTCGCCTTTTGCCAGACGGTTAAATTTTTCTGCAATTTTTTTGTGATGTGGACCTTCTATAAATTCTGGCCATACGTGTTTGACAAAATCTAAGAACGAGTCGTGGACCTTGGATTTGGTTTTCTTTTCAGAAAGTTTTAAGGCTAACTTTAAAAATTGTTTTTTAACATCAGGGGGTAATCGATTTAATTTATCTTCATCCATAAAAAATTTTGTAATATTTTTTTGTAATATTTTTTTAACACCTTTTTATTCTCATTTGCATTTTATAGCATGTTTATGTCTAAATCCAACCCTAAAGACAAATCTCGAGCTCGAGCCAGCTAGCAGGGATGGTGGGGGGTCGGTTTGTAGGGTTTGAGCTGAAACTCTAGGGACCCCTCTGGTCCGCGGAGCGGCGCGACGCGGAGCGGAGCGAAGCGACCAGCGAAGCTGGTTGCTGAGCGACGCTTGCTTTGCTGTGCAAAGCAAAGACAACAAGGCTGCTGCCACCGGCAGGTGGCAGCACGGATGAATCTTTGATTCATCCGTTAGCGCAGCGAAGCTGCGCTGCGCGGAGCGGAGCGGAGCGAGGTGTGTAGCGAAGCTGCATACCGAGCTCCGTCTCCGCGACGCGCTGTGCGCGTAGCGCACAGAGTAGAGCGTGAAACGCAGAGCGAAGCGAGGCGTACAGCGAAGCTGTATGCCGAGCTGAGTGTTCTGCGTTTCACTCTGGTGTTTGAAATTTGATGTGTGAAACGTTAGTGCTGCACGAAGGCAGCACGAGCCGAAGGCAACGTTTCACTCATTGTTTATAGTTTGGGTGGTGGTGGGGGTGGGTGGGCCCGTAGGTCACGAGCCGAGGCGCGACAATTTGTCGCGCCCGGTGCGACATTATGTCGCATTGACACAATATCTAGGAGCTGCAATCGTGGACCCACAATATGGTGGTCAAGTCTTTTATTTAATTTATTTTAATATTATTTCTTTATTTTAATTATAGGAAATTATAAGATTCTTAATGACTAAAAAAATAAGAAGTAAAAAAAATAATCTTTTAAATTACTTTATTCATGATCATAAATATTTAAGTAAAGAATATTTGAAAAGTTGTGAGAAGTTTTTTAAATCATTAAAACAAAAACAAAAAATGGAGCATAAAAATGTATAACTTAATTTTATATATTGGAGTCGGTTTAATTATCGGAGGCTTTTTGTTATTTCTATATTCAGAGATGAGACTTCGAAAATTAGAAATTGAAGAGGTAGAGAATCAAAAATTTATAGATGCAATTTTACGGACTCAACAACTTCAAAACATCAGAGAAGATATAAGAAAAAAATAATGATCCATATCTCAAAAATGACTGGTAAACTTGAGGGGTTAAGAGCAATCTCAACCAACACCACAACGAACGATTATTGTACAAAACAATATAATAAAAAAGACTCTAAAAATATTTGTACTTTTTGCTATTCTCAAGAGATGTTATTGACCTATCGTAAAAATATGGCTTTAGCCCTTCAAAGAAATTCGGACATTATCGGAAAAAAAATAATTCATGACGATGGTCTACCTATTATATTAGATGCATTTTTCAGATTTAATGCACATGGTGAATTAATTAATGAGATCAATTTAATTAATTATGTAAATATCGCATTAAAAAACCCTCATTGTAATTTTAGTTTATGGACTAAAAGATTCGATATCGTATCAAAATATTTTAAAGATAATAAAAAGCCTAAAAATTTTATTTTGATTTATTCTAACCCTAAAATAAATAATATTTTAAAAGTTGTACCAAAATACTTTGATAAAACTTTTAATAATGTCCAAGAAGATTTGGACATAGAAAAACAAAATTGTACTGGTCAAAAATGTAAAGATTGCCTTTTATGTTATAAATTAGACTCAACCAATACAATCATAGAGAAGGTCAAAACCTACGGACGAAAAAAACTAACAAAACAATTAAAGGACTAAAAATATGATTGAACTATGTTATGAAACAAAAAAACAATTAAAAGAGAATATCGGTCAACCATTAGACTATATTGAAACATCTATATTTGGATCGGAATATAAGTCAGATGGTCAGATAGTCGGATGCAATAAAAAAAGAAGTTTTTTTGCTAAAGTATTTCTTAAAAACGATAAAATAATAAAAGTTAAATAATATTTTTCAGACCTCAAGCCGATCAAATCGGCTTGAGGTTTTTTTTTAATTTAATTTTTTAGATCACGAGCTGCCAACGAGCTGGGGATCAAGCAACCTAGAGTTGTATTTTATTTCACAAAAAATTTTAAAGGGGGTGGGGGGGTGGGTCCCATAGGTCGCAAGCTGCGACATTTTGTCGCGCGACACTTTACCACATTGACATAACCTAGAGTTGTATCAGCTGGGCGCGACAATTTGTCACATTGACACGACTCACGGATCGCAAGGCGAGATGGCAGCTCAACGGATCGCAAGTCAAGAATTGAGAAACGAGGACGGAGGATCGTTTAATTATTTTTTTGATTGCTTATAATTTTTTCTATTAGTTTCCAATCGTCAACGGCTAGAGGTTTGACTTCACGGATGTCTAATAGAAGACCCTCAACAGAATTTGATCCATAAAGTTTTATGGATCGAGGTAAGCCCTTGAGGACTTGTTCAACTAATATAAAATTACGATGGTTTCCATCAATTAAATCATTTCTTTGATAGTGAAATAAGATTTGATGAGGAGAGAATTTTACTTTTTTTGTTTCCGTACATTTTAACTCAACCATTGTAAAACCATTGGTTTTAGACCAAATTAAGCAATCGGAAACACCTTGAACATTATAACACTCAATCGGAGTTATGAGTAAATTAGAACAATTTTTTTTGAATTTATGATATAATTTTTTTTCTTGTTTCATCGTACATTGTAGTACGATGAAACAATATTTTAGTCAATTATCTATTAAGGATAATCTCGAGAAATCGAGATACTGGGGCATATTCTTTGTATTTGAGTAAGCATATACCTAACGGCAATATCGTAAGGTTTCATTGCCGTTTTGCAAAAATAAAATGAGGTATCTTGACCCTCATAATCTTTTTTAAAGTTAAATGGTTTTGCGTCTTTGCTTAAGAAAAAAGTTTCATGAGCATCTTCGCCAATACCATTAAAAATAATATGAGTATCTCTATCTAAATCTGTGGTTTCATCTTTAATAATATCTCCACAAACTTCTTTGATATAGTCATATTCTTCTAAAATTGATTTCCACTCTTCATCCGTGAAATCATTGTATTGATGCCAATAGTTAGTATACCCCATAATTAATACCCTAACCAATCTTTAAGGTCTTTTAACTTATAATTTGGTTTATGACCTAACTCTTTAAAGAAATAATAAATTTCATCTAAATTGCCGTGAATTTTAATTATTTCTATTGCTCTTTTTAAAGTTATAGTTTCCATTATGCGACCTCTTTCATATTTACGAAAGGAACAACGTAGTTTCCTCTATCAGTTTTAACTACGGCTTTCGTTCTATTTATTTTTGAGACAACACCTTGATACATTGAATAGTTATCTCTTCTTCTTCCAAAATTAACTTTCATACCTACTTTAAAAAAAGTAGATAATTCATTAGTTAAGGAATTTTTTCTATTTGAAATTGATTGAATTAGAATATCTAATTGTTCTTTATTCATATTCAATATTTCTTTTTGTATTTCTTCTATTTTCATAATTACCTTTTTTTAGTTTTAGATTTAAGAAAATTAACTGATTTCTTATAAGCAACATTTGGGGCAATGCTCACTTCATTTCTTAAAAACATTTCCTCAAGTTGTTTTAATAATTTCGGATCGTCCAAAGCCTTAAAATTAAGTGCTTTTTGAAAACCGAAAGGATCATTAATTTTAGGCATCAATGACCCCACTTCCATTACAATCATCACAATCGTCTTCTTTTTCGCCACAAGGCATTTTCCATAAATCACTAAAAACTAATTCTGTGACTATGACACCAGTTCCATTGCAAGTTTCACATTGAGTTCCATTGATCCCAAATAGATCACTTGTAATTGCTTTATTATTTTTCATATTTCTACCTTTTATTAATTATTAATTTCTAAAATTTATACATTTTTAAGATTTAATCAACTATAATTATGGGAATTTCCCACATATACTAGATATGGTAGGTCAGCTGGAAGACCTACTATATATGGTAATTTAAAAAAAAGATAAATTATTTATTGAATAATAGAGAATATGGGAATATAAATTAGTCATTATGGAAATACAGAAAAAAGAAATAATAATAAAACCAAAAAGAAAAAAAGATAACTCTAAAAAAGGAGATATTTTTTTATTTTGTAGATCGTGTGAAAAAATAATAAATAATGATTGGTATAGCGATATCGATAAAAGATATTGCCGAGATTGTTTATAGAAAGGAAAATATGAAAAAAAATGAAGAGATCAAAAAACTTAAAGAAGAGTTAGATTATGTTAAAAAAAACTCTGTTATGATTTGTGGATTTTCTAATGATGATGACGATGATGGTGAACAAGCAGAAGAATTAGGTGTAAAGAAAAATGAAACTTTTTTTGATTTTGATGCAGAAGGGTTTGTTGATGATGCCTTATATCAATTAAAATGTGTATTAAAATATGACAGAGTATTTAGAAATGGTGAAGAGGAATGAAATTAACAAAAAAAGAAAGGAAATATGAAAAATAAAGAAAAAGGTTATGAGGGCTTTGGAGTTTTAGCAGAAGATTTTCATCATTTTGCTAATTCCATATATGATAGATGGGACGAGGGGTTAAAACCTAAAAAAAAACATATGGATGGTTTATTAACTACTTGTAAAGATTTTATTAAATTAAATAAACAATGGGAGAAGAAAAATGGAAAATAATAAAAAAGTAAAGTTAGAATATATAGATGGGAAGTTAGGATTTGATTTTCAAGATTTTTTTATAACTAACCCATTTGTATCTTGTTGTATGAGATGGGAAGTTGATCCAATAAAAGAATATGGATTAACAAAAGAACAAATTAAAAAATTTAAAAAAATATTTACTAACAGAAACAGAAAAAAAGGAGAAAAAAATGGACAATAATAAATGGGAAACTCAACTCCCCTTATATTTAGAATTATATTCTAGATTAAATGAGGAGGGTAAAAAAGAAATGCAAAGGCAATTAACTTCTTTAGGAAAATTAATTGATATCATTCAAAAAACAAAAAAGGAGAAAGAAAATGGAAAATAGATGGGAAAAGTTAGTAAATAAGTATTTAGTGGGAAGACAAATAGTAAAAGTAAAATGGTTAAGTGCAAAAGAAACTGAAGAAATTTACGGATGGGATCAACAACCATGTGAAATTTATTTAGATAACGGAACTATTTTAACCCCTAGAAGTGATGACGAAGGCAATGAAAGTGGTGCGATTGGAACTAACATAAATGAACTACCAATTATTCCAACTTTTAGAGAGGAGATTGAATAATGTTTATAGATAATTTGAGACTTGATATTATTGCAACATTTGAAAATCACGAACAAGATTGGTTTAGTTGTGCCGTTACAAATAATGCTTTGGAAAATAAAACAAACTTATTGGATTATATTAAAGAACAATTACACCATAAAGATTTAGTTAAATTATCTTTATGTTGGGAGTGTCCAAAAGAGGTAGTTGATAAATTTAAAGTTATTCAAGAAAGTATAAAACAAAATGCAAAATACTATTTTGAAGATGGAAAGGAAATATAATAATGAAAACTTATGCATTTAGCAGAATTGAAAAAATAAAATCAATTCAAATATTTCAAGCAGAAAGTAAAGAACAAGCAGAAAAAATGTTAGAAATAGAGGGATTTGACGAAAAATGTGATGAAATTATTTCAAGTGAAGTTTCTTATGATGGAGAGGTGGAATAATTTTGAAAGTAAGAAGAAAATTTAGAAATAACGGAAACGAATTGATTAGTGCAACAAGACCACAATTCAATAAACGAAAAAAAGTAAAAGTGCCGAGAGAGTTTCGCATTATAAAAGGTAATTCTTTTAGAAAAGCAATAAATCTCTATTGGATAAAAAGAAACAAAGAAAGGAAAAACTACTATGCCCAATTGGACAAGCAACGAAGTAAGGTTTAAATCAAGAATAAACTCTAAAAAACAATTATCTAAATTAAAAAAAAGATTAAGAGGTGTTGAATATCTTGTTGAGTTAGCAAGTGGCGAGAAAACAAAAGAGTGGAACGATTTTGATTTTAACAAAATACATAAAATGCCAAAAGCATTAAAAGGTACAACTTCACCTACTCAAAAAGGAGACGAAAAAAAAGCCTTAAAGAGATTAGCAAAATACGGAGCAGAAAATTGGTATGATTGGGCTTGTAATAATTGGGGTACTAAATGGAATTCAGTTGATACAGAAATTATTGAAGACGAAAGAGATGGATTAACTTATAGTTTCAACACGGCTTGGGATTGTCCGAGAGAAGTAGTTGATAAACTACAAATGATTTTAGATAATGAACTTCCATTTATTAGTATTGAGAGTTGGGAGTGTGTTCACGAAGATGGGCAAGAATTTGAGCAAATAATATGAGAAAATTAACTAAACAACAAATTAAAATTTTAGATTTTCATAAGCATATTAAAAGTGCTCATGAATTACCTTATGAAGTTTTGGAAGAACTAGAACAAATTAATAATACAGAAATATTATATAATGAGGTAGATAATTATTTACAGATGAATTTTGATTGTGATGCCCCTATAAAAAAATGGGGTAAAAATCAATTATGCTTAAATTTTTAAAAAAAAGTCTTTCATAGAAGGACGGAGAGTGACCTTGAAACCTTTTTAGGTACTAGAGGTCACACAGAATTTTGTAAAAAAATAGAAAGGAGAAAAAATGAATATAACACAATTAGAAAAAGAAATACTTAAAGCCATTAAAATAGAATCTCAAGAATTAAAGTTTCTTTATGATAAACACAATGAAGAGGGAGAATATCTTTTAAGTTTAAAAAATTTTGTTAAAAAATGTTTTAAAGAACATAACCAATAATAAAATAGAAAGGAGGAAAAATGACATACTTGATAATAAGAAAATATGATAATGGGTCAGAGTATTGCAAACCCAATTATCATGTTGAAACATATTCGGATAATTTAAAAGATGCGAATAAAAAACTTTCGGCTTTAATGTTGTTAAATGAAGATGAAAAACATTATACTTTTTCAATTGTTCAATATCACGATCAAGACCCATTAATTTTAAAAGACGAAGTTGCATAGATTTAAGCTGTGAAAGAGCTGCCAAATTTTGGCAGCTCCATAGCAGCTTAAATTCAGCTCAATGACAGCTTAAATTCAATTAAAATTTTGGAAAAAAATAAACATAAACAATATAGGTCACAAGCAAGGAGAGAAAATGAAAAAAGAAAATTGGGAAGAATGGGCAGAAAAATATAAACCCATACCAAACCACATAGACAAAGAAGGTACTTATTATGCAGATGAAAATGGAGTTAATTATTCATTTGAAACTTATGGTAAGGAACTAGAACACATAGCAAAACAAGATACTAAATATGTATGGACTTTAGGTGAATGTGATGGTGTTCAATATATTACTAACGGAAAATGGTTAGTTAATAGACTGGCATACTTTGTATGCGAAAACCCTTGTAATGAAAAAAGTGGAGAAAAAGAATACACATACCAAATATTTGATGATTATGAAGAAACCGATGAATAGAAAGGAGAATAATGAGTAGTATTCAATTTTATTGTGGAGTAGTTTTTATCTTCACAACAATCGTAATGATAATAACAATCTAAATAGAAAGGAGGAAGAATGAAAAAATATAAAGTAGTTGCAAGTCAAACTATTTATGCAACATATGAGATAGAAGTTAAAGCAAAGAATGAAGAAGAAGCAGAAAATATTGCTTTAAATAAACCTACTGATGAATGGGATGATGAAAGATTTGAAAATGGTGATGCTTTAAGTATTGATGAAATAGAAGAGGAGAAATAATGGCAGTAAAACATTGGAACACAGGAGCAAGTGCAGAAAGATATAGACGAGAGAACGAGCAAGCGAGCAAGCAAAAGAATAAATTTAAAAAAATATGGGAGCGAGCAAGCAAGGAAAAAAGGGGGTCAGTATCCGTACCAATTGCAAAGCAAGGTAGTTCGTAAGCCACCCCCAATTTAACTTGATTTATACGACAGATTACGGTAAAAGTCAATCTATGGGTGTACCAGCTAAACTTACTGAAAAACAGATTAAATTCGCAGAATTGCTTGTTTATAACGAAGGCAGAATGTCACCGGCAGAATGTGCTAAAGAAGCTGGATATACAACTAGGCCAAGACAGGCTGCGAGCGAGCTGCGAAACCCTAAATATTCCCCATTAGTAGTAAGATATATTGGAGAGCTGCGAGCTGAAGTCCAAGAGAAATATGGAGTGAGTTTTGAAAAACATGTGAGCGAGCTAGCAAAAATAAGAGATGAGGCTTTGAAAAAAGGAGCGTGGAGTGCTGCCGTTAATGCTGAGGTCGCAAGGGGTAAAGCTGGTGGATTATATGTAGATCAAAAATTAATTATGACTGGAAACATAGATAAATTATCAGAACAAGAAATAGAAGAAAGAATGAAACAAATTCTAAATGATCACAAGGACATTATAGAAGGTACATCAACAGTAGTGACCCAAGACAAACCTGTGAAATCAAAAAATATAAAAAAATTAAATTAAACTTTTTTCTTCGAAACAGTAAGGATAGTTTTAAATCTTTTTGGCTGTCGTATAGGTGTTTTAATTCCTTCTGAATCTGGTCCTTTAACTGGTGGTATTTCATTCCATTTAACATTAGGCATGTTCTTGGTTAAGGTTGGGTTTCTATCTGCTTTGTTTCGTAATGATTGCTTATAGCTTTCATTCAAATCAGATTGTTCTTGTTCTATTTTATTTTTCATAGATTAATTTTTTCCATCTTGACTATGCAGCCACGTGGAAAGACATTTCTGTCGGAGAATAATTCGTCGTTGTCTTCATAACTTGCAAACGTTCTAACGTTCTTTTTATCTTTACTGAATAAGTAAGCTTGAGTAATCATAACACTTGGATTAAATTTTGTAAACTCTTCAGCCGTGCTGTGGCCTGAATCACCGGTGATGTCCAACCACTTAATAGAATAGAAATAGTATTTCTTATTCTTAATCACCACATGTCTATACTTTGATTTCTTCCTAGATTTCGGCATAAGAATTTTTACTATAAGAGAAATATTTAGGCAATTTTATTTTTTATAAAAAATAAAATGCTCTGGCACTTCAAGTATGTAAAAATGGTGTAAAATGGACTATTGTGCCACGGTGTGCCATGGAAAATCAGAGCCATGGAACAGTTATTAGTCAATAATACCAACACTAATAGCCTAAAAAGAGTACTGTGCCATGTGTACCGCCAATAAAAAGTGATGACTAAAAAAAAAATTTACCCTAAAATTTCTCTTATACGGTGGCACAGCTCAAAAAACCCCTTAAAACAACACTTGCCACACTATTGACACATTATGGACATAATTACTTTAGAATAATTCTAACTTATAATGGGGCTTCCACTCTCGCTTCCACCCCACTCCTGAACAGGATAAGTTAACTCTGTTTATATGTAGGTGATCTCCACCTTTGAATAGATTCTGTCTTAAATACCACTCTAGCGGGCTCTGCTGCACCTATTATTTTAGCTTGTTGTACCTCAATCAGTCTAATTTCTTCTAAATGACCGTCTTGGGTTTCAATATAAATAGGACAATCCGATATAGCTGTACCTTTTTGGGCATCAGTAAATTTTCCCAAATAAGCTTGTAGTTCTCTTACACGCATACTCATTTAACGTTCTCCTTTTGTTTAATCGTTAAGTCTTTCATTCAATTTAACATTCTCTTTAAAAGTCTGATCTTTTTGTATTTTTTGTCCATATTGTTTAACTAATGCATACCACTTATCAGTCCAAATTTGTTTCATTCCTAGATCTTTGGCATTATTTACTGCATTAGCCAACTTGTTCATCTTGTCCATCATCGCTTTTACTTCTTGCTCTTTGCTCATAGTATTGATTTACCTTTCCCAACCATTGATGTTGATAGTTTTTAAACTCCTCACCTTCAACTATAAATTCTTGATAAAAATTATCTTTAGAACACATCATAACTACACCTTTGTTTATTGAGGTCTTATGCATATAATTATGAGCCATTGCATAGGCTGCTAGTTGAAGTTTGTAATCCCCGATCCACTCTTCTCGTTTCGGTTTATTCGTTTGCTTAAAGTCGATAATAGCATCATTACCCTTGTGTACCCCAACCATGTCCGTTTGACCTGCGTATAGCCCTGGATAGTGAAGTGTACACTCTAACCCATAATACTCGGAAACGTTGCATAGGCCTTGCTCTATGACCCTTACAGCCATATTATGGGCTTGTTGTCCGACTTGAGTTAAGTCTAAATAACCAGATTGGTCTATATATCGCTCTAAAATTTTGTGCATCGCAGTACCACGAGCTGCAGCTTCTTCAGTAATTTTATTAGCCGTCTCTTCTCCTACTCGATCGCGCCATGCTTGTAAACTATCAGCTTTTTCAGCTGATTGAGTAGCTGACAATATGGTCGTAACAGACGGTAATTTTTCTTTACCTGTGTCATAATGACGTTCCCCGTCCACCGATTCTCGAACCGTTTTTGGGTAGATATAACAGTTATTATGTTTCATTCTTTTACCTTTATTATTTGTTTCATTACAGTTGTCCATGGGTTTATGTCATAATCACTATGAGCACAACCTCCAAGTAATATTAATATAATTAATGTAAAAAAAATTTTCAAATGTTCCCTTCTCTTCTCCTTCTACCAAATATAGTTCTCCAAAACCAACTTCGACAAATAGAGATTGCAGTAAAGATAACTGCGATATGAAAACTCTCTAACACCGTTGGGTATAATCCAAAAAACGGAAATATAAGTAATTGTATCATAGTCGATAGTAATAATCCACTACCGACATCGATACATGTTTCAAACAGATGTCTCATTCTTTTTCGGCTTGGATGATTGCTTTGCCGATTTCTTCGACGATTTGCGGGACGATAGAATTTCCCAATCCTTTAAGTCGGTGTACTCTGCCGGATACCCCATGAGCCACTCGACCCACGTTGGGTTCAACGTCCCACCACCCTTGTGTTCCTTGACTGCCATCGTTAAACCGACTTGTTTGCCTAATTTGATCCGTCTTTGTATCGCTGGATCTGATAGGTTTCCTCGATCTCTGTTGTCCGATGCGTTCGGAGTTGGCCACATTTTCTGAGATCTTTTCATTACCTCTCTCGGAAGGTTTGGTTGAAGACTTTCTTTCCATGTTGGTTTCACTGCTAAATCTTTGACGTCTCTCGCTAGTGGTGTCGGCCACATCTGTGCTACCCTCTCCTCTAATCTTCCTCTGTCCGTTCCCCTCTTCTTGATGTTCTCCACGTCCTCTGACATCGCTGCCGATGCTCTCGGTGTCGGCCACATTTTCGAATCTTTCTGATTTTCTTCCATTCGAACTGCTACTCCTAAACTCTTGCCTGGTTTTCCTTTCACTTTCCCCTTGTAATAATCTTCCACTCTCTGTTGATATTTCTCTATTGGTTCGTCGTGATTCCCACGCATTGCATGAGATACTGTTGGTGTCGGCCACATCTTCACTGCTGTCGTTAAATCTACGTCCCTCTTTTCGTCTATTCTTTTTTTCATCCATTTCCGACTGTGTCTTACTATTCCGTCGATGGCTCTCGGTGTCGGCCACATCCATTCCTTCATTCTCGGTGGACGTAGAGTTGTGCCGTTCATCATTGCTTGAGCTTCTTCTTCCGTCAGCTCGCCAGCTTCTACTTTCCGTCTCATGATCATTGTCTGACCCTCCGATGCGTGTCCGAACCCCTTCGTCGTTGGTGTCGGCCACATTGATTTGATCTCTTCTTTCCATTCGATTGAGTGTAGTGTTGTCATCTCCTTGTCGTACTTGATTGTCTTCAAGTGAGGTTTGATCTTCTCCCAATCCTCGATGCTCGGATGACTGAACCCCGCCTTGTCTCGTCTGAACCAATGTTCGATTGTCGTCCTCTTGATTCCTGTCTTCTCGAATAGAGCTGCTACTGTCGTTTGTTCCCTCATGTAGTCCACGAACTCCTGTTGCTCTGGTAAGTTCTTCCTCGTTACCATCTCGTAGTCCTTGTACTGTTCCATTAATTCTGGGTTGGCTTTGATCTCCTCCACCATCACTTCGTCTGCTAGAGTTATCTGTATCCTCGATCCCGTTGACCGAAGATTCTTTCCTTGTAATAGTTTCGTTGCGTGTTTCAGAGAGTCTTCCTTCGAGTCCATTGTTGTTGGAGTTCTCCATAGTTGCATTGTCTTCTCGTCCACTTGTTCCCTCAAATTCGAAGGACCTGTTCTCCCTTTTCTCTGTCCCTCCATTAATTTCTTTGTTCCTTCTTCCGATCTCGGAGGTAGGTGATCCATTGTGTTGGGTGTTGCCCACATCTTCGGCTCTACTTGTTCCTTCCCCTCCACTAATTCTGCTAGACCTCTGCCATAACCTTTCGTCGTTCTGCCTGGTTCGTTCGCTCTCGGTGTTGGTAGCATTATTTGTTGATTCAAAGGTGGCACTTGTCCCCCTCCAGGATGTGGTTTTCTCGGCTTCATTATGTTGTTCGAGTCGAATGTTGTTGGGGTTGACCATAGATTCTTCTCTGTGGGCAATAATCCAGACTCTTTCTCTCCGATGGGGAGCACCGACGCCTGCAGCTGGAATAATGAACGGTTG
>VTLG01000036.1_pt1 | contig 46232 bp, 59 predicted proteins | sample 4694571 | NCBI WGS metagenome assembly VTLG01 (sample SAMN12604809, study PRJNA352737) | marine metagenome | biome: ENVO:00000447; feature: ENVO:00000209|ENVO:00000569|ENVO:01000036; material: ENVO:00002151; isolation source: viral sequences binned using virsorter ...
CCTTCTTAAAAACTGGCGCATCGAACTTAAACTCCGGTTTGGGAACAGGAGAACGGGTAACCGTGCCTCCATCTCTATATCGTTCTAGTATATAGTCATCGTAAGTTTTTGAGTCTACATGCTTGATTAAGTTTGCTAATGTTGCTCCGGTGCCACAGTTGTGACACTTATAGAACAAATCTGCTTTTTTACGAAACACATATCCTCTGGCTTTTGTGCGAGACTTCTGTGAGTCTCCACAATATGGACAACGAAAGTTCCAAAGATTATCCCCTTTCTTTTTGAAAAGAGGAAGCATTGGACTGATTAGATTTAGGTATTTTACATCAATATAAGACATATGACATAGTAACAAAACATTATCATAATGTCAAGAGAAGTTCATAAATTTATGTAGAATAAATCCTGCAACGATAGAGCATCCTATAAGGACATGCCGCCATTTTTCAAGAACACCAATTCTTTTATTAAGGTCCTCTCTGATTTTTTGTATCTCTTTATTTTGGTCGGCATGTTGTGATGCGGCGGCTGCCATGATTTCTTTGGTATTTGTGGTAACTCTAGAGTGCAACTCTGATAACTGTGTAGAAACTTCAACTCTGCGACTCTCCAAAGCTTCCTCTTGTCTTGATAGTTTTTCTTCATGCACCGCAAGCATACGGTAAATGGAGTTGGAAACATCGGTCAATTTCTCAATCGCAACGTCTAACCTGTCATGTATTTTTCGTTGGTCCTCTAACTCTTTCTTGAGAAGCTTGACCTCTGTTTCCAAATCTGCCATTACATTAGTCTTTCGTTACAATTGAAATAATACCCCACACAATAGCAGCATAAGCAACCAGTTCTACGAAAGGGCCACCTAAAACTATCAATAGACCAAATGCTATGAGGCTAGCACCTGACCATGTGGACATTTCTTTTACTCTATCTTTTAGCCAACTCATATTATTCTCCTGTGTTAAACTTCGGTAATAGTTACAGTTTTAGTAATATTATTACTTTCATCTTCCTGTTTTAATGCCAGCATCGCTGCCTTAAAAACACCATGATCATTGTAAATTTCTCTTGTCGCTTCATCTCTAAATATAGTTGTGGTTGTCCTAGTCAGTCCATCTTCACTAAAGGTTATATCAAAAGAGATGACTTCACCAGAGGCGAGTTCAAGGGCACCGTGATCGTCGGGCAAACCTTTATCTGTAGCTTTACAAAAAGGAACACTTGTATTTGGTCTAGTTCTTACCACAACTTCCTTTACCGCCATCATTTTTCTCCTATTTTCCGTCGTTCATGTGTATTCTGTCTAAGTATTTTATTTTATCTTCTAAGTTATTTATCTTTTCTGCAATATTAGGATATTTCTTCTTCCATGCTTCCTCTCTTGATAAGGTTTGCAACTTTAGTTTTTTTGCAGCCCAATCAGATATGTCAGCAACTTTACCATAGAACCAGATACCTAGTTTGGTCTCTGAAAACCAACTATCTACAGCATTACCTAGAATACCCCCCGCTATCGCAGATATTATCCAGAACCACATTTATACTTCCTTATCTAAATAGTTTCTCAGCAACTTCTTTCTGTTTTACCCAACCTAAACTTTCCCACTTCTTGGTAATATTTCCAAAACCATCATCTATCTTTAACTTCTCTGTTTCTTTATCTAATTCTGATATAGAGCGAGTTTTTAGTTTTTTGACTAACTTCCACGAACCATCTTTTGGAAAAGAATACCATACAGATTGCCAATTTGGGTTTCCTGATATGTCTCTCCCTACTGGAGGCCCACTTTCATTCGGAGTGTGGGATTTGTCTTTACTTCCTTCCATAGACGCATATTTTCCAAATCCCCCCATAACCTCTACTTCATAAGCAGATATGTAACTTCCAGTTCCGATTCCTCGTCTATCTTGTTGGTCAATGAATTTTATAACTCCCTCAATACTTGCTGCATTTTTACCAATGAGATTGTCCTGTCTGCTTCCTAACCGATACACTTTAATCCGTTCACTTTTAACTTCAGTGATATACTGCATGAACCTTTTCATTATCTTGTGTCCACTATTAAATGTTGACTTTTATAACTTTTTTGAAGTTCACCATACGAAATTATATTTAGGTAATACATGGTATCAAAAATGTCAAGCTTTTTTTTGTATAATTTTTGTACATTAGCCACTGATTGCTGCATCTGTTTCAAAGTGTAGTAAGGTATGCCACGAGCATATGATAAACCGTATTCGTGAGTTATCTTACCGTGTTTAAACATTATTCCCAGTCCCAGTTACTTTGATCATGAAAGCAGAGTTCAGAGTATCGTTTATATACCACCTGTGATTTTTCTTCACACAATTCACACCGACATATCTTACAAACCTCAATCTCTGTTAGTCCAGCCGCATGTGGTTGTGACTTATCAATTATTTTTCTCAACGGATTACCACAGTGTGATTCGTGGCCACAGTTTTTGCAATACGTCATCTGTTACTTTTTACCTACATAAATCCACTTGTGCTTTTCTTCATCCCACTTGACAACACCTGGCTCACCACGATTGCTGCCGTGAGAAAATTTTTTACCTTTTGATTTTGCGTCTTTACCAGACATAAGTCTTTTACCCATAATTAGTTTTCCTTCACATCAGAGCTTGCAGGCCAGCGTCCGAACAATCTGACTGACCAGTATGCAGAATATATTTTAAATACTGACACTTTTGGGTCAGCGGATTTCATCCCCCACAAAAAAACTTTGTCAGACAGTTTTCTAGCCCGTCGCCAAGTTTTTTTATTCATTCCTTCAGAGTTATAGTAAGAACGTAACACCGCATATAAATGGTCATGTATCACAGCCGCTCTAGCAACGTCCCAAGGGGCAATCACTGCCCAAGCAATCCGAGGAACAGATGCAAGATCAGTTTTCATGCCAGTCTTACAAGTTACTCTACCGTTATTATCGACGTTTGCCTTAACTTCCTTGAAAGTTTCTATATCTGCGGGCGCAAGTTTATCTGTTTTAAATGATAGAGTTTTTTCTAAAACCCAAGTTTTTGGCGCTGTAAACTGTGCGCTAATTTTTCCGTTGAACTTTCCCATCAGCATCTTCCTTCTTTGTGGGTTTCACTGCCTCCTCATAATAGATAATGATTTGTTGTTGCTGGTCAATAAATCTTTTTAGCTCTGCCATATTATATGCGATTGTCTCATAGTCCCTAACACTCAACGCATAAAAAACTAAGTCTCCGTTTTCTTTTTCAAACCTTTTCCTAAAATCATCAAAATTATCTGCCGACACCACATAAAAATATATATCATCTAGTTTCACAGGTCGAGGTCTATTTTGTGTCGGTATTTTTCGCTCTACCTCTACAGTCTTAACTTCAACTGGCAGAACTTCACGCCAACTACTACACCCGCTACTTAACAACAGGAGCGGGAGGAGTAGCACCAGTGAGACTTTCCAACGACCTAAAAAGTTTCTTTGTTCCATTGTTTATTCTCTTTTCCGTCATGCCTGGCTTTTTCATACTCAACTTTGCAAGGTCATGCTTGCGTAATTTATCTATGAGAGTATTTTTATAATCATTTGCTTTATCTAATTTTACTTGCAACTCTTTATTTAGTTTGTCAAACTTTTCTCTATCAGCAATCAAGGTATCAATTGTTTGGTCTTGTATAGCCTTTGCTGTCTCAAGTTTTGCATTGTTTTCGGTCAAAGTTTGAATTCTTGATTGTGTGTCCTTATAATAGTAGTAACCAGCATACACCACACCACCAACAAGTCCAACAACAACTATAAGCATGTATATTTTAAGCATTCCAAACATTACTTTTCACTCTTCTTTTTAGGGCGTGTTTTTCTCTTTGGTTTAGTAATGTCATAATAATGATAAATTATTTCTATAGGAGTTTGTGCTTTTCTAATTTTTGCTTTTTGACTCCTGCTGGCATTTTGACACTCTTCGGCTTCAAATACCCTAAGTTTTAACCTAAATAATTCTTCTTTATTTTTCTGATCTTCTGCATCAAAATTAAAAAAGAATTCATCATAAAGTTTAACCCTGGCTTTTTCTACGAGTCTATCATCAGATAAACTTGATGTTAGACCATTTTCCTTAATATATTCACCAACAATATTTTGAAAATCTTTACGATATATCTTGTGTCTTTCTTCAGTTGTTGTTTGTAAATCCTCGTATGAATATTCTTTCAGCAAAGCTTGAAATCTAACATCAGCTTCATCAACTTCCATATAATAATCATACGCTCTTGGCTCACCATCTGGAGTTAGTTGCTCATCCTCTCTATAAGTCACACATACCGTATCCAACTCAGGGTTTGTATAATATGCCTCAATGATCCTACCACAAAATGGAAAAGGACGATTTCTTCCATGATAACCAGCGAAATCTGTTGTTGGAACATCAACCATTTATTTTCTCCTATGCCTTAGTAACTCTTAACGTATATGTGTTAATGGTTGCGGGCGAACCAGCGGGAAACTCTTGCGCTCTATAATCATCAACATTCTGGAGTGTCGTTGAAAAAACACTACTATTTAATTTAGTGTCCACCATACTAGAGCCTCTAGCATTCCCACCAGAACCATCCGTTGTTATTGAGTATGTAATTTTATAACCAGCAACTTCAGCCGCATAGACTTGCAACCAAGTTCCTAGCAAGGTTGTCGCTTCAGCGATACTATATTGTCGTATATCAAAATCTTTAGTATTCGTTGGATCAGCATATTCATTATCTAGAAACAATAATTTAGTTGATGGCACTGTGCTTCCAGCATTTCTCCTATGAAGATAGTATGAGTTTACATTTGTTGACTGGTCTAATGTTTCTGGAATACCAGATGCAGTAAAAGCTGAAGTATCGGCTCTGGTATCCACAAATATTGCGGTGCCTGAGCCGGACACTTCTGTATAACCAGTTTTAGAGCTATTCGTATCTATTGTGAAAGTTCCAGCGGTGGTATCAGATTCTGTGGCAGCAACCATCAAATCAATGGTTGGCTCAATCAGAGAGTCTACTAAGTCTTGAAGATTCATTGGTTGTATGCTACCACTGTTACCCTCACCGCTGAAAAAAAGTGGATAGTTATACCCAGTGTCAGCGGTGCCTGTGTTAGAGGTATCAAACGCACCAGAGACTTTATCAAAGTTGACCGTTACGGTTGTCACATCATCTGTTTGACTAGAGTTAGGAAATGAGGCCACAAAACCATCAGAACCAGTTTTTGCCGCACCAGCTTGCAATCTTGTATCTGTCATTGTCGGTGATATCGTGCCACTATTAGAGACAACAGATAAAGTTGATGTTGGATTAGCTGCATAGTGGTCTATCATGGCAGTTTGCCATTCTAGTAACTCTGCATCTGTTAATTCTCTAAAGAAACCAGATGAGTCGGTTCGTGGCGACACCACTTCCTCATAAAATTCTAGCTCAGAAACATGAGTTTCAGCGCCGCCACTATGAGATATACTAATTCTAGCAAATCTCGCAGCCGCTGTATTTGTGAACCCATCTCGTCTTGTAATTACAGCGCCAGCAGCGACTGATATACTAGACTCAGTAAATATTGTTGTGAAATCTGTTCCATTGTCAGAACGCTCAACTGTGAGCGTCATGGTTTCTGTTCCGGCTCCACCGTCAACTGATGCGTTGCCAAGCATTTTAACGATAACGCCAGTGATTGTTTTGGTAACTCCTGACCCAAAATCTTTACCAATATTACCACTGGTTGCATTTCGTTGGGCACCAGCATTGTAATTCTCAACATCACCATCAAATGCTGCCGCAAGACCACCCCCCGCTGTCATATTTCCAGTTGGAGTACCAGCGTCCTGAGGCACTTGTAGTTGCTCGACAAAATCTGGAGTGTCAAATACTATTGGTCTTCTTACTGCCATTACGATACGCCATTGACTGTCTGCAAATGGTTTCCAAAAGAATCTCTAATGGTAAATCCAGATGTTACCCACGATGTTACGTTTTCCATTAATAAATCATCCCCAGCGTTTGCACCAGCACCATCTGTGCCACCGTCTTCAATTATAATATTATCTCCAGCGTCAGTGCCAGAGCCATCTGTTCCGCCATCTTCAATAACAATAAACGCAGCGGCAAAATCTGAACTGGCAAAACCAGTGGTCTGAAGTTCACCTGTAAGAGTTACACCAGCGGCAGTTGTTTCAAACTTCTTGACATTATTGTGATAAAGTTCAACAGCACCGTCATCAATAAACTTAGCAAGAGTTTCACCAGAGCCTTCAACATTAAGTGTGCCTGCAACGGCAAGATGGCCATCCGTTCCATCCCAAGAGAAGGATATGTCATCACCAGTCCCTAGCAACAGAGCCATGCTGTCACTCAATCTTACTCCTGTATTATGAACGTGTGTTAGAGTTACATCACTATTAACACCGAATGACAAAATCGCATCATCTGATATAAGTCTAAGGTCATCACCCACTGAAAAGTCTGCGGCAACACTAGCACCACCAGCGACAGTCAACGCACCATCAGTCGCATCTGTATTTGCTGTTGTGGCAGAAATAGCAACGACACCACCAGATGAGATTGAAATAGCATCTGTGTCTGAAGCAGAACCAATAGTGCCACCGTCAGCGACAAGAATACCATTGCTATGAGTTGTTTGTTGCCCAAATGTGACCTTACCATCAGAAGCGATTGTTATTGAGTCAGCGTCAGTTACTGACCCAATAGTGCCGCCATCTTTGATAATGATATCATCAACGAATGTTACAATGCCCGTGGATGCGATTGTAATCGCAGTTGCCGCAGATGCAACACCAATCGTGCCACCATCCTTGATTAAAATATCATCTTTAAATGTTACGATACCAGCACTACTAATTGTCATTGCATCATTAGTAGAGGCAACACCTATCGTTCCACCGTCTTTGATGACAAAATCATCAGCGATTGTCAATAGACCCGCTGAACTCAAAGTCATTTTAGCAGTGTCGGTCCTCGATGCACTTCCGTCAGTGCCAGTTGTAAACACTAATTTTGTTGGGTTTGCAGTAGAAGTAAACTCTCCTTCAGCGATTGCATGAATACCAGCAGCAACCGTGGAAGCGTCTGTTCCACTAGAATCCCCAGCCGCCATTTCGATAGATGCAATAACTTCATCTGCAACAATTTCGTTTTCTTCAGATTTCAACTGTAAAACAAATGGCTTATTGTCATTAGAAAGGCCATTTTTAAATATTAGTCCGACATTATGGTCATGCTGTATACTGATTTCAGCGGAGGCACCAAAAAATATGAAGTCGTCGTCGTCACTCAGCCAAAGATAACCTCCAATCTTGAGAATGCTTGAAAACTCAGCTTGGGTGCCAAATATCTTTTGACTGAATGTTGTTTGTCCGTTAGAAGCAATTGTTATCGCATTTGTGTCTGAAGCAGAGCCAATAGTGCCACCGTCTTTAATAACAAAGTCATCAGCGATTGTTAGAAGTCCAGCAGAACTTAAAGTCATTTTAGCAGTCGCAGAAGCCGCAGCAGTTTCAGAAACACCAGTCGTGAACACTAGTTTTGTTGCATTTGCGTCAGCGGCAAATGTTCCCTCTGCAATCGCATGAATACCAGCGGCAACGACAGCACCGTCAGTTCCATCAGAGTCTCCTGCCGCCATTTCAATGGATGCAATAACATCATCAGCAACTATTGCGTCCTCTTCAGATTTCAATTGTAGAATGGTTGGCCTGTTGTCAGTGTCAGCGATTGTATTGGTGATTGTCAAACCAACATCGTGAACATGAGTAACAGTGATTTCAGAGTTAGCACCAAAAGATAGAATGGCAGAGTCGGATATGAGTCTTAAATCATCACCTATTGAAGCGTCTAAGGCAATACCAACACCACCAGCAACTGTTAGCGCACCATCAGATGCGTTAGTGTTAGCTGTTGTAGCAGAGATATTGACGACACCGCCAGATGAAATCGAAATAGCATCTGTATCAGAAGCGGAACCGATTGTCCCAGCATCTTTGATAATGATATCATCCACGAAGGTAACGATACCTGTTGAAGCAATGGTGATAGCACTGGTGGATGAAGCGGAGCCAATCGTTCCAGCGTCAGCGATTAATATCGCATTAGATGTAAGACTTGTGATACCAGTAACCACACCAGCGTCTATGTTGACGGCACCATCTAATACAATCGCAGAACCACTGGCCGGAGTGATGTTCACCGCTCCAGAGGAAGCGGTAATCGTGTTACCATTTATGTTTATGTTATCTACATCTAGAGCCGTCAATGTACCAACAGAGGTAATATTAGTTTGTGCGGCAGTGGTTAGTGTCACATCTGCAATATAAGTTTTAATTCTGGATGCAGCGGTCTTTCTGTTTGTTCCGCTCGCACCATCATCAATAATGAAGAGGTCAGCATCAACAATTGCAGCACTGATATCTGTTGCGCCGTCAATATCTAAATCAGAAACCAACAATCCTGTAGTGAAAGATGGAGCCTGACTAAAAGTAACTACGCCATTTGCTGCAATTGATATCGCATCTTGATCTGAAGCTGAACCTATATTACCACCATCAGATATGACTATGTTAGACGCACCAACTTGTTGAATACTAGTAACATCTGCCACCAGATTATTAAATTCAACTCTAAAGGTTTCTAGAGTATCAGTTGTTGTGACTGTGCTTGCTGATATTGCCATTGTTATTCTCTACCTTTTTCACTATTTATATAGTGACACATGCCTTTATTCGCTATGTCTTTCCATGTCTTTTTTAGCTAGTCGTCTTTGTCTTTGAGCCTCTAGTTTTTGACGGTGTTTTCTATAAGCTTTTGTTCGGCCATCAATTAGAGGTATTCTTTTTTCTTTTTCCTTTTTTCTCACAATTGGTTCATCGACCATACCAGGCGGTGCGTTACCAACAGACGTTGTTGGCACATCCTCATTCTTCACTGTAAAAACTGTAATCTCTTCTATTATATCTTTAAATTTTTTCATTGGACCAAATCCTCCAATCCAACATATATTTTTTCTTGTGTTTTAACATGAACAACAGGGAATATATCAACACCTAATATTGTATCAACTGGTGCTTCATCATCAAAGGCAACAACCTTGTCGCCTTTTTTCGCACTCAACTCCTCTTCCTCTTTGTTTAGTATATCATTGGCCAACTTATACTCACCCTTTGGAAGAATCTCACCGAAACCTATGACTTCTTCCGATATAGTATCATCAATCTCATATCCCTGTTCTTTTAAATATTTCATAAATTCCTTTTCAAAGATATCTGGATCATCGACTGACTCTTTGAAGGTATCTTTGAGAAGAAATAATGCAGCGGCATATGTCCCTAACTTAGTTCTAAGTCCGGGCACCTTTGCAAATATTTTTTTGATATTGAATACAAGTTTATGAAGAACAGTATATGCACTCTTCTCCTCTACTGTGCGAAGTGTGGTAGGTTTATTAGTGGTCCCTGGCTCTAGTATGCGTTTTCCATCAGCATCTATTATGCCTAACCGATAAGCATCTGTTTTTTCAAATGGAGTAACCAATAGCTTAATAAACCTATAGGTTACAAATAAGTCTATCGCTCTTCCCATTACAGTTTCCTTAAAACCTCTAATATTTCCTCGTTGTGCTTTATCTCTTGTAGTTCATCATCCCTTATCATATTTAGGAACAATAAAAAAGACTTGAGCGAACTAAAATGCTCTTGTTGAATTTTATGCAAGAGCAAAGTCACACAAGCCTCGGACCCAAATAGATTTCTTAGTACGATGATATGATTTAGAATCAATCTTTCTTTTAGAATATTAGTTTCTTTGTATTTTCTTAGAAGACGTTTGATATATTTAAACCTCTTCATATCATCGTAAAACTCTTTCTCATTTTCGCAATGAGGGTTATCATAATGTTTTATCGCATATATGTTAACATTTTCACTTGTTATCTTTTTGAACATCAACCAATATTGGCACGCAGCCTACATTGATTAGTCTCTGTCATTTCATAACTAATATTTAAGCTTAGTCCACCCTCAACTTGATTACTAATACCATCGTCTTCTAAAAATTCATTATGTGGTGTATCAATGTCTTTACCGAAACGGCCACCAAAGAGTGTAAGAGGTAAACTAAAATCACCACTTTCTTCCATCATCGGTGGAACTTGGCCAAAAGTCAAACCAATCTTTGAAAGAGAGGTTCTAATTTGTCTAATCGCAATTTCAGCGTCTTGCTGATCTTCTTTGATGATAGCACCCATAAGTGAGTTGAGTTTTTTTACTACGGCATCACTTAGATAACCATTTGATGGGTTCTCTGCATGATTGTAGCTAGGGTGTTCCAAAATAAAATTACGGAATGTTCTCATTCTTTCTCTCCATCCTCTACGGGTGGTTTGTTTCTAATCTGTTCCTCAAGAAACTCTGGCTCTTTCTTTTTTTCAAAAAGCTTTTTGACTATCTCTGTTCTAATTTCTTGAAGCACTTGCATATCATTCTCCAGAGTAAATCAGTGGGGGGCAGAAGCCCCCCACCAAAATATACCTATAATTAGGCAACCGCAATGGAAACGTCTGTGGCGTCACCACCCATCGAAGAAGTCACAATCCAGTTTGTGCCTGTCCACATGAGAGTAGCGTTGTCACCTGTGTCCGTAAGCGAAATCGTCGCCCAGTCACCAAGCGTGTCAGCCGGTGTAACCGCATTCGCTTCGTCGCCAGAAACCTTGACAACGTGGACAATCTGACCAGCAACCGTGCCGTCAGCCAATGTGAGCGCACCCGTCTGTGTGCTTGTCACCAGATTTTGACGGAACGCAGGGTCAAGAGCAACCGAAGTTCCAGCAACTGTCTTCGCAACTGTCGAAGTCGGGACGTTCGCACCAAAGAGGGTGCTGAATGTCAGTTTCTTGTTGACGGGAGTTCCGCCAGGGCCATCAATAACGTGAAGCAAGTCAGTTACGTCAGGTGCAGCACTAAGCTCTGTCAGTGCTGTAATTTTCTTGTCAGCCATTTACTTTCTCCTAAACCCCCTGCTTAATTGCATCTGGGGGAATGCTATTGAGGGTATGAGCGCATCATCCCTCATCACTTGTTTCATTATTTAACTTATTGAGAAAATCATCGCACTGTTGAATTGCTCCAGTGAGAGCGTTTTGCAATGCGACATTTTCTAATTTTGCTTTTTCAATCTCATCTTGTTTAAGTCTAACTTTAGTTAAATCCTCAACCAACTCCTCTCTACGAGAGGTAATCATATCAACATCAATCATATCGTCACCTTTCTTTATAATGTATGATTATTTATAACAGTTTTAAGACACCGTGAACGAAGCATCCGAGGCTGCCCTCAGTGTAACTTCAGCCGTGTCCGTATCCTCAAGAACAATCTCTCCAAAACTCATTGGCGCTTCAGTAGATGCACCATCATCAAAAACAAGAACATTATCATCCTCGTCTCGAAGAACACCACCAGCAACTTTTTGTAATCTGCCGCTATTCAGCGAAATAGAGTCATCAGAGTTGACACCTAAATTATTATTTGTGACTGCCGAAGTTCTTGTATCAACACCCGCATTAAGTCCAAATGCCACAATACCAGCATCTAAGTTAGATAGAGAAGATTTATAATCTAGCATTGCAGAAGAGTACCCATCTAGAAAAGGCGTATCTAAGTTTGTACCCATCTGTAATCCCACTTGTGGTGTTCCTTGAACATTAATTGGCTCATTGAAGTATGTGTAAACAACAATGTCATTCTCACTTGAAGAAGAAACACCAGTGAATGTATCTCCATCAGGGAAGAGCGTAGTTTTACTAGAAGCGTTGCCAATTGTAATCTGTCTTGCGGTGGGTCCACCAAGACCGAAACTTTTAAGACCACGACTGCAAACCAGAACTTCTGGTTGAGCGTCTGGATTATCGTTACCAGTTGCAGGGGAGCCGGGACGCATCACCCAACCGGAATCTGTTGCAAAGACATTTTCTTTTGAGTAGTCACCGCTTCCATCAGCGGCCTCTGTCAAGAACTTTGGCTTTGCTTCATCGCTTACATCATCTTGATACTTCAAGAAATGTTCGGCAGTGTCACCGTTATTTCCACCATCAAAAATGATTTTATCACCGGCATCTGTTCCGGAACCGTCTGTGCCACCGTCTTCAAATACGATGAAACCAGCTTGTCTTCTATTGAAAATTGGCATTTCCTTCTCCTATTCTTACCGAATATGTTCTTTTCTATATTTATACTATTTAAACCCTAGACGCTTCAACTCATTTATAGTTTTACGAGGGTCAGTGTGGTGAACTCCAATACCACCTTTCTTTTCCCATTCATTGATATTCTTCATGTAATCATCTATCAGGATATTTGGTTTCCCATTTGTCGTTGCATACTGTTGTTTCTGCGACCGCTTGACAAGATGAATACGAGACTTAGGAAAGTTTGTATTCTTGGCCAACCATTTAAGTTTACCAGTTTTAGATGTGGGGTCACGGCCAGAAGCGGCAGACAAAATGTATGGATCATACTTTTCGATGAACTGATACATTCTTTTCGCACCTGGCATCCACTCAAGATTTGCCCAGAAACCTTTTGTTTGATTGATGGCCTTCCATCTCTCTTCCTTATCAGTGTTCACAAATGAGCCACCGACAGCGGCATCTGCACCTTTCATGAAGTTACACAACACTTGGTCCATATCACAATAGATATCTGGCAAGTCCTCTTTGGACACCTCTCTCATTTGCATAAGTGTTTTCATAAGTATACTTTACCAGATGAATATGTGTTTGTCAAGTAGTTTTATCACCCATTTTAGGATTAATCTCAATCTCGGCTGGTTTTTCTCCTGTCATTGTCTTCCCTGCTTTCAAAACACTTCTCAACTTATCCTTGGATTGCTTAGGGCCAGGAAATGCTTTGTTCACAGCGGCTCTTTTTTTGTCGTTGCGTGGGTCTTTCAAAAAAGCTCGGAGAGCATCCTTTTGGGTTGCTCTCTTTGCTTCATATATTTCTTTAAATGTTTTCATTAGGTTCACTTATCGCATTAGTGCATCTTTGGCTTTTGTCGCCACGTCGCCAATCTTACTTGTGGCCCTTTTAATAATGCCTGGATTCCGCCTCTTTTCTAATCTTTTCACCGCCATAGTCCTTAACTTGGCCCGCTTCGTGTCCTTGCGTGCTTGAACCGCCGTTTTTGTATCCTTTAGTTTTTGCTGGGCCTTGTCTCGTTTGGCTATGGCCCTTCTCGCCTGACCAGCGGCAGTGAAACGTCCAAGGATTTCATCTAGTTCCTCTTCATTCAAACTGTCAACAAACTCATCAAATTGTGCATCACTCATACGGTCGATATCTTCAAAAAGTTTGTCTTCAACACTTCTTGCCCACACTTGTTCCATCGCATCTCTCATGCTTTGAACTTTGAACTCTCTGTGTTTCTCAAGTTCAACTTCTTCATTTTGTGGTTTCGGCTTGAACGTGTCCATGTCTTTTCCACGCTTCATGGCACCTTCATTCTTCTTCTTGCCACCGTGATTGTGATGCTTCTCTGCCACTGTAACTTTAAGCTCATTGATTGATACACCCTTCTCAATGCCGTGTTCAAACATCACATCATACCATGCGATATTTCCATCAACATCAGGCATGGCGTGCATACCATGAACAGGTTGACCTTCTCCCCACTCCTCATGTACAACATTCTTTGCACACAGATGTTGAGAGTTGGCAGGATTTGGAGAATCTTCTAGGCCCTCCTTCTTCATCGCTTTACCAATTGCTTTACGGCGCTTATGAAGATACTTATCAGAGCTATCCACATCCCCATCGTTGTCAATGTCTTTGTCCTTGCGGTCTTTAAACTTTTTCGCCGCTGCTTTCGGATTAACTGGGTCCATTTCTTCGGCAGCAACTTGCCACACTTGCAGCACTGCCGCTTCAAGTGTATTCTGTTTTGTGTCAAGGTATTTTTTACCCATTGTTTTTCCCCTTCATCTCTTTTACCAACTCTTTGAGTTGATCAAGAGAGTTGTTTTTATTATTTATCTCATTTCGTTCTTTGAGTGTGGTTAACATACTCTTATACGACTTTGAAATTTTGGACTGAAACTTTTCTTTATCGGCCGGTTTTTTCATGTTATTGTATTTGGCTATGACTGCCTGTGCAATTTTTTGAGGTATCATAACCTTTTTCTTATCCATGAACTCAACCTTATTTCCACGCAAAGAGACTGCCTTTCTCATCTGCATGATGATATTCTTATCGGCAGCTTTTACATCATCATCAGTTGCAGAAACATTCTTGGAGAACTTTTGTTTTGTGGATGGGTCAGAAGCCATCGCTCGACGGGCATCAGAAGCAGCACTTTCGTCTTTCTTCTTTCCCTTTTCTTTATAACCACTTGCAAACGCCGCTCGTCTCTGTGCGTCACTTGCAAAGCCCTCTTGCTCTTCTTGTGGTTTGTTTACTTTGCTAACCGCTTTTGTGGCAACCTTTCTAGCAATTGGTTTGGCAACCATCTTTGCGCCCGTAGCAGCCACCCTTGCTAATGCAGGAAGAATCTCATTGACAGGCTCACTATCCTCTTTCACTGCTTTCTCTAAATCCTTTGCTTGACCAGCGTGAGCGTTACTTGCTTTTTTCAGCATCTTGACAACTGCCTTGACGGTTGGCTCATCCTCTTTGTCAAGTTTTTCCTTCATCAATTTATTATAGTTCTTTTTAAGATACGCATTAGCTGAGTCCATATCTTTAAACGATTTAGCAATTTCTCCAGAAGCATTCATGACATGTTTGCCGTCACGGTCAGATGAAACGTATGGCTTCTGTTTTGCTTCATCAAGTTCAACTTCTTCTTTATACATATTCAACTCAAATGGTTTTGAACCACCCTTGTTGTATACTTGAACTTGGATGGCACCCTTGTCACCTTTCAGACGATAGGTGTTAGTCTTACCCTCTGATGGTTTTTTTGGACCAGACGCAACCTTGTCATCAATCTCTTTGGGGTCAACTGTGATACCATACATCTTCTTAGCCATCTTATATGAATGTTGCATAGCAGATGAGAAATCTTTGTGATAGAGGGCATAGCTGGCTTCATCAAGTTCAACTTCCTCTTGCATTTTTCTAATCTCTGCACCTTTCATACCATGCTTTGTGATAAGTCTGGTGATAGCTAATTGACTAACAAATGGAATGTCAGCTTTGACAAGTTGAATTAGTGCTTGTTTATCATCATCAACTTTATCCATGATTGAACTTAATTTTTGACCACTTGTCATGCTAATTTTTTTACCACGCATTGGCTCATATGCTTTTTTCAGTTTAGCAATCTGTGCTGCACTCATCTTTGCTTCGTCAAGTTCAACATGTTCACTTAGGGACTGCAACATTTCTTCCCTTGCTTGACGCATTGTTTTTCTATAACTTGTCATGTCCTTATCCCTTCATTAAGTCCGTAACTGATTTACCTTTTTCCCAAAACTTACATGACCAATATCTTGCTTTTGTTTTTGGGCCAGGATTATCACAGTTGTGTCTTGCCCTAAAACTTTTTCTACGAGCGGGGTCATCTCGTTTGATTTCCATGTTTGGATCACCAAACTCAACTTTCACCACATTTCCCTTTTCGTTTCTCACATAAACCTTTGACTTCTTAACATCGCCCTTTGTAGGCTTATTGAGCGTAACCTTTCGACCTTGATATTCTGCCTCTTCTTCAATCTCTCCCCACTCATTTAACTCGGAATTAATTTTTTTTTTAGGTTCAAATTCTTCGCTTGCGGCTTTTGCTTTTGCCATTTGCGCTGGTGTTGGTGCGCCCTTTTCTCCAGGCTTTCTCATTTTCTCACCAGAGCCAGCTTTAATACGCTTCCGCTTCGCAGCAATATTTGCCCAAAGAGACTCATCAACCTCACCGTCAACATCTAAAACTTCTCTAACTTGCTTTGCAAGGTCTTTGTCTGCGCCACCCCAAGTTCCTTTACTCTTCGTGGTAAATGAGTTGACCCTTGCAAATGCCCACTGTTGTGGTGTGGTGCCGGGTCTGTGTCCAGTTCTCCAAGCGGCCATTCCACGGTCATACACCTTTTTTAGAACACCGTAAGGCATACCAGACTTCTCGGCTTTCTTGACAAGTCCTTTGATTTTTTCATCAAGTTGATATGCACCTTCTACTTGATAGTCTATATAATCTGACATGTCATCTATTCTACTTACAGCGGTCGCAACTTTATTTGTCCACCATGTAGGAAGCTCTGCCTCATCACCAAGTTTTGATAACTCTGCATTCATTCTCTCTAACGCTTTGTATGCGATACCCACTTTGACTTTCATGGATGCAACATCAGTGTGGCCATTTTCAGTCAGCAACTCATCCACTCTATCAATCAACGCTTCGTTTCTTGAAAGGTAAGCGGCTACAGCCATTTTATGACGCTTCTTCATTGATTTCCCCTTAAACTGTGGTGCGTCAGACTTCTTAAAGTCTTTTACATAATCACCTATGTCGGCATCTTTGTCTAACTTTTCATTAAGATCAGTTCTACCAAATCCAAGTTTTGGTTTATTATTTAACATAGAAGTTAAATGTGCTTTCATATAGCTATCAACATCTTTTTTTATACCCATATCATCTGCTTTTGCGATAATTTTGTCATATAGTATTTGTGATTTCTTTTTCTGTTCATCACTCGCACCACCGGCATCCATCGCATTCTTTTCCATTTTATAGAACATATCTTGCATACGAGTAAGTTCTTCTGCACCTTCTTTGTCTGCGTGTTTTTTCATAACTTTCTGTGCTGAACCACACATATAGAAAAACTTTGTTGTGTAATTACCAACTTTTATTTCATGCTCTGGTTGCTCACCAAACATTTGTTTAAACTTCTTAGTGTGTTTGGATGGCTTTGTTTTACCGCCTTTATCACCTGGCGCTGGGGTATATGCGGCTGGATTATCATCATCCATCGCTGCCCCTCTTTTAAAGTGGTCTTCTCTGTCATCTTTAGTAGACTTTTTAACTCCAGCATAATACTTTGCTGGTTGAGTGCCAGGCTCATCTTTTACATCTGGGTCTTGTTTTACTCTTCTTAGCTTCTCCATCTGAAGAACAAAAGATTTAAAATCTGTAGACATTTGATTATCCTCGGTCTGATATTCTGCTTTTAGTTCTTTTGGAAGAACACCTTTTTGCACAAGCTTATTAGTATACTGAATGAAAGTTCTAGCAGAAACATCAAACTCTCTTGCAACATCGGCAGCAACTGCCGAAGGATTGCGTTTCTTATTCTCTGGCTTTGTCATCCTGTCAGCAAATTGTTTGACCATTTTCTCAAACCCCTTTGGGTGAGTCATTTGGTCAATCTTTGCTTTTGCTTTCATGAACCATGCCATTTCATCAAGCTCAAACTCTTCTTTCTTTGCAGCTTTCTTTGCATCTCTCTTTTGTTGTGCGGCAACTTTTTTATCAAAAGCTGTCAGCTTTGGTTTTTTCACACCAGAAGCTGAAGCGGCGGCTGCTCTCTTTTCAGCGTCTTTTGCGGCTTTCTTGATATTTGATTGATATTTCTTGCCAACATCAAATGTACCTACTGCTGATTTTACACCTGATTTGGCTTTCTTTGCTAGACTTTTGACACCCACACGTTGTAACGCAGAGGCTGCTTTTTTAGCTTTCTTCACAGGATTCATGGAACCAACAGCGGCTTTAGTTTGATCAACGGCAGTTCTTCCCAAAGCTTTCACATAACTTACTGGACCTTCATCAAGTTCAATCTCATGTAACCATGCCTTATGAACTTTATTATCCTCTGTCACAAATGAAATATAGTTTGTTCCTTTACGAACAATCTCGCCACGCATTCCTTTTGCTTCTATAATCTCACCCACATTCCATATCTTCCCTGTGAGATATGCATCACGCATTTCCTCATAGGTATCCATCTCACCCATGTCTTTTTCTTCACGAATGCCCATACTTTTACGAACATCTCTGTATAGTTTTTCAACATCCTTGAAGCCAGAGGGAACACCTTGTTTGAAAGACTCAAGGTCACCATCTGTCGCAGCGGCCCGCATCTTACTAGCACTCATACCCTCAACACCTTCAGCATCGGGGTCACGCTCACCAGCACTAACAACCTCTATGTTATCAAATCCATAAAAACCATGACGAGCATCAACACCGTTATACTGATTCAAAATTCTCTCAAACTCATCCACTCTGTCACTTCCAACAACCATGACGATTGCTTTGTATCCTTTGTTATGTAAAGATACCGCAACCTCAAAAATTGTTCGTGCTTTATCTGTGGTTACATTCTTCGCATACTTTGGAAACATCTTTCTGATGTATGCAACTTTTCTCTTATAGTCTAATGGATTTTTCTTAGCGTCTTGTGAGTGAGATACGAAGATATGCATCTTAGAGCCAACATTTTTCTTTTGCTCTCTAGCCATAGCGTCAATCAGCTTACCATGACCCGTAGTAGGTGGATTCATGCGCCCAAAGGTGAACACGGCAGTGTCACCACTTTTCTCCATCAACTCACTAAACTTCTTCATTTTTCAGTCGCCTGTTGAGCAGCCCTAAACTTCTTAACTCTATCTGGTTCAGCGGCCATAAGCTTTCTTGCTTTTCTCTTTGCAACCTTATCAATTCTTCTACCAAATCTTTGCATTATCACTTGGTCGGCTTTTACCCTCGCAGCAATGCTTAAAGAATTATAATTAGGAAAAGCTTTGTTCCTAAAAAGTTTGATTGTTTGTTTTCTGGCTGATTTGGAAATTTTTGCCATATCTCTCCTTCTCATGAGAGTACGTTTCTTTTTCCTTTGAAAACCAGCTTGTTTAGATAACAACCTCATACGACGAGCCAATTTTCGACGCTGCGTTAGACTCGCTGTTCTTTTATATTCTTGTTCTTGTAAATCTGAGTGTTCTGAAAATGTCTTCATCTGTCCCATGCCTTTACTGCCGTGAAGTTATTGAAAGAGAACTCCATACGGTCTACAAGCTTAACTGCGCCACCGCTTACTCTATCAATAGCAACATAACCTTCGGGATTTGTCACTTTATATCCATTGGGTGTGCGAATAAATGTATCTGTCAATCCCTTCACACTATTTAGTTTTTTTACAATTTGCATCTTTGCATCTACAAGTAAATTTTGAAAAGTGATAACTTGAACCAAGTTTGTAGTGTGTCTTTTCACCTCTCTTACATACTCTTTTTGTATATTTGTATACTTTTGTTTACCCTTATCACTTTTAGCTTTGTCAATCTGTTTCTGAATAGAATCAAACACCCACTTTTCATAACCTTTTGCATGTGATCTAGGATTAGTAATCTTTTCTCCAGCACGAACTTTACTGTTGTTATATGTTTTCAGAGATGCACCAACAAGAGTTCCCGTTAGACTATCTTGAAATCTTAGAAACGCTCTTAGTTTTGGTCCATTGATCTTGTTAAAAGTTCGGCCAGTTTGTGATAGTATGGCAGTTATAGCTTCAGTTTCTTTTTCTGTAAATGTGGCCTTTCCTGATACATCTTTATATGTTGCATCATCCATCCATACAGAAGGCACTTTGTTTAGTTCTGATATGTCTGCACCAAATGATGCTTTCATATCCTGTAGTTTTTTACCTGTATATGTTGTGTGCCAAACAATGCCCATTTTAGCACGGTTCATTTGTTTACCAAGGTCACTGTTTACAGGGACTGCATAAACAATAGTGTTGGGCTGAAAAGTATAGTATTTTGTTCCATCAATCGTATCTGTCTCAATGTCATCAGTGAACATAAGGTCACCTTGAAGAACACCTTTTATCCCTAGTTTCGGAAGTTCAGCCAACGCAACTTTAAACTTTTCATTGAGATTGCCTGATAAATCATCATCTATGTCTGCATCTGTTTTGTATAACTTTGGGTTTACATTGAACACTGATTTCTTTGCAACAAAGAAGTCACCTGTCTCTGGTTCAATCCCCGCAAAGATTGCAGGGGCACCGTCCCACTTAACTGTCATGTTGACGGAGCTACGAGTTGAACCAGCCAGCATATCTCTCAAGGAGCGAAGAAAGTTGATAGCAGCCCGTCCACCATCAACACCAAAGTTAAGGATTTCATCCTCTAGGTGTTCAAGATGAAGATTTTTGCCTGCCTTGCTCTCTGTCAGCATGTCTTTGAAACTAATCATCAGAGTTCCTAAAGTTTTATTTTATATCCAACACGGGTGCCAGCGGCTGATGGTCCACCATAAGTTGATAACCTAAATTGTTTAAACTGAGGTAAAGTTGGCATTTTCAATATATCATTTTTTTTGTTTACGTTATACACTTCAAAATTATCACTCGACCTATCATGAATTACAAAATAATCATCACCACCTTTTATGAAATGTTTTAATATGAACAAATGCATCTTCTTTAACAATGGTCCACTTTCAACTTTAAACTCATTTGGTAGTTTACCAGATTTAACCACTCCCTTGTCTCCAGCAAATCCGATATTCGATTCCATTGGCTCCCCTGCAAGGAAGGCGGCTCTTTGTTCTTTTGTCATGGCAAGTTCTCTATAATATTCCATTATAGCATAAAATGCTCCCTCTTTATTAAGAAGTTTCCGAAACTTTCCACCCCGTTTAAATGCAGATTTAAGATTTGTTCCACCAGAAGCAATATAAATCAACGCAGTTTTATCCAAATCTTCTTTACCTAATCTAGACTTTGCGTTTTGTTTTCTTCTTGCAGTGATATCGAAAAATGTTATTTCATTAGCTCTAGCGTTAGTCCCTTTTATTTCAAATTGAATTCTTTTTCCATCAATCGTCATCACCAAATCTGGTATCGTTGACCCACTAGGTGCAACGGTAAATTCAGATGCATACTCTATACCTTTTTTATCACACAATTCTTTTATGTATGCAGCGCATTCTTGTTGAGTTTTAGTTCCAGAGGCAACTCTTTTTTGACTTTTGCCGCCCGGTTTTTTAATATTACTTATTGGAACATATCCATCAAAAGGTTTGTCATGACCTTTTAATGATACTTTTGCGAACCAAGTGGTTGCAGAAACTTTACCACCGGGAATTCCTGATATCTGTCTCTTGTGCAGTGTAGCTGGGGCAGTAAACCAAACAGTTGTTCCAGCCGAGAGACTTTTAATCACCTCTCCATTTTTATCTACCAAATCTGTTTTCTTTAGTGTTGGAAATCCTTCTGGATATGCATAATCTTGACCATCTATCGGAGCATAAATGGTTCTTTCGTCCTTTTGAGGTTTATCCCCACCCACTCCATTTGGAAAATTAGCCATTCCAAATTTTTCAGCGATAAATAAATTTTCAATCCTGTCAACATGATTGACATAAGACTCTTCTCTTGGTCTTACTTGATGAAGATATTTTCTAAGTGACAACCGCTCTCTCCATGTAATACAAATATTTCATATTATTTATAAAACAAGGGAGTGCGGTTGTCAAGGGGAATCATCGTCTATATTCTAGCTCTTCGGGTCTGCCCTGCATGATTTCACCCACTTTTGGTTGGTAATCTTTGGGCTTATCTGCCATGTGCGGTGCCCGTTCTGTCCCACCCATAGGAATAATGCTTTGTGCTTTCTTATTGAAATCTTTATGCATGTAGACAGAAGTTGTCTGACTATCTACATGTGTGGGTTTGAACCCATGAAAGTGAATAGGAATTAAATCCTTCGTATCTAACAACTCCTTTGTATTTTTATGCCAGTCAGAGTTATCAAATATAATCATACCACCTGGCTTCAAATTAGATACTGCCGGTTCTACACATTCATATCTCACAAGTCCATCTATTACGATAACATCAAACATTACAGAGAATGCCCAGACAATTTTAGGATAGCGCTCCACATCATTTTCAAGTATAATATTTCCTAGTTTCTTACCATCAACTTTATCATACCACTGTTTGTTGTGTTCCACACCATAAATATTTGCACCTTTGTTTTTCCACCAGACTGTAGAAAAACCAGTGCCGTATTCAAACACATCTGCACCAGTCCAATCTATAGAGTTTAGATATTCATAGCAAGGATAGGTATACATCGGCATAACCTCTCCATCACCATTTACAGGCATTTGTTTTTTTGCACTCTCTAAGAAACCAAAGTCTTTTCTTAGTTTGTCAAACAAATATGCAATATGAAACTCTTCCATCCCAAGTTCAACACCTTTGAACTGAACAGCGGTGCCTGCAGGCAGTTGTATATCGTATTGTGTCTCTGTATTCACTTTCATTTAAATTTACCTCTAGCCATAATCTCTGTCAAACACGCAAGCATATTGATTTCTTGGTCGGCAACAAAAGCCGCTTTGTATTGATACTCACCCAGTATAACAACAACGTGGGGAATACTAGAGCCGTCCATATAATCATATAGGTTATCATAAAGACGGCGGAACAAGCGAGTAGGATCATTGTCAATATTGTTAACAATCCATTTACGAACATTAGTAAACTCCTTATCTTTCATGAACCTCATAAGTTCTTTGATGTTTATTTCTGAAATGTCTACGAGTATTCCAGCATCAATCCTGCCAGAGACAGAGTATCTTTGAAGTTCGTTTATTACTCTTCGCCAATCAGGAAAGAACTTGTTGATAACTTCAGCAACCGCTTTTGGTTCAAACTTAATATCCTCTGCTACAAGAATATCCATCACCCTTTTAAAGAATTGTTCAGCCAGTTCCTTCTTCTCTGACTTCTGAATTGTAAAATCCACCACACTACAACGAGAATGTAGTGGTGGTATCAGACGATTCTTATAGTTGCATGTTAGAATAAATCCACAGTTCTTGTGAAACTCTTCAATTAGCCCTCGTAGGGCAGGCTGTGTAGACTGAGCATTTAAATAATCAGACTCGTCTAAAATAAGATATTTTCGCCCGCCGTGTAGAGAAACTGTAGAGGCATAGTTCTTCAGTTTCACTCTCAGGGTATCTATCCCAGATTCTTCAGAACCGTTAATCATCATATAGGTTAGACCAAGCTCTTCAATCATTGCTTTTGCAGCCGTAGTTTTACCTACACCGGGCCCGCCAGACAATATTAGATTTGGTAAGTCACCCTTAGATATGAACTCTGATAATGTTTGCTTCAACCCACTTGGTAAAACGCATTCGCTAATCGTCTTAGGCCGATATTTTTCTACCCATAAAAAGTCTTCCATTCATCACCTCAAGTATAATATGATTCTGGTTCAAGAGCAATAAAATATTCCATGTCAGCATTTGTGTTTTTGAAGTTACTAATCTTATTAGAGGAAACACTAACATCATATGTTCCGGCCATAAGTTTTAGATTTTCAACCTTGAACCAGAACTTATAGTCAACACCAGTATCCTCAAACACATTCATGCTATATGAGTTGGCAGTATCATTTTTCTTATCAGTAACTCTAAGGTCACCATTCTCTAACACCATATCGGGCGCACCGATTGTAGCGGCTGCTTTGGTAATATTGGATAGTTGTTCACTTGATATACTGAATTTTACTTCACATGGTGGCATTTCAATTGCTTTTGACACAGTTGTTACCACACTAGGATCAGAATACCAATATTTGAGTGAGTTGTTTGACTCACCTTTCATAATGACAAAATCATCTTGAAAATCTAAATCCAGATTCTCAAATAGAGACATACAAGCAAGAAACTCATTCAAGTCATAAATGGCAATGTCTTTCTCAAATGTTTCTTCGACTGTGGCTTTAGCCACGATGTTTTTCATAGCAGACATTGTGGATAGTGTTGAACCCATTTTAATCATCAGATTTTGATTGATTGTTGAGTAGTTCTTCAACACAGAAATTGTATTGTCACTTAGTTTCATTTTCACTCTCTTCCATTTCATTAATGTATAGTGCAATAATACCATAGTGAATAACTTTTAGCAAGTCCCTACGGTTTTTTCCACCTTTCTTTCCGTATCGTTGTGCGTACTTCATGATATTACCAATACAGAAACCTTCACCATGGCCCCCATCTATGATAAACTCTGTCGCTTGAAACTTGTTCTTGCTGTAGTGTTCATCATAGGTAGAGTCGATATACTCTTTCAACTCTGAAAGAATATTACCTTCATCATATTTGTAGTTTATTTTTCCCAAAATCCATCCTCTTTTGCTTTGTCTAAAATCTGTTTCTCTTTCTTTCGCCGCTCTTGAAACTCATAGAACTCTTTCTTTTGCTCTTCAGATTTGCCGAGTAACAGTTGCTCATCAGAGTCATGAACATTCCAATTCATCGCAATTGAAAGTCTCTCACCTGGCCCAAAGAATGGATATACTTGGTGATGTAACCAGTTTGGAAAAATCCATAAATGTCCAACTGTGGGCTTGAACCATTCTTGGCCAGGTGGATGTAGTGCCAATGTATCTTGATTACAGGTTGTGTTCCATACACATTGAGTCCAACCATCAATAACACCACTAGCGTTATTTAAGTTTGGAATCTTTGGTGCGTCCTCTGGAAGTTCTGAAACCCACTCATCCCATGCTTCTTCAATGCACTCTGGATTTTTTAGCCACATAAATGCTGATAAGCCAGCATAAGTTTGACAACCGTGAGTATGAAATGGATTATAGTCTCCAGCATATGCGTGATTTGTCCACGCTTCAAAACATTCGGATTTGGCCATCCTTCCTATCATATCGGTTAGATATTTGTCGCCGATGCCGTTCATAAGTTTCTTCCACATTTTACCGACATCAGTATTAAAATCTAAGGATACTTGATCTGACCTTTCATCATTATGAAGTTGACCGACTAGTTTATCGCCAGCGTTATCGCCGGTGTTTCTCAATCTTTCCACCTCTTCAATTAGTTCATCAACTATTTCTTGTTCAAAAACAACCTTACCAAAAGTTACGGCTGGCTTGATATGAGTCTCCATCTGAATCATAAAATATACCTCGCTATCTATATAATATAATAAAGTAAGGGGGGATTGTTGTCAATCCCCCCTTTGTGGATTTTATTTGACCTCAATAAGTCGAGGTTTCTTTTCCTCTGGAATGATACGCTCCAGTTCAATTGTGAGCATACCGTTCTCTAGAGAAGCACTGTTGACTACAATATCGTCAGCCAGTGTGAACTTACGGTCAAACCGTCTGAAAGAGATGCCCCGATATACCGAATCATCTGTGTCTTTCTTTCCATCTGACCGAACCGAAAGAGTGTTTTCGGCAACCTCTACTTCGATATCATCTTTACCGAAACCCGCCAGTGCCATTTCAATGACATAGTTATAATCACCTTCCTTCCGAATGTTGTAAGGCGGGAACCCTGTGGACGTTACATTATTATCCACATAACGATTGAGATTGTCGAATACACGATCAAACCCAACTGCGTAGGGCGTAAGTTTGTTAAAATTGTCGAGTAGTGTTAATGCGTTGCTTACCATTTTAAATCTCCTTTACTAAGCAAGACTGTGTTGTGTATCCCAATAAGGCGATACGTTAAAGTGGTTGGTTTTGTTTTGGAGAACCAACCGAAACTCCCTTCCAAGGACTTACGAACTGCCTTGTGTCTCTTATATATAGGGATTTAAAACTCGTTTTCAACCCCCTTTTCAGTTTTTTCTTCAGTCTCTTCGCTGGTCATTACACCAGCATCAACCTTGGTGTAAAGGTCAATGAAGGACTCTTTGGTATCTTCATCGAACCGAGCGACACACATCTCAATGGCAGTCATTTTATCTTTGAAGATAGTGAATGCCTTGACAATGTGGTCCAGACGACGAGTTGAGATAATCTCGTCAACACCACCATCATAGAAAGTCTTACGAATGACTTCAGCCCACGTTACGAGATTGGTGGCAAACTCTTCATCCACTTCACCGTATTTCTTCATGGACCCCATGACGATCTTCTTCTCAGTCGCCGCAGTAGGATAGGGCTGTTCGACAGTGATGGCAAACCGCTCAAGGAACGCTTCGTTGAGGATGTTGGTTCCAATGAACCGTCCATCTTCAGAACCCTTGCCCTTGGTGTTGGCAGTGGCAATCACGTTGAACCCATCTTTAGGAGTCACCCACTTGTTGACTTTCTTGAGGAACACACCCTTGCCCTCAAGGACGGGCTGGAGTGCCATCAACTTGTTAGAACCCAAGTCACACTCATCAAGCAACAGAGTGCAACCACGCTCCATGGCCTCAATGACGGGGCCGGGAACAAACTTGGTTTCACCGTTTACCAAACGGAAGCCACCAAGCAAGTCGTCCTCATCAGTCTCAATTGTGATGTTGAGTCGGATCAACTCTTTACCAAGTTCAGCATGTAGCTGTTCGACCATCAGAGTCTTGCCGTTACCAGACAAGCCCGTAATGAAGACAGGATAGAACATACCGGACTTCACAATCTTCTTGAGATTGGAATAGTTACCCCAAGGAACAAAACCCTCAAACGGAGCCGGAACAAGATTCTGTTTCTCCATGTTCGACGCAACCAAGTTCATAACGGCATCTGGCTCTGGAGTTACTGCCGCTACCGTATCAGCGACGAAGGCAGGAATGTCAAGCTCTGGAAGCTTGAACATATTGTATCCCACCTTGCACTTCTTGAACCAAGTGGGAAACGGAACACCCGCTTTATCGGCAGCAATACGAGTCTGCTCTTTATTGATTGTTGAACCATTACCGAACATCTCGGCAGCAGCCTCAACAAACAACTTTTTGCGGGGAGTTAACTTGACAGACATATCAACCTCTTTCACTGTTGTCATCATCATTATCTTATTATCGCATACTTTACAAAGTTTGTCAACACTTTTTTTACGCTACCATGCCAACAAATTTGTTCAGAAGCACTCGGCTCTGAATGCGTCCCTTGTTGGACTTGGCAAAGGCAGTCTTGAGTTTACCCTTGGAAGCGCCAACCAACTTATCATCCAAACCATCATTCTCGACGGCAAGAGCCGCACCGCCGGGCAGAATGTAATACTGGTCATAACCTTTGGACTCCAGCACCACAACCTTGTTTTTACGCATCTCGGCCATGGCAGCATCAGCCGTAGTGGTGCCACCTCGCAAAAGATAGTACCAAGTGTTACGACTAACGGTGCCTTTGCGCCCAGAACCAGCAAGGAAGAACCCGACGACATTCATACCCGACACTCGACCTTTGAGAGCCTTGAGAAGAGTATCAGTGATATCATTGTTATAATCACCAAACTCATACCGCTTGTTGGTAACAGGGTCAATCAAAAGATTTTCTTTACGAAATCCCTGATAGAAATCGCCGTGTACATTATTGTCCTTGACACCTGGCAAACTATTACTAGCACCATCGGTCAGGAAAATCGTGTTGATCTTTTGAACACCAGCCGCTTTCTTGTATTTCGGCAGGAAGTCCATCAGCACAACAATGGCATCATCCAGAGGCGTTCCACCCAAGGAATATTGTGAAGGCGGGTTCACAGGAAAACCAGTGGTAGCCCAATCTTCATATGTCCGATTGTAACGCTTACCAACCATCCAGAGATAGTGCATCATCTTTTCTTCTTCGGCAGCACTCATTTTACTAGAGAAGAAGTTTAGAAGACTCATCTTATCTGAGATTGTCATCTCACCATAGTTTACATCAAGATAGGTGCCACGATTGTAGTAGCCACCAAGATGTTTATAACAACTGGTGAAAGCAAACACCTCAAAAGGAATCTTGGTGCGACGGCAGAACATTACCAACTGAAGCAACTGTTCAATCGTACCCTTCAGATTATCAACCATTGAACCGGACCAATCAAGGACCATAACCATACCGTGATTGGTAGCACCCGGCAGAGTCGTCACTTTCTTGAACAAGTCATCATTGAACTTGTAAGTGTGAAGCGCACCCATGTCCAGAGTTCCAGTCTTAGAAGTGGCAGCCCGTGCATACTGGTCGGCAGACTTCTTCATCTCAAACTCTTTGACCATGTAGTTCACAGTTTTCTTCGAGTCATTCTTGAACTCTTTGAGTTCACCCAAAGAAGTTCCAACCCATTTATCATCAGAGGGATAGTTAGCACCCAACTCAGTGACAACAGTTTTGTAATCCACGATAAACTTAGAAGAGTCAACTTTGGGAATACGACCATAAACCTTTTCGTTGGCATCACCGTCAACCAAAGACTTGAGGGCATCACTTAGAGCCTTATCAGTCTTGGCTTCTGGAACACTAGCAGGAGCAGAAGAGGTGGCGTTACCGCCTACTTCCGAACCTTTACTGGTATCGGCACCGTCTTTGGTATCATCACCGGCATCATCAGAGTCACCGGCAGAACCACCATCAGCATTGCCATCATCATCTCCATCATCATCTCCTACATTGCTTCCAGAGTTATCCACAGTAGAATCGTCAGTAGAGCGTAAATCATCACTAGTATCGCCGCTCTCTTCAGAACTTTTTTCACCACTATCTCCTGTATCAGAAGGTGCAGACTCACCATTATCGTGCTTGTCTGTTTCTGGATTGTCTTCCATGTATTTGTAAAGTTCTTCGGCAAGGTCAAGAACTTCGTCTTCCGTTTCGAGTTTATCGGCACGGTCAACGAAAACCTTTTCCTCGTCAGAAAACTCGACACCATCCTGTCCCTTGAAGAACAGATTGATGCGGTCAATTAGATTGCAAGAATTGACACCCGTTTCGGCAATCCCGAAAAAGTCACGGGCAGCAAGAGCGGCATAACCCTTCTTGAACAGATTAACAGAGCCGGGATACTTGCGCTTTACAAACTTCTCAATACGAGCATCCTCAAGGATGTTCACAAAAGAAGCGTTAAGACCACGGGCCTCTGCTTTCTTAATCATATTCATAGAAGTCCAGAGAGCATGACCAATCTCGTGGCACACCATCAGTTCTTCTTCTACCTTGGAAATCTCATCTTTCCAGATGGGAAGTCCTAACTCTCGCTTCTTAATATTGAAGTAAGCGGTATCCATTGCCTTGTTAACGACATGGATATCCTCTTCAGCAAGAAGGCGAGCGATTGTCGATTTGTTTTTCATCATAGGTATAGCCTACCATACACAGAGAGGTTTGTCAACAAGAAAATTAAGCTCTTCCACGATTATTTGACTTTGGGAAAATCAACCCAGCATCCTTGAATGCTTTGTTTACCTTCCGTTCATTGTCAAGAGGAGTAATGTCAACTCCGGCTTCTTTCAGCATCTTCTTTTTTATCAGAAGATTACGAACAATCCAGTTACATGACATCATGGGAAATAACCTCTTTGTTTCTCATCACTATATACATTTTCGCATATGGAAGTGATATTGTCAAACAAAAAATAGCATTCTATGTCGTTTTTTTCGATTTTAGGTCAAAGTGTGACATATTTATCACACTCTACCGATAAATTTTGTCGATGTAGTTTCTTTGTCAAACAAATACCAAGCACAATTATCTTTGCCTGTCATATTTCCAAACCACTTGATTCGCCCCACACTTACAATCATACTGCAATATTTTATATATTCACGGCTCTGCCGTGTGTGCATCCAATCCGCATCAAACAATAACCAAGTGGGTGCCATATTTGATAGATGATTGATAAGTGGATGAAGAATTTTCCTATCCCATGGCGGGTTAGTTATAAACACATCTGCACCTCTCGTATCTTGAAGGTCAAAAACATCTATCTCTGCGATACCCTCTGCTCTTGGCTCTATGTCAGAACGCCACATGGAGACATGTCCAAACTTTTCTAGGTGGTCTGATAAACGTCTATCACCAGCACACGGCTCTGCAAAAATAACATTCTCTTCTAAATGGTCTAAGAGAGGATATACTGCCTCTATCGGTGTAGGATAAAAGTCTCTGGGCTTTCGCTCAAAGTCCGAGCGTTTGCCCATCTATCTTCACCTCTGCATTAGTTTCAATCCACACCCTAGCACCACATGACAAAGGTTTGTCTGGTGAGTAAACAACTTTGCTTTCACCTAATATTTCAACCTCATGACCATAAGTATTCGTCTTTGATGTTTTCACGGTAATCACAGGTTCTTTTGTGCCGTGTTTTTTGTTTGCACGAATTTTGTGCATGTTGATATGAATTCTTTTTTTCATCAGATTTTATGTCCAAAGTGTTTGTTTATAACACCTAACTTATCTTCTGCGTGTGCGATTACTTCTACTTGACTATCAATCGCAGCGGCAAGATCAGGGTGTTCACCAATCCCCGCTGGATTACTAAGGTAGACTTCAATATTATCTTTTGCTTTTGCAATCTCTGATTCGTATTGTAGTTTTAATGATTTCATAAACATAATGTTACTCCACTATATGGCTAAAGTTCTTCACCTTCTCAAATCGTATTGTATCTCTAAACTTGTCTGCGAGTGCATCCTGTTTATGACTAATTACAAATACGTTCTCATCACCAAGTGTATTTAGAATTTTTAGAAACTCGTCCGTCCCTGTCCCATCAAGTGAACTGTCAAATATTTCATCAAGAATAAGCAGATTGGTGTTTGTGCTATTCTTCATCTTTGCCACCGCTCTCCATGTGAATAACAGAGCAAGGTCAATACGCATCTTCTCACCTTCACTAAAAGATTCGTATGTGAAATCGTCACGATATCTTGACTTGATATTCTCTTCAAAATTTTCGTTCAATGTGAAGTTTACATAAAACTCCATAGATGAAAGATAAGTATTAATCAACTTATTCATAATCGGAAGATATTGCTTGATAATTTTTGTTTTGATGCCAGTATCCTGTAACATATTCTTTGATGCTTCAGCATAAGTTTTATCCTCTCTCAACTTAGATTTTAGGTCAGTTAAAGTTGAGATTTCTTCTCTTAGTTCTTTCAAATCAGTATGGTCTGTGCTTTCAACTTGGCCATTTTCTAGGTGGTCCACCTCTGTTTGTAAGCTTGCGTTAAATTTTTCTAACTGACATATGGAACTATTTTCTTTTGCAATTTCAACATTGTTTGATTGTATATTTTGATTGACCTCATTTATGATATTGATTTTAACTTTGGTCGCTTCAAGTTTATCAGCAAGTTCTTTTATTCCAACTGTGAGTTTGTCATACTTATTGTTTTCTTTGGAAATCATAGTGTCTTTAAAGACTTCATCAATGTGTTGTTGACAAGTTGGACAATCTTCGTTCTCTTCAAAAAACTTGATGAGTCTTTTGTGCGACCTGTGTTTTGTTTTTAGTTGTGAATTTAAATCGTTCAGTTTATCAAACTGTTCAACGACTTTTGTAGCGTTTGAGATTTTTTCATGCATGCCCTCAATATCATCTTGAAGGTCAGCAATCTTTCTTTTCTTCTTAAATATCTCCTCTTCATTACCAGAGATTAAGTTTGTTTTCTCAACTAAAAGTTTTCTTTTGTTGTCTTGTAAATCTTTGATATATTTCTCTTTCAAAGAAACTTTTTCTGAAGCCAGGTCAAGTTTATAATCAATATCTTTTATGTTATCATCAATCGTCTTCAGTTTTTGTTTGAGAATCATATTCATCAAAGAGAAAATTTGAATATCCAAAATCTCCTCAACAACGTCTCTACGATGCTGTGCTTTCAATTGCATGAAAGGCACAAATGTAGATGAACCAAGAATAACAACCTGTGTGAAACTACGATAGTTCAACTTTAGTATTTGTTGCTCAAGATACTTTTGGTAATCTCTGGCATTTGCATCTTGATTATACATCTTACCGCTGATGTAAATTTCAAATACATTTGGCTTGATGCCACGAACCACCTTTATGCTTTTACCACTAACCTTAAACTCTACCTCAACAACACAGCCGCTACCATTGATTGTATTGAGAAGTTGTGGCTTTTTGATATTACGAAATGGTTTCCCAAAAAGTCCAAAGCATATCGCATCAAGAACAGTTGATTTCCCTGCACCGTTCTCACCAATGATAAGTGTGGTTGATTCTTTGTTTAGTTGTATTTCAGTGAAGTTATTACCAGTTGATAAAAAGTTTTTCCACCTAACGCATTCAAAAGTTATCAAAGAAAAGCCTCCAATGTGCCTCTATGTGCATTAACATTTTTACTATTATACTCTGTCATATCACCATCAATATGTGGCATTTTATCTAAACGCTCTCTACCATTCACAGAGGATTTATCCCATACTAAATCTTTCTCTTTTGGATATTCAAGTGTCCATTTGACCTTGGATTTTTTCAGTAGCTTTCGAGCTTTCTTATTCAGTGGGAGAATATACCTAAATTGTTTTCCACGTATTTTACTTATGCCTTTGTGGTCAAGAAAATCTTGAGTTAACCAATATATTCTTTTACCCTTTTTGCCAACAAAGAAATCTGGCTCTCTCTCTAATTTAAATTGCACATTTTCATCACATAATCTTCTACTAGATCTTGGATGTATCTTTTCACCTTTATCACTGATATAAATCTGTGTCCAAATAAATCCACCATAAAGAAAATTTGCAGCTTGATAAACAAAACCTGGCTTACCCATAATACCATCTGCCCAAGTGTAAAGAAACTGTTTTTCTGGACAGTTATCTTTCATCCAACTGACCACGGCAGAAATCATTTGTGATTCAGACGTTCTAGGCATCTCCTCTTTCATACACATCTTACCAATTTCATAGTAGTCTTTTGTGTCGAAACCCTCAAACAATTTTGCAATTGTTGCTTTTGGTTGTGTTCCCCATCCTAAAGTTAAAACGCCAACAAGTTCATTTTCTAGATAGCAACCTAGAAAATGCTTTGTAAGTTTAGGCATGACTTTAGAGTAATGCAAAGACTGCACAAAGTCCGTTGCATGTGCCCTGGAAATTTCGTTTATGACAAAATCAAATTTCAAATTTCTAAATCCTGTGCTTCAGTATATAAAGTTCTCATTGTATTTTTAAGTCTGTCTTTACTTAGGTCTACAGGCAACTCATCAATATATCTTTCCAGTAAGGTCATCGTATCCTCTGCATTTTCAATAATATCATCAGATACATTACTTGCATCCATTTCTGAAAAGTCTTCAACTATCTTAACATCATGGCAACCTACAGTCAAGAGCTTATCTGTGAATCTATCAAATTGAAACAAATCTTTTTTGTTGATGACCACTAACTTTACATATTTGTCCTTGTATTTTTGAAAATCATAAGTATCATCAAAATACACTCCCACTGCATCATTATAATAAATTTTAGAGTATATATTATATGGATTTACGATGCGCTCAAGCTCTCTCGTTTCAGTATCAAATATGTGAAACCCCTTCGGGTCTTCCCAATCATTCCAATATATTTCATATGGTGTGCCAAGATAATACACCTGACCATCGTCTGACTTATGGTGATAATGGCCACTCATAACAATATCAAACTTTTTGAACTCTTCTTTGTCCCAACCGTGGTCCATGATCATACCTTTCTGCATCTCAAAGCCATTCAACTCTAAATGACCCATGCAGATTTGAGCATTCGTTTCATCAATCATACCCATAGAATGAATATAGTTCTGATTGTTTATCCATGGCATGAAAAGAATTTTGCAGCCGTCAAAATCCACCTCTTGTGCTTCCGAGTATACTTTAATATTAGAAAACTTGCCATCAACAAGTTCCTGTAAAGAATTTACATCATTGGTGTTCTTATAAAAAGTGTCATGATTTCCGACGAGCATGTGTAGGTTGATATCCAACTGATTGAAGGGCAAGATAAATCTTTCACGAAAATCTTTCGCAATCCTATACGAAACAAATTTTCTACGGTCCATAACATCACCTAAGTGAATACAGGTCTTTATATTATGTTGATGCAAGTATGGAAAAAATACACCTTCATAGAACTTGTAAAAGTATTCATTAAAATTTGCGTTATCGTTTCTTGCCCCAAAATGAGTATCAGTTATTAATGCAATCTTCAAGAGGTTTTCTCCCATGCTTTTATTTGTTCTGGACTAAAATATTTACTTGTTTTTTTCGCAAAGAATAAAGAGGTAACTGTTGTTTCGCCACTTTTATTTTGGCCAGGAAAGTCCATACAGAAATACCTACCCAGCATAAAATTATATGCGTCTAAGTTCCATGTGCAGTTATCTAGTATAACCTGACTATTATCACTCTGGTATTTCTCAACAAATTCACAGAATCTTTCTCTTGGTAAAACTTTTGGATTATTATCTATGATAATGAAATCACTGGTTCCAACCCTATGCTTAAAAAAATCATCTTCAAATATTGTTGAGGGATTATATAAAACTAAATCTACATTGTCTGGCACATTGATAGTAGATGCCCATTGTGGATCATCCTCATAGCTACACACTTGACCAAAATAGTTAGACCAGTAAACAGTTGACTCTCCGCTACCAATCTCTAAAAGAGTTTTATCTTTCAAATCTCTAAAACTATTTATGAAAAAGCTAACAAAACTATTCGTTAAATTAGGATACGGATTTCCCATCACCATCTTCCATAAAAACCTCTAATCCTTTTTTCTTCGCAGATTCTTTTTTCTTTGGTTTGTAGACATCATCCTCTGGTAAAAATAATTTAGTGTCGATGCCCTCAACAGAGTAGTAAGTATCATCACCTTCCATTGTGATAAAAGAGTCATATGCGTCACGCTCAATCATCTTATTCCTTACATGACTTTGTTTCTTTTCTTTTGCTATACGCCGAAGAAAAGCATAATAGATTATTTGCGTAAAATATGCGAAAGGATTTTTTGATTTCTCTGGATTAAAGTTTTTGACATATTGCAAACAGTTTTCAATCCCATCAGAAATCATATCCTCTCTGTATGTGTAATTGATAAAGTTTGGTTTGTAGGATAGATGTGTGGCAATTTTTAAAAAACACTCACCAATATAATTTGTTACAGGTGGAATATTCTCCTCATCTGGCCAACTTTCACGCCACTCAATCATAGCTTGTAAAAATTTTTTGTTATCAACGTAATGAATACCTTTTTTCTTTGCCATTTAAATCTCCAAATAATATATCCTATAATAATACTCACAGTGATAAAAGTCAAGTCCACTCATGCATAAACACTAAAATCCACGGCTATACAATTTTCAGAATTAGCAATCACATCTTTATTTTTAGTCCCTAATACTTGATAAAATCTTTTTTCTTCAGTGTTTGTATACCAAAAACTTTTACGCCACGTCTTTATGGTAAAATGTTTTTCTATAATCTCATACCATTCTTTTTCTTGATAAAAATTTTTAATAAAATGATTATAATTATCTGGAGTAATACGATGCTCAAAGCCACCGCAATGGTCTGTCAAATCTATATGTATTACGCCCTCAGATTTATCTTTACAGTTATTTTTTATCCCCGTCAGAAATGAGTCTATGTCATATGAATCAACATGTTCTAAAACTGATGTACATTTCCATACATCAGCCTTATAACTTACTGTGTTTGAAAGATCAGTTATATCAAAGAAAAATATTTCATCAGCTATCATTTTAAACCATTCAATATCTGCACGACTCATATCTGAATTTTCATACAAATATTCTTCTGACCTCTCAATTATAACTACGTAATAGCCTTTTGATTTATACTTGATTGAATATGACATGTTTGGACCACATCCAAAATCAATAAAAACTGGCTTATTCATACTATTTCTCAAATAGGAGACTTGACTCATGCAAAAAATATGTGTACATTAAGTATGTGGGTGGTTCAATGAACAAGTTTAGAATCTGTTTTGATTTCTTTCAGAAGCTCATTATATAACTCATCTTCATCTGGGTCTTCCTCATCTTCAGAGATTAAATTATTACCACTATCCCACTCCTCATCAATTCTAAGCATCACATATTCATAATACTTTGACAATCCTACGGAGGCATCAGCTATGAGGATGCACTGATTTTCATCAATATTAAAATATTTTTGATCTGTAAAATGCTGCATCCACGGCGACAGATTTAGAGTTTCATGCATTCCACCCTCTCGTTTGACCACTGGAATAACATCCATTCTCAGTGGGTTCATTATGTCATACATCCCATCATTATAAGAGTTTATTTCGCACACAATCATTTCACCGTTAGACAATTTCAAAACTTTGTAAGAATCTAGGTTCATTTTAAGTTTATCCTTCTAATTTCATAATCAAATTTTTGTTCATCATATATATTTATGCGTTCTTTAAAATGTCTTAAGGTAAAATTGAGCCGACCCCCGGCAGTGGAAAGGTCATCGGAGATGTCAAAGACTTTGAGACTTTTGCTTTTGTCTCCACGGCGCAAACCACGACCAAGGGACTGAAGCACTCTGATTTTGCTTTTTGAGGGGCTTGCGAACACGATGTTATCAATATTCCGGATGTTAATACCAGTGCTAAATGTGCCATAACTGGCCACGATGATTGCGTCTGTTTCATTTTCTACTATCTCCCTTATCTGTTCTCTGGTATCTGTATCAACTCCCCCATAAACAAAAAATACTTTTCTTTCTTTATATTTATCTTTTATGGTATTGTATAATGGTTCACCATGTTTTTCTACAAACTGGAAAAGGACGAGAGTGTTGCCATTAAGATGGCCCATAAGGTCACATAAAAAATAATTCCTTTCAGTCTTAGTAACGATATATTCAAGTTCTGCGGCATACTCAAAGTCCTTTACTATTTGTCTATCCTCATCTGGATATTTTAAGATTATACAATCAATTTTTAGATTAGCTAACGTCTTATCGTCTATCAACTCTTTAGTTGTAATCACATATTTTGCTTTACCAAATAAACCCTCTAACACTAGTCTGTGTGTTTGTGTTCCATCCAATGTGCCTGTCAGACCAAAACGATATTTACAAGTGTCAAGTTTTGTCAAAATACCAGTGAGAGATTTCGCTTTGAACAAATGTGCTTCATCTCCAAATACCGCACCAAACTGTCTAAAATATTGTCTGGGCATCCTGTGAATAGATTGCCATGTTGATATGACAACATCCTTCGTAACTTTCTTATCATGGCCTTGATATATTTTCTGACAATATGTTCCAGAACTCCAACCATAATCTTCAAAATCTTTATACATCTGTTCGACAAGTGATGTTGTCGGAACTAGTATCAAAGTCTTAAGTTCCATCATCTGGTAGTATCGAACAAGACAATATATTATTAGTGATTTGCCCGAAGCAGTAGGAGAAATAAGCAAAGCCCGATTTGTGGCAATAGCATGGGCAATCGCATCAATTTGATAATCTCGTACATTAATTCTTTGTCCATTAAGAGTGGGTCTAAGTCCTCGCACAAATCCTTGCACCACACTTGAGGCAATATCTCTTTCACTTTTTATTCCCTCTGCCAGTTCATAATGTTCACCACTATTACTAAGATACTCCTCTATATAGGGAAGAAGTCCGACATATATTTCACCTGTGACAATATTGTACAATCTAATCTTTCCATCCCACATTTTATTTCTGTATGCAGGCATGTATTTGAAGCCAGGAACTTCAAAGGTGAAGAAGTCATTGAGTTCAGCCGCCACGGATGGCTCAACATCAGTAAGTCTTAGATTAACCTCATTCTTTTTAGATATTAGCATTTTGGAAAGTTCCAACTTCCCCATATTCACCTCTTACAATAATATTCCAAGATATGCTAATTCTATCCACAGGAGTTGGAGGAACCCAATGTTGTAACCAAGCGGGAAAAATATATCCTGTGCATGGCAAACAGTTAAATTGTATCATGCTTGAATTATATTTGTTTGGTTTATTTCTTGGAGATAAAATATTTGATTGAACTCTAGGGTCAAAGAATTGTATTGGAGATGCTGAAGACTCAGAGTGTAAATAAAATACACCAGATAGTAGATTGTTAGAGTGTGTATGTGGTGGATGTGATTGCCCTGGTTTTAGATGGTTTGACCACATACTTGTGATTTCTATTTTATCAAACTCATATTGTAAATCACTTAAATACTTTTTATTTTGTTCTAGAATAATATTTTTTAAATTTTGAAACGTAGAGAGAAGATGCAAACCATCTTTTGACTGATTCACAATATCTTCCTTTTCATTAGATAATATGAATGTACTCATTTGTGTAATATCTAATTGGTTAAGATCATCAAAACCACAGTTGAACTGATATATTACCGTTGGAAATATTTCATGTTTATTTACATTAACCATGATATAACACTCCACCTCTCACCCTCTGTAACAGTCTTGACTTCATGAGGAAACATAAAATTAGAAGGAAATACTAAAGCCGAACCTTTCGCTGGCTTATATATATTTCCAGCGACTATTATCTCACCGCCCTCATAATCATCATTCAAAAACAATAAGACTGAAGATTGGGGATAACCATATGATTGACCATGAGAGTGGTGTATATTGTCGATATGTAAGGACATGAAGCCGCCAACACCATACTTATTAATACGAAAATCGGTATGACGTATGCAGCTAAAGAACTCATGATACTCTCCGTATAACTTGGCAGACTGTAAGATAGACTCCCTTAATTTTGGATAAGGCCTATTTTCCTCTCTCACCCAAACCTCATCCATCTTAACTCTTTCTTCACTATTTTGACTCTTCTGTTTATGATTAGAATAAGTTGAAGCGTTCCAAGACCAAGGATAACTAAAAATTTCACTAATATCATTATCAGATATTACGTTCTCATAATAACCAATCCAATAAGAAACATCCTCTAAGACTTCTTTAGCGATTTTAGTTAGCATCAAAATCCTCCGGCCAAGAATTTTTTCCAATCTTGAGCATTACGAATATCCCATCCTCTATTATCTATGGACTTTATCACACCGTCTATGAACTCAACGATTGTCTCATAGTAAACAACCTTTTTCTCAAGCTCAATAATATCCTCATCGGAGTTGATATACATCTGAAGGTCATTTTTCAAAACTTTCAAATCAAATGGCTTAGCGGCATAAACCTTCGCATCAGCTTTACCACCATAGTATTCCCACTTCTCACGATATAGTCTTTTATGTTCTCCTTTACATTGAAACATCATGAGTTTGTATTTGGACTTATAGTCCAGCCATTTTGGTTTGATGATTTGATTTTTATACGATTGTTGGTGTAGGTCTTCATCATCTATAATAATAAGGTCTTCTTTGGCTTCTGCCTGTAATTCACTTAACTTGTCCATTTATTTCCTTTATAATGTGGTAAATTCATATAATTGATATGTAAATGTTGCTTGCGCTGTCAAATATTGAACATCTGCCGCATCCTGACTAAATTGTATTCCACTTAGTGCCACTGGATACATATTCTGATAATCAACTTGAAGAATGGGATTGTTCTTATTCGACAACACTATTAAGTTAGCATCAGAAAATAGTGCGTTCGCTGGTGTGGTTCTTCCAACTCTCTCTGGAGATGGTGTGCCAATCGGTTGACTAGGAGTATTTGAGATATTTGATCTAAAGTCACTAAACTGTTTTCTGCTTTTTGGAAAACCAATCGCAGTCATCCACTCATGTAGTGACCTGTAGTTTTCTAGAAACTCATCAATAATAAAAGTTATATCTAAATTTTCATATGTTAGTTTATCGCCCATGATTGGAATATCTTTAAACGGCGTGGGAAAAATAGCTTCTCCCATGTTGATGCCAGGAATATTCGCAGCGACTGTGAAAAACTCAACCTTCGGTAATTGGTTAATACCAAAACGAAATTGAGTTGGACTTAAATAATCCAGTTTATCTGGTTGTCTTCCAAGTGGACCTGTTGCCATGATATAGTTATTTATAACATCAGAAACGACTCAAAAATCTTGCTATGTGGTGAACAAAGGGTAACAATAACAAAGCCATCAGCAAGTTCATACCAGTGTGTGCCATCGCTATTCGTAATGTATCACCCTTTGGCATACCATCAGAAACAAATGCTCCAGCTAACCATATAGTTCCTGTTGTTCCCACATTAGCTCCAAGCACGGCTGCCACTGCCGCTGGTAGAGGAACTGCCCCAGACGCAACAAGAGCAATGATTGCGGTGGTGGATAGAGATGACGATTGCCACAACAATGTCATGACGATACCACCAAGAAACATCCAAAGTGGATTATGAATAAAATACGACAAATGGTCAAGGTTTCCCATTGACTTCATACCACCCGAAAACATTTTTAGTCCGATATAGAATACTACAAGCCCAACAAGAGTTGTAATAATTGGGTTACCTAAATCCATTTTCTTCACCTTTTTGATTAACTTCTTAGTTTCACTCATGTAAGATACCTCTCTCAATTATATAGTTACCATTTTTTCATTGTAACAAAAGAATAACAAAAAAGGGGTGCCCGAAGGCACCCCCAAGTTTGTAGTCAAGTTTCTTATTCTTACATAAGGTTTGTAACCTTGACCCGACGATAGTAAGCATTCGCATTCGCTGTGAGCGCAATCGTTGCCGCAGTATTGGCAGCTTCTGCACCAGCAACCGCAAATGGGTTAGCAGCCATGCCGTAACGAGTCTTGAACCCGATTTTCGGCTGGAATGTGTCCTCACCAACCGCACGAACCATCTGGAGAGGAACATACGGGCAGTAGAACAAGCCTGCGTCATAAGGTGAAGTTCCCTTATAACCAACAACATAGTATTGCGAGGCAGCTACGTTGGCAGCATACGGATCAACATAGACCTTGTAACGACCATTCATCACACCAGCAAATGTGGTCGATGTGTCATCAACATTCAGATTGTTGTTGAGGGCAGGTGTGTAATCCAGAACACCAGCCATCTGAAGGGCAGAAGCAACATCAGCCGACACAATCAGCATGTTACCTTTACCACGACGAGTTCTCTGACCAATCGCATTCGCATCTCTTTCGATAGCGAACATCAGGCCTTTGAACTTCTCAACCGACCAACGACCATTGGAGTCTGTGTCCAAGTCGAAGATACCGGCTGTCGTTGTGTTGATTTGAGCGCCAGCTTCGGCAGTCTTGTAAATCGAGCGAACAACTTCACGGTTGATTTCCGCAAGGATTTCTGTCGAAAGAATGTTGGCAAGTTCTGTCTCGGCATCCAAACCGTGGATAGCTTTGAGGTCTTGCGCCAGTTCCATCGAATACTCGGCTTTCAACGCACGGGAAACTGCCGTGACCGTTGACTTGTCGATGCTGAACGACATTTCAGCAAAAGCGTTTGTAGCACTGTCACCAAGTGCTTCAGCTTGCGCTGTCGTCATACCAGTTGCGAATGTGTAAGTGCCAGCAGACGGGCTGTCGTTAAGAACTGCCGGGTTGCTTTCACTCGCACCAATGTCTCCACCACCGATTGTGCCGGCAGCGTTCTGGTTCGAGAAGTCACCAGAGAAGCCGTTAGCGGCCGCACCAGTTGTCTCATCAACCAACGCTTCTTCACCGTCCATCGACAGGTGACGGGCACGCATGGCAAAGATAAGACCAGTCGGTCCTGTCATCGGCTGAACACCGCAAATGTCATACGCAATCAGGTTTGGCATCGCACGGCGAACCAGCGAAATCAGGATCGGGTCCCAATTCTGAACACCAGAGGTGTTACTTGTGGGCACACTCTCCGAGAGGAAAGCCGCATCTTCTCTAAGAGCTTTCTCTTGGTTTTCGAGGATAACAGTGGTAACAGACCGCTTATAGGCATCTTCAATCTGAGGAAGATCGGGATGTTCTAGGACTGGCGACCACTTTTCTTGTAGATGTTCTGCTTGAAACATTTGTTTCTCCTTTGTTTTTTATTACATCTATTGTATTATAATATTAAACTTAGCGCCCGTTAATACGAGTCTCGACACGACCGATAGCTGACATATATGCCTTCATCGTATCACTCGTATCAATGTCCTGTGCGGCGCTTCCGTAGTCATCTTCATCATGAACAAAAGTCTCTTCTAGCATTTCAGTTTTCGGGAAATAACTTTCCTTCAAAGTGTCAAGCTTAGAGCGATAACTATCTTCGCTTGTAAACTCAACGTCTTCTACCAGAGAGGCAAACTTCTCAATCTCTGTGCTGGTCAAATCAGAAGCAACTTCTGTAATGACCTGTTCCCGAACTAGTTCAGAGTTGACACCTTTCATTTCAATATTTTGTTCCATGATATTATTCAACTGCTCTTCTAGTTCAGCAATCTTCTCAGACTGTGCTTCCAGAACGTCATATTTTTCGTCTGGAACGTCAATGTAATGATCTTCAAACAACTGTTTCAATCCAGAAATAAAGTCCTCTGCAATCTCACCTTTAAGTCCACGCTCAATTGCTAACTCGTTTTCTTTCATCCATTCCTCTACAACGTAGTCGAGGTATTGATCTACTTTTTCTGCGAGAGCCTCTTTATACTCATTGACTTCTTCAGCAATCGCAATTTGTTGTTCTTCAACAATCCGTGTAACTTCTTCACGGGTCTTCGACTTAACGGCCGCTTCAAAGATTGTTGCGGCTTTCTCTTTAAACTCTTCCGAAAGTTCTTCACCATCAACCAATGCTTCAACATCGGCAGTAATGTCGATATCTTGAATATGCATCTCTACAACTTCATCAATATCGTTTTCGACTCCCTCATTCTTTTCAGAGGGTAAATGACCACCCATCTTCATCATGCCGTACGTTGCGTGAAGGTCTTCTTTATTCATACCTTCCATTTTCTTGTACATGGCATTCAGCATTTCGACTTTGGTCATATTGGCCATCTCGTCCTTCTGCTTCTCTTCTTCATCATCTTCTTCTTCTTCTTCGTCTTCATCTTCGTCTTCGTGTGCAGCTTCGGCTCTGACCTTCTTAATCTTTTGCATGGGATCAGGCTTGCCCTCATCCTTTTGCTGTGCATCACCAGATACCTCTGTTGCTTTATCAGCGGCAACATCAGTCGGCGAACTTGCGGCATCAGCCTTGACAACGGCTGCACCACCATCTTGCACTTCATCATTACCCACTGTTTTTGCTTTTTTCATCTTTTCAGCAGGGACGGAACCTTTTGTGGGAGCATCGTGGGCAGCCTCTTCAAGTTCTGCCAAAACCTCCGCTTCAAGTTCCTCTATTGTTTGGTCTAATTCAGACATAGGAAGTCTCCTTTTGTTAGATAATATTTATAAATTATAATTTTTTGAGGAATTTAGCAAACTCCAATGCTTCCATATTCGCTTGCCTTTGACGCTTTTTAACATCAAACTTCTTCTTTACCTCTGCAACATGTGCTTCAATCAACGAACCATTGTTCCAAACCCACTCTTTTCCTTCCATAACACCCTCTACGAAAGCGTTTGGAGCGGAAGGGTCTGCAACAATATCAGCCGCTGCCGCAAGGTAAAAATCATCTCTCACATACTTGGCACCATTCCTCTCGTCCAAGCTTCCCATGCCTCTAGATGAAACACCTAACTTTGTTCCCTCGTCCATCAAAGTCTTGACGATTTTACCCATAGGTGTTTCTAAAATACGAGCTTCACCAAGAACATTACTGCCATCTGGCTTTAGTGATGTAACTAGGTGTGAAACTCTTTCAAGATTGACTGTAGGGCCGTCTGGATGACCTAACTCACCAAATGCCCTATTCTCATCAACAAATTTTCTATTGTAGTTTCCTACTTCTTTCATCAACACATCTTTAGGATAGATACGACCATTGCGGTTCTTGATATCTCCCTGCATGAAGATGCCACGAATTTTGTAGTCTTTCTTACCGTTTTCTTTTTCTTCACAGATGTACTCTACATCTTGAATTGATTCTGAAATAAGTTTCATAGTGATTATGCTCCTGTATTTCCTACAACAACCTCTTCTACTAAAACGGCACAATCACTTCCAGAGCTTTCATTTATCACTGAAATACGAAATTCTGTTTCAGCCCGGTCATATAGAAGAAGTCCTGGCCCTGTCAAGTTTTCTGTTCCCTCTTCCAGCAATATTGCGTTAGCACCCGTATCACTTTCATTATCTTGTGCGATAGGAACACCAGAAGCAAATCGTAAAGACCTGTCTACATTAGGGATTACCGTTGCAGAACTACTTGCTTTCAAGTAAAATGCGTTTGATGAAGTTGCAACTGATTGATCATCTGAAATAAGAAAGAGAGCATCTTGACCGCCAAACTCTGTCACTCTGAACTGAGCGCCAGGAGATAACTTGCCAAGAGTTGCTTCATGTGCCGCATCATCGGCTGTCTGTGTTGCAGTGACCGTTCCCGCAACTCTTAAAGGTCTAAATGACATATCTTACTCCTAAGTTGACAACATTTCTTTTTCAAAGTATCTCATAAGTTCTCTTTCAGTAACACCAAACTTTTTTGACACTTCTTTTATAGTTTTCTCAAAAGTATTTAGGAAATCTGAAGGTTTAGCATCCATGATTTTGAAGATGGAATCGACTGCTTTCCGCATTTTAGGAGACAATTTCTTGTATTCCTTCGATAATTTATGCTCATCTTTCTCTACAACTGTAGTTTTATAAACCTCGTCAAGACTCTTCAGTTTCATAACTCGTATCCTTGACAAAATCATTTGCTAGTTCTTGTCTGTGGCCCTCCAATGCGTCACCAACTTTACTCATCATAATGTCAGAAAACTTAGTTTCTGCTTCTAAATTATCGCCAGACTCAATGGCATCTACAATTTCTCTATTCATTTTTTACTCCTCTGGTTGCTCTTCCTCTGGAGGAACCTCTTGTGGATTATATGCTGTACTATCTTCTGGCGGTCCAGGCTCTCCAGCTTTGCCTGCCGCTGCATCATCTCTTCTAATACCACCATGTGCATCAGGTAGATTTATACCACCATCTTCTGGGTCCATATCTGACTCTTTATTTATTTGCTTTTGCATTTCCTCAATCTCAAGATCAGTCAAACGTAAAACATTCTTTTGAACCCATTGTTTACTAAAGAATGTTCCAACATATGCTTCTATATTGTTCAAAGTATTAATTCTATCGTTGAGAAGTTCTGCCTCTTTCAGTTCTGCAAAATGACCATCCGCTAGAAAATCATATTGAATATGTTCTTGTATGCTGGGCCAGTCATCAGGTGATATAATTGCTTTCAGCAAAAGTTGTGTCTTCAGAATATCTGTAAATAACGGAACAAACTTCTTTCGTATTCTCTGAACAAACTTTGTGAACTTGAGTTCATCACGGGTAATCTCTGTCGAGCGTCCCAGAGTAAACTGAGATTCTGCCTCTAGTCTTGAGATAGGGACATTGAGTGACCTAAACAACTTTCGTTGAAAGTAAATAATGTCCTCAATCTCTCCAAGATTTTGGCCACCTGGCAGAGTTGTAATCTCTGTACCCCTACCACCTTCTCGCCGTGGAAGCCAGAAATCTTCCAACATACTCATATGATTTCTATCGTCCCTAATCTCACCAGTGGATGCATCATACACCAACTTGTTACGATAACGATTCATCACATCTTTGAGGTATTGTTCTGCTTTTACTTTTGGTAGATTACCAACATCAATGTAGAATATTCTTCTCTCTGGTGCCCGTGATAAACGATAAATCACCAAAGAGTCTTCCATCATTCTTAGTTGGTTGACAGGTTTGATTGCTTTATGAAGATACGATAATACTCTACCACTATTGCCATCAATCACACCAGATGTGACATAGGAGATAGCGTCTGGATGAATCTGAATACCTTGATTGGCTCCTGTAGAGCCTAGACCTTTTTCGTTGTAAAGAAAGAACTCATTAATCTTTTTAATCTTGTCAACGCCAGTCTTTACATCTTTTTCCTTTTCAATCTTTCTTACTTTTTTAATTTTAGTGGCATCAATATATCTAAGTTCAGTTATTCCTTTTTTCGGATTTTTTTGGTCAATGATTTTATGATAGTAGATGCGTCCATCAACATACCATCTACGAAAAATATCATGACCTTTCTCGTCAAACTTGAGAAGTCGTAACACCTCATCAAATTCATCAGTGATTGCTCTTTTGATTTTGCTTGAATATGGTATATTGTCCAAAACGATTTGGACAGAAATATCTCTTTCGTTTGCAACGATACCTTCGTTTATGATATCTTCTATGGCAGTATCACACTCTGATTGTTGAGCGATATCTCTATACCGACGAATTAAATCTAGGTCAGTTCTCTCTTTTCCATCAGTGTTTAGATAAGAACTGAAAAAACCGCCACCGGCAATATCTATCGCACCATCATCAGAGGTTGGGGCGGTAAAAGATGTACCGCCCTCCTCTTTAGATTTGGTTATCTTATATCCAAAAAGTTCAGCCATGATAACTCCTACTAATTCTT
>VTLG01004029.1_pt1 | contig 46222 bp, 77 predicted proteins | sample 4694571 | NCBI WGS metagenome assembly VTLG01 (sample SAMN12604809, study PRJNA352737) | marine metagenome | biome: ENVO:00000447; feature: ENVO:00000209|ENVO:00000569|ENVO:01000036; material: ENVO:00002151; isolation source: viral sequences binned using virsorter ...
TAACAACCCAATGATTAGTAATAACATAGCTTCTGATGTTGCTGGAAATACTTTTGCTGGAACTCTCAGTGGAAAGTACAAAGTATATATCGACCCTTATTTCTCCTCTAGTGGTGATGTAAATTACTTCACAATGGGATATAAAGGTACAAGTCCTTATGATGCTGGTCTATTCTATTGTCCATATGTACCTCTACAAATGGTTAAAGCTATGGGTGAAAACACATTCCAACCAAAGATCGGATTTAAAACCCGTTATGGTATGGTAGCTAACCCATTCGCAACAGATCAAGGTGCTGACGGTCAAGTAGCTCAAGCAATCGGATCCAACAACAATGTATATTATCGTAAAGTTAAAGTTACGAACTTGTTGAAAGTTACGGAAGCTGTTCCTGCAGGTGACTAATAACTACCTCTAAAATATAAGTTTTAAAAGGGCATCCTTCGGGATGCCTTTTTTATTGCATATAAATATTATTAAGAAAAGGGGAAGAGGAATGCCTGATAATTTAAATTTACTAAATTCTTTGCTTTTTAAATTTGAAATTGAAAAATTTCCCAATATAACATATTTCTGTCAATCATGTTCAATACCAGGAATTCAGATTGGAGAAGCCCAACAAGCAACTCCTTTTGTTGATGTTTCTGTTCCAGGAGATACTTTGACATTTGATACATTAAGTGTATCCTTTTTAGTGGATGAAGATATGAAGAATTATGAAGAAATATACAATTGGTTAATGGCAATGGGTTATCCTAGTAGTTTCAATCAAATGACTATTGATAGAAGGGATCCGACACAAGTTTTTTCTGATGGACAATTAACTGTTCTGAACAATAGTAAAGTGCCAAAGATAGGATTTAAATTTCATGGTTGTTATCCAATATCGCTAGGAAGTTTGCAATTCGATTCTACTATGACAGATGCGGATAGTATTCTTTGTGATGTTGTTTTTTCCTATAGATTATTTGAAATGGTGAGACTATGAACTATGATGAATTTTGGAAGGAAGTAGAAAGTGATTTGCGAGTGGATGGAGAGCATTTAGATACATATTCCATTGACACACCATACAAAATTTTTAAATATATAAAACTCCAAAATACATATAAAGCTGCTTTAACAAAAGCAAAAAATGAATATAAGACTCAAATTAAATGGAAAAGGGATTATTATCTTGGTTTACAACCAAAAGAAGTTTATGATGAAACTCCATTTGATGCCAACCTAAAAATAAGAAAAGCTGATCTAAATATATACCTGGATGCTGATAAAGATATTCAGGAATTGAATGATAAAATAACATATTATGAAACACTACATGAAGCCTGTGAGAAGGTAATCAAGACTTTAAGGGATAGTAGTTGGAATGTGAAACATGCAATCGAAGATAGACTCTACAAACAAGGACTATAATTTAAAAGTTGTCAAGAAAGATGAAGTTCATGTAATCATTGAGTGTGAGCAATCTATTGCCAGGGAACTCAATGATTACTTTACTTTCTTTGTGCCTGGTTATAAATTCATGCCGGCATTTAGGGATAGAAGATGGGATGGAAAGATTAGATTATTCCACTTAAATCATCACACCCTTTATGGAGGACTATTAGCACAATTAAGGGAATTTTGTGATAAAAGTGGATATACTGTAGATATTCCTGAAGAATTTATTCCACGGGACATTGATAATAATAAATTATACGAATTTATAGAATTGCTAAATCTGCATGTTAAAGATCAAAAGATATCAATGAGGGATTATCAATTTGATGCCTTTTATGAGTGTGTGAAAAATAGAAGATTATTGCTACTTTCTCCTACAGCCTCTGGAAAATCACTCATTATCTATGCACTAATAAGATACTATTTACTTTCTTCTGTATTTCAAGATAGGGAAAAGAAAATCTTAATTGTCGTTCCCACTACATCATTAGTAGAGCAGATGTATAAGGACTTTAAAGATTATTCCTATCAAGATCCAAATTGGAGAGTTGGTAAATTCTGCCATAGATTATATCACGGAAAGGAGAAAAAAACTAGAAAATCTGTGATTATATCTACATGGCAGTCTATATACAATAATCCAAAGGATTATTTCAAACAATTTATAGTTTGTATTGGTGACGAGGCCCATGGATTTAAAGCTAAATCTATGACTGATATGATGACTGCCATGACTAACTGTAGATATAGAATAGGAACTACGGGTACACTAGATGGTACTAAAACTCATAAATTGGTATTGGAAGGTCTGTTTGGTTCAGTTCATCAGGTAATAACAACTAAAACTCTTATTGATGAGAAGTTTTTAGCAGAGATGGAAATAAATTGTAGAGTCTTAGTTCACAAAAGTCCTGTTACAATTGATAATTACCAACAAGAAATTAATGCAATTATCTCCTCAGAAAAGAGAAATAAATATATAGTAGATTTGATTAATTCCCTAGAAGGAAATACTCTGGTCCTTTATCAATATGTAGAGAACCATGGTCAAGTGTTATTAGAAATGCTAGACCCTCAACGAACATATTTTGTTTGGGGAGGAGTAGATGCTCAAAAAAGAGAAAGAATTAGGGCCAAGACAGAGAAGGGTACTGATAAAATAATATTAGCTTCCTATGGAACTTTCTCTACAGGAATTAATATTCGCAACATTAATAACATTATATTATCCTCACCAACAAAATCCAGGATTCGTAATTTACAGTCCATAGGAAGAGGATTAAGAAAAAGTAAAACAAAAGAAAAGGTTAAGGTATTTGATCTAGCAGATGATTTCACTGAAGTTAGTTCAAAATACTACACACTCAAACATTTTGTTGAAAGAATAAAAATATACAATGAGGAGAAATTTGATTATACAATGGACAAAATAATACTATAGGAGAAGTCCATGAAACGCTTATCTGCTATTCTGTTGGCACTTTTTATGTTAGTAGGATGCAGTACTAAATATATAACTGATGTTGAGCCTGAGGATCTTTATCACTATTTTATTATAGGATACGCATATGATAAGACTTCAGGAATTCCGTTTAGCCTTAACGGTAAACAGTATATTGTGATAGAAGGGATAGGAGTAGATCCAGTTAAAATGCAAACACAAGGAAGACAAAGATTGATTGCCAATCTTAAAGCTTTAAATATAGATCCTGCAAAAACTAAAGTCATTATGGAAGATATTAAAAATTTCAATCATATCAGCCAATATAAAATGATTATTCAGCTTACCAAATAGATAGTATATATCATCTCCCTTGGAACGACATTCCTATTATAACATATTAACATGGCGTTTGTCAAGGGAAAATTAACCTTGACAAATGCTACTACCATATGTTATAATATGTTTCAAATTGAGGGAGTCATGCCTAAGAATAATTATATAGATAATAAAAAATTCCTTGAATCTCTAGTATCTTATCAAGAGGAATGCACAGAGGAGTACTCACCTCCTTTGCCTGAATATATAGGTGAATGTTTTATTAAAATTGCCAACGGCCTCGCTACGAAGTCCAATTTTATAAATTATTCATATAAGGATGAGATGATTAGTGATGGGATTGAGAATTGCATTTCTTATTGTAAGAATTTTAATCCAGAAAAATCCAAAAATCCTTTTTCCTATTTTACACAAATAATATATTATGCTTTTCTTCGTCGAATCGAGAAGGAGAAAAAGCAAGCTTATATTAAGCACAAATTGACCCAACAAAGAACCAGTTTATCTGAAATTGCTAATGTGGAAGATGCCGATCAAGATTATGTTTTATCTACATATGAAACTGGATTTTCTGTTGAGGATTATGAGAAGAAGCTAGAGGAAAAGAGATTGAAAAATCGTAAAAAGAAGGCTAATTTAGAGAAGTTTTTTCTTTGATGTGGGAGGTTATTATGAGAAGTAATAGTGGTATTATGTTTCACTACAAAAATGCCATTCCTGAAGAGCTTATTGAGAAGGTTAATTCCATGCAAGATGATACATTACACTTTAAAGAAAGATTGAATATTGCTAAGGATTTAGCTAGTGTTATTATTTTTATTGACCAGGCTTTGTGGTCATTTGAGGATGAATATATGCTACATATGACTGACTTGAAGGACTTTTTTGCTGCGGCTACATCGGATGTTCGCAAATGAAAGTAGTTCTTATAACAGATACCCATTTTGGGGCCAGAAACGATAATAGAATATTTCAGAATTATTTTAATAGATTCTATCATGATATATTTTTTCCTGAATTATTTAAACGGGAAATTAAAACGGTCATACATTTAGGAGATTTGGTTGATCGTAGAAGAACTATTAATTTTGTTACTTTAGATGAAATGAAAAATAATTTTATAAATGTGTTGGTTGAAAATAATATAGATACACATATAATTATCGGCAATCATGATGCATATTATAAAAATACCAATCAAATTAACTCTGTTAATCAGTTGATTAGTAGCTATGTACCACATATAAATGTGTATGATACTTCCACTACTGTTTCTATTGGGGAGTATGAATTGTGTTTTATTCCATGGATTTGTGCTGATAATGCAAAGGAAACCTTCAAGCACATCAAAAAGACAAAGGCTCAATTAGCATTCGGTCATTTGAATATTAATGGATATCCTATGTTTAAGGGTAGATTGTCTGATCATGGTTATGAGAGAAAGGACTTTGATAAATTTGATATGGTTTTTAGTGGACATTTCCATACTAAGAGTAATGATGATAAAGTCTATTACTTAGGAGCTCCCTATCAGATGAATTGGAATGATTTTGATGACCAGAAGGGATTTCATATTTTGGATTTGGAAACTAGGGAAATAGAGTTTATCAAGAATCCTTATGCTATGTTTCATAAATTGTATTATGAGGAAAATTCAAAAGAAAAGAATTTCTCTCAGTATGAAGAATCCTATTTGAAGGTCATTGTGGAAGAACAAAATAATCCTGTTAAATTCCAGAAATACATGGATAAGCTCTATAAGGCTAATCCTGCAGATTTGAAGATTATTCAAGATGTTTCTGAGTATTCATCTGATGATGTTATTGATGAGACTGAAGATACCTTAACTGTTTTAGAAAATTATGTTAATGATTTGGAATTGGATTGCGATAAGAAGAAGTTGAATTCTATCTTTTCTGAATTGTATAGTGAGGCTTTGTCTGTCGAATGATTGTATTTAAAAAATTAAAATGGAAAAATTTCCTCTCTACAGGAAATACATGGACGGAGATGTCTCTTATGGAATCTCCGTCTTGTTTGATTGTGGGTGAAAATGGAGCTGGTAAGTCTACGTTTTTAGATGCTCTAACTTTTTCACTTTTTGGAAAACCATATAGAAAAATAAACAAACCTCAGCTAGTGAATAGTATCAATGATTCTGATTGTCTGACTGAAATTGAATTTTCTATTGGTACCAACGATTATCATGTTATTAGAGGTTTAAAACCTCATATCTTAGAGATTTATGTTAATGGGAAATTACTAGATCAAGATGGTAAACTGAAAGATTATCAGAATATTTTGGAGAAGAAAATACTTCAAGTTAATTTTAAATCTTTCACACAGATTATTATTTTGGGCAGTAGTACATTTCAGCCATTTATGCAATTGAATCCTGCACAGAGAAGGGAAGTCATCGAGGATTTGTTGGATATTCAAATCTTTTCTCGTATGAATGAATTGCTTAAATTTAAGATTGCCAGTACTAAACATGATCTCAATATGGTTACGCAAGATATAAAATTTAATGAGGAAAAAAAGGAATTATTGGAAAGTTATATCAAGCGTAATAAAGATGCTACGGATGAAAGAATTGAGAAATTGAAAAAATCAATCATGTCATCCCTTGCTATCATTGATAAAAATGAAGATGAAATTGAAAACCTGGAAAATAAACGTAGTGATGTAATTAGTTCAATGAAAAAATATGATGATGTTGAGGGAGAAATCGTCAAATTAAAAACTTATTTGAGTCAGGTGGATTCTAAAATTAAAAAGATATCTGAGAAGATAGGATTTTACACTGAGAATGACACTTGTCATGTTTGCAAACAGGATATTTCTGTTGACCATAAGCATACTGTTGTTGGTGAATTGCAGGATAGTATATTTGAATCGGAATCTGGAAAAAGGGAATTACTTGAATTTTTAGACACGAAAGCGAAATTGCTATCTGAGTACAATGGTCTTTCAAATCAGGTTATTCTACTAGATGGTGAAATGGATGATTTAACTCATAATCTGAGATGGCATAAAAAGTCGATATCTCTAATTGAGGGCGATATTTTAGATTTAACTAAAATTAAAGAAAAGTCATCAGGCGATGATAATAGGATGAAAACTATTGTCAAGGAGCATATCCAATTAACTAATAAAAGGGAAAAGTTAGTTGATAATCGTCATTATAATGGTATTGCTTATGATTTACTGAAGGATACTGGAATTAAAACTAGTATCATTAAGCAATATTTGCCAATCATGAATACAAAGATAAATAAATATCTCCAGGATTTTGATTGTTTTTTCAATTTTACTCTAGATGAAAATTTCGATGAAATTATTAAAAGTAGTTATCGAGATGAATTTAGTTATGAATCGTTTAGTGAAGGTGAAAAGATGAGAATTGATTTGGCATTGTTATTTACTTGGAGGGCAATTTCTAAAATGAAGAATAGTGCTAATACCAATTTGTTGATTTTGGATGAGATATTTGATAGTTCATTGGATGACAATGGAACTGAGGAATTTATGAAAATCTTAACCACATTGGATGCAGATACTAATGTATTTGTTATATCTCACAAGGGTGATATTCTTGTAGATAAATTTGATAGAACACTTAAATTTGAAAAGGTGAATAATTTTAGTAGGATGGTATAGTATGGAGACGATAAGAAAATTCATGGATGCTAATTCACATGAAATTAATATTCATGTTACATCACTTGTTCTTACAGGGTGTATAGTTGGGTTTTGTATGGTTATTTCATGGGCTTATGAAACAGCATTTAAGAAAGGTTATAATGAAGGTTTGGATGATTCCAAAACAGGAGAAATTCAAAATAGATGGATAATAAAGGAGGAAGAATAATGCCAGTATACGAATCAGAGAAAAAAGAAGAAACGAGGGTGATTAGTCGTAGAGTTCCTGTGGAGATGTATGAGAGATTCACAAAGGAAATTGATAATTGGGAAGAGGAAGAGAAACGTAAAGCGGAATGGACTTGTGGTATTTGTGGAGAATCTACTTATAATATAGATTTTGATTATTTGATTGGATATGACCACATGCCTTGTGCCTTGGATTTAGAAACTGCTCTTAGTGCGTGAAATTAGCCTTGACAAGTGCTATTATTATATGTTATACTATAGACAATTACATGGAGAATAAATTTGGATTATAAGCCCTATAAGTTACAGGATGTTCATGATGGAGAAGCTCAGAATCGTTTTAGCTTTATTAGTACTTTTGCTGGTGGTGGTGGCAGCAGTACTGGTTATAAACTTTCAGGTGGGTCAGTTTTGGCGATTAATGAGTTTCTTGAAAACGCTCAAGATACTTACAAAGCTAATTATCCTAATATAGAAGGTAAAATACTGAAGGGTAGTATTCGGGATTATACAAGTCAAGATTTTCTTGATATTGCTAATATTGAAAAATATGATTTGGATATTTTAGATGGAAGCCCTCCTTGTACTTTATTTTCTATGTCTGGTAAACGTGATAAATCTTGGGGACAAGAAAGAGCATATCATGGAAAGAAGCAAACCAATATGGAGGATTTAACTCAAGATTTTCTTGATATTGCAGAAGGAGTTCAATCTAAACTCGTAGTTATAGAAAACGTTAAGGCTATGGCTGCAGGTAATGCTAAGAAATATTTGGCTGCTTTTGTTCAGAGACTTGAAAGTATAGGATATACTGCAAGTTGGAAAGTTTTAAATGCTTCTAATTATGGTGTTCCACAAAGGCGGGAACGTGTTTTTATTATTGGTGTTAGAAATGATTGGATTGAAGAACGTGGATATCATCCATTTGGTGTTAGAGCGTTATTATTTCCAAAGGAATCTAAGAATATAACTTCTCTTGGAAGTGCTTTGCGAGATTTATCATCTAATGAAGAAAATAATAAAAATGCAGAACAAGAATTAGAAAAATTAGCAAATGGAAATCCAGTTGTTGTTGAGGTTTTGAAGGATATTCCACACAATCCTCCAAAGCAAGTTCAATTTTGTGATACATTAAGAAAATTAGCTAATGAGAGACCAGATGATCCTCATCTGGGCAAATTTAAAGATGAAATCAAAAACGGACAGAAAGTTCCCAGACTTTCTTATTTCAACTATTTTCGTACTAGCTACGATAAGCCTAGTCCAACAATCACGGGCAGGTGTCATTCTTATTATCTTCCTGATAGTGATAGATGCTTTACTTTATTGGAGTTAAAGCGTATAATGTCATTACCAGATGATTATATTATGCCAGGTAAAAAAGTAGATGCAGAAGAACGCATCGGATTAATGGTAGCACCATTACAAATGAAAGCAATCGCAGATCATTTATATAAAACATTTTTGGAGTAATTATGGTAGAGTTCACTGTTGATAGAGAGAAGTGTGATTGGAAAGCATCAGTTGCAAAGTATAAGGGTAAAATATTAACAGAGGAGGATTATGATATAGTATGTGCCAGTGATAAGTCATTTCGTGTTTTGGGACCAGAAGCTGGTCTTTGGGGACAAAGAGAGGAATTGGCTATTGTAGTTAAGGGTGTTTATGATGATGAGACAGAAATTTATGATGTTCTGAAAAACATTAAATTGACATCTGATTTGAGAACAACTCAATCTGGTCCTGTTAATAAGAATTTGCTTGAGGAAAAGGGATTAGTTGAGGGTGAAGATTATAAATTAATCAATGAAAATTCCTATATCAGAAAGAGTAAGAGTGGTAAGTGGCAGGATGTAGAGCGTGGTAATGAGATACATTCTGGTATGATTGGATATAAGAAGAATCGTTGGACTGGAGAAAATACAATAACTCCTTGGTGTGATAATAATCCTGATGAGTGGAATGTTTTGAAGGATATCGCACATATCAATGAAGAAATATTTGCAAAACATCTTCCTGCAACTCATGATTATCAAAAGGAATGGGTTAAAGCATATATCAAACCTACAGATAGAATCGGAAAAAGGGAAGAATCTAGTATTTTTACTACACTTAGTATCAACAAATACCATAAAGATTATTCTGTGAATGGAATGGGTGCCCATGTTGATCCAGGAGATGTTCAGGGTGGAAGAACTACAATGGCAGTCTTTGGTGAAGGTGAGATTGAAGGTGCTTATTTTGTTTTTCCTCGTTGGGGTATTGCAGTTAAGAGAGAGCATGGAGATGTTGTGATTGCTGATTCTCATGAAATTCATGGAGTAACTCCCATTACAGGTGGAGATGGTTCTATGATTACATGTGTTGCTTATTCTGATTCGAGGTTAAAGAAGAAATAATGGATTATATTTTTATTCCTACTTTAGGAAGAGCAAATAGACAGATAACATATAATAATTTTCCTGAGAAGTGGAGAGATAAAGCACATTTAATTGTTCAGAAACATGAGTACGATCTTTATAAGGACATTTATGGTGTTCATAAAGTTCTTGCTTTACCTGAGCATATAAAGACAATTGCTCCTACTAGGGAGTATATTGTTGATAGACTTGGCGGAACATCTATATTTGCTATGTTTGATGATGATATTAATTTTTATCGAACTAGGATGGATGGAGATCCTGAAGGTCCAGGCAAGACCGCAATGGTGGAGAGTGATTATGATGAGATGTTTGACACACTCAGTAATTGGCTTGTAACAGATGTTACTCATTGTGCATTAGATGTTGCTTGGAATCCTCCTGATAGAACAAATCCCTATAAAATTAATACTAGAATTTGTGGTAATGTTTTCTATAATGGAGAGAAACTTCCAACAGATATAGAATGGACTAGAATTCCTATTCAGGAAGATATGGATGTTAATTTACAGTTGCTTAAACGTGGTTATGACAATCGTGTCTCTAATATTTGGAGAATTGATCCTGGACAAACACAGACGGAGGGTGGGTGTAAGCAGTCTGGTCGTACTTTAGAAATGCATAATGAGACTCAGTTAAAATTACAAGAATTGCATAAGCCATATGTTAAAGTTGTTAGTAAGGTTGCTAAGAGTTCTGGAGAATGGAGTGGACAAGAAAAGTTATCCTTGCGAGTTGATTGGAAGGGTGCTTATGAATCATCAAAGGTTAATAGTTTGGAGGGTTTTTTCGGTGAATAATGATGATTGGCTTGTTAATACTATTGCTTCACTTATTTTTGGTATACTCATTCTATTATTGATGATTTTTCGTTGATTTGAAATTAGCCTTGACAAACTAAAGGGAGATATGTTATAATATGGAATATAATTACGAAAAAGTGTTAGATGATGTTAAAGGGCATGTTGATAGGTTTCGTAAATCTAATTACTATGCTTCACTAGGAGGAACTGAAGTTATTGATTTGTTGCGTTCAGAGCAATTACTAGAAGGTTTTTGCATAGGAAATATTGTAAAGTATGTTACCCGCTTGGGTAAAAAAGATGTTGAAAAGAATCCTGATATAATGAAAGCATTTCATTATTTAATTTTATTATTAATTCTGGAAGATCCAGAACGTTACGAGGTGAGATAATGCAAATATCAAAAGCTACACAGGAATTATTGGCTAGTTTTACACAGATTAATCCTTCTATTTTAATTAAAACGGGTAATAGCATTTCAACTATGTCTCCTGCTAAGAATATCTTAGCTAAAGCTGATATAAATGAGGAATTTGATCATGAAGTTTGTATTTATGATTTAGGTCAGTTTTTAGGTATTACTAAGCAGGATATTTTTGAGGGTGCAGAATATAATTTCAATGAAACATCTGTGAAGATCGTTAAGGATGGTAATGCAGTTACATATAACTATGCGGCACCTAATACAATTATTCTTCCTCCTGATAAACTTCCACAAATGCCTGATGCTGATGTTACTGTTGAATTGGAAGAAGCTACACTTAAAAACGTTATCAATATGGCTAATGTTTTAGGAAAAGATGATATTTCAATTAATAGTGATGGCCAAACAGTTAATATTTCTGTAACCGATAAATCGGATACTTCTAGTAATGTTTTTGATTCTAATTTAGCAACAGGAGATGGATCAGTTTATAATATGTATTTTAAAAAAGAGAGCTTAAAAATATTGCCAGGAACATATACAGTTAAGTTGTCAAAGCAATTTATTTCCCATTTTGAACATGAAGATGGTGATTTGGAGTATTGGATTGCATTGGAACAAGATTCTGAATATGATTCTGGAGAATAATATATGAATGATTTTTTATGGGTAGAAAAGTATAGGCCTGCTGAGATTGATGAGTGTATTCTTGTTGATGATATTAAGAGTACATTTAAAAATTTTGTTAAAAATAAAGAAATACCAAACCTCCTTTTAGCGGGAGGTTCTGGTATGGGTAAAACAACTATTGCATTTGCTTTATGTAATGAGTTGAATTTAGATTATATAGTTCTTAATGGTTCTAAAGAAAGAGGTATAGATCAAATTCGTAACAGGGTTAGTGCTTATGCATCTGCAATTTCTTTAACTAATAGTCCATATAAAGTTGTTATTTTTGATGAAGCTGATTATATTACTCCTGAAGCCCAAGCCGCTCTTAGGCGATTGATCGAGGAGTTTAGCTCTAATTGTAAATTTATCCTAACATGTAATTATATCAATAAACTTATTCCTGCTCTACATTCTCGTTGTATTCCTATTGAATTTAAGATTCCTAAGAAAGATGCACATAAAATGTGTGGTCTTGTTATGGAGAGACTTAGTTATATTTTGGATCAAGAGGGTATCGGATATAAGCCACAAGTTTTAGCAGAACTTATTATGAAATTTCTTCCTGATTGGAGGAGATGTATTAATGAGCTACAACGACATTCTGTTAATGGAATGATTGATGAAAGGGTACTTGGTTCTGTTAGTAAGTTATCTATAGATCCTTTGGTTGGTTATTTGAAGGAACATGATTATAAGAGTGTTAGGCTTTGGGTAGCACAGAATTTAGATAATGATTCACAAGGCCTTTTAAGACAACTTTATGATGCTTTGCATGATAAATTAAAGGAAGAATCTATACCACCTGCTGTATTGCATATTGCAGATTTTAGTTATAAGTCTGCTTTTGTGGCAGATCAAGAAGTTAATTTGCTTGCTTGTTTGATTCAAATTATGATTGATTGTGAGTTTAAATAATGGCAGGACTATTTGATTATTATAGATCCATTACTACTGATAAAGTTGTTGTGGATTTCGATGATGATGATATTGTTGATAAGTTTCCATCATTTCTAATTAATCGGTTTTTATCTCAAAATCGAGGAGATGTTCTATTAGCTAATGAGATAAATTCCAGACCCCATATGGATAATCGCCTTCAGATTGATTTTTTTATAAATACTCTGCGTAAGAAGTATCGAAAAGCTGAGAAGTTTAAGTATGATACTCCAAAAGATATAGAACTTATTATGGAGTTTTATAATTATAATCAGAGCAGAGCGAGAGAGGTTCGACATTTATTTGATGAAGAAGCTCTTAATCGGCTCCGACTTTTGTTAGATAAGGGCGGTACAAATGGAGAATTTGATAAATGAATTGGTGGAGGTTACTTTCGAGAATAATGATGATTTTTTAAAAATAAGAGAAACTCTAACTAGAATGGGAGTTGCATCTCGTAGAGAGCAGAAATTATTTCAATCTTGCCATATTTTACATAAGCGTGGTAAGTATTATATTGTCCATTTTAAGGAGTTGTTTTTGTTGGATGGAAAGGATGCTGATATTTCTGAGGTTGATATTGGTAGAAGAAATACAATTATTAATTTATTAGAAGATTGGAATTTGCTTAGTGTTGTTGATGAAGATTCGATTAAAGAGAGAATTCCTATGAATCAGGTGAAGATAATAACTTTTGCAGAGAAAGATGAATGGGAATTAGTACCAAAATACAATATAGGAAATTCTAATAAAGAGGCTATATAATTTGAAAACTTTTTATACAAATATACACCATCTAGGAGATAAGATTAATGTTAGGGCAATTGTAGATGGTAAAAGAGAAAAATATATAGAAGAATTTAATCCTGTTGTTTTTGTTCCAACAGGAAGACCTACTAAATTTGAAACTCTAGATAATGTTAAAGTTGATAGTATTAGACCTGGAACAATTTCAGAAACTAGAGCATTTATAGAGAGAAACAAAAAGTTTGCGGTTCCGACTTATGGATATAGTGAGTGGAGTCATCAGTACATAGCAGAGAACTTTGATGGGTGTGATTACGATTTAGAATTAATTAGAATATGTAATATTGATATCGAAGTTGCTTCAGAACATGGATTTCCTGGTGTAGAAGATGTTAGGGAAGAGATAGTTGCTATTACTTTTCATGATTCTTTAACTCAAAAATATTATGTTTTTGGTAATTCCACATTTATTACTAATCGTGAGGACGTAGTTTATTATGAAGCTGTTGATGAGGAGGATTTGATCAGATCCTTTATTGATGCCTTTCAAGAAATGTCTCCTGATATTATAACTGGATGGAATGTTAAGTTTTATGATATTCCATATTTAGTTAGAAGAATACATAAACTGTTTGATCAGAAATATGCAAATAAATTATCTCCAAATGGTTTTGTTCGGGAAAAGATTATTACCTTGATGGGTAGAGAGAATCCGACTTATCAATTGTCGGGAATTTCTACTTTAGATTATCAGGATTTGTATAAAAAGTTTACTTATGTTAATCAAGAACGATATTCTTTAGATCATATCAGTTTTGTAGAATTGGGAACTCAGAAATTATCATATGATGAGTATGATAGTATTCACCTTTTTTATCAACAAGATTATCAAAAATTTATTGAATATAATATTCGTGATGTTGAATTAGTAGGATTGCTAGAAGAAAAGTTGAGATTGATAGAATTGGCTATTTCTATGGCATATGATTCTGGTATTAATTTTGAAGAAGTATTTTCTCCTGTTAGGGTTTGGGATGCAACTATATTTAATCATCTAAGAAAGAAGAATATTGTTGTTCCACCTATGGCTCCGAATACTAAAGATAGGGAATATGAGGGTGCATATGTTAAGGAACCACAAGTTGGTATGCACAACTGGATTGTTTCATTTGATTTGAATAGTCTATATCCTCATTTGATTATGCAATATAATATTTCTCCTGAGACTATTAAGGAGAGTAGAGCATATGATATTTCTATTAATGATTTAATTGATAAAAAGGCAGAATTGGCTGATCTGAGTACACAGAATTTAACTATGACGGCTAATGGAACTTTTTATGATATATCAGAGCAAGGGTTTTTACCCGAACTAATGGAGAAGGTTTATAATGATAGAACTGAAGCTAAGAATAAAGAATTGGAATATCGTAAGTTAAATGAAGAAAATCCTAAAAGAGAATATGAAAATGAAATTGCAAAATATAACACATTGCAGATGGCTAAAAAGATTTTGCTTAATAGTGCTTATGGTGCTTTAGGTAATAAGTATTTTAGGTATTTTGATGTAGTTCAGGCTGAATCTATTACTACTTCAGGTCAACTTTCCATTAGATGGATTGAGAGAAAGATAAATGAGTGGTTTTGGTCTCACTTTCCAGAAAATGGTGAAATAGATTATATTGTAGCGGCTGATACTGATAGTGTTTATGTTACTTTTGATCATATTGTTAATACTTATTTGAGTGATACTGTTGATACTGATAAGATAGTTACATTTTTAGATAATATTTCAACACAAAGAGTAGAACCATATATCACTGAGTGTTATGAAGAATTGGCTGAATATATGAATTCCTATTCACAGAAAATGTTTATGAGTAGGGAAGTTATTGCAGATAAGGGTGTTTGGACTGCTAAGAAAAGATATATTCTTAATGTGTATGATAATGAGGGTGTTAGATATTCAAAGCCAAAGTTAAAGGTTATGGGTATTGAAGCTGTTAGAAGTTCTACTCCTTCTGTTTGTAGAGAAGAAATCTATGCTATAATGGAAGGTATAATGAATACTGATGAGGAAACAACAATTAATAGTATTCAAGATTTTAAAAAGAGATTTAGTAAATTGCAAGCAGAAGAAATATCATTTCCTCGATCATGCAATAATATAAATAATTATCGGGATATTAGTTCTATTTACAGTAAAGGAACTCCTGTTCATGTTAAGGGTGCTTTGTTGTATAATTATTATTTAAAAGAGGGTGGTTTGGATAATAGGTATCAATTAGTCCGTGAAGGTGATAAGATTAAATTTGTATATCTAAAAGTACCAAATCCATTTAAGGATAAGGTTGTTTCATTTGTCAATTCTTTACCAAAGGAATTTGAACTTAATAAATATATAGATTACGATTTACAATTTGAAAAATCATTTTTAGATCCAATTAAAAATGTATTGGATGCTATAGGATGGAAACACGAAAAAACAGCAGACTTAAGTAGTTTTTTCTAAGTGGAGGTTATCATGGGTTTACGAGTATATGAACTAGCTAAGGAATTTGGTCTTGATTCCAAGAAAGTGGTTGAGGTTCTAAAAGATAAAGGCGAAGATGTTAAAAGTCATCTTAGTAGTGTTGATGCTGATATTGGACGTAAGTTAATTCAAGCAAGTGTTTCCAATGTTATTGAAGATGTTATTGAAGATGTTGTTGAGGCAGTGGAGGAAAAGGTAGATGATATTGTCGAGCAAGGAAAAGAGGTTATTGAAGAAAGTGTTGACGATGTTAAAGAAACGGTCGTCGAAACATTTGATACGATTACTGAAGAAGTCCAGGAAACAGTTGATGAAGTGGTCGAAAGAGTTGAGACAGTAGTTCCAGATGCTGAGATTATTGAGCAAAAATTAGGAGAAGTTAAAGATAAGATAAGAGGAAGTCAAAAACCAAGAGGTCTTTTGGGTTGGATTCTTTCTCTGTTTGGATATAATTAAGAGGTAAAATATATGGATACTGACTTTCTTAGGTCTTTAGTTAAGGATCTTGGTGATGAAAACACTACTATTGCGGCAGATGGTAAATCTTCTGCCGAATTTAGTGGAACAATTGACACAGGTTCTTATATGCTAAATGCTGTTGTTTCTGGTTCTCTTTATGGAGGAGTTCCTAATAATAAGATAACTGCATTTGCTGGAGAATCAGCAACTGGTAAAACTTATTTTGTTTTGGGTGTTATTTCTCAATTTCTTAAAGCAAATAAGAATGGAGGAGTTATATATTTTGATACTGAATCTGCTGTTACTAATGAGATGTTGGAGAGTAGAGGAATAGATCCGGCTAAGGTAATTAAATCTGAGCCTGATACTATTCAGAAATTTCGTCATAATGTTATTTTGATGATTGATCGGTATTTGGCACAAGATCCATCTGAAAGACAACCTTGGTTGATGGTTTTGGATAGTCTTGGTCAATTGTCTTCAACTAAAGAAATTGAAGATACTGCTGATGGTTCTGAAACTAGAGACATGACTAAAGCACAGGTTATTAAGGGAACATTTCGAGTTTTGAATTTGAAATTAGCTAAAGCTAAAGTTCCAATTTTAGTTACTAATCATGTTTATGCGGCTATTGGATCTTATATTCCTAAAAATGAAATTAGTGGTGGTTCTGGATTAAAGTATTCTGCATCTACTATTTGTATGTTATCTAAGAAAAAAGAAAGGGATGGTACAGAAGTAATAGGAAATATTATTAAGGTCAAAATGGAAAAGAGTCGCTTGTCTAGAGAAAATAGAGAAGTGGAGGTATTACTTGATTACAATACTGGATTGCATAGGTATTACGGTCTTATTGATCTTGGTATTAAGTATGGAATATTTAAGAAAATTGCTAATAGGATAGAAACGGAAGATGGTAAAAAGGTTTATGCTAAATCTATTTACGATAATCCTGATGAATATTTTACTAGTAGTGTAATGGAAAGATTAGAAGCAGCGGCACAAAAGGAATATCAATATGGGTCCTATGAAGAAGTGGTGGAAGAGGATAGTGAAGGGGATGCCGGAGTATAGTATTCATGATGATGACGGTCAGTCTTATGTAAAAATTCAGACTGGCCGTTATGCCGAATGTATATACAAGTATGGCAGATTGGAACTACCAGAAAATGTTAAAGGATACTTGACATTATCCTTTGATTATGCTATAATACAACCATCTAGTAATAAGAAACTAGATATGCATGATTATTATTGTGATGATCTTTTTAGAAATACTATAGGTGATATTTTAGTTGATATCATAACATCAGAGGAGCATTCTGTTGAGGCAAGAAATACTGATACTCAAGAATTTGTTGACGAATGAAGAATACACAAGAAAAGTTTTACCCTACCTTAGTCCTGATTATTTTTTAGATTATAGTGAAAAGTTTATTTTCACATCCATTTTTGAATATATAGATAACTATAATAACTTACCTAGCACAGAAGCCCTTTCTGTTATAATCAATGAATCTGATATTTCAGAACCTATTTTAGAGGGTGTTAATCAAGTTCTTTCTGAATTTGATGAGGTAGCAGAATCAGATTTAGAATGGTTATTCGATACTACAGAAAAGTTTTGCCAAGATAAGGCTATTTACAATACCATTATGGAATCTGTAGAGATTTTAGAAGGTAAACATCCAACATTTACTAGAAATAATATTCCAGAAATGATGTCTGATGCTATTTCGATTAATTTTGATGTTAATGTTGGGCATGACTATTTTTTAGATAGTGATGAGAGATTCCAATTCTATCATAAGAAGGAATCAAAGATTCCTTTCGATTTACAACATTTTAATAAAATTACAAAAGGCGGTCTTCCTAACAAGTCTTTGAACATTATCCTGGCCGGGACTGGTGTGGGTAAGAGTTTGTTCATGTGTCATTGTGCGGCTGCTAATATTTCTGATGGGAAAAATGTTCTGTATATTACGTTAGAAATGGCAGAAGAAAGAATTGCTGAGAGAGTAGATGCAAATTTATTAAATGTTAATATGGAAGATTTAGAAGCATTATCAAAAAGTATGTATGATACTAAGATGAATGCACTTAAGAACAAAGCTAATGGAACATTAATAGTTAAGGAATATCCTACAGCATCTGCAAATGCACAACACTTTCAGGCATTATTAAAAGAACTTAAAATTAAAAAGCAGTTTACTCCTGATATTATCTATATAGATTACTTAAATATATGTTGTTCTTCTAGGATGAAGCAAACTGCTAATGTGAATTCATATACTTACATTAAAGCGATTGCAGAGGAAATGAGAGGTTTGGCAGTTGAGAATAATGTTCCTGTAGTTTCTGCAACACAGACAACTAGAACTGGATTTTCAAATGATGATTTGGATTTAACGGATGTTTCAGAATCCTTTGGACTTCCTGCTACTGCTGATTTTATGGTAGGATTAACTGTTAATGAACAATTAGAAGAAGATAACCAAATGATGATAAAACAGTTAAAAAATCGTTACAATGATCCGACTGTTTTGCGGCGATTTGTCGTAGGTGTAGACCGGTCAAAGATGCGGCTCTATGATTTGGAAGATTCGGCACAAGATGCGATAATTGATAATATTATAAATAGAAACGTTGTTCATGAAAGAGAGTATGAGCAACGAGAAGAAAGTGGTAATAAGTTTGCTAGTTTTAAATTTTAAAAAAGAAAAGGAGATAATAATGATGAAGTCGTTGTTGGATATTGATCCCGAACCTGAAGAACCTCCCGAATATAAAATACATTACGAAAAGCAGGGTTGGAGAAAAGTTTGGGTTGTAACTAGAGAAGATAAATTACAAACAGTTATGTCAGATAAGGCATTAGCCCAAGCTTGGGTTAGTAAACAACAATTAAATAGGAGGCGTAGAGTCTAGGATCATTATAAATATTATGAAATAAGTGAAGGAGGTGATCTAGTGGACGATATGAGCAAAATGGATGTGGACGAGATTGATGAGGTCACGTCCACTCCTGAGCAAAGACACGATATTAATTTGGAAATAATTGAATTAATTAAGTATAGACAAAAGCGTAAGTGGTATTCTACTGTTGGCATCGTGGTAATATTCGTATTCATGTTAGCTTGCATGTTTGGATTTATTGGTGGTGGTAGAGAGTTACCAGCAGAATGGAAGGAAATTTTACTTGTCATGCTAGGAGCCTTTGTTGGATCCTTCACTAAGGTTATCGACTTCTGGTTTAATAACAGCGAAAATGACAATAAGCTATTAGAGAGTGCCAATGATTAATTTTAAAGAATTTTTAGATTTACAGGAGAAATTGTTACTTGAAGGTGGTATGGCTAAAAGTGATAGTGGATTAAGTCCTGAGGGTAAAAATGGAATAGAATCTGCTCCTATCAAGCGTTACCTTGAATTCACTTTTCGATCTCGTAAGGTTACTTATGGAATACGACTAGTTAGAAATTCATTACCAAATTTTACGGATTCTTTAGTACTTCAGACAAAGGATGGTAGTGAAACCAGATTGTATATACAGCTTGAGCAGAATCCTGAAAATTATGATTATAATTTTCCAAAGTATTTTTTTATAGCTAGTAGTAATGCCGATGGTCCATCCCCGGAATCTAAAGGACCAAATGGCTTAATTTCATGGATGCAGGATGAAGATAGGAAGTATGATAAGGACTCTTATCCAGAGATGAGAAATGTTACTAATATAGTTATTCGGGATGTGAAGGATGAATATAAGTTATCCTCAGAAGCGTGTAAGCCAGCAAATCTTGGTATTACTGGGGAAAAGATGGAAATTAGTAGATTCATTTCTCAGTTGAAATCTCATGTTATGTCTCATAGGGAATTTTCTCCTGAGCAACAGGATGTGGTCTTGGAGATGATAGATGCATGTTATAATACTAGAACCAAAGACGTTTCTTTAAATTCTTCTCCTCATCCTAGTGCTGAAGCTATTTATAGTAAGATGAAAGATTTGGGTGAAGTGTTGGGTCCTATTGCACTTGCTGGATCTAATGATTTGTATAGTCCTTGGGGAGATAGTTATAACGGACCTATATCAGTATATATTCCTACTCAATCAAATTATCCTTTAATAGATTTTATGATGTATACTCAGGGAGAATCTGGTGCAGAAGTTGAATGGCAATTTTCTTCTAAAATGAAGACAGGTGGAAATACTGTAAAGGGACAAGATTTAGAAAAAATATTTAATGAGCAAGAAGTAGATGGTCCTTTAGAGATTATGAATGAGAATGCACTGTCTACAAGATATGATTGGTATAAATCTAATTATCCATATATTTGGGAAGCTATGGAGTGGGTACGTTATATCTTAAAGGAAGCTAGAGAGGGAGATGTGGTTATGGGTCAAATTAATGCAGCTTCCAAATTGTATGCTAAGGATGGAAAAGAATCTGCTTGGATTCCTGAAAAGCAGTTGTTATTGCCTGCAGCCGTCACAGAAGCTACATTGCTGGAACCTAATTATAATTCCTTTGATCCTACAGGTAATGTATTTGCTGATATGCTGTCATTAACTCCTGAAATCAAAAATAAAGGAAGACGTGATGTGGATGATGTATTTATTTCTACTGTTGGAAATACAACAAATGGTCTTATATACATGGCACCAAGACTTGCTCCATATAGTAATACAATTAATGGAGATGAGTCTCAAATATCATTAAGACAGCTATTCTTAGCTGCCGGAAATTATATATCACATTCAAGTAAAAATGATCCTAAATTTAAAATAGGAACAAGAGCTTGGTTTGAATTTATTATTACTAATCGTGTTTATTATATGATTTGTAATATGGATAAGAGGAATCATAAAATAGGATGGGAAAATAAAGGAGCAGGTGAAGCTGAAATTCCTAAATTTTCTGATATATATTTAAGGCCTAAGGATACTAGCAATGCTATCGGATTTCATTTAAAGTCATGATACACATAGACCACAGATTTGAAATTGATACTTATGATAATGATTATTACTGTGGTATGGATCCTAGTGATGGTAGATTCTTTGTGGGAAGATCAGAATCAGTTTTCAATCAAACTAATCCTGAACTACTAAAGAGTGAAGATGCCATTAGGCGATTAAACGAAACAAGAATAAATCAACATATATTACTTGCCTCCTTTCGGAATATCAATTCTATTCTATCAAGGCAAGTAATAAAATACAGAGTTATATACATTAAAGAAAATCTTCTTACTAGAAATAAGAAAAATAGAAGATATACCTCATTCTCTCCTCTATACAATACCTACTACATTCCATATGATTCTTATTTTGCTAAAAAAGTTCGCTCAACTAGAATAGGAATTATTCTAGAAAACGAATATCGTGGTAATTCACTATCTGATATGAGAGAATTTCCTGTCAGAAGTCTAGAACAATATAAGAATAGGTCTAATGTGCTTTTCCTAAGATACCACTCCCGGCTTGAATCATATCAATGTATGATTGATAGAAATTTCATCATTCCTGTTGACAAATTGGGTGATAGTGAGGCAGAGATTTTAGAAACTATAAATACTAATAACTACTAGGTTTAATGATGTTAAGATTTAAAGAATTTTTAAGAGAAAGAACCTTATCGGGGAGAGAGAAGGCTAAGAAGGAAGAGATAGTATTAGCCTTAAAAAAGAAGCATCCTGATTGGGAGAAGTCTAAAATATATGCAATTGCAACTGCTACTGCCAAGAAGGCTATTAATGAGGATTATGTCTTTTTAGCGGAAGCTAAGAATTTGCATATGGAACATCTTGAAGATGAGATATTTAATAATGGAATTGATGGTGCCAAGGGTGCATTAAGATTTATGGATGGTTTGTTAGGAATGTTAAAAGGAGATGCAGATAGAGCGGTAGACATCACAGTTAAGTTTGATGGAGCTCCTGCTATCTTTGCTGGAATAGATCCTGACGATGGACAGTTTTTCGTAGGAACAAAAGGAGTATTTAATGCTAATCCAAAATTAGTAAAATCTGAATCTGATGTAAATTTACATTTTTCAGGTGGATTAGCAGATAAAGTAAGAATTGCTTATAATGAGTTAAAAGACGTTGGTATCTCTGGTGTTTTACAAGGCGATATCATGTTCACCAAGTCTGACTTGAGTGAAACGACAATTGATGGGGAACAATATATTATATTTCAACCGAATACCATAGTATATGCGGTGCCTTCTACTAGTGAATTGGCACGAAAAATAGAACAAGCGAATATCGGAATTGTTTTTCATACAACTTATAAAGGCACTACACTAGCAGATATGGATGCTAGTTTTGGAGCAAACATAGAATCACTCGGACAAAAGTCCACTTTATGGATTTCTAATGCAGATTATGACGATATGTCAGGCACAATTGCCTTTACTGCTGATGAAAGAAATCAAGCACAAAAATTATTTATTGATTGCGAATCTTCGTTAGAGAGAATAGATACAAGAGAATTTGATTTAATTATGGATGCTCAGAAACTACTTCCATCATCTGTGGTGGGTGCTAAAATTAAAACTTATATAAACAGTCTTATTAGAGGAGGATCTTTTATAGTTGATCCAGAAAGGGCTGCTCTTTCGTATATTGATTATATTTCTGCTTATTATGATGATAAAGTTTTACCAAAGCTAAAAACAGATAAAGGAAGAAATGGAAAGATATTAGAACGAGATACATTGATTAGAAGTATGTCTTTGAATATGAGAACCTTTACTTCTATTTTCGAGCATGTTAAGCATGTATATGATTTGAAATTGCTGATTATTAGAAAATTAGATATGGGTGCTAAGAGATTTCCTGGTACTTTTATCAAAACTGAAAATGGCTATAAGGTAACTAATGATGAGGGTTATGTTGCTATTGATAAGATTAATGGAAGTGCTGTTAAGTTGGTTGATAGATTGGAATTTTCTTATAATAATTTCACAGGAGTAAAGAATTGGAACTAATTAAAATTCTATTATGGGAATTTACTATTATTGCAATTGTTATGACTGCAATTACAGTATCACTGGGAGTTAAAAAATGAAAGTTGTATTTACATTTGGGAGATTTAATCCTCCAACTATTGGACATCAGCTTCTTATTAAGAAGGTAAAGGATGCTGGTGGTAGGGATTATATGATTTATCCATCTCAATCACAAAATGCTAAAAAGGATCCTTTGGATTTTCAAACAAAGGTTGAATGGATGCAAAAGAGCTTTCCTGAGTGTGCAGCCTACATTAATTCAGATGATAGAATTAAAAACGTTTTTGATGCTTTAGTTGATTTGTATAATAAAAAATATACTGAAGTTGAAATGATTGTTGGTAGTGATAGGGTTGGTGAATTTAAGAAATTGCTTGAACAATATAATGATACAGAAGCCAGGCATGGATATTATAAATTTATGCGTATAACTGTTACTAGTGCTGGTGATAGAGATCCTGATAGTGATAGTGTGTCTGGTATGTCTGCATCGAAAATGAGAGAAGCGGCAGCAAATAATGATTTTGATTCTTTTTCGAGAGGAACTGCTTCTGCTTTATCTCCTACACAAAAACAAGAATTGATGGATGATGTTCGACAAGGTTTGGGTATATTAGAAGAAAGAAAAAGAAGAAGACCAAATCCACAACAACAAGCTATTCAGAGAGTTACTTTACAGATTCGACAATTGAATCAAAGAAAACAACAATTAAGCCAAACGAAAAAAAGATTACAACAAAGAAGATTGAGATCGAAACTGCAAAAACTGAATAATGATTATACAGTGGATGCTGGAGATGAGAAGAAGTTAAAGAAGATTGAAGCTAAGATTAAAAAGGCAAGAAAGAAGTGGAATGGAAAGGTAGTTGAATATGGAACTACTGATGCATTGAATAAATACTATGAAATGTTGCCAAAACACTATCTAGAGGGAGAATAATGGAATACACAAAAGATTGTTGCGACTGTTGTGATTGCTGTGAATGTGATTGCCCATGTTGCGACTAAAGGAGTAAGTTATGCCAGTATATTACGACGAGAAGGAATCTAGAATTGATTTTATCAAGAAACATCCAAGTTTTATTAATTTTGATTCAATGACATTTATGTTATTTGTTTATTCTAGTTATGACCTTGGTGGTTCGGAGAAATCATTTGCTGATTATTCAGAATTTATAGATACAGTACAGGAAAAATTTCCCACAGCTAATGTTGCACAAATAATAACTGATATTTCTTGTGCAATAGAAGATGTAGAACACGAAACTTATAAGGCATGGATGCATTACGCTGATTGCTAAGGAGTTGCAATGAATAGTATAGATAGACAATTAGCAACAGCTTATATGGAAGATGTTGTTAAGAAAGATCAAGAGGAAGAGAAAAATCCTTTAATTGAAAAGAGTATTGAGGGTATCAAAACATCTTTATCTAGTCAAGTTATATTAGAAGAAGATTGGAAAAAGGTTTTGGCTGGAATAGCTGGTGGTGGATTGGTTGGTGCTTTAGCTGGTGCCGCAGCCGCTGTTAGAAAGGCAAAAAGTGAAAAGCAAAGACTTGCGAAGCTTAAAGTTCTTGTTAAGATGTTAGATGACGAGGAAAAGAAAAATGGAAGTCTTACTCCAAAACAAGAGCAAGGTAGAAAAATAGCTCAGTCTTGGATTGATAGATTTGAAGATCCTAGACATCAAAGAGGAGCAAGAATTGATAGAACAGTTAAGACTGCTGGTGCAGCTTTAGCTGGTGCTGCCCTTGGTGGTTTAGCTGGTGCAGGTAAAAATGAAGAAGTTGAATTAGAAGAAAGTGCTAAAGCAAAACTTAAGAATGCTGCTTCTAATATTGTTGATGCTTTAACCCGAAAAAATGAAAAATAACTTTTTTTGACAACTCCGTATACCTTTTTGTATACGGAGTTTTTTTGTGATATAAATAATGATGAAATTTGAAGAATTAAATGATGAGAATTTTATATTTTATGCGGCTAGTAATTATCTAAATCCTAAATCAATAACGATTGATGAATTTTATGATGACTTGAGCCATATAAAGTATGTTAAACGATTAATTAATAGGTATCTGAATCATAGCGAATTGAAGGTTAATTTGATAATTAACCATTTGATTCTATTGTATAATGTATTTGACTCTAAAGCAATGACAGAAATGTTGTTTTATAAATTAGAAGAAAGGCATTATCCAATTTTGAAACCATTTTTGATTCAGTTAAATTATTTACCAAAGATCATAGGAAACATTGATACAGATATGATTCCTTTGGATAATATAGTATGTTCGGCATTAAGGGTAGTAGCATTATGAAAACATTTAAAGAGCAAGCAATGACTACTAGTGGACTTCCCACTACTCAGTCTCCTGAAATTAATTATGCAAAGAAAAAACAAACCTTTGCTGGCGGTAGAGTATTTAATGTTAAATCTTCTACGTTGATGAAAGCTAGGTATGGTCATAGAAAGTGGCATAATTATGAGAAACTTCTTAGCAATGAAGAATGTTTAGATGATGTTCGTTCGTTTTGTAAAACAGATCGAGAAACTCCAGTAATTCTAAAGGACGAATTCGGAGTTATGGTATATCTAAGGCGGTAATGAAAATGTCTCAAGTAGCAGAAAGAGTAGCCGCTCTAGAATCCAAAGTTGAAAGTATCGTGAATAATCAAGATAAAATAGAAGATAAAATTGATTTAATATTGGAAAATCATTTACATCATATAGAATTGGACGTACAGTCCATCAAAACTTCATTGCAATTATATTCAAAGGTTTTGATAACAACTCTTGCTATTCCCGGTGTTATTTTTACAATAATGCAGATCGTAAAGTTAATTAAGGGTTGACAAACAGGGTTGTATTATGTTATAATATACCCATGATTCACACTGATTTACAATATTTACATTTAGTTTCCCACCAACTAGAAAAATTCAAATCACAAGGCGATAACGTATTTAATTTTCGTTGTCCTATCTGTGGTGATTCTTCTAGAAACAAAAAGAAGGCCAGAGGCTATCTTTTCCCCCATAAAATAGACTTGTTTTATAAGTGTCATAATTGTGGATTTTCATCTCCCTTTGCAGAGCTATTAAAGATTATAAATTCTGAATTGTTTAAGCGTTATGCGTTGGAGAAATTCTATAATAAGCAGGAGAAAAAGAAAACAGAAGAAATCCAATATGAATATGAAGCACCAGTCTTTACTAAATATCTAACATTTAAAAGTGCTATTAAAATTGAAAATTTACCTGATGATCATGTAGCAAAGATATATTTAAAAAATAGGAAATTGCCATATGAAAGATTCTATTACACAGAAAATTTTGCAGAATTTACCAAAGAAGTCAAGAAAAAAGTTAGTAGTTTTAGTGATCCTAGAATTATTATTCCTTTTCTTTCTTCTACAGGGATGTTAATGGGGTATCAAGGAAGAGCTTTATCCCCTAAAGCTCAAAGATATGTTACTGAAAAAATACATCCAAATGCTCCAAAAATATTCGGATTGGATAAGGTAAATGTTAAAGATACTATCTATATTACTGAAGGTCCATTTGACAGCTTGTTTGTTCCTAATGGTATTGCTATGGCTGGTAGTGATAGCAATCAATGGATTAGCAAATTTCCTAAAGAGAAAGTTGTTATAGTATTAGACAATGAACCAAGAAGTAAAGCAATCGTAGATAAGTATGAAAAATTTATTAAAGAAGGATATAAAATTTTTATTTGGCCAAATAACATAGCTGAGAAAGACTTGAATGATCTGGCTTTGCACAGAGGGTATTCTTATACAAAAATATTAGAGACAATAAATAGTAATACTTTTCGTGAAATTAAGGCTACTTTGAAGTTATCTCAGTGGCGAAAATGTTAGGAGGTATATTTTGTTTTCCCGTGTGGGTTTTGTTGTTTTTTTATTATTGCTCTGTAGTGTGGCAACAGCAAAACCAAAGTATTACGTTAATGACAGTTTAGAGTATTTTTGGGATTTTGAAAATCGTAAAGCCTTTCAGACCGATATTAAATCAAATACAGATGCATTTTTACAAGGTAAGATTAAATGGGTTCATCCGGAATTTTCTTTTCAGCGTCCTGAACGCTCAGGAGTAATTCATATTCATGGTGACAAAGCAGAAGGTTCTATGCTTGTAGTTAGTGGTAGAAAGATGCAAAGAGATTTGACTGATTGGACCATAGATTTTGAATTTGCGGTTGGAACTCATGCTATTGATGAAAAGGAGCATGGAAGAGGTGAGTTAGTTGATGGAACTATTATGCAATGGGGTGACGTGAGTATTCACTTTATTCGTGATCCTGGAGGGGCAAAGTGGAAAGGAGTAGTTATTGTTAATTTTAGAGGTAAAGAGAAGTTCATACAGGGAGTTAGTGGATTTGATTATCATTATATGGCAATTAGATCAGAGGATACTGGAATAAGTATTTGGTTTGATTCATATTGTACTAACTTAGTTGAAAGACCTAGAAGATCGGTTGAAGGAAAGCAGTTAGTTTTTGGTGGTAATGGTTTTGCTGGTAGAATAGATGATATTAAGATTTATAGTAAAAGGCTTAGACCTTGGGAAATAACAGCTAATTTTTGGGGAAATAGACTGAATGTTAATGAAAGGGATAAATTAGCCACCACATGGGCAAATATTAAATTGGGAAAGGAGTAATATATGGCAGATAATTTTGATTTTATGGATGGATTTGATAATTTCGATTACGGATTTACTGCTGTTAGTGCAGATGAAGTTGATAAGACAGAACAGCAAGGTCAGAAGATTGAGGAAGTTTCTCAATCTTCTATTGCTATTGATAATAAAATTAACCAATTAATTGAATCGGTTGGAAGAGTATTAACATTACAACAAGAAAAGAATTCCGAAGAGATTAAAAATAAAATGATAGAACTAGAAGATCAGGTTGCACTTAAAATGAGTTCTGTAGAAAAACTGATTCTACCTTTATTGGTTAACTTATATAAAACTGCCGACGAGCCTTATATTCATTGGCCAAATAGACAAAAGATTGTAAAGGATCAAATTGATAAACTTTTAGCTATTACTAGACCTGGAGGGTAATTAATGTTGTCTGGAAATTTGAAAATAATGAGTGATGTAACTCATCACATGAAGTACGCAAGATATAATTCTGAAAAAAAGCGACGTGAGACATATAATGAAACAGTTTTAAGAAATATGGATATGCATATTGAAAATTATCCTCACTTAAAGAATGAAATAACAAATGCATATCAATATGTTTTTAATAAAAAAATTATTCCTAGTATGAGATCAATGCAGTTTGCTGGTGAAGCTATTAATCTAAATCCAGCAAGAATGTTTAATTGTTCTTATCTTCCTGTTTCCGAGATAGATGCTTTTTGGGAAACAATGTTTTTATTGTTATGTGGATGTGGTGTTGGATTTTCTGTTCAAAAACATCATGTTGAACAGTTACCGGAGATTCGCAAACCTACTAAATCTCGTAGATATTTAATAGGAGATTCTATAGAGGGCTGGGCAGATGCAATTAAAGTTTTAATGAAGGCTTATTTTGCTGATCGTTCATTTCCTATTTTTGATTATCGTGGTATTCGTGCTAAGGGCGAAAGATTAATTACTTCTGGTGGAAAGGCTCCAGGTCCTGAACCATTGAAGGAGTGTTTAAATAAGATACAGGGAATATTAGATGGGAAGGAAAATGGGTCTAAATTGACCACACTGGAAGCTCATGATATTCAATGTATTATTGCTGATGCTGTTCTTGCAGGAGGTATTAGGAGATCTGCTTTAATATCCCTATTTAATATAGATGATGAAGACATGTTAAACTGTAAAGCTCCTCAAGATGCAGAATTGGATTCTGTTCAATCTAAGACTGATGATGCTTATGATGTAAATTTGGTAACAAAAGATGGTAAAGAGCATAGGGCATGGTTGACTAAGTTTGATTATGATCGTCTTTGTCAAGATCAAAAGGTGGAATGGTATCATTTATATCCGGAAAGAGCCAGATCTAATAATTCTATGACTGTTCAACGTTCGTTGATTGATAATAAAACCTTTAAAGAAAAGTGGGAAGTATTGAGAAATTCTGGTTCTGGAGAACCTGGATTTTATTTTACTAACGATAAAGAGTATGGTGTTAATCCTTGCTGTGAGATTGCACTTAAGCCTTATCAGTTTTGCAATTTGACTTCAATTAATGCCGCTACAATTGATTCACAAGAAGAATTAAATAGTCGTGCTAAAGCGGCTGCCTTTTTAGGAACATTACAGGCTTCTTATACTAATTTTCACTATTTGAGACCAGAATGGAAAACTACCACAGAAAAGGAAGCTCTGTTGGGGGTTAGTTTAACTGGTTTATCTTCTATTGATTATAAACAGTATAATTGGCAAGAAGCTGCCGAATCGGCAGTAAATGAAAATAAAAGAGTTGCGGAAAGTTTAGGAATTAATCCTGCTCGTCGTGTTACATGTATTAAACCTGAAGGTACTGGTAGTTTAGTATTGGGAACTTCATCTGGTATACATTCTTGGCACAATTCTTATTATAAAAGAAGAATTAGAGTGGGTAAAAATGAAGCTATCTATCAATATTTGAAGAATGCTCTTCCAGAGCTAGTAGAGGATGAAGTTTATGGTAGAAATGCAGTTATAACCATACCCATAAAAGCTCCAGACCTAGCTATAACAAGGGAAGAGGAAGTAATTGATTTTTTAGAAAGAATTAAATTTTTCTCTGAGAATTGGGTTAAACCAGGTCACAATAAAGGAACTAATACACACAATGTGTCTGCAACCGTTTCTATTAAACCCGAAGAATGGAGTAAAGTGTCTTCTTGGTTATGGAAAAACCAAGATTCTTTTAACGGCTTGTCTTTTCTTCCCTACGATAATGGAACTTATGTTCAAGCTCCATTTGAAGATTGTGGAAAAGATGACTATGAAGAATTGACTAAATATATAAAAGAAATTGATTTAACTCAAATAATTGAAGAACATGATGAAACCGATTTGCAATCTGAATTAGCTTGCTCTGGAGGTTCCTGTGAGGTTGTATAATGATTTTAGGAATATTGAGGAATTTTAAGGATTCTAAGAGTTATATAGAAATAACTTTAGAAAATGGTAAAGTCTTAGATGGATTTATTACCAGAATAACATGGGATGACTTAGAAGATATAGTTTATTTGAGACATCCCCTAACTAAGATACAGTCAACAATATCCCTTAGAGATATTGTAGATGTATCCATATTAAAACCATAGGAGAAACATTATGCCAGTATATTACGACGATAACGAAGCAATCTTTGATTTCATTACTGATTCTATTGACAGAGAAGAAAATTTCTGCTTTGACAGTTATGCATTTGGAGCTTATGTTTGGGGTGGAGCATCAAACGAAGAACAGTTGTTAACGGTTGATGAGCAAATTGCCTATGAGGATGTTATTTATCAAACACTTAAAAGATTTCCTCAACTTTCTCAAGAAGATGCAGAACTGTATCTAATGGAAACAATTCAAATAAGTGAAGAAGAATTTGCTGAAGAATTTGATTGGCAAAATGAATTGCAATCATTGATGGAAGCAATTCACCTTAGAGTAAACAGTGATCTAAAACCTACAGTCTCTTTAGTATTGGAGGGACACCGAGATATATAAACTATTATGTCTAAAATTTGTGATGATAACTTTGATGATGAAATAATGGATCTTTCTGAGGTTTTTCGTGAAGTCATGGAAGACCTCAGAATTTCTCGTATATCTGGTGTTCCAATTTATATGTTACGTTATGAACCCATTGATATGATGAGTAGTGATGACTCAGAGGAAGAAGATGAGTGATGAGAAGTGTAATACTACAAAAAAATTAGAAAAAGCACATAAAGGTGATTGGCATAGATTTGCAAGCATTACTAGTACTATTAGTATTTTGCTGCCAATTCTTAGTGAATTTGAAGGCGTAATTGGTGATAATTTCATTTATGCAGTTGGTGGTACAGGTGCAGTTTCTGTTTTTGCTGTAATAATGAAGCTGGGAAGAGTCTTCTCTGCTATTCCTATTATAGAACAAGAACACCAAGAAGAATTAGAAAAAGAATCCGAGGATCATCGGAAGAAAATTGCTGAAAAAAGACAAAGGAGAATTGATTCAGAATATCTTCCTGATCTGTAAAGGAGGATCTAATGGCTAAAAGGAAACGTATGGACTTATCTCTTTCAACAATTCAACCTTTAACTGAAAATCAAGGACAAGCCTTTAATAGTTTTCAGACCGGAAAAAATTTATTATTACATGGTGTTGCTGGTACTGGTAAAACATTTGTTGCTTTGTATCTAGCTCTCGATTTATTTTTTCAAAATATATATCGACCAAAATTTGATAAAATTTTTATTATTCGTTCTGTAGTTCCTACAAGAAATATTGGCTTTTTGCCTGGTTCTTATGAAGAAAAAATAGAAGTCTATGAATCTCCTTATAAATCTATTTTTTCGGAATTGTTTAGGAGTGGAGATGCCTATAATATGGCATGGCAAAAGGATATAATTGAGTTTGCTACAACTTCTTATTTAAGAGGTGAAACTTTCAATGATGCACTGATTATAGTCGATGAGTGTCAAAATATGAATATGCATGAATTAGATTCAGTTATCACTAGAATAGGTGATAATTCTAGAATTATTTTTGCTGGTGATTTTAGGCAAAGTGATTTTAGATCAGATTTTGAAAGAAATGGAATTTTGGATTTTAAGACAATATTAACTAAGATGGATTCTTTTGATGTAATCGAATTTGGTCTTGAAGATATTGTTAGAGGTCCAATTGTTAAGGATTATATTATTACTAAATATGAGTTAGGATATATGTAATATATAAATACATTAAAATGGAGAATAGTTTATGCTAAATTTTAGAGATTTTGTTTCTGCCAGTGGAGGCATTACAACTTCAAATATTGGATATGAGAATATATTGTCTGAATCAAAAATTGTTATGTTAGACCCTTCAGGAAGGAATGTGTCTAAAATTTGGCATAAACCCAAGATAAATTCTATTGAAAGTTCTGAATGGAATGGTTATCGACCATCAATCAAGCAAAATTTGTCTGAAGGTCAATTAGTTGTTAGTAGTAATGTGGGAATTCCCATTATCTATAATAAGAATAAGTATGTGGTTGCTACTGAATACAAAGAAAAAAGTTCTGCGGATTTATTGGAATATTTTGAGAAGGAGATAATTTCTCCTGCTGAAGATATGATTCAAGAAGCTATGATAGAATATGAATATGTTAGAGGTATTACCGATTATTCTCAAATTACAGAATTCACAGATGAATTTAAATATTTTTGTTTTGATAGTCTATCAGAAAATAAGGAAAAGAGTCTCTCGGATCTCAAATCTTCTATTAGTAATTTATCTAGGGATATTAGAGAGTTGAGAGAATTTTTAACTTTTTGTAAGGAGAGAGAAGATGCAAAAATTTAAAGAATATGTTAAAAATACTAGAATGATGTGGCCTAGTGATAAGAAGAAGATTCTAGGTAGAAAAGTTAAAAATTTTAAAAAAATTAAGGAAATAGATCCGGGTAAAGTAGCAGATCAATATGCTAAGAATAAAGGAAAGTAGATGTTATCTATATCTGATAAAGCACTAGAAACCGCAATGCGAATGAGAGATCAACAAGGCGAAGAATATAAAGAATGTGGTCTTAGGGTTAAGGTTGAAGGTGGAGGATGTTCTGGTTTTCAATATAATCTATCCTATGATATTTGGGATGATGGTGATGTGGTGTTCAATGTCAAGGATATATTCAAAATTATTGTTGATAAGAGGTCGTTTTTATATGTTGCTGGTTCACAGATAAATTATGAGGATGGGTTGATGGGTAACGGGTTTGTGATTAGCAATCCAAAGGCAAATTCAACCTGTGGATGTGGGGAGAGTTTTAGTATATGATTGAAGTTACAGAAAGGGCAATTGAGAAAATTTCTGGTATCATCGAAAGTGATGATGATTATTCTGCTGAGACTACCCTATTCAGAATTCAGGTTACGGGGAAAACCGCAACTGATTACAAGTATGGAATTGGATTAGAATTTCGGAAGGATGATTATACCGAAACTGAATCATTCTTCGATTTAGAAAAATTCAGTATGATTGTAGATGAACGGTCATTAAGAGTACTGGATGGTGCTACAGTTGATTATAAAGAGGATTTGAATGTACAGGGATTTGATATTATCAACCCAAACAAACCAGAAGCAAGTGATTTGGAAGAACGTATAATGGAATTGATTGATTCAACGGTCAATCCTCAAATTGCATCACATGGTGGAAATATTCAAGTTGTCGGCATTGATGCTGGTATTTTATATATCGAAATGTTGGGTGGGTGTCAGGGTTGTTCTGCATCTCAATATACATTACAACATGCGGTAGACCAGCAAATCAAGTCCCAATTTCCAGAGATAAAACAAATTGTAGATACCACAAATCATGATGCGGGAGAAAATCCGTATTATTCTTGATATAATAGGAGAAGTGAGATGAATAGTAAATTGAAGGATATGGGATTTACTCAGGTTAAAAAATCATCGGGTTCCCATCATGTGTATATTAATGAATTTGGTAATATAAATATTGGTCCTAGTTTGGCTAGAGAGCTTTCTTTGAGAGCTAATAACAATTGTGTGTTGTATTTCAATGAGGAAGAAAATGTATTGGGTATTCATGTTGGTGTTTGGGATCCTAAGAAAGATAGGGATTTGAATATTACTCTCATACAAGATCGTGTTATTATGGCAAAAGATTTAATCGAAGCTATAGAAGACCAACAGGAAATTAAGTTATTTCCAGATGATAATGTTAGTCGTCAGTTAGAAGTTGTTGAAATTGAAGATATGGAACGACATTCCAAGATGGTTATAGTAGAATTACCTAAAAGGACAAAAAAGAGGTCGTTCAGAAGATAATGGATTATGGTCATTGGTTGTGTGAAGAATTTGATCCTAGTGAGTATTTTGGTTTTGTGTATGTGATAACAGATACAACCAATGATAGAAAGTACATAGGAAAGAAGCAGTTGCAGTTTACAGAGAGGAGAAAAGTTGCTGGTAGGAAAAATAGACGAGTAGTTAGAAAGGATTCTGATTGGCGTGTATATACAGGAAGCAATAAAGAATTAAATGAGCAAATATCAGAGAAGGCTATTGAATTATTTGAATTTAAAATTCTACGATTGTGTCGAACTAAGACAGAACTTGGTTATTATGAGTGTAAGTATCAATTTGAAGAAAACGTTTTACATAGACGCTTGGACTCTGGAGAATACGCCTTTTACAATAGTAACATAATGAACCGTTGGTTCAGAGGAAAAGGATGGTCTGATGGTATTGGTGATGAGATTTAACGATTTTTATAAATATAGTTTTGAAATAGATGGTGTAAAGTATACCGGAAAAATTTTAATGTGGACTTTGGAGGAACTATGATCACTCTTAAAGAATCAATTTACAAACAAAAACTAAGACATATTATTTCTGAAAGTGATGTTCATGTTCCTATTTCTAGGCCCATGTGGGATAGAATATTAGGTACAAGAGAAAGAATTAAAGCTTTACACCTTACTGATTTTGATGTTTATAAAGGAATTTTAGATCACCATAAAAGGGGTAGTTCTGCTCAATTTTCTTTTATGGCTAGAATTACTACCTTTTCTGTTTTAGATCGTGGTATCGCTACTAAAGGTGGAATTGTTTTTGAGTGTACAGGCTATCCTGTTTTACATGCTGGTTCGGATGTGTATACAGAAGTAGATAGTGATGGAATGAGATGGATTCCTGCATATAATTTATTTGGTAATGATGATGCAACTGCTGATGTTTTCATTAAAGAAGTTAAGACTATGTTGCATGAGAAATGGATAGAACTTGGAAAGACTGCCGATAGTGATAGACAAGAAATAGGTCAATATGTAATGGATGCAATTAAGCATGGTAGAGGTGGAGGAGAGCCGGCTATTGCTTTGTTGTTGATGGAATTACCTGAAGGTCCTCCACCTTTATTTGATAAGCATATGGTGGGTGTTCTTGGTAAAATGCAATATGAAGTTATCAAACACTACATGGAAAAAATAGAAATTCTAGTTAAAAAGTATATAGATATTATTAAGAGAGAAGTGGAAAATAGATTAATTATTAAACAAGAGCCTAAACTTTCCATGTGGGATGAAGTTATTCTTAGCGACATACAAATAGAGAATTGCTATTTTATGAGAGATGCTGTTAATGACATTCTGGACACATCACCTAGACATTTTCTCCAGAATACCATAGATGATCCAGAAGAACATGTAGCAAGAATAGAAAAGGAAATAGAAGTTAAGATTGGTAAAAGTGTACAGTATGTAGAAGATCATGAGCTTCCTCGTTATTTTAGTGCATATCTTGATAAGGGTGAAGCACTAGTGAAAGAAAATTTTGAAACTTCATTGAAAGATTATGTTCAGATATTAGATGAAGGGTTTGGAGATTTTGCCAAAGGATTTATTGCTGCCCATTTAGCTAATTGGGGGATTGGTGAAGTACAAAAATTTATCTCTGGTAAGGGAATCGGAAAAAGGGAAGTTAAGCGAATTAATTCTAAATTTCAATTAGATTTACATGATTGGGCATTGGTGTTGAAGGAAGCTTCCTCTAAAGAAAAGATGGAAATTGCTAGAGAATGTAAAGATATTAATATACTATTTCACATGGCATTTAATTGGGCTCCATTTAACAATGATATTAAAATGATTCGTCGGGAAGTAATTAAAAATGATCAATTTGTCCATCAGTTAAAATTGAAATTGCTTAATCATATAGCACCATTTGATGTTCATAACAGAAAACGGATATATAAGCATCCTGAAGAGTATGACAACACATTAGAAAAAAAGTTGCGAAAATTAGTGTTTTAGCCTTGACATTCTTCTATCCAATATGTTATAATAAATAATATAAGAAGATAGGAGAATTACTAATGGCAATTCTTGTAGATTATAGTCAGGTATTCATCTCCAATATTGTTAAGCAATTAAATATGGGAACAATTGAAATCGAAGAAGATTTAGTCCGACATACTGTACTAAATACTCTGCGATATTATAAAACTAAATTCAAAGAGGAATTTGGTGAATTGATTCTTTGCTGTGATAATAGAAGATATTGGAGAAGGGATTTATTCAAATATTACAAAGCACACAGAAAAAAGGCTAGAGAGGAATCTGATATAGATTGGAATTCTCTCTTTGAGTGTTTGAATAAAATTAAACAAGAGATAAAAGATGTTTTTCCATACGTTACGATGGAAGTTAATTATACTGAAGCAGATGATATTATTGCTGTTTTGGCTGAGCATTTAAAACAAGATAGTGTTATTGTTTCTAGTGATAAGGATTTTGGACAATTAACTAAATTTCCTTGGGTTAGACAATTTAGTCCTACCAAAAAAGAATTCATTGAAATAGAAAATCCAATAGAATTTAAGCGTGAACACATCATGAAGGGTGATCGAGGAGACGGGATTCCTAATTTTTTATCTGAAGATAGCTGTTTTGTTGATGGTGTTAGACAAACACCTTTAAGCTATAAAAAGATAGATCATTGGAAGAAGTTGAATCCTGAAGTGTTTTGTGATCGTAAAATGATGAAGGGTTATAAGAGAAATCAAAAGTTGGTTGATTTTGATTTTATACCTGATAACATAAGACAATCTATTTTAGATGAATATGAATCTTATGCTCGAAATGATAGAGGTAAAATATTTAATTATTTTATTGCTAACAGATTAAAAAATTTGATGGAACAGATTGGAGAATTTTAATATGAGAAATATACATGATGTGTTTAGTGAAGTTGGTGGTGAAAAGTCGATTAACAAAAAAGCAGAAATATTAAAGGAGAATGATACTCCTGGTGTTCGTGCAGTATTGCGAGGAACATTCGATAGAAGATTGAAATGGTTGGTTCCTGATTCTAAACCACCTTATGAGGAAAATGAGGAAGATAGTTGGGATGAGGTTGATGGTAAATTAGAGAATGCTGCAACAGCATTTTACTTTTATGTGGAATTCGATGGAAAACTTCCTGTTCAAGCTAGAAATGTTAATCAGATTAAAAGAGAGCAAATGTTTATTAAGATGTTAGAAGCCTTACATAAGGATGAAGCAGAATTAGTATTTCACATGTTAAAGAGGAAATTACCATATAAGGGATTAACTGCAAGAGTTGCTAATAAAGCATTTCCTGGACTAATTCCCGAGGAGTTTGAATGAAATTAGAACAGAGAATAGTTGAATTTGAATATGATGGTATAAGATGTCCTGGAGAGATAATTGAGTTTGGAGCAAATAGTTTTATCACCGTTATGATTGGCGGTGATAAAACTGATACAATTAGACTTAGTTATATAGGAGAAGATAGATGGCAGACGGAAGACGGAAAGGGGACACTAGAAGATTGGAATTACGACCCAAATCTAGAGAGAACTTGGAAGAAAGTCAGAAGGTAAAACTGAAGGCTTGCATAGATGTTTCAATTAAAACGGCTCAAAATTCACAAAGACTTGGTAAGAGAATTGATATTGTAGATTTGGCCTATTATATAAATATGCGTGAAAATGAAAAAATAGATTATGAGATTGTTCGGGATATGTGTGAAGAATATGTATCGGAGAATAAAATAGATGTTATCCTTTAAAAAATATATTAAAGAATCGTTTTTAGATGACAAATCTAAACCCTATGAGTTTTGGATGAGACCATCATATAGACTTCCATTTCCATCCTCAAAGCCAATGGTTGAGAGAATTGTGGGAGAATTGAAAAGGACTAGAGCATTGCATGTTACTAATCTAGATGGTTTAGAAAATTTCTCCAAAATCGAAAATACAGCTAAACAGATATCCGTCTTTACTGCTCTCAGAGCAAAGGAAGAAGCACAGAGAATGGCTGGTGGTGTTGCCACTAGTGGTGGAATTATGGTTGATTTAGAAGGTCAAGTTGTTGTTCTATCAACCAGTGATGTGTGGTCATCTTCTGATGCTGATGGTAATAGATGGTTTGATCTCATTAAGTTTGATGGAAGAACACAAGAAGGTGATTCACTTCTTCGTGATTATCATGATAAATTGACTAAATTCCGAAATGGGGTGATGGACGATTATGCCAGTGATATAGGATTTGATCAACGCTTAGAGTGTTTAGCAGAAGCATTTCCTCAAAATTCTAATTTTGCTTTACATCAAGATTTAAATGAAGTTGCAGCTTCAGAGGATTTTGCAAATTTTGGTCCTTTGTTTGTTCAATTACATCAAGGATTGAGGAAATGGAGTTTTAGCTACATGTATGCGAGTGATCCTGCTAATGCTGAAATAATTGAGAATTTTGAGAGATTGAAGAAAGACACAGGTCAGTACTTATACGCATGGACTAAAGATTTTTTTGATTTAGCGGAAGAGATATTTAAAGATTGGAAGGGTGAATTCATTACGTTATTTGTCGAGGGAGATCAAAAAATGTATAATGAAGGAATTATGACTAGATTTACTATTAAGAGAATTTGGTATGATTTTGATTGGTTTGACAAAGACGATATTGATGAGGCTGCTAAGAATTTAAAAGAAAGACCTATACCTACCGCAATAAGATCAAATGAATGGCCAAAGATATATGATAAGTGGCTTAGCACTGTTGGTAAGAATAGAGATCAATATTATTTAGGTAAAGCACAGGAATGGTATGACTGATATGAAATATGTAATGGAAGATTTTTTTAGAATGGTAACTCCTCGTATTATGGATGCAGGTCGCTATAGTGAGAATGGAGATATTTGGTTATCCATTTCTTCACCAGAAGATACTACAGGATATGGTTCAGTTATTGTTAATTATGATCCTAAATCACAGATTATTGGAAATATAAGTTATAGTGAGTGGGATAAGGAAGCTCACGATGAGAAGATATATATTTTTACACAGAGTGGTGATTATGCTCACTTAGCTAAAGTGTGTGATTTGGTTGATTGGAATACTATAGTCGAGTTAAGTCGAAGATACGTCAATAAAGGAGGACTAAGGGGATGAGACTGGTAAATCTAAATCAGTATAATGAGATTAATTGGAAGAGTGTTATTGAGCAAGAAATCAAAGTTGGTTGTCCTATTGAGTTTATTATACCTTTAGATAAAGTTGGTAAAATTCCTAAGTTGATGAAAGAGCTTGATGTTCCTTGGTTAGATATGATCAAGGGCAAAAAGTTTTTAATAGGACCTTGTTTGCGAGTTTATGATGACGGTTATTTGATGAGAAAGAAAAGTGATTCATAAAATATTGGTGAGAATGGGATTGCGTAAGAATACTGCAATCCTTGTTTCTTTTATTTTGAATGGAGTGATAATAGGAGTTATGTCCTATTTGAGTGTTAAATTTGGTATTTTATTATTATGGAGATTATATAGCTAATGGAAAAGAAAACGTGGTTTTTAGATATTGATGGTACAATAGTAGAACATAGGAATAATGATCAATTAGATGAAATTCTTGAGAATTTGAGAAATGAAGGTTATGTCCATAAGCCTGGTTGGTTTGGTACAACAAAATCAGTTTTAGATATGCCGACTGAATTATTGGGTGAAGTTATGCTTCCCTTAAGTCAAGAGTTTATGAATGAAATTCCACGTAATGATTATATAATTCTTACCACTGCTAGAGAGCAGAGACATTCATGGCAAACAGAAGAATTTTTAAGAAGAAATGGTATACAGTGGAATAAAGCAATTTATGCTTTACCTAGTGGTCCTAGGGTGTTAATAAATGATTCTGAAGTTGCTAGGGTTGATGAGAAAACTGGTGATGAAGAATGGTATATTAAAGCTTATGGTATACCAGTTAAGCGGGATTACGGGATTAGTGGCCAAAATGTGAAAGCTTATTTGTATTGGAATAACTCACGTTATAAGAATGTTGTTGGGGCAGACCATTACTTAAACAAAGATGATGTAAATATTATGGAAAAGCATGATGGAATGGTCCAACCAGAGTTTGATTGGTAGGTTAGAAGAAAAGGTTAAGGAATACTGTGATAATAATCCAGATTCCAATCTTCATGCACTAGTTAAAAACATGGAGATTGAAGTTTGGAATTTAGTAGCAATGTTATATGGTCAGTATATTAATGACAATACTGATTTAGAAACAGAAGAATTGTCGGAACAGGAGTGGACATAATGAATAATTTGAGTGATGTTATATTAGATGCAGCTAAGGCCCATTTTCAGGGAGAATTAAAAGTTAATCAAGCAAATCTTAAAATATATTTAGCTAATGCTGCTGGAATTGGTGAACATTCAGAAGTAGTGCAGGAAGTTATTTGTTTACTGAAGAAGATTACTGAAGCTAAGGATTGTTTGGATTTGATCGGAGATTTGTGATGCCAGTTTATGAGGTAGATTCAATGCCAGTTTATGTATATAAATGCTCGGAGTGTAATAAATATATAGAAGTTTTGCAAGGAATTAATGATGAGCCGCTCAAGACATGTGAGAGTGTTTGTGAGGAGCCATATTCAGATTCTAGTGGTCCTAAAAGTGGATCTCTTGAGAGAGTATTACAACCAGTTCATACAGTTTTTAAAGGACCTGGTTTTTATGAGAATGACTATAAAAAGAAGAGGTAGTATAGTATGAGTCCTGAAAAGGAAATTGAAGTCTTGCGAAAAGAAGTTCAACGTTTGTGTGATGAAAATCATGAATTAAAAGATGAAAATAAAAAATTGGAGGAATCACTGAAGAATCTTCAGAGAGTACTTAAATCAATTTATGGAAATTCTGAAGTGATGTTTGCATAATGAGTAATAATATTGATGATATAAAACAAGAAAATTCCGAATTAAAAGAGTTATACCACCAACTAGAAAAGAAATATTTAAAGTTGCAGAAAGAGCTTAAAGAAATAAAAGATAAAAAGAATGGTCCTAAGGATTATATCCCTGGGCCACCTATCAATGATACCTCATTTCGAGGCTTTTGATGAAACATAAGATAAATATAGAAAAGATAATAGTAAAAATCTTTCTTGCCTTAATTCTTACTATTATGGGTATTGTCTATATTTCAATTGGTAAAGCACTTATTACTTTATATTTTCTGGGAGGAAAATGAGTGAATTTGAACTAGTGTGCATAATTGTTATGTTTACACTAATCATTTTAGCCAATAATCCAACCAATTAGGAAATTTTTATTATGTATGAATATAATGCTAAAGTTATCAAGGTAGTTGATGGTGATACTGTGGACCTTATGGTTGATTTAGGATTTGATACCTGGAAGTCTGTTCGTTGTCGGATGCATGGTATTAATGCTCCTGAAAGTAGAACCAGAGACCTAGAAGAAAAGAAAAGAGGTTTAGCAGCTAAGGCTAGACTTATCGAAATATTAGATCAAAATGATAATTCTATTACTTTAAAATCACATGGTGTTGGTAAATATGGCCGATGCTTGGGTGATCTTATAGTTGGTGATGAAGGAAATAGACGATCTATCAATTTACAATTAATCAATGAAGGACATGGAGAGGAATATTTTGGAGGAAAACGTTAGTCTTTGGTTAAAATTACTTAATTTTTTATTTTTATGGTTAATGGGTGTTTCATTACTTGTCAGTGTTATCGTATATGTGAGGGTTGATGGTATGGATATTTTTTATGATTTTGTGAGGAATGCTCCTAGATATGTTATTCCGTTTTTATTAGTTTATGGATTTATGGATAGCTATGCATATTACCTAGAGAGTCCGTATAGTTGTGAGGTTTGTGATGACGAGCAATATGAAAAAGTGGACAATGATAGTTAATGAATTTGTTCAATTATGTCAGAGATATAAGATACCAACTCCCAAATTTGATTATTCCAGGGATGAAGAATATACAGATGCGGAATTGGTAAAACTATCACCAGAAGCAGAGCCCAGACATGTGTTTGGGCATTACTTAATTGATTTACATGAGAAAGAACCTGATATGGTAGCAGACTGTATCAGGGATATGATTATTAATAATGAGAGATTCCTTTCAGTTCGTGGATTAGATTACTTTGATCGTTCAGACTTTAAATGGTGGACTAAATGGTTAGATCCAATTAAAGAAGAAAAGGATAAGATGTATGACCAGCGAGGAAATAAAAAGGGCTAGTGTTTTAATACAATATCACTCACCATTAACAGGTGGTGAGGTTGGTATTTTGCTGCGTCGATATTTAAAGCATTTGAATGAAATGGGTGAAAAGATGGTGAGGTATATTATAGATGAACGTAACATTAGTTGATAAAATGGGAACAGATTTATCTGTTGTGAATGCTGCTAGAGTTTCATTTGGTAAGAAAAAGAAAAAATTTGATAGTAAAGATGAAAGACTTATTAAGTATCTTGCTACTCATAACCATTGGACTCCCTTTGGTCATTGTAGTTTACAGTTCCATATTGATGCTCCTGTTTTTGTTGCTAGGCAATTGGTAAAGCATCAGGTTGGTTTAGTCTGGAATGAAGTTTCTAGGCGTTATGTTGATAGTGATCCGGAATTCCATACACCTGATGCATGGAGAGCTAAAGTCAAGGATAAAAAGCAAGGATCGGATGCTAACGTTACTATAGTTAATATGTTCACACAAGAATATCCTCATTTGATGGGTCATTGTAAGAATTTATATATTAGATTACTAGATTCCGATGTTTGTCCCGAGCAAGCAAGAATGGTTTTACCGCAATCAATGATGACAGAATGGTATTGGAGTGGTACACTAATGGCTTTTGCTAGGGTTTGCAATTTACGCTCTAAGCCAGATGCACAATTGGAGACACGAATTGTATCAGATAAGATAGATGAATTAGCATCAAAGGAGTTTCCTGTATCATGGAAAGCTCTCAGAAAATGATTTTTAGGCCTGTGCAGGCCAGGTTTTAGCTCGGCTCTTTGAGTCGGGCTTTTTATTTTGAGGATTTAATTTATGTCTAATAAGTGGTGGGAAAGGAGAAATATTGTGAAGGAAGCTTTGTTGGAACAACAGATAGAATTAGCAAATTTGCGAAGAACTCAGATTAAGGATGAGATGAGTGATTTACAGGATGAACTTTTTCATTTAAAACAAGAAATGCAATTGGTATTGGAAGAGAATCACAAATTGAAAAAGAAAAACAAGAAATTGAAGAAAAAGCGTAAGAGGAAGAAAGATGTTCAATAAGGTTTTCATTGATTACCCACTTCCACTTCCAGAAACATTAAAAGGAGTTTTTAATAAACCAATTCAATGTTTAGCTCAACCAACTGCAATTTTGCAGACTAAGGATTTGATGGTTGAGCCTGATCTGAGTTCTATAGAAGTTGATATGGATGGTTTTATTGTGTCGGGTGATAATATAAGAGATACTGATGAAATTAAGGTTTATCTTATATGGGAAGGAAAATATATCCAGTGGTCTATGTGGTTTATAGAGAATAAGGTTGAGGATGTTCTTTATGAAATGTTTATTGATTTGAGAAAGTCCGGGTCTCACGATTTGATAGTCTGATGGATTTTCTTATAGCTTGTATTATTATATTGATATGGTTTGGTAATGGACTATATTGGTTTACTGTTATGATGAGGGATTTTTCAAGATATGATTGATAAGTTAAGTAACAAGAATTATAAGGTTTCTCTGTTGTTGGATTTTGAGGTTAGTTGTGATTGGAGTATGGAACCAGAACAATTGGTTGATTTCTTCAAGAAGCAAATTATTATTAAGAAAACACATGATAAATTTGTTATTACTGATGTTAATATGGAATATGAAGTATTCACCAGTAAATTGAAATTTGATGATGAGGAAGTATTAGATGTTTAAGATATCTAATTTTAGGATATTGAAAACTTTGATGTCCTATGGCTGGGCGGTCCGACGAAAGAATTGGTGGAGAAGATTTCCATTTATTCCAATCCCACCAAGTAGGTGGATACTTTGGAGAATGGAAACAGCTTGGGGTATTGATGCTCAAAATCCCAAATGGGCTGATTTTCCACCAATTAAAATTATGTTACGGGATATGTGGCGATTTGGGAGATGGCTCTGTTTCATAGCGAGGTAGTGATATGAAGTATATCAATGAGTATGAGAAACTGTGGGTTGAAGACATACGAGAAATGTTTGAGAGTGGTATTACTACAACTTTCAGTACTCTTATAACGGGATTGGCAATAGTTAAAATAATAGAAACTATGACAGTTCATATCAGAAATAGAAAAAAACACTTCTTTAGCTATCTTTACTATTTTCATATATTTACCATTACCTTTTTTGCTTTGAGTGATATGTTTTGGTCTTATTCTCCATGGGGAGAGAAGGGAACAGGAGGTCAATTGTTTCTTGTGGATGAGTCCTGGGAAATTCCACTTACATTTATGTATCTTGAAGTATTTAATTATTTTGTTATGATATTTATGATCTATATGAGTCTTCCGAGTAGTGATGATTTAAGTCAACATTTTTTATGTCTGGGTGATTTTTATAAAAAAAGTATTAATATGTGGCTTCCTGCTTATATCATAGGAGAGTTGGTACGTGAGTTTGTGATGTATATAGATCGAACTGTTGCGGGTGATTTGCAATTTTGGGTTTACTGTTATGATAGTACATATTTAAGTGCATTGTTAGCTTTTCCAGTAAAGTTGTTACCTTATCTTGTATTTTTAGGTTTGTTGGGACTCGTGGTTAAATTTAAAAAAACTTGGATGTTGGTGATTGTTTATATATGTGTATGGTGGGATGTGATTCAGATCACTACGAATCGGGAATATTATTGGACCATGGAAGCTGAATACCAACAATCCCATAAAAATGCAGAGCAAGGTTATGATGAGTCTTATGAGGAAATGGTGAAAGAAAATGAAGAAAATTAATCTTAGTGTGCATTACGATATACCAGATAGTACATCACCTGATGGTGCAAGACCTAGTATGTGGGGAATTTCTAAAGGAGGAGGTGAAAAATATAATATAATTTGCAAAAACTGTGGATCAACGATGAATGTCGAATTTCCGAGATATGATAAAATTCTAAATAGATATAACGACATAGAACATGTCCTGGGAGGAAAGGTTAGATGCCCATCATGTCTAAAAGGAGAATTTGATCTCTATGAGAAAGTATGACCACTATAAGACGGTTCCCAACTTACCATTTGAGATAGGAAATAAAACACGAAAACCTAAGTCTATAGCAGTGGTAGATACAGGAAATTGCACCGGATGCCAGGTCTGTATTCCATTTTGTCCTGTTGATTGCATAGAAGTTGATGATTATCAAAATGGAAATTCACCAATTAATCCAGTAGTTATCCGTTATGATGAGTGCATCGGATGTTCAATTTGTGCTAGAGTTTGTACTAAGTTGACATGGGATGCAATTCATATGTTACCAATTTCAGAATTTGAAGAACAGTTTCCCGAGGTGGAAATCAATAACACCTTTACTAAAGAAGAAGAAATCACAGAAATTATAATCTAAGGAGAAATTAAAATGGTTACAGCATATCTAAAAGCACAATGCGGATGGAGTAGAGGTATTAGGGAAGTCTTAGGAAAATATGGAATTGACTATAAAGAAAAGCAAATTCATATAGCAGAGAATTATATAGAAATGGTGGAGAAAACAGGTCAAGCATTTCAGCCATGTGTCCAATTATCAGATGAGATAATGTTGGCTGACATTAGCGGTGAAGAATTAGAAAATTATTTAGTTGGTCAAGGATATACCCCTTTGCGGGAAAATAATGATGGAATTCCATTGGATGAATCATGCACGGATGAAGAACATCAAAAAATGCGTCAGGAAGTGATCGAAACTATAGTAACATTTTAGGGAGTTTAGTTAATGCTGGAAAATGAAAAGAAAATCAAAAGAATTAAAGATAGGATTAATAGTGTTGAAAGAACTACTCGAATCGGTAATTGGTATAATCTGACAGAGAAAGAAAAGGAAAGAGTAATGAATCATGAAAAACAGT